>Ga0190271_10001387_pt1 | contig 13771 bp, 18 predicted proteins | sample Popmic356T_FD_133747 | JGI IMG/M metagenome (GOLD analysis project Ga0190271, IMG submission 133747) | Populus adjacent soil microbial communities from riparian zone of Weber River, Utah, USA - 356 T | ecosystem: Environmental > Terrestrial > Soil > Riparian zone | place: USA: Utah | collected...
CGACGTGGTGGGCGACCCGCTGCGCGTTGTGCTCTGGCTCGCGGGCGCGATCGTCGCCCACGACCTCGTACTGCTCCCCCTATACGCCCTACTCGGCGCGATCGCCGGCGGCGCGCTCGTCCCGGACGCCCGGCGCAGCCGGCTGCGCATCGCGGCGCTCAACCACCTGCGCGCACCGGCGCTTGCCTCGGGTCTGCTGCTGCTCGTGTGGTTCCCCCTGATCGCCGCTGAGGCGCCCGGGACGTTCATGCGCTCGACAGGACTCGACGTCGCGGTCTACTTCGACCGCTGGCTGCTCGCCAGCGCCATCCTCTTCGGCGGCTCCGCGCTCCTGTTCGCGCTGCGGGTCCGCCGCCTGGCACGCACCCCGTTGCCACAATCCGGGTCATGAGCGGCCGCGGCTCCATCCTGGTCGTAGACGACGAGCCGACCATCGCCGACGTGGTCTCCCGCTACCTCGAGCGCGCCGGATACGCCGCCCGGATCGCGAATGACGGCCCGGGCGCGCTCCGGTCCGCCGGGGAGGAGCGACCGGACCTCGTCGTGCTCGACCTGATGCTCCCCGGCATGGACGGGCTGGAGGTCATGCGCCGGTTGCGCGAGTACGGCGAGGGGCCGCGCGTGTCTGTGATCCTGCTGACCGCCAAGGGCGAGCACGCGGACCGGATCGCCGGGCTCCAGCTGGGCGCCGACGACTACGTCGTCAAGCCGTTCTCGCCCGCCGAGCTGGTCGCACGGGTCGACGCTGTGCTGCGCCGGGTCGAGAGCCCACCGGAGCTCGAGGCGCCGATCGCGCTGGGCGACCTGGAGGTGGACCCGAGCGCCCGGCGCGCGTCCGTCCGGGGCGAGGAGGTCCAGCTGACGGTGCGCGAGTTCGACCTCCTCCTGCACTTCATGCGCAACCCGGGACAGGTGTTCTCGCGCGATCAGTTGATGGACACGGTCTGGCAATTCAACTTCTACAGCGACACCTCCACGGTGACCGTGCACATGCGGCGGCTGCGAGCGAAGATCGAGGCCGACCCGTCGCAGCCGCGCTGGCTGCAGACGGTGTGGGGTGTCGGCTACCGGTTCCAGCCATGAGGAAGGAGGCGGCCGCCTTCCTCCTGACCTTGATCGCGGCGGCGGGCGGAGGCCTCGTGATCGGCGCGGTCTACGGCGGCCACGACGGGCTGCTGACCGCGGTCTACCTGCTCCTCTACGGCACCGCGGCGGTCGCGGCGGTCGCGGCGCTCAGGCGGCGCCGCCGTACCGGTCCGCTCGCGCGCCAGCTCGCCGGCGGCGTCGCGCTCAGCATCGGACTCAGCACCGTGGGCGTCGTCGTCATCGCGCTCGCGATGTTCCTCTCCCCGCACGACGCCCTGGTGATGGTGGTGCTGCTCGCATTCTCGGGCGGGCTCGCCGCCTACAGCGTGTGGGCGCTGGCGCAGGACCCTCTGGCCGACGTGCGCAGCGTCGGCGACGGCCTCCGGGCGGTCGGAGAGGGACGCCGCGACGTGATCATCGAGACCCGGGGCTGCGATGAACTCGCGCAGCTGGCGGGCGACGCCTCGCGGATGGTCGCGCAGCTCGCCGAACGCGAGGCCGAGCGCGACGCCTCCGACGCAGCCCGCCGCGGGCTGGTCGCCGCCGTCTCCCATGACCTGCGCACTCCGCTGACCTCGCTGCGGCTGCTCGCCGACGCGATCGAGGACGAGCTCGTCGACGACGCGACGCGCCGCGACTACCTGAAGCAGATGTCGGTGCACCTCCACTCGCTGTCCGCGCTCGTCGACGATCTCTTCGAGCTGTCGCGGCTCGAGGCGGGCGACATCCAGTGGTCCATGCAACGGGTGCGCCTCGACGAGCTCGTCGCCGAGACCGTCGAGGCCATGCGCGCCCAGGCAGACGCCCACGGCGTAAGCGTGAGCGCTGCGGTGCCCGCGGACGTCGTCGCCCGCGCGGACCCCGAGCGTCTCCAGCGCGTGCTCTTCAACCTGATCCAGAACGCGATCCGCCACACGCCCGCGGACGGCAGCGTCACCGTGCTCGCGGAGACAAACGGCGCCGGAATCGAGGTCGAGGTCGCCGACACCGGCGCCGGGCTCGACCCCGCCGATCGCACCCGCGCGTTCGAGCCGTTCTACCGCGGCGCCAACGCCCACGCCAGGCCCGCCGGCGCCAGCGGGCTCGGCCTGACGATCTGCCGGGCGATCGTGGAGGCGCACGGCGGGCGCATCTGGTTCGCCGAGGCGCAGGTCGGCACGCGAGTGCGGTTCAGCCTCCCGCCGGTCGACGCACGCTGACGTCCGGCGTCAGCCCGGCAGACGCTCCGCCAGCTCGACCAGCTCGGAGACCGACACATCGGCATCCGGATGGGCACGGCCGCCGGAGCCCGGTCCGTACTCCAGTGGCCGGTCGACGAACGCCGTCCGCAACCCGGCCTCGCGCGCGCCATCGAGATCCCACCCGTGGGCAGCCACCAGCATGAGTTCCCCCGCCTCGACACCCAGCAGCCGGGCGGCCATCAGATACGCAGCTCGCGCAGGCTTGTATACGCGCGCAAGCTCGGCCGAGAGGATGCAGTCGAAACGCAGATCGCCGTACCGCGCGAGGTCCACCAGCAACGCCACATGGCCGTTGGACAACGTCGCCACGACGCGGCGCCTCCTCAGCGCCTCGAGGCCCGCCGGGACGTCCGGCCACGGATCCAAGCGGTGCCAGGCCTCCACGAGCCGGCGTCGCTCTTCGACAGGGAGGTCCCGGCGTCGCTCGGCAAGGAGATCGTCCAGGGTCACATGGTGAAGCTCGTCGAAGTTAGCCCACGAACGCTCCCCCTCGTTGACCTCAGCCAGGATGGGCCGATACCGACCTCGCCAGTCGTCGGCGAGGTCCCCAGCAGTCCCCTCGACCCCGGACGCCCGGAAGGCCTCCGCGACCCCCGAGCGCCAGTCGACGAGCGTCCCGAACACGTCGAACACGAGGGCCCGGACCGCCATCCGGCGAGCCTACTCTGCGGGGCCTCGCCGAACAGTGGCCAGACGGGCTCCTCGCTGACGCGCCCTGTCAGCGCACGAGGGCGGCGCTCCCCGGTCTGACGCTAAGCGAGTGCCTTCCGAGCGACCCTCGCTCCAACACGCAGGGCGTCGCCCGCGCCGGGGGCATAGAGCGGTGAGTCGGGGTGGCGTAGCAGCTGCGTGGCGAGCGCCACTCCCTGCGGCGCCGGGGCGGCTTCGGCGGTCAGGTCGAGCACAAGCGCGCCGAGCTCCGGAGCCGCCGCCCGAACCGCACGGCGATCCAGCGGGGCTGCGCAGCCCCAGCGCTGCGGCCTGTGGGCCTCCCAGACCGCACGCTCGAGACTGTTGGCCAGCGCGCGTCGACTTCTCGGCGTGATGATCTGGGCGGCGCGCAGCTCCAGTTCCGGATCCCAGGAGGGGTCGGCGCCGGCGGCTAGGAGACTGTCGAGCCTGCCGCGGCGAAGGAACACCCGCGCTCGCATTGAGAGCGGCGCCTGTGGATCCGACCGGTGCAGCCCGGCCGCGCCCAAGCGGGCAGGTGCGGCCATCGTTGTCAATATGCCTCCTCGGGCGTGAAGGCCGCGTGAAGATCGGGCGGGTCCGCATCAAGATTTCGTCAAGATCGAGGGCGTCGATCAACCCGCGAAGCGGTAGCCGATCCTCGGGTCGGTGGTGAGATAGCGGGGGTTCGACGGCTCCGGCTCTATCTTGCGTCGCAGGTTCGCTACATGGGCGCGCAAGAGCGGCGTGTCGCTTGCGTAGGTGGGCCCCCATACCTCCCGCAGCAGCGACGCGTGAGTCATGAGTCGCCCCCGGTTGCGGATCAGCGTCCTGAGCAGCGCGAACTCTGTCGGTGTGAGGTGAACTGACTCGCCGGAGACGACGAGCGTGTGCGCAGACAGGTTGAGTTCGAGTTCGTCGATCACGATCGTCGGCTCCTTCGGGTCCCGCGCTGCGCGGCGAAGGGCCGCGTTCAGGCGGGCGACGAGCTCGTCGGCCCCGAAGGGCTTCGTCAGGTAGTCGTCGGCGCCTGCGTTGAGAGCACGAACCTTCTCGGCCTCGTCGTCAATGGCCGACAGCAGGATGATCGGCATCTCGCTCCACTCCCGAAGAGCCTCGGTGAGCTCCACGCCATCCCGGTCGGGCAAGATGAGGTCGACGATTGCCGCGTCGGGCGGACGAACAGCGGCCCTGTCGAGCGCCTCTTTTGCCGTGCCCGCCGTGGCGACGTCAAAGCCGGCGTCACGCAGCACGATCTGCAGCGCCCGCAGGATCTGTGGCTCGTCGTCGCAGACGAGGACTCGACGACCACATCCTGGCGAGGCGAGCTTCACGCCAGGAATCGCTCGGCGAGCTGGGTGAAGAAGTCGCTGCGGGTGATCACGCCCTTGATGCTGCCGTTGTCGCGCACCGGAACGATGAGGACGCGGTGGTGGAGGAAGGTCTCCGCCACCTGGATGTCGGAGGCATCCTCGGGAACGTCGACGTGCTCGGTGTTCATGTGCTTTCCGACGCGCTCCTTGCGGCAGGCCGCCCGCTTTTCGAGCGCCTCGTCGAGTCCCTTCGGGACGAAGCCTGCGAAGCGGAGCTCTCCCACATAGCCAGGGAACAGGGCGGCCATGAACTCGCGCTCTCCGAAGATGCCGGTCAGCCGCCCCTGGTCATCGACCACCGGCAGAGCCGGCAAGCCACTGTCCAGGATCGATTCGATGGCCTCCTCCACCGAGTCGTCCTCGCGCAGGAGCGGCGCCTCGCGCACGAGCGGACTGCTGATTCGGTTGGGGCTCACAGGTACCTCACTCCGATGTAGGCGGTGGCCAGCACCATCGAGACGGCGGTGGCGGGAAGACCAACCTTCAGGAACATGACGAAGCCGATCGGCCGTCCCGCGCGGCCCGCCATCCCGGCCGCGGCCACGTTGGCCGCGGCGGCGATCAGCGTCGCGTTCCCACCGAAGCACGCTCCGAGGGCGAGCGCCCACCAGTAGGCGTCGTCGCCGTTGTTGCCCGCTTGCAGTTGCTCGACCACGGGGATCATCGTCGCGGTGAACGGGATGTTGTCGACTATTGCGGAGCCGATTGCCGCCACCCATGTGATCCCGAGAATCTCGGCCGTCCGATTGCCGCCGGTGAGGTCCGCCACCCCATCCGCCACCTCGCCGATCGCGCCGGTCTCCTCAAGCGCGCCGACCATCACGAATAGCCCCAGAAAGAAGAAGAGAGTGGGCCACTCGATTCCGGCGAGCGCGCCTTCGAGCGACTGCCGCGTCGTGAGCAGCATCACCGTCGCGCCGGCAAGCGCCACCGTGGCCGGCTCCAGGTGCAGCGCCTTGTGGAAGAAGAAGAGGAAGATCGTCAGCACGAGGATCGGCACCGTGCGAAGCAGCTCGTCGCGGTCCTCGATCGACGCCGCCGCGTCCAGGTCCATCACCCGCTGGCGCGCCTTCTCCGGCACCTGGAGCTTGTCTCGGTACGCGAAGTACAGCCCTCCCGTCACCACGACGAAGGCGACCGCGGCGATCGGCGCGAGGTTCGCGATAAAGGCTCCGAAGGACAGGTCGGTCGCGCCGGCAATGATGATGTTGGGCGGATCCCCGATCAGCGTTGCCGTCCCGCCGATGTTCGACGCGATGATCTCGATGATCACCAGCGGGATCGGGTCGATGTCGAGCGCGTCCGCCAGCAGAAACGTGATCGGGACCATCAGCAGCACAGTGGTCAGGTTGTCGAGGAACGCCGACAACACCGCCGTGGTCACCGCAAGCGAGGCCGTCACGGCAAGCGGCTTGCCGCGCGAGATCTGGCCGGCGCGGATTGCGAGCCAGGTGTAGGCGCCGGTCGTCTCGGTCAGCTTGACCATCAGCATCATTCCGGCGAGCAGCCCGATCGTGTTGAAGTCGATCGAGGCGATCGCCTCGTCCTGGTCGATCGTCTGAGTCACCAGCATCAGGCCCGCGCCGACCAGCGCGACCTTCGTCCGGTGGACCCGCTCGCTCGCGATCGCCGCGAGCGCAAGCGCAAAGATGCCGACGGCGAGCGCCATCAACCCTCGAGCGGCTCGGTGCCGTCGGCTAGGACCAGGCTCGGCTGCATGCCGAGCAGCCGCAGGTCGGCTACGAGGTCGCGGCAGGCCGGGTCCCGGGCCGCACGCGCAGCGTCTTCGCCGCGCTCGCAATACATCTCGATCAGCCACTCCCAATCCCGGCCACCCCTCAGCGTCGGCGCCTGGAGGCGGGTTACCTCCAGCCGGCTGACGGGCTCCATCCTGGCCAGCGGTTCGACCTGCTCGCGCATCCAGCGCACCGCCTCGCTCTCAGAAAGGGCGTTGGGACGGCGCACGAAGAGCAACAGGCGAGCCATGGCCCGATGCTCGGCGACCTGTCACCGCGCACCAATGGGGGTTCATCCCCAAAACCCGGCCGATCTCCTCGCCAGTCAGGGATCGACGAGTCCGCGCCGGATGGCGTAGCGGGTGAGCTCGACCCGGTCGCGCATGCCGAGCTTGGCGAGGATGTTCTCGCGGTGGCGGTCCACGGTACGGCGGCTCAACGACAGCTCCTGGGCGATCCCGTCGCTCGTGTACGCCTCCGCGATCAGCTTCAGCACCTGCAGCTCGCGTGGCGTGAGCGGGTCATCCGGCGTCTCGTCCCTAGCCAGGTAGTCACGGATGAGCGCCGTGACTGCGGCGGGGTATAGGAAGGGCTCTCCGCGCATGGCCGCGCGCACCGCCTCGACCAGGTCGCGGTCGGCGGCCGTCTTGAGGACGTAGCCGCTGGCGCCGGCCTTCAACGCCTCGTACAGGTACTGCTCGCTTTCGTGCATCGACAGCATCAAGAGCTTCAGGTCCGGACGCCGCCGCGACAGCTCCGCGGCAGCCTGTAGGCCCGTCATGCGCGGCATCGCAACATCGAGCACGGCCAGGTGGAGCTCCGCGTCTCGCAGCCCCAGCTCCACCGCCTCCGCGCCGTCCCCCGCCTCGGCGCTCACCTCGAGGTCGGGGGCAGCGTTGAGGACCATTCTGAGTCCGTGGCGGACGAGCACGTGGTCGTCCGCAAGCAAGATGCGCGTCTTGAGTGGGACGGTCATACCGGCATTCGCAGACGGACCGTCGTGCCGCCGCCGGCAGGGGTGGAGTTGATCTCGAGCCGGCCGCGCACGAGGAGCACCCGCTCCCGCATCCCCCTGATCCCGGAGGTGCCCACCACCAGACTCGGCTCGAACCCGCGGCCGTCGTCCTCGACCACAAGAACGACTTCGTCGCCCTCTGCATGGAGCACGCACCGCAACGCGGTTGCCTCCGCGTGACGAAGGGCATTCGTCAGCGCCTCCTGCGCCACCCGGTAGACGACCAGCTCCTGCTCCGGGGTGAGCGGCGGAAGGTGGGGGTCGATCTCCGGCACGACGTCGACGCGGGCGTCCCGCGCCACGGACGCGACCAGGCCTCGCAGCGCGTTGCGCAGACCCAGATCGTCCAACGCTTCCGGCCGGAGCCGGGCGGCGATGTCACGCACCTCCTCGAGCGCCTCGCGCAGGCCCTCCTTGGCCTCACCCGCGTCCGCTCGATCCAATCTCAGCATCGCTGCCGTCAGGGCCTGTCCGACCTCGTCGTGGAGCTCCCGCGCGATGCGACGCCGTTCGTTCTCCTGCGCGGCCAGCGCTCGGAGCGCGCTGTCGCGCCGCTCGCTCTCGAGCCGCTCCACCATGTCGTTGAAAGCGGCGGTCAGCCTTGCGATGTCGGGATCACCGTCCACCGCCGGGGCCCGGCTACCCGGCCGCAGTGGGTCCACCTCGCCCATGAAACGCGACAGCCGGTCGAGCGGCGCGAACACACGCCGCAGCAAGGCGAGGTTCACGACGAGCAACGCCACCAGGCCGGCCGCGAGGACGACCAGCTCCGTCAACGCCACAGGGAAGCTCACGGTGAGCGGAGTCACGACAAGCGCGAGCGTGGCTGCCGTCAGACCGGCGGCGTTGATGGCGAAGACCCGCCAGAGCAAAGACATTGTCGACCTAGGACTGAGCCATGAGGTAGCGAGCCCGTCTGAGCTCCGCTCGCAACGGCTCGAGCTCAGATCCGTGCAGGGGCGTGGCGGGGGACGTAAGCAGCCACTCGACCAGCGCGACGCCCTGCACGGCGGGGTCACCGCGGAGGAGCCAGGCCACCTCGCGAAGGTCCGGTGCAACCGCGCGGATCACCCGTCGGTCCGCGAGCGGATGGATCAGCTCGGGTCGCGCCCCAGGTTGGGTGGCGACGCACACCAACTCGTCGATCGAGCTCGCAAGTCGCTCGCGCGACCGCCGGTCCACCAGTTCCAGCCGCAGCCGCTCGATGCACGGCACAGTCAGCCGTTCGCAACCGTGGACGATGAGCCCAAGGCACAGATCGCGCCTGCCGTGCCTAAGCACGGCGAGCCGAAAGGCCAACCCGACCTGAACGACGGCCGCGGCCATCGCGACTGACAACCCGAACGACCAGTCCCCGACATACCAGACCACTCCGGCCGCCCCCGCTGCGGTCACCGTCACAAGCTGCTGGCATGCTGTCTCCGAGCGACTCAGCGACTGAACGAGCGGATGCCCCGCACCGAGCCACATCTCGGCCAGCGACCGCTCCGCCTTTGCTCCAGAGCCGACGGCTCGGTGAGGGGCGGCAGGTCTGAGGAGGTGCGGGCGCATGGCGGCATCCGTGCCGACCAGCCTTCCCGGCGCACCTAGGACAAGCCTACCCCGTCACAGGTGCTCACGCACCTGCGGTGATCTCGTCTTCCTCCACGGTGCGCACCGGGCCCTGATAGCGGTCCTTCGCGGAGACCAGGAACCAGACCCCGAAGATCAACGGCAGCACGATCGCGAGCGGGGTGTAGTTCACGAGGCTCACGTCGAAGCCGTCAATTCCAGGGCAGGCCGGCGGGCGTATAGGGGAGATTGAGGCTGTACACCACCAAGACAACGAAGATGATCGCGAGGGTGTTGACGAGCCGGTAGCGCCTCCCGAGGTTCCAGGGTCCAGGCGTGAACTCGTCGCCTCTCCGGAGCCTTAGGTACACCGGGATGATGTAGGCGAGGTAGAGGCCCACGGTGCAGATCCCCGTGAGCGCGAAGAACGCAAACGGGATGCGGACGGTGAGCGACCTCGGTCGCTCACCCTCAGGTGCGAAAACCGAGCAGTGCAAGGAGTCTCGAGAGGATGCTGCTCATCCCGGCCTCGGTCTCCGTGGCCGGCTGGTCGCCGCTTCGCGCCGTGGTGATCGCCATGACGGGCCTCTCGGTCTCACGCTGTTCGGCAGGCGACCGGCCGGGGTCGGATGCCGGTGCGCAGCCCGGTGTGCTTCGGGTTCAGGCTCCTCGTGCCGGATAACTGCCGAGTAAGAATCGCATGAAGACGTTCTCACGTGGCCCGTACCCGACCCCCTCGGGCTGTGGGGCGGTGGTGCGGTCAGCCGTCACGCGTTGGAGGGGTGTCCACCGGCCGGAGGCGGTAGCCCATTCCGCGCACGGTCTCGATCCTGTCCGCGCCCAGCTTCTTCCGCAGCGAGCCCACGTACACGCTCACGATGTTCGTGCGCGGGTCGAAGGAGTAGCCCCAGACCTGCGACAGCAGCTGCTCCCGGCTCAGGACCTTGTCGGGATGGCGCAGAAAGGCCCCGAGCAGCAAAAACTCGCGCGCGGTCAGATCGACCGTGCGGTCACCGAGCTTTGCCCTGCGGGTCAGCAGATCGAGCTGGAGGTCGCCGGCATGCAGCACGCGTCCCTCCGGGGTGCCCGTGCGCCGGAGCAGAGCGGCCACCCTGGCCAGCAGCTCCTCGAATCGGAATGGCTTGGTCATGTAGTCGTCGGCGCCCGCCTCGAGGCAGGCAACCGCGTCGCGCTCCTCGAACTGGGCGGTGAGGACCAATACCGGCACGTCGTGCCGGCGCTCGCGCACGGCGCGCAGCACGTCGAAGCCGTCGCCCCCGGGGAGGCCGAGATCTAGGACGATCAGGGCGAACTCGCCGCTTAGCGCCAGCGCGAGCGCGCGATCGGGCTCGTCTGTCACCGCCGTGCTGTGGCCGTGCGCACGCAGCCCGCGTTCCACGAAGTCGGCGATGGTCGGTTCGTCTTCGACTACGAGGATGCCGCTCACGCTCGCCTCCACTAAGTCCTCGGCTCACCGCTCGGATCGCGGTGCGGAAGGACGATCGTGAAGGTGGCCCCCTCGCCTGGCTCACTGTCGAGCTCCACGCGGCCGCCGTGCGCCTCCGAGATCGCGCGCACGATCGCGAGCCCCAGGCCTCCGCCGCGATAGCGGCGGCTCGCATGTCTGCCGCGTTCGAAGGGCTCGAAGATCCGCTGGCGATCAGCATGGGCCACGCCCGGACCCGAGTCCTGCACCCACAGGCGGACCTCCCCGTCGCCCGCGGAGGTACCGAGCGCGATGAGGTCGCCCTCGCCCGTATGCCGAACGGCGTTCTCCGCCATGTTCATGACGGCCTCTGTGAGCCGGTAGCGATCGGCAAGGATCATCCCTTCTCCAGTCTCGCGCAGCGCCCAGTTCCGCGCGCCGAGCGCGCTCGCCTTGTCGACCAGTTCCTGGGACAGCGTCCCGAGGTCCACCGGATCGGGACGAACGAAGTCCGGCAGCTCCGACTCGGCCAGGACGCGGAGCTCATGCACGATGTCCGCAGCGCGTTGAAGCTCGTCGATCACCAGCTCCACGGTCCGTCGTCGCTCGATCGGGTCGTCGCTCAACACGTCCAGCTGGCCGATGCTGATGGTGAGAGGAGCCCGCAGCTCGTGGCTCGCGTCGCGCAAGAATTTGCGTTGGCTCTCGAAGACGGCCTCCAGCCGGTCCAGCATCGCGTTGAAGCTTTCGGCCATCTCGGCGCCCTCGTGCGTGCCGAGCACGGGCACTCGACGCCTGAGGTCGGAGCGGGAGATTGAGCGGGCGGCGCCCGTGATGAGCGCGAGCGGCTCGAGCACGCGGCGAGCGGCGAACCAGCCGATGACCGATGCGAGCAACACCACGCAGAGCGTGATCGCGAGACCGGTTCGCTGCAGGTCGTCGACCTCACCCAGCTCCTGTGCCGGAAGGAGCGTCACCACGAATGCGCCGAGCGTTCGATCCGAGCGCGCGGGCAGCGCCGTGTAATGGGCCTGTCCGAGCGCAGTCTCGTAGGTGCCGGACAGCGGCTCCCTCCCGGCCGCGCGCGAGCGTGAGAGCTCCCTCCACTCACGCAGCTTGTCCGGCGGCAGCCGCCGCAGGGGATAACGCGACAGCACCATCCGATGTGGCCGGCCCTCGACGAAGAAGGCGAACCCCTCGCCCTCGTTCGGAACATTGCGCTCGACGTACAGGTCAAACACGGCCCGGAGGTCAGAGCCGAACGGTCGTCCGGTACGGGGGTCCCGGCCTTGCTCGAGCAGCCGCTGCAGCTCGAATACCTCCTGCGTCAGCTGCTCCTGCACGCGGTCCTCGAGTTGTATCACCAGCGCCTCGCGCAGCGCCACGCTCGCGACCACCCCTCCGACAGCGAGCAGGAGCACGTACAGCGCCATGAGCCGCAGGCGTGCGGCCGTGAGCGCTCCGAGTCGCCGTCCCTTCGCCGCGTCCTCGCCTTTCCCTAGCGACCCGGATTGCCGAATCCACCTTGCACTCAGGCACAAGTTTCGGATGGCTTTGCGCGCCGATTCTAACCCGGAGCGTGGCGTATCATCACGCATCCTGAAACCCACGAGGGGCGCCCAAGGTTCGGGCATGCGAGTCACAGCACCTTCGCCCGCGCCTCCACCGCCGCCTCGACACGACTGCGTACCGGTTCTCGCACCCGGAGTTCTTGCGGGAAACGTTTCGGCTCCCGCCTGGATTCGCCAGCCTGCCGGTTGTTTCTTTGGCCCGGGGGCTCAGCGGCGGGGCGCGTAGGGCGTCGAGCAACTCGTGGTCGAGCGCCCCGCGCCGCGCCGGATTGTCGATGGTGAGGCGCGTGACGGCCTCGCGGGGGTCGTCGTAGAGCAGCTTTGTGCTGCCAGGCATCAGCTGGGGGGCGGAGGCGTGAGCCGCCGGTTGGACTTCCCGGTCACTCGAGGACGACGAATTGTGTCGCCCTCGGAGACCGACTGGCCCTCCTGGCAGACGATCTGCGTCACGGTGCCGTCGTCCTCGGCCTCGACCGGCATCTCCATCTTCATGGACTCGAGAATCACGAGCGTGTCGCCCTCGGCGATCTGCTGGCCGACCTGGCACTCGATCTTCCAGACGGCGCCGGTGATGTGCGCTTCGACGTCCCGCACGGGCGCGGCCTGATGCGAGCCGTGGGGTCAGGACCCCCACCGACCTGCGCGCCGTCCCCCATTGCCGCGCGGGCGCTCCCTCTTATCCTGAGAGCGATCGCATAATGGCCCCCGACCTGATCTTCGCGATCGGACTCGTCGCCGCCAACGGCTTCTTCGTCGCGACGGAGTTCGCGATCGCTCGCCTCAGACCAACCCAGGTGGAGGAGTTCGAGCGGGCCGGCCGCCCGGGTGCGAAATCCGTTCGCCACGCGGTTGAGCACATCGACGCGTACCTGGCGGCCTGCCAGCTTGGCATCACGATCGCCAGCCTGGGCCTCGGCGTGCTGGGCGAGCCCGCGTTCGAGGAGCTCCTACACCCGATCCTGGGCGATGGGGCGGCCATCGGCGGCTTCGCGCTGTCGGCGGTCGTCGCGTTCGGGATCATCACGGTGTTGCACGTGGTCGTCGGCGAGCTCGCCCCCAAGAGCCTCGCCATTGCTCGCACGGGGTCCACCGTCCTCTGGGTCGCGCCCCCCATGCGGCTGTTCTACCTCGTCACGAAGCCGCTGGTCGACCTCTTCAACGGCATGGGCAATCTGCTGCTCAAGCCATTCGGTATCCCGCCGGCGTCCGAGGCGGGTCACGCCCCGCACAGCGAGGAGGAGCTGCGCACCATCATGCGCGAGGCCCGCGAGGGAGGATTGATCGACCGGGCGGACCAGGAGCTCACCGAGAACGTGTTCTCCTTCGGAGACCGGCGCGTGCGTGAGGTGATGACGCCGCGTGGCGACGTCGACTTCCTCACGACCGAGGACGACCTGCGCAGCGCGATCGCGCGGGCGATCGAGACCGGGCATACCCGGCTTCCCCTGTGCAGCCCGGCCGGCGGCCTGGACGAGCCGCTCGGGATGGTCCACGCCAAGGACCTGCTGCCCGCATGCGCCGATGGCGACACGCGCCCGCTCGCGGAGTTGCGGAGGCCGCTCGTGCGCGTCTCCGAGTCGGCGCTGATCTCGGAGGTCCTCCGCGAGCTGCGAGGTGAGCGCCACCACGTGGCCCTCGTGGCCGACGAGCACGGCACGACGACGGGCCTGGTCTCGCTCGAGGACATGCTCGAGGAGCTGGTGGGGGAGATCGAGGACGAGTTCGATCTGGGCGAGGCAGCCGGCGTGCGTCGCGAGGGCTCGGACCTGCTGGTGTCCGGCTCGGTACCGCTCAGGGACCTCGCGCGGGAGCTCGACCTGGAGCTCGACGATCCGCACGAGGCGACGATCGGGGGTCACGTGGTGGAGGAGCTGGGCCGCGTGCCGGAGCCCGGCGAGACGCTCGAGCTCGACGGGCTGAGCATCGAGGTGGTCGAGAGCGACGGGCCGCTGGTCCGAAGCCTGCGGCTGCGGCCGCTGCCGTGACCGGGTCCGCCGCAAAGCGCTTCCACTACCGGACCCTCACGCGCCGGGTGGTGGCCACCAACGCCGCCGTCCTGGTGGCCGTGGCGGTCGTGACCGTGCTGGTGTTCTCCCCCGGCGC
>Ga0190271_10001388_pt1 | contig 13766 bp, 13 predicted proteins | sample Popmic356T_FD_133747 | JGI IMG/M metagenome (GOLD analysis project Ga0190271, IMG submission 133747) | Populus adjacent soil microbial communities from riparian zone of Weber River, Utah, USA - 356 T | ecosystem: Environmental > Terrestrial > Soil > Riparian zone | place: USA: Utah | collected...
CCGTCAGCGGCAGCAGCGGATCGGCGGTGTCGACCTGCGCGAAACCATTGACGCGCAGCCGCTTCGGCTTCTCGAAATCGATGAACAGCAGGCCCACGCGTGGATTGGCGCGCAGGTTACCGAGGCTCCTGAACATGCCATTGCCGTCGAAGCTCGGAATGGCCAGCGTTGATTCATCGAGCACACGCACGAAACCGGGCGCGCCACCCTTGTAGGAACAATCCGGAAAGCCCTCGGCATCGGCGGTGGCGAGGAAGAAGCAGCGCTGCGCCTCAATGAAGGCGCGATCCTCGGCACTGAAGCGGGCGCGCAGCAGCTTTTCAGCCAGGCGATCGGCAAGCCGGCGGCTGTCGAATTCATCCTGCAGCGCCCGCATGCCCTCGTGATACATCGGTGGGGTCTTCATCAGGCTGCCGTGGATTCGCCCGCTGGCCGGCCGATTTGATCCAGCTCGTACCTGAGCCGGATGCGATCCAGGGATGCAAGCGGCAGGCTGGTGAAGATCCTGATGCGGCGCTCGAGCTCGTTGCATGCCGTGCGGAAAGCCAGCATGCGCTGCACCTCGTTGCCGGTCGCCGCCGCAGGATCCGGCATGCCCCAGTGCGCCGTCATCGGTTGGCCCAGCCACACCGGACACACCTCGCCGGCCGCCTGGTCGCAGACCGTAAACACAAAATCCATGGCGGGCGCACCGGCCACGGCAAACTCGTCCCAGCTCTTGCTGCGCAATCCCGCGATCGGCAGGCGCAGACGGCCCAGCAATTCCAGCGCCAGTGGATTGACCGCACCCCTGGGGAAACTGCCGCCGCTGTGAGCCACGAAACGGCCGGCGCCCCAATGATTCAGCAGGCTCTCGGCCATGATGCTGCGCGCCGAGTTGCCGGTGCACAGGAACAATACGTGATGAACGGCGTCCCGCATTGACGTCTCAGCCGTAGCGGCCGGTGATGTAGTCCTCGGTGGCCTTCTGGCTCGGATTGGTGAAGATCTTGCTGGTCTCGTCGAACTCGATCAGCTCACCGATATACATGAAGGCGGTGTAGTCGGAGACGCGCGCCGCCTGCTGCATGTTGTGCGTGACGATGATCACCGTCACCTGCTCGCGCAAGGTGGCGATCAGCTCTTCGATGCGCGCCGTCGCGATGGGATCCAGGGCTGAGGTGGGCTCGTCGAACAGCAGGATCTCGGGGTTGGTGGCCAGCGCGCGCGCAATGCACAGACGCTGCTGCTGGCCGCCGGACAGCGACAGGCCGGAGCTGTCCATGCGGTCCTTGACCTCATCCCAGAGCGCGGCATTGCGCAGCGCCTTCTCCACTTCTTCTTCGATGCGCAGCCGCGAACGCATGCCGCTGACGCGCAGCCCGTAGGCGACATTCTCGAAAATGGTCTTCGGAAACGGATTCGGCTTCTGGAACACCATGCCGATGCGCATGCGCACCTCGATCGGGTCGACGCTGCGCGCCACCAGGTCGACGTTGTCCGGATACAGCGTGATCGAACCTTCATAGCGCGTGCCTGGCGTCAGGTCGTGCATGCGGTTGAAGCAGCGCAGGAAGGTGCTCTTGCCGCAACCAGACGGGCCGATCAGCGCGGTGACCTGCTTCTCGCGGATCTCGATGCTCAGCGACTTCAGCGCCTGGAAATCGCCATAGTAGAAGCTGAGCCCCTCGGCACGCGCCTTGATCGGCGCGTTCTGCGCCACATTGCGCCGGGCCTCGTCGATCGAGACATGCAGCGTGCCGCGACCGCTTTCGCGAATCGGCAGGATGCCGGTATCGGTGTCGGTGGCTGGCATGAAAGGAGTGGATTCGGCTTCAGTCGGCATGGATCACCAGTTGATTTTCTTGCGGTAACGGTACCGCACATAGATGGCAATGCCGTTCATCAGCAGTGTCATCCCCAGCAGGATGGCTCCGGCCGCCGCCGCATTGACCTGGAAAGCCGGATCAGGCCGCGACACCCAGTTGAACATCTGGATCGGCATGACCGTGAACGGGTCGGACAGCCAGGTGAAATTGACATACGGATATTCGCTGCCAATCGGTGGTGTGGGCAGGAAGGCAATGAAAGCCAGGGCGCCGATGGTGATGATGGGCGCGGTCTCGCCGATGGCGCGCGACAGGCCGATGATCATGCCGGTCAGGATGCCGCCGGTGGAATAAGGCAGCACATGGTGCGCAGTCACTTCCCAGTGCGTGGCGCCCAGCGCATAGGCTGCCTCGCGGATCGAGCGCGGCACGGCGCGCAGCGCTTCGCGCGTGGCGACGATGACGATGGGCAGGATCAGCAGCGCCAGCGTCAGACCGGCCGCGGCAATGCTGTGACCGAGATTGAACTGGTAGACGAACAGACCCAGCGCCAGCAGGCCATAGATGATCGAGGGCACGCCGGCCAGATTGGTGACATTGATCTCGAGGATGGCGGTGAACCAGTTCTTCGGCGCGTACTCTTCCAGATAGATGGCGGCCGCGACACCCACCGGCATGGCCACGGCCACCGTCACCAGCATCACCAGCGAGGTGCCCACCCAGGCGGAGAGAATGCCGGCGCGGCCGGCGTTGCGTGACGGAAACGAGGTGAAAAAATCCCAGCCAAAGCGGGGCGCGCCATCGCGCACCAGATCGAGGAACAGGATGGCCAGCGTGGCCAGCGCCGCGAACATCACGGTCATGCCCAGCAGCACGAACAACCGGTCGAACAGCTTGCGGCGCTGCACGTCACGACGCAGCTGTTCGCTGACCACACCGGTCGCCGCAACCATCAGTATTCCTCCCGGAACCGGCGCGTCAGCGCGAAGCCGGCGATGTTGAAGACCAGTGTGGTCACCATCAGCACCAGGCCGGCGGCAAAGATCGACTGGTAACCGATGCTGTCGTGCGGCAGATCGCCCAGGCTGACCTGAACAATGAACGAGGTGATCGTGGCCGCCGATTCCAGCGGGTTGAAGGTCAGGTTGGGCTGCAGGCCGGCGGCCACCGCCACCACCATGGTTTCACCCACCGCGCGCGAGATGCCGAGGATGTAGGCCGCTGCAATGCCCGACAGTGCGCCCGGCACCACCACTCGCGTGGCGGTCTGGAAGCGCGTCGCGCCCATCGCGTAGCTGCCTTCGCGCATGTAGTTGGGCACCGCGCGCATGGCATCTTCGGACACGGAGGCCACGTAGGGAATGATCATCAGCCCGATCACCAGGCCGGGACTCAGCATGTTGAAGCCCGGCAATCCGGGGATCAGCTTCTGCAGCAATGGCGTGACCACCATCAGCGCGAAGTAGCCGTACACCACCGTGGGCACCGCGCCCAGCAGTTCGAGCACGGGCTTGACGATCTCGCGCACCTTGTGCGGCGCGAACTCGCTGAGATAGATCGCAATCACGGTGCCGCAGGGTATGGCCACGCACAGCGCCACCATCGTGGTCACCAGCGTACCGGCCAGCAGCGGCAGGATGCCGAAGCGCGGGTCGGCAAACATCGGCGTCCACATCGTGTCGGTGAAAAAATCGGCCAGCGGCACGGTCCTGAAGAACGGCACCGATTCGGATACCAGGATGTAGACAATGGATACGGTGGTGATCACCGCCACCAGCGCCGACGCCAGCAGCAAAGCCTCGATGACCCGGTCCCGCGCCTTGCGCAGGCGCAGCCGCTGTCTGATTGCCGAAGCGCCCGGCCCTGCTGTGATTTCCGGCATAGCTGTCATCTGTCCGTGGCGATCGGTGACGAGCGGCGGCGCCCCGGGGGCGCCGCCGCTCGCAGTTTAACCCAGTGCGATGTGACCGTCGGCCAGGCGCCGGCAGGTCAGGGAATCAATGCTTGCCTTCGCGCTTCAGCAGTTCCTCGACCTTGAGGCCCACTTCCGGCACGCCGCCAAAGCCGGTGCCCACCTTGACCGCCTTGAAGTTGGCGGCAGCCAGCTTGTACGCCTCAGCCGACAGCGGCACATACTTGACCTCGCTGACCAGCGCCGGACCCTGGGTCAGATAGAACTCGACGAACTCGCGCACCTCGGGCTTGTTGGCCGAGTTGGCATTGACGTAGATGAACAGCGGGCGCGACAGCGGCTCGTAGCTGCCATCCAGCACGCCGGCCGCCGAGGGCAGCACTGCCTGGCCCTTGGCATTGACCACCTTCAGGGCCTTCATGCGCGTGGCATTGGGGGCGTAGTAGGCATAGCCGAAATAGGCCAGCGCATTGGCGTCGGCCTCGACGCCCTGCACCAGCACGTTGTCGTCCTCGCTGGCGGTGAAATCGCCGCGGCTGGCCTTGGCGCGACCGTTGACGGCTTCGGTGAAGTAATCAAAGGTGCCCGAATCGGCGCCCGGTCCGAACAGCTTCAGCGGCGCATTCGGCCACTTCGGATTGATCTGGTTCCAGCGCGTGATCCGGCCCTGCGCCGCCGGTTCCCACATCTTCTTCAGCTCGGCCACGGTGATCTGGTCGACCCAGGTGGCCTTGGGATTCACCACCACCGTCAGCGCGTCATACGCGACCGGCAGCTCGATGTACTTGATGCCGGCAGCCGCGCAGTCCCTCATCTCGGCGGCCAGGATCGGCCGCGAGGCATCGGAGATGTCGGTCTCGCCGCGGCAGAAGCGCTTGAAGCCGCCGCCGGTGCCGGCAATGCCCACCGTGACGCGTACCTTGCCGCGCTTCTGGATCTGGAATTCCTCGGCCACCGCTTCGGTGATCGGGAACACCGTGCTGGAACCGTCCACCTTGACGGTGGCCTGGGCCGCGGCAAATTGCGGCGCCACGGCCAGCACCAGCGCGGCCAGCGTCAGCATCGTATTGAGGGTTCGGAATTTCATGGCTTATCCTCGTGTTTCGGAAAAATCAGGGTACCGGCACCGCGACCGGAGCCGCAGCGGCCCCGCGCAGTTCCTTTTCGACGTCTTCGAGTCGCGTGTGGCGCACGTCCTTGCCGTGCACCATGTAGATCACGTATTCGCAGATATTCTTGGCATGATCACCGACGCGCTCCAGCGAACGCACCACCCACATCACGTCCAGTGAGCGACGGATCATGCGCGGATCCTCCATCATGAAGGTGATGCACTGGCGCTGGATGGCTTCGTACTCTTCGTCGACGGCGCGGTCACGCCGCGCCACGGCCAGGGCCAGGTCGGCGTCGAGCCGTGCAAAGGCATCCAGCGCATCGTGCACCATCGACGTGACCAGCTGCCCGTAGTGGCGCAGCTCGCGATAGCGGCCGGTGGGCCGCTCGCGAGCGCTGAGGCGCGCGGCAATGGTGGCCACCTTCTCGCCCTCATCGCCGATGCGTTCCAGGTCGGTGATGGTCTTCAGGATTGCAATGAGCAGGCGCAGGTCCGAAGCCGCCGGGCTGCGCGTCGCCAGGATGCGGCTGCAATCCTCATCGATGGTGCGTTCGAGCTGGTTGACCAGCAGCTCTTCCTGCGCCACCTCGAGCAGCACCTGCGAATCCCCCTCCATGATTCCGCCGAGCGCCTGCGACAGCTGGCGCTCGACCAATCCACCCATCTCCAGCACGCGGCTGCGCACCCGCTCCAGGTCTTCATTGAAGCGGCTGGAGATGTGATGACCGAGGGCTTCGGTGTCCATGGCTTTCCTGCCGGAACTCAGAACCGGAAGTTCAGGTCGAGTTGCAGACGGTCGTAGTCGCGCTCTTTCCCGGTGCCCGGCACGACGCCGTCGATGAAGCGGGTGTTCATGAAGTAGGTGCCGTTCAACGTGAAGTTGGTGAGCGGAACATAGGCTACCTTGATGACACTGCCGTTGCCGTCGGTGATACCGCCGTTGAAGTCCGAATCATGGAACCCGCCCCAGACGGCATCCTTCTTCGAGACCTGGTAGATGTAGCCGATTTCCCAGGTACGCGCGGCAGCCGCGCGGTTGAAGGTAATGCCAAACGCCGTCGCCGTATCCAGCTTTTCATTGGCCACCGGATTGATCAGGGCTTCGCCGTTCTGCATGTAGTCGGCGAAGATCGACACCGGGAAGCGGCCCAGCGTGAAATCGGCCTGCAGCAGCGCCTGCATCAGGTTGAAATCGCTGGCCAGCAGGCTGCAGCCGCTGGCGGCGGCGCCATTGCTGTCGTAGGTGCTGTTGCCGTTCGCGCTGCCCGAGAAGGCCGGATTGATGACGCAGGTGGCGGCCGGCGTGCCCGCCAGCGGCACCGCCGAGGTCACCTCATTCTGCACATGGGTAATGTCGTAGTAGCCCGCCGCAGCCACGAAATTGACCTTGCCCACCGGCCTGCGGAAGGTGATCTGCGCCCCCGCCATCTTGGCGTCGGTACGGCCCGACGCCTGACTGGCGATGGCCGTGTCATTGACATGCCGCTCACCCAGCCAGGTGTAGTACACGCCTGCCGACCAGGGGCCGCTGGCAAACTTCGCCACGGCGCCTTCCGGGGTCAGATCGCCGTCCCAGAAGTAGCTGGCGGTGCGGGTCCAGGGCATGGTCTGCTTGCCCAGCACCAGGTTGGTGTAGCGATTGGCCTTCCAGTCCACGTAGGCCAGGTCAATGCCCACCGACTTGCGCGTCCAGGCCTCGCCCAGCGACTGGTTGGTCGAGCGCGGATTGTCATCGCCAGTGTTGACGGTCGAGAGCTGGAAGCGTCCGGTGACCTTGTCATTGATCAGGGCGGTGACGCCGAGGCGCAGGCGGATGCGATCGCGCTGCCGCGAGCTGGCCTCGATATTGGTGGCCGGCTGATCTTCGATGTTCTCGTACCGGTAGCGGAAATCGCCGCTCCAGGTGAACTTGGCCACCGCGGTCTTCAGATTGCCCACGTCCACGGCTTCCTGCGCGGATTCCTTGCGGGCGCCCTGGGCGTTGGTCTTCAGGTACTCCACTTCGGCCTGCAGACGCGTGATCTCTTCCTGTATCTGTTGCAGGCGGTCCGGAGCAGCCGGGGCGTTCTGGGTCAGGGCCGGTGTTGCCAGCAGGGCAGCGGCACCTGCAATCAGCGTCTTCTTCACTGTGATCTCCCATGCGGAATGTGGCTGGCTGGCTTTATACGGAGGGCTCGTGACAGTTTTGTGGCAGCTGGATAACAACGGCGGGTCGGTGCGGCGCTTGCTCCCCGCCCGGCCACGCCGTATAAGGCGCGTGCCCTTTCGACCCGCGCCACAGGAAGCCATGTCCGCGACGCTAGAGCTGACCCAGGATCTGATCGCCCGCAATTCGATCACCCCCGACGACGGGGGATGCCAGGCGCTGATGGCAGGGCGGCTGACGCAGCGCGGCTTCCGCGTCGAACACCTGCGCTATGGCAATGTGGACAACCTCTGGGCGGTGCGCGGCGACTCCGGACCGGTGCTGTGCTTCGCCGGCCACACCGACGTGGTTCCCACCGGCCCGCGCGAGGAATGGCGCTCCGACCCGTTCAAGCCCACATTGGTCGATGGCATGTTGTACGGCCGCGGCGCCGCCGACATGAAAAGCGGTCTGGCCGCCATGCTCACCGCCACCGAAGCCTTCGTCGACGAACAGCCACAGCACCGCGGCACCATTGCCTACCTGATCACCAGCGACGAGGAAGGTCCGTCCGTGGAGGGCACCAAGAAGGTGGTGGAAACGCTGCTGGAACGCGGTCAGAAGATCGACTGGTGCATCGTGGGCGAACCGTCCAGCGAAGCCGTCACCGGCGACATGATCAAGATCGGCCGGCGCGGGTCGCTGTCCGGGCGCCTGACCGTGCATGGCATCCAGGGTCACATCGCCTATCCGCAGCTGGCCGAGAATCCGGTGCATACGCTGGCGCCGGCGCTGGCCGAGCTGACCAGCCGGGTCTGGGACCAGGGCAATGAGCACTTCCAGCCCACCAGCTTCCAGGTCTCGAACCTCAATGCCGGCACCGGCGCACCCAATGTGATTCCGGGCGAACTGAAGGCCCGCTTCAACCTGCGCTATTCACCGGTGCAGAAGCTGGATCAGCTCAAGGCCACCGTCGAGGAAATCCTGCAGCGTCATGGCGTGCGCTACACGCTGGACTGGCATCTGTCCGGCGAGCCCTTCTACACGCCGCCCGGAAAACTGCTGGATGCAGTCAGCAGGGCCGCAGCCAAGGTCAGCGGCAAGGTGCCCAACTACTCAACGGGCGGCGGCACCTCGGACGGCCGCTTCATCGCATTGATGGGCGCCGAGGTCGTGGAACTGGGCGTGCCCAATCCCAGCATCCACAAGGTCAATGAATGCGTGCGCGTGGCCGACATCGATACGCTGCACGCCATGTACCTGCAATCGCTGCGCAACCTGCTCGGCCGCTAGGGCATGGCAATCAACGCCGACGCATGCTGTTGGCGTAGCTGCCCAGCGCCCCAAGACCACCCGCCGCGATCAGCACCCAGGCCGGCATGGACAGGGTCAGGAAACGCCAGCTGACCTTGGCGCATTCGCCCGACCCGGTCAGCACCTTGCGCACCACATCGCTGAGCGGAAACACATCCAGCATGTAATCCAGCGTCGCGCCGCACACTGGTACCGACCCGGGCGGCAGATGCTGGATCCAGACATGCCGGGCGGCAATGGCCATGGTGGCCAGCGCAGCCACGGCGATCAGCCCGGTGTAGGCATGCCGGCCCCAGCCCACGGGGTTGTGCAGCGCTGCCAGCAGGAAGCCGGCGCCTATGCTGGCCACCCCGACTCGCTGGAAGATGCACAACGGACAGGGTTCGAGCTTCAGCACCACCTGTGAATACCAGGCGAAGCCCAGCAGCCCCAGGCAGCACAGGAACCCGAACAGGTTGAGGACGCGCCGGTTCGGCATGCGACCGGAACTCAGCGACGCTGCGCGCCGCGGTCTTTCAGCTCGCGTTCGATGGCATCCAGCGAGGTATGGCGCACGTCCTTGCCATGCACCATGTAGATCACGTACTCGCAGATGTTCTTGGCGTGATCGCCCACGCGCTCCAGCGAACGCACCACCCACATGATGTCGAGCGCGCGGCGGATCTGTCGCGGATCTTCCATCATGAAGGTGATGCTCTGGCGCTGGATGGCCTCGTACTCTTCGTCGACGATGCGATCCTGGCGCGCCGTGCGCAGCGCCAGGTCGGCATCCATGCGCGCGAAGGCGTCCAGCGTGTCATGCATGATGACCTGCAGCGTTCGGCCCAGGTGCTTGACCTCGCGATAGCGATCCACCGGCCGCTCGACGTTGGCCAGCCGCGCGGCAATCAGCCCCACTTTCTCGCACTCGTCGCCGATGCGCTCGAGGTCGGTGATGGTCTTGATGGTGGCCACCACCAGGCGCAGGTCGCCGGCCGTGGGGGCGCGGGTGGCGAGGATGCGGCTGCATTCCTCGTCGATCGACACCTCCATGCCATTGACCTTGTAGTCCTCCATGGCGACGCTCTGGCCCAGCGTACTGTCGCCTTCGACCAGTGCGGTCAGGGCGCGGTGCAACTGCTCTTCGACGAAACCGCCCATGGCCAGCACCTTGGTGCGGACACGTTCGAGGTCTTCGTTGAAACGACGCGAGGTGTGATGCGAAAGGTCTGCAGCTTCCATGGCCCTACTATAGCGCAGCGGCCCGCGAAGACTGTGGCGCGACATGCAGACGCTGCGGCGGGAAGTGACAGGTGAAGCGACTGCCCTGCCCTTCGGTACTGTCGATGGCCAGCTGGGCGCCATGCCGCTGCAGCACATGCTTGACGATGGCCAGGCCCAGCCCCGAACCGCCTGTGACGCGGCTGCGGCCCGGATCAGCGCGGTAGAAACGTTCGGTCAACCGGGGAATATGCTCCGGAGCAATGCCGACGCCGGTGTCGGTGACCGACAGGTGCCCACCCTCGGCGTCGCTCCACCAGCGCAGGGTGATGGAGCCGCTGGCCGGCGTGTACTTGGCGGCGTTGTCCACCAGGTTGCCGAAGGCCGAATGGATCTGGGCCGGATCGCCGATCAACTGCTGTGCTGAATCGACCTGCAGCTGAACCTGGCCCGGATGCACCGCCCGGGCCAGCACGTCCTGGCGCAGCTGCGCCAGCAGCGCCGCAACATCAATCGGCTCACCCACCACTTCGCGCTCGCTGGCCTCGAGCTTGGACAGCTCCAGCAGGTCGCTGAGGATGGCGTTCATGCGCTGTCCCTGCCGCTGCATCTCGGCCAGCGGCGGCGCCAGTACCGGATCCAGCGCCGGATCCTGCGCCAGGGTTTCCAGATAGCCGGCGATCACCGTCAGCGGCGAGCGCAGCTCATGCGAGGCATTGGCGACGAAATCCTTGCGCATGGCCTCGAGTTGCGCCTGCCGCGTCACATCGCGCACCAGCAGCAGCGACTGGCCCGCGCCATAGGGCACCATCTGCATGGAAATGTGCAGATCGGTTCCCGAGGTGGTGCGCACCACCACCGGATTGCTGTAGTCGCCGGAGCGCAGGTAGTGCACGAACTCCGGATAGCGCACCAGGTTCTCGATCCGGAGGCCCACATCGCCCCGGCCGCGCAGGCTCAGCAGTCGCGCCGCGGTGCGGTTGAACCACAGCATCTCGGCCTGCGGATTCAGCACCACCACGCCATCGGGCATGGCTGCCGTTGATTGCCGCAGTTCGCGCAGCACACGCAGCAGCCGTTGCTTGTGATAGCGCTTGCGCCGGTACAGCCGCAGGATCAGCGCCACCGCATCGCCCCACGGCCCGCTCGACTCCGGCGCGTGCTCGTCGCTATTGCGCCGCAGCCACGCCACCAGGCGCAACAGCCGCAACAGCTCCCACGCCAGCATGGCTGCCAGTACCAGCGCGACGCCCAGCCACAGCCGCCCCAGCAGGAGGCCGAGCAGCCAACCGCCCAGGGCGGCGAGCAACAGCCGCAACGCCAGCATGGATGCCAGCCGCCAGGACATCAGCGGTCAACCCGCTTCCTGGGCCGAGAAGCGATAGCCCGAGCCGCGCACGGTCTGCACATACCGGTCGCAATCGCCACTCTCCAGCGCCTTGCGCAGCCGCCGGATGTGCACATCGATGGTCCGTTCCTCGACATACACATTGCCGCCCCAGACTCGATCCAGCAGCTGCTCGCGACTGTAGACGCGATCCTGGTGCAGCATGAAGAACTCCAGCATCCGGTATTCAGTGGGCCCCACCGTAATGACATGATCGCCCGCCGATACGCGGTGGCTGCCGCGATCCAGCTGCAGGCTGCCGCATTGCAGGACTTCCGCATCGCCATTGGCCGAACTGCGGCGCAGCAGCGCATTGACGCGCGCCAGCAGCTCGCGCGGTGAAAAAGGCTTGGTGATGTAGTCATCGGCGCCACCGTCGAGTCCCGCCACCTTGTCGGCTTCCTCGACGCGCGCGGTGAGCATGATGATGGGCAGGTCGCGGGTGGCCGCATCGCGCTTCAGCGCGCGCGTCAGTTCCAGGCCGCTGGTATCCGGCAGCATCCAGTCCACCAGCAGCAGATCGGGGCGCTGGTCGGCCACGGCATTGCGCGCCGCGCGGCTGTCCTCGGCCTCACGGACCTCGAAGCCCGCCCGCCGCAAACCGAAGGCGATCATCTCGCGTATCGGCTTTTCATCTTCAACGATCAGGATCTGCCTGGCGCTCATGCGCAGCGGCCTCCGGTTGCCTGACCGCATGATAGTGACATTTGTATTGCTGTCTCGTTACACGGCCCGGGCATATGTCAGCCCGATGGCAGCTCGGCCACCCGGTCGCGCAGGTACACCGGCTGCGCCAATTCGGCTGGAACCGCCGCCACCAGACCGTCGCGCGCGGCCAGCAGGGCAATGTCCGCGGCATGCGATGCCAGGTCGGACGCCACCTGCCCCAGTCGTGCCGCGCCCTGCCGCGCGAGTTCGGCAAAAGCGCCGAACCCCGAGCCACCGCCCCAGCAATCGGCTCGCCACCACTCCTCGGCAGCCAGTACCACGGTGGGCGGCGACACCTGTTCGGCGCCCTCGCCGACCGCCACCCCCGCGTCCCGCCTGAAACCACCCCAATACACCTCACTCATGCGTGCGTCCTGACAGATCAGGCCGCGATCCGGCGCACCGGGCCGGGCCAGCAGTTGCTGGGCCAACGCGCGCAGATTGGAGATGCCGATGACCGGCAGGTCGGCGGTGAAAGCCAGGCCCTGAGCCGTGCTGGCGGACAGGCGCACACCGGTGAAGGCGCCGGGCCCGCGACCAAAGGCGATGGCATCCAGCTGCGACAGCGACAGGCCGGCCTCGGCCAGCAATTGATCGGTCAATTGCAGCACCAGCTCGCCGTTGCCGCGCATCAGCGGCGCCCGGCGTTGCGGGCCGGGTCCGTCCAGCCACAGCGCGGCCGAACAATGTTCCGTGGCCGTATCGATGGCCAGCAGCTTCACGACGCCGCCCCGGCCGTTGCCGGCGCGGTCGGCAGCTCGCGCGCGCAGTCGCGCAGCAGGTCGATGGCATCGTCCATCGACTGAGTGATGCGCATCGGCGGCAGCGCCGCGCGCAGCACCCGGCCATAGCCGCGTCCGGTCAGTCGCGGGTCGCAGATCGCCACCACGCCGCGGTCATCTTCACTGCGGATCAGCCGACCCACACCCTGCTTCAATGCCAGCGCCGCCTCCGGCAGCTGATAGTCGCGGAATGGATTGCCGCCCTGCGCATTCAGGTGTTCGACACGGGCTCGTACCTGCGGATCATCGATGTGCGCGAACGGCAGCTTGTCGATGATGACCAGCCGCAGCGCCGGACCCTGCACGTCCACGCCCTCCCAGAAGCTGGCCGTGCCCAGCAGCACCGCGCGCCCGGAGCTGCGGAAACGACGCAGCAGTTGTTCGCGCGGCGCCTCGCCCTGCACCAGCAGCGCCGGTCCGTCCGGGCGGCCACGCAACGCGCGCGCCGCGGCGTTCAGCGCCCGATGGCTGGTGAACAGCAGGAAAGCGCCACCTGCGGACGCGGCCAGCAGCGGCAGGGCCAGGTTCAGCACGGCGTCGGTGTAGGAAGGACTGGCCGGATCGGGCATGCCGGCGGGCAGGTACAGCAACGCCTGGTTTTCGTAGTCGAACGGACTGTCCACGCACAGCGTCGGCAGATCGTCCAGTCCCAGCCTGCCGGCGAAGTGAGTGAAGTCGCCGGCCAGCGCCAGCGTCGCCGACGTGAAGATCCAGGCGCAGCGGCGTTGTTGCAGCAGTCCGCGGAAGCGGGTGGACACATCGTAGGGCAACAGGCTCAACGTCAGACTGCGGGACTGCAACTGAACGCTGCGTGCGCCCTCCACTTCGCCGTCGATGATCTGCTGCAGCGTGGCGCTGATCTCGCGGGCGCGCGCAGCGCATTGCTGCAGCTCCGCATCCGGCTGCAAGGCATCGATGCCCTCGGCCAGCACCAGGCAACCGAGGCGCGCATCGTTGAAGCGCTGCTGCGCCTCCACGGCCAGATCCTGCCAGGCAATGCGGCGCTCCACGCCCGCCAGCATGGACAGCAGCGCCGTCAGCGCCGCATCCAGCGGCTGGCGCAATTGCATCGCCCGCGGCGCGGGTACGGCATGGCTGCCGAACAGCCGACGCGTGTCCTGCAACAGTGATTCCAGTTGCCGGCTGCTGCACTGCAGACCGAAAAACTCGGCCGCCAGTTCCGGCAGCTGGTGCGCCTCGTCGAGGATCAGCGCATCCACACTGGGCAGCAGATCGCCGAAGCCATCCTCCTTCAGCGCCAGATCGGCCATCAACAGGTGGTGATTGACGATCACCAGATCGGCTTCCATGGCGGTGCGGCGCGCGGCAAACACATGGCAACGCGTGAACTCGGCACAGCGACTGGCCATGCAATTGTCGCGAGTGCTGGTGAGCTGAGTCCGCAGGGGATGCGAC
>Ga0190271_10001390_pt1 | contig 13755 bp, 14 predicted proteins | sample Popmic356T_FD_133747 | JGI IMG/M metagenome (GOLD analysis project Ga0190271, IMG submission 133747) | Populus adjacent soil microbial communities from riparian zone of Weber River, Utah, USA - 356 T | ecosystem: Environmental > Terrestrial > Soil > Riparian zone | place: USA: Utah | collected...
AAAGGTCGATCGGTGCGATATCGACCGCGAGCCTGTCGATCGGTCCGGAGGGTGTGTTACGCACGACCGCCGAAGCGGAGACGGCCCAAACGCCTAACCGAACGCATCCGCTCTCAGAAATCTTCGGACAGTAGTGCTCCGCGGAGGGATACTCGAGAGCGATCATCGAATCCATCCGCAGGAACGGTGGCTGTGTTGGACGATTTGGGGGAGGCTAGGATGGTGTCGCGTTCGGCCCTTCTTGTTGCACAGGCAGCGCTGAGCGGAGTGCTCGTCGCTGGGGTCGCTGCCGCCCAGCCCGCTCCAACTGAGGCCGTGCCGGCAACTCCGACCGATCCGGTCGACGCCATCCTCGACGCGTTCGACTCCCACAGCGTAGTCGCGATGACCGAGGGCCTGAGTCACGGTCACGTGCAGGGTCACGAGCTGCTCGTCCGCTTGATGAACGATCCTCGCTTCAGCGCCAAGGTCGACGACGTCGTCGTCGAGTGGGGCAACTCCTTCTACCAGAGCGTCATCGACCGTTACACGAGCGGTGCGGACGTGCCTTACGACGAACTCAAGCAGGTGTGGCAGACCACCAGCGAGGACACGATGTGGGACATGGAGGTCTACGAGGAGTTCTATCGAGCCGTGCGGCTCATCAATGCATCCTTGCCGAAGGAGCGGGAGATCCGCGTGTTGCTCGGCGATCCGCCCATCGACTGGTCGCAAGTTCGCCGCGAAGAGGAATGGGAGCAGTTTCTCCCGCAGCAGATTACTTTCCCCGTGACTCTGATCACCGACGAGGTGATCGCAAAGGGACGACGCGCCTTGACGGTCTTCGGCGGCGGTAATTACCTCGGGAGGGACGCATTCGTGCGTGTGTTGCAGCGCGACGAAGTCAGCGTGTTCATCGTCACGGCCCTGCCGAAGGATGTGGCAGCGACCGTCCAGCGCGACGTCGCTTCGTGGGGCGTACCCGCGGTCGCATTGCTCGCAGGCACGACCCTTGGCCGAGCGCCGATGTCCGCGTACTCGGACTTGGAGATCGCTTTTCCATTAGAGGTCTTGTACGACGCCGTCGTGGTCTGGCCGCCGCGGTCGGAGTTGATGCAGAGCTATTTGTCGCCGGCGCTGTGCGTCGACGCTGAGTATCTCGAGATGCGGCGCACGCGAATGCCGTGGAGAAGTCTCGAATCGGCGGGGCTCGGCCACTGCCTGCCGGCGCCGCGAAGCGACCTCAGCCGGTAGGCGTGCCGGCCGCTTGGACCAGCGTCCAAGCGCCGATCGCGATGAAGCCGATGCCGGCCGCGTAGGAGAGATGCTTCGGGTTCACGTACTGTGCGACGAGCGTGCCGGCCGCGACGCCGATCGCCGACGTCAGCACGAGAGCGGCGGCAGCGGCAAAGAAGATCGTCCACAAGCCTGCGCCTTTCGATGCGAACAAGAGCGTCGCGAGCTGCGTCTTGTCACCGAGCTCGGCGAGGAACACCGTGCCGAACACGGTCAGAAACACTTTCCAGTCCATGACAAACCTAACCTTGCTCCAGCAAGCGGCGCAGGTCGGCGACGGCCGAGTGCGCGCGCGACAGGTACGACGCGAGCACGAGCGAATGATTCGGAAACACGCCGAAGCCTTGCCCGTTCAAGATCATTGGGCTCCTGATCGGCCGTAAGCCTTCTTCGAGCTCGCGGATGATTTGCCGCAAGCTCACGACGGCGTTCTTGTCCTCGAGCGTGCGCTCGAAGTCGAACTGCGCGGCGCGCAGGAACAAGAGCACTGCCCAGGCCGTGCCGCGCCCCTCGTAGAACACCTCGTCGATCTCGAGCCACGGCGTCTTGACGATGACGTCGCCGGTCGCCTCGCTCGTCGCCGCACCCGTCGGCGCGCCGCCGAGGTCGGTATTGACGCGGACCTGGCCGACACTGGCCGACAGCCGCTGCGACAGGCTGCCCAAGCGCAGCTCGACGACGGAGAGCCATTCGCGGAGATTGTCGGCGCGCCCGTAGAACTGCGCACCCGCGGGCTCGGCCGTGAGCCGAGTCTCAAAGCTCTGCAGGGCCTCCAGCGCCTCGCGATAACGCGTCTCGGCGGGCGGGAACAGCCACGACTCGTTGTCGATGCTCAGCGCTTGCTCCGCGAGCGCGAGGTCGGGGTCTTCGATCGATTGCGACTGCGAGCGGCTGTGGTAGTTGCGCAGCACGCGCGCGAGGTCGCGGGATTGCGTCAGCACGCCGCGCTCGAAGCTCGGCATGTTGTCGAGCCAGACGCCGGGCGGCATGACGTCGTTGGTCAAGTAGCCGCCGGGCTTCTCGAGCAGCCAGCCCATGACGTCGATCAGCGTGTGCACCGTCGAATAGCCCACGACGGTGCGCTCGCCGGCCGGCGTCTCGGCGACGACCCACAGCACCGCAGGCTCTCGCGACCAGTAGAAGCTCCAGCCCCACGCAAGCGCGCTCACGAGGACCGCGACGGCCGTGATCCACGGCCAGCGCCGGCGCGTGGGCGAGCTGAGCGGCGACGAGGAGGGCGGGCCGGCCGCCGGCTCCGCCGAAGCGTTCGCGCTGCGACGGAGCCAAGAGGGCAGCCCGAGCTTCATGGCGCTACGCGGCTTGCTTGCCGGTCGCGAGCTGGCGCAGCACGTACTGCAGGATGCCGCCGTGGATGAAGTACTCCTGCTCCTTCGGCGTATCGATGCGCACGACGACTTGGAACGTCTTCTTGTGCCCGCCGGCGTCCGTCGCCGTGACCGTCACTTCCTTCGCGCGCGCGATGCCGAGGCCTTCGATGTCGAAGGTCTCCTTGCCCGTCAGGCCGAGGCCGATCGCCGTCTCGCCTGCATAGAATTGCAACGGCACGACACCCATGCCGATCAGGTTCGAGCGGTGGATGCGCTCGTAGCTCTCGGCGATCACGGCTTTGACGCCGAGCAGCGCGGTGCCTTTCGCGGCCCAGTCGCGCGACGAGCCGGCGCCGTATTCCTGTCCCGCGAAGATGACGAGCGGAACTCTCTCTGCCTGGTATTGCATCGCGGCGTCGTAGATCGACAGCTGCTGGCCGCTCGGGATGTGCACGGTGATGCCGCCCTCGGTGCCGGGCAGCAGCAAGTTCTTCAAGCGGATGTTCGCGAACGTGCCGCGCATCATCACCTCGTGATTGCCGCGGCGCGCGCCGTAGGAGTTGAAGTCCTTGCGCTGGACGCCGAGGCTCTCGAGGTACTTCGCCGCCGGGCTCGTCGCCGCGATGTTGCCGGCCGGCGAGATGTGATCCGTCGTCACGGAGTCGCCGAGCATCGCGAGCACGCGCGCGCCCCTGATGTTCTGCGGCGTGCCGGGCTTCGCGCTCATGCCTTCGAAGTACGGCGGATTCTTGACGTACGTCGACTTGTCGTCCCAGGTGAACGTCTCGCCTTCGGGCGTCGCGACGGCGGTCCAGTTCGCGTCGCCCTCGAATACGCTTGCGTAGCTCTGCTTGAACTGCGTCGACGTCACGTGCTTCGAGATCAGGTCGTGAATCTCCTTCGTCGATGGCCAGACATCGCGCAAGTAGACGGGCTTGCCGTCTTTACCGATTCCGAGCGGATCCTTGTACAGATCGAGCTTCATGTCGCCGGCGATGGCGTACGCGACGACGAGCGGCGGCGAGGCCAAGAAGTTCATCTTGACCTGCGGGTGGATGCGGCCCTCGAAGTTGCGGTTGCCGGAGAGCACGGAGCACGCAACGACGTCGCTCTTCGACAGCGCCGTCGCGATCTCGTCCGGGAGCGGGCCTGAATTCCCGATGCAGGTCGTGCAGCCGTAACCGACCATGTTGAAGCCAAGCAGCTCGAGGTCGTCGAGGAGGTCACAGGCTTTCAAGTAGTCGGTGACGACCTTCGAGCCCGGTGCCAAGCTGGTCTTGGCCCACGGCTTGCTCGTGAGGCCTTTCGCCACCGCGTTACGCGCCAGCAGTCCCGCGCCGACCATGACGGCCGGGTTCGACGTGTTGGTACAGCTCGTGATCGCGGCGATCACGACGGCGCCGTCCTCGAGGTCGAACTTCTTGCCGCCGGCCGCGACCGGCACCTTCGTGCCCTTGCCGGCAGTTTTCAGCAGCTCCGCAATCTTGCCGCCTGCGCCTTTCAGCGAAATGCGGTCCTGCGGGCGCTTCGGGCCCGCGATGCTCGGCTCGACCGTAGCCATATCGAGCGTGAGGCAGTCGCTGTAGCGCGCGACCGCAGAGCTACGCCACAGACCTTGCGTCTTCGCGTACGCTTCGACGAGCCCGATGTGCTCGCGCGAGCGGCCCGACAGCTCGAGGTAGCGTAGCGTCTCGGCGTCGATCGGGAACACGGCGCAGGTGCTGCCGAACTCCGGCGACATGTTACCGATGGTCGCGCGGTCCGCGAGCGGCAAATGATCGAGGCCGTCGCCGAAGAATTCGACGAACTTGCCGACGACGCCGCGCTTGCGCAGCATCTCCGTGACCGTGAGCACGAGGTCCGTCGCCGTCGCGCCTTCGGCGAGCTTGCCCTTCAGCTCGAAGCCGACGACCTGCGGGATCAGCATTGTGATCGGCTGACCGAGCATCGCGGCCTCGGCCTCGATGCCGCCGACGCCCCAGCCGAGGATGCCGAGGCCGTTGATCATCGTCGTGTGCGAATCCGTGCCGACGAGCGTGTCGGGATAGGCGTGCCGTTCACTGCCGACGGGCTTGTCGAACACGACACGGCTCAGGTACTCGAGGTTGACCTGATGGACGATGCCGGTATTCGGCGGCACGACGCGGAAATTCTTGAATGCGTTCTGGCCCCAGCGCAGGAACGCGTAGCGCTCCTGGTTACGCTCGAACTCGATCGCCGTGTTCTTCGCGAGCGCGTCGCGCGTGCCGAAGTGGTCGACCTGCACCGAGTGATCGATGACGAGCTCGGCCGGGGAGAGCGGATTGATCATCTGCGCCTTGCCGCCGAGCTTGACGACGGCGTCGCGCATTGCCGCGAGGTCGACGACGGCCGGGACGCCAGTGAAGTCCTGAAGCACGACTCGCGCCGGCGTGAACGAGATCTCGCGGTCCGGCAGGGCCGCAGGGTCCCAGTTCGCAAGCGCCGTGATGTCGGCGGCCGTGATGTTCGCCCCATCCTCGAAGCGCAAGAGGTTCTCGAGCAGGATTTTCAGCGTGTACGGCAACGTGTCGACGGCGCCTTTGACGGCATCGAGGCGGTAGATCTGATAGTTGATCGAACGGACGCCGAGCGACTTGCGGGCGCCGAAGCTGTCGGTCATTGGAACCTCTAGGACGAATCGATGAGAACGGCGTGATTATAAGCGGGAAACCGTGTGGGGCGGCGAGCTAGACCGCCGCGCGCAGCTCCGGCGCTGCCGCGGCTGCGCCTTCGATCGTCGCGCCGCCCAAGCAGCGGTCGCCGTCGTAGAGCACGATGAACTGGCCTGGCGTCGGCGTGCGCTGCGGCTCGTCGAACCGCGCCTCGAACGAGGTCTCGCCCGTGCGGCTGATCGTGCAATCCTGATCGGGTTGCCGGTAGCGAATCTTCGCACGGCACCGAAAGGGCAGGCGCCGGTCCCACTCGCGCGGCGCCGGACCGATCCAATGAGCGCCCGCCGCGACGAGCGCGCCGGCCTTCAGCAGCGGATGCTCGTGACCTTGGACGACGACGAGCTCGTTGCCCACCGTGTCTTTGCCAGCCACGTACCACGCGTTCTCGGGCCGGTCCGCGGCGCCGCCTAGTCCCAAGCCGTGCCGCTGGCCGAGGGTGTAGTAGGCGAGGCCGCGATGCCGGCCGCGCTCTTGCCCCGATTCGTCGCGAATGACGCCGGGGTTCTCGGGCAGGTACTGCCCCAGGAACTCCGCGAACGGCCGCTCGCCGATGAAGCAGATGCCGGTGCTGTCCTTCTTCTCGGCGACGGCGAGCCCGGCCTTGCGCGCGATCTCGCGCACCTCGCCCTTCGTCAGCTCGCCGAGCGGCATCAGCACGTCGCCGAGGTCGGCAGCCGCCACGGCGTGCAGAAAGTAGCTCTGGTCCTTCGCGGTATCGACGGCCTTGCGCAGCCGCGGCACGCCGCTGGCCGGATCCACGTCGACGCGCGCGTAGTGCCCCGTCGCGATTTGCGTTGCGCCGAGCCGCCTTGCGTAGCGGCGCATGACCCCGAACTTGATCTGCCGGTTGCAGAGCACGTCGGGGTTCGGCGTGCGGCCCTTGCCGTAGTCCGCCAGGAAGTCGGCGAACACCTGCTCGCGGTACTCGGGCGCGAAGCTCACGCGGTGTAGCGGCAATCCGAGCTCTAGGCAGACGCGGCGCGCGTCCTGAAACTCGCGGGCATTGTCGCAATAGCCGTCGTCCTCCCAGTTGCTCATGTGCAAGCACTGGACGGTATGACCCGCATCGCGCAACAGCAGCGCGGCGACGGCGGAGTCGACGCCGCCCGAGAGGGCGACGACGGTCAGGGAGCTCGACGACATGCCGGCATTTTAGCAGCCGACATGCAGCGCAGCGGTCGAGTCGAGGTCGATGGCCTTCGACTCGAGGTAGGCGAGGCAATCGAGGGGATAACGTTGCCCGGCCAGATAGTCGTCGATACAGCGCAGCACCATTGGGCTGCGCAACTGGTGCGCGCGGGTTGCGAGCTGCCCGCGAGAGAGCCAGTGGACCGCGACGATGCCGTCATCCAAGGCCGCGACGTCGGCCGAAGGCGCGACCTCGCCGCAGAACGCGACGCGAAGGTAGGTAGTCTCGGCGTCCTTGCTGTGCCAGAGATAGAAGCCGACGACGTGCTCGGGCTCGAACCGATGGCCGGTCTCCTCGAGCGCTTCGCGCGTGACGGCGGCGAGCAGGGATTCGCCTTGCTCGAGATGCCCCGCGGGTTGGTTCAGCACGAGATTGGGGCCCGCCCGCTCCTCGACCATGAGGAACTTGCCGGCACGCTCGATGATGGCTGCGACCGTGACGTCGATGCCCCGGTTCATCGGCCTACTATAGCTATATTTGGAGCTGCCGGACCTCGGGCTCGATCTCACAGGCATTCCATATCGATTCGAATTTGCTGAGGTACATGCGAGCCACGGCGGGCTCGTAGGTGTCGGATATCCCGTCCCAGGTCTCGGCGCGCGCTCGATAGACGAGCGCGTGCTCATCGGCGATGAAGAACGCTTCGGGATGCCCGCTGAGCTCCGGCATCACGCGGCGGAACTCGATGTAGCTGTTCAAGCGGCGGCCCATCGCGACGAACCGGCTTGCGGAGAGCAGGACCCTCGCCGGGTCGAGAATCAGGACGCGCACGCGCGCGAAGGTGCGCGCGAGAATGAATTTCTTCAGCGTCTCCAAGAAGTCGTCGTGATCGTAGACGTCGGGCTCGAGGTCGTGCGTCAAGATCGAGAGGGTGCGGTTCGCGACGCCAGTCACCTGCATCACGGCCGCGCGCACCTCGCCGACGCTCGTCAGCATCTGACGAATGCCGCGGTTCTTGATTGGCTCGATTGCTTGTGACATGACCAGTGCGTCTTTTGCCGGAGAAGTGTACTAAGACGGCGCAATTAGGCTGTGCCCGCGGTCACGGTTTTGCCGGCCGACGCCGCACGTCGTACGCCGAAGACCGAAGCCCTCCCAATGCGGCTAGATGCGGCGCGCGAGGTCCGCGGCCAGACCCGTATAAGAGGAGGGGTCGAGCTCGAGCAGGCGCCGCCGCTCCTCGGCCGGTATCGGCAGCCCGCCGATGAAATCGCGCATGGTCTTCTCGTCCATGGAACGACCGCGAGTGAGGTCCTTGAGCTGCTCGTAGGCGTCGGGCAGGCCGTAGCGACGCATGACGGTCTGAATGGCCTCGGCCAGCACCTCCCAGCGGCCGGCGAGGTCGGCCGCGATCGCGGCGGGGTCGGCTTCGACCTTGCCGAGTCCCTTGGCGGCAGCCTCGAGCGCGATCAGCGTGTGGCCGAGCGCGACGCCCGCATTACGCAGCACGGTCGAGTCGGTGAGGTCGCGTTGCCAGCGCGAGACCGGCAGCTTCGCCGCGAGGAAGCCCAAGAGCTCGTTCGCGACGCCGAGATTGCCCTCGGCGTTCTCGAAGTCGATCGGGTTGACCTTGTGCGGCATCGTCGACGACCCGACTTCGCCCGCGACGGGGCGCGAGCGGAAGTACCCCAAGCTGATGTAGCTCCAGAAGTCGCGGCACAGATCGACGAGCACCGTGTTGAAGCGCGACAGTGCCTGGCAGTACTCGGCTATCCAGTCGTGCGGCTCGATCTGCGTCGTATAACGCGTCGTCTTCAAGCCCAGCGAGTCGATGAACCGATCCGTGACCGCGATCCAGTCCGCGGCGGGGTACGCGGCGACGTGCGCGTTGTGGTTGCCGACGGCGCCGTTGAATTTGCCGTGGATCTCCACGGCCGCGAAGAGCTCCGTCTGCCGCTGCAAGCGATAGACGAAGTTCGCGATCTCCTTGCCGAGCGTCGTCGGCGTTGCGGGCTGGCCGTGCGTGCGCGCGAGCATCGGCACGGCGGCGAAACGGTGGGCGAGCTCGCGCAGCTCTACGGTCAGCTCGCGCATCGCGGGCAGCAGCACGCGCTGCCGGGCGTCCCGCAGCATCAGCGCATAGGAGAGGTTGTTGATGTCCTCGGACGTGCAGGCGAAATGAATGAACGAGCGGAGATTGCCCGCTGAAACGGGAACCCCGTCGAGTTTTTGGCTCAGGAAATACTCGACGGCTTTGACGTCGTGATTGGTCATCGCCTCGATCGCTTTGATCTGCACGGCGTCGTCGACGCTGAACTTGTCAACGATTTGGTTCAGCACGTCTTTGATCGGCGGCTCGAGCGCTTCGAGCTCGCCGATGCTCGGCTCGTCGGCGAGGTGCTGTAGCCAGCGCACCTCGATCAACGTGCGATAGCGGATCAGAGCGTACTCGGAAAGGTACTCTCGCAGCGGCGCGGCTTTGCGCGCGTAGCGGCCGTCGAGCGGCGAAAGTGCGAGAAGCGAAGTTGCGTCCAACGTCCGGCCGACGCCTATACAAGCCTTTTCGGAGTGCGCATCATACACCGCGAGTCCGCGCCGTGCGGATTCAGCACTCGAGGAGCATCAATGGCGGCCGATTTTCGTGTCGAACGCGACAGCATGGGCGAATTGCAGGTGCCCGCGTCGGCGTTGTGGGGGGCGCAGACGCAGCGCGCGGTCAATAATTTTCCGATCAGCGGCCTGCGAATGCCCGCGGCATTCATTCGCGCCTTGGCGCTCATCAAGTGGGCAGCCGCGCGCACGAACCGCAACTTGGGACTCTTGCCCGAGGCCATCGCCGGCGCCGTCGAGTCGAGCGCGCTCGAGGTCGCGAACGGCATGCACGAGGATCAGTTCCCGATCGACGTGTTCCAAACGGGCTCCGGCACGAGCTCGAACATGAACGCCAACGAGGTCATCGCACGGCTCGCGACGCGCGCGCTGGGCTCGCCGGTGCATCCGAACGATCACGTCAACATGAGCCAGAGCAGCAACGACTCGATCCCCTCGGCGATTCACGTCGCGGCTGCGCTCGAGGTAAAGAGCAAGCTGCTGCCGGCGCTCGAGCATCTCGCCGCGACGATCGAGGCCAAGGCGCGCGAGGTCGCCGGCATCGTCAAGACGGGGCGCACTCACTTGATGGATGCGATGCCCGTGCGGCTCGACCAGGAGCTCGGCGGTTGGGCGGCGCAGCTGCGCGCCAACGCGCAGCGGCTACAGGCCGTGATGCCGCGGCTGACGGGGCTCGCGCAGGGCGGCACGGCCGTCGGCACCGGCATCAACGCACATCCGAAGTTCGGCGCCGAGTTCGCGGCCGTGCTCGCGAAGCAGACCGGCATCGACTTCCATCCGGCCGCGGATTTCTTCGAGGCGCTCAGCAGCCAGGACACGGCCGTCGAGCTGTCGGGTCAGCTCAAGACGACGGCGGTCAGCCTCATGAAAATCGCAAACGACTTGCGCTGGATGAACAGCGGCCCGCTCGCGGGCCTCGCCGAGATCGCGCTGCCGGACCTTCAGCCCGGCAGCAGCATCATGCCGGGCAAGGTGAACCCCGTGATCCCGGAAGCCGCCGCGATGGTCGCGGCGCAAGTCATCGGCAACGACGCGACGATCACGATCGCGGGCCAGTCCGGCAACTTCCAGTTGAACGTCATGCTGCCCGTCGTCGCGCTGAACCTGCTGCAGAGCATCGCGCTCCTGGCCAACGCCTCGTCGGCGCTCGCCGACGCCGCGATCAAAGGGTTCAAGGTCAACAAGCAGAAGCTCGACGACGCGCTCGATCGCAACCCGATTCTCGTGACAGCGCTGAATTCCGTCATCGGCTACGACAAAGGCGCGGCCATCGCGAAGCAGGCGTACAAGGAAGGCCGCGCAATCCGTGACGTCGCGGCCGAGCAGACGAAGCTCAAGCCCGAGCAGCTCCGCGAGCTGCTCGATCCACTCGAGCTCACGAAGGGTGGGATCAAAGGTTAAGACGCTCGACGTCATCCGCCGCCGGCTCGCGGCGCCGCGCGCGCCGCGCGATCCGCGCACGAGACTGCTCGGCAACATCGACGGACCGATTTCGCCAGCGCTGCGCGAGATCCTCGATCGGCCCGGGCGGCCGGCCTCCGTACTGCTCGCGTTGCTCGAGCGCGCGGGAGGCCCGACCGTGCTCTTCACCGAGCGCGCGGCTCATCTCAAGGACCACGCGGGCCAGGTCAGCTTGCCGGGCGGCCGCATCGCGGCCGGCGAGTCACCGGCAGAAGCTGCGCTGCGCGAGGCGCACGAGGAAGTCGGCCTCGATCCCAAAGCTGTCGACGTCATCGGCTCGCTCGACGAGTTCCTAACGGGCACGGGTTTCACCGTCATGCCCGTGATCGGCGTCGTCGGCGACCCCGCGTTCGTCGCGACGCCGGACCCGCGCGAAGTCGCGGGCGTTTTCGAGGTGCCGCTCAGCGTCATCCTCGACCGGAGCGCGCTGAGCGTCGGCTACTTCGAGCGGCACGGTTCGCGGCTTCTGACGTACGAGCTTCTTTATGGCGGCCGCCGCATCTGGGGTGCGACGGCTGCCGTGCTCCGCAACTTTCAGGACGTGATCCTCGATGAAGATGAAAGCTGATCCGGCTGCGCTCGCAGAGCTCCTCGACATCATGGGGCGTCTGCGCGACCGCGAGCACGGCTGCCCGTGGGACGTCGAGCAAACCTTCGCGACGATTGCGCCCTACACGATCGAAGAAGCGTATGAGGTTGCCGACGCGATCGAGCGCAACGACCTCGGCGATTTGAAGGACGAGCTCGGTGATCTCTTGTTCCAGGTCGTGTTCCACGCGCGCATGGCGGAGGAGGCCGGCGCCTTCGCGTTCGCCGACGTCGCTCGCGGGATCTGCGACAAGATGCTGCGTCGCCACCCGCACGTGTTTGGCGATCAGAAGGTCGCGGGCAGCGCGGAGCAGACCAAGCGCTGGGAAGAGATCAAGCGCGAGGAACGCGCCGCCAATGCACCCGCGGCGGGCGCCGGCGTGCTCGACGGTGTACCGTTGGGCCTGCCCGCGCTCACGCGCGCGGCGAAGCTCGGCAAGCGCGCGGCCTCGGTCGGATTCGATTGGCCCGACGTGGCAGGGGTACGCGCCAAGATCGACGAGGAAACCGCGGAGCTCGATGCGGCCGTGGCGCAGCGCGACGGGGCTGCGACCGCCGCCGAGATGGGCGACCTGCTGTTCACGATCGCGAATTGGTGCCGCCATCTCGAGCTCGACCCCGAGACCTGCCTGCGCGCCGCGAACGAGAAATTTGCGAAGCGGTTCCGCGCCGTCGAGCACGCGGTCGCGCGCGACGGCCGCACCTGGGCGGATCATGACGCCGCTGCGCTCGACGTTTTTTGGCGGAGCGCGAAAGCCGTGGAGCCTTGATCTGACGCGGGTCACAGCGGCTTTTTCAGCATTCAGGTTCGATTCAGCGCCACCCTCCTAACCTGCGCTCCAAGGTCCCCACGTGGGACCGCAGAGATAAGGAGAGCTGCCATGTTGGCGAAAAAATTTCTGGCTGTTGCCGTACTGGGCGTTCTCGCGTCGAGCGCAGCGCTGGCAGACCACGGTGATCGCGGCCGCGGCCGCGGTAATGCGTACGGGCACTACCGGTACGCCCCCGCTGTGTCCTATGCGCCGGCCGTCGTCTCCGCCCGCGTCGTCGACGTCGACCCGTTGGTGCGTTACGTCACGGTCGATCGCCCGCGCGAGCAGTGCTGGAACGAAATCGTCCGCGAGCCCGTTCGTCCCTTCGGTGTGGTTGGCCAGACGGCTGCCGGCAGCATCGTGGGCGCCGCGATCGGCCGGCAGTTCGGCAGCGGCAACGACCGCGACACGCTGACGGTGCTCGGCGCGGTCGCCGGCGGCGCCGTGGCGCATCGGCGCGCGGTCGTCAATGAGGGCTATGCGACGCGCGACGTCTCCGTGCAGCGCTGCGAGGTCGTCAACGACCGCGTCACGGAACAGGTCGTCGACGGTTACCTCGTGACGTATCGGCTCGATGGCCGCAACTACACGATGCAGACCGATCGGCACCCCGGCGACTTCGTGCAACTGGCCGCGCAACGGGTTGGTTATCGGCAGGTACGGTATTGAGAGCGCTTTGCCGGGCGGGCGGATGGCCCGCCCGGTCTTCGTTCGCGTGTTTTCTTGACGGGACCGGCGCCGGACCACAAGCTTTGACGCCCATGATGACCCAACGCCCAAAAAGGATGATCGAGCGAGCCTCCTGCAGAGGAATCGTGGCGGCCGGCGTGGCCGCCGCGGCGCTGCTCGCCGCCGGCGACCCCGCGGCCGCGCGGCCGCGCTCGTTGTCCTTGCTGCAGGTCGAGCAGGACGCCGAGCCGCTCGGCCCCGCGCAGGACCAACTGATTCCGTCGCAACGCGGCGGCGGGATCTCGCTCGCGGAAGCGACCTCGAGAGCGCAGAGCGCGTTCCAGGGGCGAGTCGTGAGCGCCAGACCCGTGCAGATGGGTGACCGGTTGGTCTACGAGATTCGCATTCTCGGCGAGGACGGGCGCACCGTCCGCACGTTCCGCATCGATGCCCAGACCGGGGCCTTTCTCTAGGCGCACCTCGTCATGCGGCTGCTACTCGTCGAAGACGATCCCAACTTGAGCCGCTCGCTTGCGGCGCAGCTCGAGCAGGCCGGCTACTCCGTGGAGAAGTCGACCGACGGCCGAGAAGGGCTCTACTACGCGCGCGAGTATCCCGTCGATCTCGCCATCGTCGATCTCGGCTTGCCGAGCATGTCGGGCGTCGAGCTCATCAAGCAGCTGCGAGCCGACGGCAAGGAGTATCCGATCCTCGTGCTGACGGCGCGCGACCGCTGGCAAGACAAAGTGGAGGCACTGAAGCTCGGCGCCGACGACTACGTCGTCAAACCGTTCAACGTCGAGGAGCTGCTGGCGCGCGTCGACGCGCTGCTGCGGCGCGCCGGCGGCTGGGCGCAGTCGGAGCTCGTCTGCGGCCCGATCACGCTCGATACGCGGACTCAACAAGTCCTCGTCAACGGGGCCAAGCTCGAGCTGACGAGCTTCGAGTACAAGCTGCTCGAGCACCTGATGCTGCACGCGGGCGAAGTGCTCTCGAAGACGCAGATCACCGAAGCACTCTACAGCGAGGATTTCGAGCGTGACAGCAACGTGATCGAGGTGTTCATCGGCCGCCTGCGCCGCAAGCTCGACCCCGAGAATTCCTACAAGCCCATCGAGACGCTGCGCGGCCGTGGCTACCGTTTGGCGGCCGAGCGCGGCGCACCGGACTCAGACTAACCGCACCGACCA
>Ga0190271_10001391_pt1 | contig 13745 bp, 13 predicted proteins | sample Popmic356T_FD_133747 | JGI IMG/M metagenome (GOLD analysis project Ga0190271, IMG submission 133747) | Populus adjacent soil microbial communities from riparian zone of Weber River, Utah, USA - 356 T | ecosystem: Environmental > Terrestrial > Soil > Riparian zone | place: USA: Utah | collected...
CGTCCGATGCGAGTCCTCTCACCGTCGGCTCACGTCCAGCACATCGAGACCCGCCAGAGTCCTGACTCCGACACCACCGAGGGAGTCCCCATGAAGACGTCCATTCGCATCGCCGCCATCCTGCTCGTGGCCTCGACCGTCCCCGCCATCGGCGCCGGCACCGCCCACGCCCAGGGGGACAACGAGGTCATCCGCAACGGGTCATGCTCGGGGAACACGAACTGGAAGATCAAGGCCAAGCCGGACGACGGGCGGCTCGAGGTCGAGGCCGAGATCGACAGCAACCGTGCCGGTCAGACCTGGCAGTGGAGGCTCAGGCACGACGGCCGGCTCGCCGCCCGGGGCAGCAAGCTGACCACGGGGCGCAGCGGCTCGTTCGAGGTGGAGCGCCATCTCGCCAACCACGCCGGCCGCGACTCCTTCAAGTTCCGTGCCGTGAACCGGCGCAGCGGCGAGGTCTGCATCGCCCGCGTGACCCTCTGACGGGAGCGGCGCGTTTAATGTAACGCCGTGTTACTTGCTCTTCCCGGGCGTTGCAGCACCCCGGGTACAGCCAGTAAACGGGCGTTACATGGAGCGAGCGGCGATCTCCCGACCCACCAGACCAGTCCAAATGACCTAATGTCATGACAAACTCTTGACCGGCCGCACCGGAGACTCATAGCCTTCTCCGGTGCGGCCGTTCGGTGCCGCTCGACCATGACACCAGGAGCGCGCCATGACCGCTGACCTCTTGCGCATCGGCCTGATCGGCGCCGGTCGGATCGGCTCGTCGCACGCCGAGATCATCGCCCGACGGGTTCCCGAGGCCCGGCTGGTCGCGGTCGCCGACCCGCGACCCGGTGTCGCCGACGCACTGGCGGGACCGCTCGACGCGGTCGGGTACGACGACCCGCAGGCGCTGATCGACGCCGCTGACGTCGACGCCGTAGTGATCACCGCGTCGTCGGGCGCCCACTGCGAGCTGATCATCGCGACCGCGGCCGCAGGCAAACCGGTCTTCTGCGAGAAGCCGATGTCGATGACCCTGGCCGACGCGGACCGGGCGATCACCGCGGCGAAGGACGCGGGTGTCCCGCTGCAGGTCGGCTTCAACCGGCGGTTCGCGGCGGACTTCGCCGCGGCCCACCGGACCATCGTCGACGGCGGGATCGGTACGCCGCAGCTGATGCGCTCGCTGACCCGCGACCCCGGGCTCGCCAACCCCGCCGCCGTTCCCCCGTGGACGGTCTTCACGCAGACCTTGATCCACGACTTCGACAGCCTGCTCTGGCTCAACCCCGGCGCCGGCGCGGTCGAGGTGTACGCCACCGCGGACGCGCTGGTCGCGCCGGACTTCAAGGAGTCGGGCCTGCTCGACACTGCGGTCGTGGTCATCACCTTCGACAACGGCGCCCGCGCCGTCGCCGAGGCGAGCTTCTCCGCGAGCTACGGGTACGACGTACGCGGCGAGGTGTTCGGGTCGGCCGGCATGGTGCAGGCCGGCGACCAGGCCGGCAGCTCGTTCGTCCACCATTCGGCCGCGGGCCGGATCGTGCCGACGGTGCGCGGCGACGTCGAGCTCTTCCTCGACGCCTACACCGGAGAGTTCGTCGAGTTCGCCGCTGCCGTGCGGGAGGGCCGGCCGCCCGCCGTGACCGGCGAGGACGCCCGGCGCGCACTCGCCATCGCGCTCGCCTGCATCGAGTCCGTCCGGACCAACGCGCCGGTCGCGATCGCCGAGGCGGACCGGTGAGCTTCACCCTGGCCGTGTCGGCCGAGATGGTGTTCCTCGACCTGCCGATCGCGGAGCGGGTACGCCGGATCCACGACGCCGGCTTCTCCGCCGAGATCTGGAACTGGACCAAGCACGACCTGGCCGAGCTGGCGGCCACAGGAGCCCACTTCACGTCGATGACCGGCTACGTCTCCGGCGACCTGATCGATCCCGACGGTGCCGACACCCTGCTGGCCACGGCCCGCGAGTCGGTCGCGGCGTCCCGTGCCCTGGGCCGGCCCAAGCTCAACCTGCACGGCACCGGCCTCGACGACCGCGGACTGCCGGTGAAGCCGGTCGACGTGGTCAACGGCGAGATGTGGCTGGCGGCCGAGAGGACCCTGCGCCGGATCGCCGAGCTGGGCGAGGCAGAGGACGTCGTCTTCACCCTCGAGAACCTCAACCTCGCGGTCGACCACCCCGGCACACCGTTCGCCCGCGCCGCCGACACACACGCCCTGGTGCGAGCCGTCGACAGTCCGCACCTCCGGATGAACCTGGACCTCTACCACGCCCAGATCGGGGAGGGGAACCTGATCGAGCTGGTCCGCACCTGCCTGCCGTACGTCGGCGAGGTCCAGGTCGCGGACGTGCCCGGACGCTGCGAGCCGGGGACCGGTGAGATCAACTACCCAACCGTGGCCCGGGCCCTGGCGGACGTCGGCTACACCGGCGTCGTCGGCCTCGAGGCCTGGGCATCGGGCGACAGCGACGCCGCCCTCGACGCCTTCCGAGCCGCGTTCGGCTGACCGAAGCAGGTGGGCCGGCGACCTCGGGGGGCGCGCCCAGGCTCCCTGGAGAGCGCTGCGTGAGGCTCTTCCGAGGTCACCGGCACGGACCCTGTCCCCAGACAGGGCACGGAAAAAACTCACCCGTTCGGGTGTTGGTCGTTCACCGCTCGCTGTGCCGCTGCGAGCTCCTCGTCGACGGCGGCCGCCTTCCGCTGCAGCACGGCGCGTTCGGTCTCGCCGGCCAGCTCGAGCCGGTCCGCCTCCGTGCGATGGATCTCGGCCGCAAGCTCGTGGGCCGCTCCGGCGTACTCGCGGGCAGCTGCGACGAGCTGGCCGGCCACCTGCGCGGCCAGCTCCACCCGCAGGGCGTCCTCGCCCTCGCCGGTCGCGCCGTCCTCCCCGATCTCGAGCCGGTCCAGCCGGGCAGCCAGTGCCTGCACCAGCCCGTTGGCGGTGCGGGTTCGCACCGCCGCCGCCGGTGGGAGTGGCTCGGTCGGCCGCCCCGGCACCGTGGCGGCGACCGCGGTGACCTCGGTGACCTCGGTGAACACGCGGTACTCGGAGCCCAGGAACTCCGCGAACCCGCGGCCGTCACGCGCCGCGCACTCCTGGTCGACGTACGCATTGGGCAGGTCCGGCCCGCCCACGATTCTGTTCTTCCACCTGCCCGAGTCATGGTGGAAGTAGGTCTCCACGACTCGCTTCCCCACGGCGTAAAGCGTAGTAGGCAGGCGTGAGGGACGGCGTCCACCCGGAAGGGGGAAATCTGGGCGGCAGGCCGGGCTCAGGGCACGAGGACGACGCGTTCGCCCTGCTCGGCGAGCCACGCCTTCACCCCGACCCCGTCGCGGGCCATGGCCTTGACGAAACGCTCGCCCGGGCTGGTGAACAGGCGTCGGTGGTTCTCCCGGGCCAGCTGCCTCAGCCCGCGCGGCCAGAACGTCCCCCAGTGGACCGGTACCGCCCAGTCGGCGCCGACCCGGGCCACGGCGTCGGCGCCCGCCTCCGGGTGCATGTGGCCGTCGGCCAGGGTCGGCCCCCAGCCGCCGATCGGCACCAGCGCCAGGTCCACGGGATCAATCGAGTTCATGTCGTCGCGCAGCTCGCTGTCGCCCGGGAACCAGAACGAGCGGCCACCTCCGACCACGCGGAAGCCCAGTGCCGGTGGGGAGAGCCCCCGCGACCAGGCATGCCGGCGGCCGTCGTGGGTCGCGGGCAGGACGGCGATCCGGATCCCGCCCAGGTCGAGGTCGTCGCCGGGGGAGGCCGGGACCACGGACCGGGGCCCGAGCCGGGCCAGGTATCGCTCGCCGCCACGCGGTACGACGATCGGTACGTCGGGCAGGAAACCGCGCAGCGACGGGAGGTGGCAGTGGTCGTGGTGCAGGTGGGAGAGCAGCACCACGTCGGCGTCGTACGCCCGGCTGTCGGGGGTCGTGGCATAGCGGCGCAGGTGGAACAGCCGATCCGACAGCAGCGGGTCCGTGGCCACCCGGACGTGGCCCAGCTCGACGGTCACCGAGGCGTGCCCCCACCACGTGAACCCGAGCTCCGGGCCCGCGACGGTCACCATGGCCACCTCATCCTCGCAACGGTACGACGACCGCGCGGGCCGCGAACTCCCCTGATTCGGGCGGACCCAGGTGCAGCCCCGGCCGGTCACGGCGATGATGGGAGCCGCAGCGTCTGCGAACACCACCCGGAGGACCGACATGGATCTGCTCGAGGACCGGACCGCCGTCGTGACCGGAGGCGCCCAAGGGCTCGGCCGGGCGATCGCCGAGCGATTCGTGGCCGAGGGAGCACGGGTGGTCATCGCCGACATCGACCTCGACGCCGCGGCCGCCTGTGCTTTCGAGCTCGGCGACGGCCGCGCCCTCGCCGTGCGTTGCGACGTCACCTCGGAGACGGACGTCGATGCCCTGGTGAAGCTCGCGAGGGGTGAGTTCAACGGGCTGGACGTGATGGTCAACAACGCGGGCGTCCTGCGCGACGCGACGATGCGCAAGATGACACTGGACGACTTCAGGACCGTCATCGACATCCACATCCAGGGCACCTGGCTGGGCACCCGGGCCGCCGCGAACGTGATGCGCGAGCAGGGCTCGGGGTCGATCGTGAACATGTCGTCGATCTCCGGCAAGGTCGGCAACCTCGGCCAGACCAACTACAGCGCCGCCAAGGCCGGGATCGTGGGGCTGACCAAGGCGGCCGCCAAGGAGGTCGCCCACCTCGGCGTCCGCGTCAACGCGATCCAGCCCGGGCTGATCCGGACGCCGATGACCGAGTCGATGCGCCGGGACATCTGGGAGCAGCGGCTCAAGGACATCCCGATGCAGCGCTTCGGGGAACCGGCCGAGGTGGCGGCCGTGGCGTGCTTCCTGGCCTCGGACCTGTCGAGCTACATGACCGGCACCGTGCTGGAGGTGACCGGCGGCCGGCACATGTAGGAGACGCACGCTAGGCCGTCGTTCCGGGTTCCAGCCGGCTGCCCAGGCCCAGGCTGGTTCCTTCCATGACTCGCGATCCCCGGCCGACCAGTACGACGAGGTTGGGGTCGTCGACATCGTCGGTGGGCGAGCCCACGCTGGCGTCCCGCTCGATCGTGCAGCCGGAGTCGATGACTGACCAGTCCACCGTTGCGCCGGCTCGGACGATGCTGTCGCCGAAGACCACGCTGTCCCGCACAGTCGCTCCGGGCTCGACAACCACGCCGGGTCCGAGGACGGAGCGGATCACCGACCCGGCGATCCGGCAGCCGGGACTCAACATGCTGTCCGTCACCGCGCCACCGTCGAGGACGCGTGCAGGCACCCGTTGTGGCTGGCGCGTCAGGATCGGCCAGTCGGGGTCGCCCAGCACCCCGAGGTCATCGGTCAGGGCGTCGCGATGCGCGGCGAGGTACTTGTGCGGCTGGCCCAGGTCGCGCCAGTAGCCCGGCAGCGGATGGGCCACGACGCGGTTTCGTTCGACCAGGCGCGGGAGCAGGTGGTCACCGAAGTCCTCGAGACCTGAGTCGCCCTCGTCGCTGCCGGACGCCAGCTCCCGGTGCAGCGACTCCAGGGTCTCGACCAGGACGTCGGGCCGGTACACGAAGATCTCGGTGGCCACCGTGGTGGACTGCGGATCGTCCGGCTTGTAGGCGAAGTCGGTCACCACCCGGTCGTCGCCGACCTCGAGCACAGCGTGGTCGCCCGCGTCGGCCAGCGGCACCTCCGTGGTCACGACCGTGCAGTCCGCGTCCAGCTCACGGTGGACCTCGATCGCGTCCTGGTAGTCGAACCGGTAGACGTGGTCGGCGCTCATGACCAGGACGTGGTCCGGGTCCTCGCTCCGGATCTGGTCGCGCAGCCGGTACAGCTCGTCGGCGTTGCCCTGGGCGAACCCGTCCTCGTCGGACGACCCCGTGCCCGACTGGGGCATCAGCAGCCGCAGGCCGCCGCGAGTGCGGTCGAGGTCCCACGGGCGCCCGTTCGAGACGGGTTCCTCGAGCGAGGACCCCTGGAACTGGACGGACAGCCAGACGTCGGTGATCCCGCTGTTGGCGAGGTTGGACAGCGGGAAGTCGACCAGTTGGTAGACACCGGCGAAGGGCAGCGCGGGCTTGGCCCGCTCGCGCGTGAGCACGTCCATCCGGCCTCCCGCGCCACCGGCCTGGACGATGGCGAGGATCCGTTCGCGTGACATCGCCGAATCGTCGCACAGTGCCGGCCGGGCGTCTGCTGCCAAAGGGGTGAACGGCTACTCCTGCGTACTCCGGGAGCGCACGCTCGTCACCAGGCGCTCGGTGTCCTCGGCGGTCCACCCCGGCGGGGGAAGGATCTCCGCCCAGGCCCGCGCCGGCTCCTGACCGAACTGGTGGCCCTGGCCGGCCGGTACGTCGTTGGCGACCAGCTGGTCGGCGGCGAGCTGGAGCATCGTGACCACCGGGATCCACTGGACGTGTGTGGAGACGTCGCGGCCGGGGTCCTCCTCGAGCCAGTCGGGGCGATTCAGTGCGAGTGACCAGTCCCACCAGGTGATCGGGTCGTTGGCATGCTGCAGGTAGCCGATCCGCGCCCCGCCCCACTCACCCGGCGCGGTCCAGTCGGCCGGGACGTCGGCAAACCGCACGATGGCGCCACCGTCGTACACCGGGAGCACCTCGGGCGTTCCGGCGTCGCGCTCGCCGGTGAACCTGCTCCAGAGCCGGTTGTTGTTCGTGGGACCCACGAACAGCGCCCCGTCGGTGCGCGTCGCCAGATCCTGGTCGCCGCTGAACGCCGCCTCGCCACCGAAGCTGCCGAGGCTCTCGCCGCTGACGACGAGGAGCGGGCGGGCGTCTCGGGGCAGGTCGACCCATCGTGCGTAGACCGCGTCGAACAGCAGCCTGCCGGCGTCCTGGGCGCGTTCGCCATCGACGAGGAATGACATCCAGCTCGGGAGGTAGGAGTACTGGATGCTCACGGTCGCCGTGTCGCCGGCCCACATGAACTCGAGCGCTCGCGCCTGGTTCTCATTGACCCAGCCGCGCCCCGTGCCGGTCACGACGTTGAGGACCGACCGGTCGAAGCCGCCCATCCGGTCGAGCTCGTCAACCGCACGCTCGGCGGTCTCGCGCAGGTCGATCCCGTCGGGCGCACCCACGTAGGCACGAACCGGCGTCAGCGCGTCGCCACCGGTGAAGGCGGCGATGTCCTCCTCGGTGGGCGCGGCGGCGATGAAGATCCGGCCTTGGCGCCCGAGGTCGTCCCAGGACTCACCGGACTCCTGGCCGGCGGAGACATACGGACTGCTCGGCGCCGGCAACTCGGTGCGGAACTCGTCGTTGATCGCCTTGAAGGTCGTGTCGAGACTGGTGACCACTCGTTCGCCGACGACGCCCGTGACCAGCCCCCACGCCACCCACGCGACGACCAGGGCACCGGCCACGAGCGCGACTCGTTCGGGGAGCAACCGCCCGACCTGGCGTGCGATCCAGCGGGCTGCGGCCTTGAGGGTCCGGCCGAGGGCCAGCAGGATCGCGAACACCGCCGCCGTGACGGCAACCATGAGCAGGTCGGCGCCAACGCTGTCGCGCTCCACGCCCACCAGGTCGCGGAGCTCGTCGTCCCAACGGTGTCCCAGCCATAGCGCCGCGAGCGTGCCCGTGACCGCGACGGCCGCCACGACCTGCCAGGCCCGCTTGCGCCGAGCTCCTCGGAGGTGGACACCGCTACTGCGCAGCATCCAGCCCACGAGTGCGCCGACGGCGTACCCGACCAGCGCACAGAGTGCCGACACGACGCCCTGGAACACTGGGCCGAGCGGCAGCAGCGACGGCGTGAGCGAGAGCCAGAACAGGACCACGCCACCCACGGTCGGAGCCAGAGGTGCTCGGAGCTGACGGCGCCACCACTTGCCGAAACGCGAGGACGTGCGGGTGTTCGCCCCAGACGCGACCATCACACCTCCTCGCGTGCCGAGCGGCTCAGATCTCCCAATGGAGGAGCTCGGCGACCTCGGTGGTCAGCGTCATCGGGTCGAACGGCTTGGGGATCACGCCCGCAACCGCGAGGTCGTCCCACACCTGGCGATCGCCGACCTGGACCTTGGCGGTGAGCAGGATGACCGGGATCCCTCGGGTGGCCTCGTCGGCCTGGAGGTGGCGGAACGTCGTGGGGCCGTCCATGTCGGGCATCATCACGTCGAGGAGTACGGCGTCCGGGTGGTGCTCCCGCGCCAGCTCCAGCGCCCGGGCGCCGCCGTTCGCGCTCACCACGGTCCAGCCGCCGACCATCTCCAGCGCGAGCTGCGTGATCTCGCGGATGGAGTCGTCGTCGTCGACGATCAGGATCGTGGGGGCGGTCACTGAGAACCTCCGATGGCTAGGACCTGCCCGATCGTAGCCGCCGACCCCCCGGGACCGAGGGCATTCCGCTGCGCCCATCAGTCGACGGCTCAGTCGACAGCAGGGCCGCGGAACGTGCCCGCGTAGTAGGTCTGCCGGTCGATCGGGGCCACCGTCACGTCGGCCCGGCGGTAGAGCAGGCGCTCGATGTTGTCCTGCAGGCTCAGCGTCATGTCGTTGTGGGAGCAGATGTCCCACGCGCAGATGGCGCGTTCGGAGACGAGCCGCTCCACCACCCGCTCGATCATCGCCTGGAAGATCCGGGACTTGCGACGGTGCGGGACCACCAGGGTGAACCCCAGGTAGTACACGGCGTTCCGGGCCGTGTGCTCCGGGAAGTGGTAGGCGAAGTACTGCGGGCTGATCCAGGGGACGGTCTCGAGGTGACGGGTCAGCGTCGAGAGGCCGATCGCCTCGCCGTCGTCGTCCCACGCGACGTACTTGTGAACCCGGGGGTCGCTCATCTCGTCGAAGAACTCCTCCTCGTGGAGGAGCTGACGGGCCACCGCCTTGACCTGGAGCGCGCTGAACGTGTCGTGGTAGAGCTTGTAGTAGCGGGCGGCGGTCTCGGGGTCCACCTCTCGCTCGACCGTGACGGTCAGCGGGCGTGGGGCCTCAGACATCGAGGCTCCACGGGACCACCTGGTACGCCGCGATGGCCAGGGCACACACCGGTTTGTCGACGCAGTGGGCGCTGATCACGGCCTGCCGGACCTTGTCGTAGCCGCCGCCGCGGTTGCGGGACATGTCCTCGAGGCTGAGCTGGATCTGCTCGGTCACCGACTGCTCGCTGCCGCCGGAGTGCTCGACGAACAGACCGCCAGTGGTGGCGTCGGTCGCCCAGCCCAGGCCGGCCGACACGATCTCGCCGGGGTGGTCGGCGTACCCGACGGACGCCACGCAGTAGAGCCGGTCGCCGTGGCCGCCGCCGAGGCGCTCGGTGACGCCCTCCCGGATGTTGCTGCCCGGGGGGATCACCGACGACAGGGTGAGCAGGTTGAAGTTCGCGACCCCCGCGGCGAGCAAGGCGTCGTCGAAGGCCGCGAGGAGCGTGCGTCCGGTACCCGTGGCCGTCCGCACGGTGATGTCCAGCGCGGGCCGGTCATGGTGCAGTTCAGCCAAGGTCATCTCCGACTTGTCGTCGCGTGATCACGTTCACCAGCTCGAGAACCCGGTCCTCGACCGATTCCGGGCCGAAGCGACCCTTGGTCAGGAAGACGGTTTCGCCGAGCTCGAGCTCCCCCCGGCGTTCTTGATCGACGTCCGCCGCACTGTAGACGACGAGGGGGGTGTGGGCGAGCGCGGGGGTACTCCGGAACTCCGCGACGACCTCGGACCCGTCGCCGTCGGGCAGGTGCAGGTCCAGGACGATCACGTCCGGGCCGATCTCCCGGCCGATGCGCACGGCGTCGGCCGCGGTGAGCGCGTGCGCCACCTGCAGGCCGTGCCCGCCGAGCAGGGCCGCGATCACGCCGGCGAGGTCCTCGTCGTCCTCGACGAGCAGCACGGTGCTCTGCGACTCGCGGCCCGCGAGTGCGGTGGCCACGGTCTCGACGAGCCGTTCCTCGGTCACCGGCTTGATCAGCCAGCCGTGGGTGTCCGGGGTCAGCAACGGCTCGGACTCCGGGCTCAGACCGGAGACGACGATCACCGGGATCTGCCGGGTCATCTCGGTGGACTTGAGCTCGGCCAGGACCTGGGCGCCGGTGGTGCCGGGCATCACGAGGTCCAGGAGGAGGGCGGCGGGCTGCTCGGTGACGGCGCGCTGCACGGCGTCTGACCCGTCGGTGACGCCGAGGGTCCGGTAGCCGTGCCGGCGCAGCATCGCGGAGAACAGGTCGACCGTGGCGGGGTCGTCGTCGCAGACCAGGAGGAGCGGGGCGTCGGACGCCTGGTCGCCGAGGTCGGACTGGCCGCGGCGCGACCGGGGCAGCGAGAACAGGACGGTGGTGCCGACGCCCAGCTCGCTCTCCGCCCAGATCCGGCCGCCGTGCCGCTCGACGATGCCCCGGCTGATGGCGAGGCCGAGGCCGGTGCCACCCTTCTGCCGGGCGTCCGAGGAGTCCACCTGCTCGAACCTCTCGAAGATGGCCTCGAGCTTGTCCTCCGGGATGCCGCGACCCTCGTCCCGGACCGTGAACACCACCTCGGAGTCGTGCTCGGTGGCGTCGAGCCGCACGGCCCCGCCCTCGCTGGAGAACTTGATCGCGTTCCCGAGCAGGTTGGTCAGGGTCTGCACGATCCGGTCGCGGTCGGCCAGGACCCGGCCGGGCGCGTCCCCGATCTCGAGGCGTACGCCGCTGTCGTGGGCGAGGCCCTCCATCTCCGTCGCCGACGCGCGCAGCAGGTCGACCGCGTCGATCGCGGCCAGCTCCATGGGACGCGTGCCGGACTCGATCCGCTCGAGGTCGAGGATGTCGTTGATCAGCCGAGTGAGTCGCTCGGTGCTCTCGAGGGCGATGCTGGCCATGGAGTGCGCCCGCGGGGTCAGGTCGCCGAGCGTGCCGCCCGCGAGCAGACCCAGGGAGCCCCGGATCGAGGTCAGCGGGGTGCGCAGCTCGTGGCTGACGACCGAGAGGAACTCGTTCTTCATCCGGTCGACCTCGCGCCGCTGGGTGACGTCGCGGAACACCACGACCGCACCGCGGACGACGTCCTCGTCCATGATCGGGCTGGCCGTGATCTCGACCGGGAAGGTCTCGCCGTCGGTCCTGAGGTAGACATCGGCCTCGGCGCTGGTCACCAGGCCGTGCCGGATCGCGTCGGTGACGTAGCAGCCTTCCCAGGGGAACGGCGCCCCCTCCGGCGTCGGTGCGTGGAACTCCTCATGGGCGTTCAGGCCGAGCAGCTGCTCCGGCTCGTAGCCGAGGACCCGCGCTCCGGACGGGTTGACGAACGTCACCCGGCCCTCGTGGTCGACGCCGTAGATGCCATCGCCGACGGAGGTGAGCAGCACCTCGTTCTGCCGGACCAGCCGGCGCAGGTCGGCCGTCTGCTCGCGGACCCGGCGCTCGAGACCGCGGCGCAGCGCGATGTTGTCGCGGGTCAGCAGGGTCTGCCGGGCGCCCGCCGCGCAGATCAGCACCAGCCACAGCACCGCCTGGGCGGTCTGCAGCCGATCGGACGTCCCGAACGCCACCTGCACGAACGCCGCGACGAGGAGCACCGCGAACACCAGCATGGTGTCGCGGGCCTCGGATCCACCCGCCGTGTGGTCGGGTGGGGCATCGGCCTCGACGGAGGGGTACCACGCGGCGAGGCCGATCAGCGTGTAGCCGGCGATCCAGCCGAGGTCGAGCGGCGTACCGAACTCGAACGTCTCCTGCGCGACCTGAACCGCGAAGGTCAGGTCGGCGATGGCGTACATGATGAAGCCGGCGGCGACCAGGCCGAGGGCGGGGCGGTCGGCGCCGCGGCTGCGGACGACGAGCAGCAGGGCCACGGTCGCGAGGACGACGTCCAGCAATGGGAAGAGCAGGGACGTGAACCGTGCGACGGGTTCGCCGGAGGGCGCGTCCAGCAGCTCGGAATAGACGAGCACCGAGGCGATGATCAGGACCGCGGCGCCCATCACCAGGCCGTCCAGCGACATCACCAGGAGGTCGATGCCGCGGCGGCGGACGCTGGGGAAGTTGAGCAGGGCGGCGATCGAGAGGATCAGGGCCACGGCGATGCTGGCGTCGCCGATCGCGCTGGGGGAGTCGACCGGGTCGGCTCCGATGACGGCGACCCAGACGTTGCCCGCCACGGCGATCACGGCGGCGATGGCGAGGAGCCGCCACGAGCGCCGGCGGCGGCCGCTCGTCTGCGTGGCCCGGAGCTGGCAGCTGATGGCAGCGAACACGCCGCCGAGCAGGAGACCGGCGCCGCTGACCGACTGACGGGTCGACTCGGGGAACAGAGTGGGCTGGAGGAGCACCGCGAAGAGCACGCCGAGCGCGCCAGCAGCCGGGACGGCCACCGCGAATCGCCGTCGTTGGGCCGCTAACGACGGCGTGCTCATGGCGCGACGCTATCAGCAGCGCTGTCAACGGCGCCGGAGAAGACGCCCAATCGAACCGCGCCGTTTCTCACCCGTTCGGGTGAAGTCGCGCATGAACGCCTCGTCCGCGGGTTACCGGGTGTTCACCACACCTAAGGAGATCGCCATGGGACTGAAGGACAAGGCCGAGAACACCGCCGAGAACCTCAAGGGCAAGGCGAAGGAGTCGACCGGTCGCCACACCGACGACCGGGAGCTCGAAGCCGAGGGCAAGACCGACCAGTCGAAGTCCGACCTGAAGCAGGCCGGCGAGAAGGTCAAGGACGCGTTCAAGAACTGATTCCGCCGCAGCCAGGACGCTGACCCGTCGTGAGTTGGCGACGGGTCAGCTTCGTCTCAGGGTCCTACCCCGGGGACGACTCAGGGACGCTCCCCGATGTGCCGAGGGTGGGTCGGGCACCAGCCTTGAGGCCATGACTTCCATGCACATCCCGGGAGGTGCGGCCCGATGATCCGCGCCCACGCCCTCAGCAAGAAGTTCGGTGACCGCGTCGCGGTCGACGGCATCGACTTCGTCGTCGAGCCCGGCCGCGTCACCGGCTTCCTCGGCCCCAACGGCGCCGGCAAGTCCACCACCATGCGGATGACGCTCGGCCTGGACCGACCGACATCCGGCACGGTCAGCGTCAACGGGCACCGGTACGCCGCGTCCCCGGCGCCGCTGCGCGAGATCGGCGCCCTGCTCGACGCGCACGCCATCCACCCCGGCCGTTCCGCGCGGGACCACCTGCGCTGGATGGCCGCGAGCAACGGCATCCCGACCACCCGGGTCGGCGAGGTGCTCGAGCTGGTCGGACTCGATTCGGTGGCCGGCCAGCGAGCCGGGCGGTTCTCCCTCGGCATGGGCCAGCGGCTCGGCATCGCCGCCGCCATGCTCGGCGACCCGCCCGTCGTCGTGCTCGACGAGCCGGTCAACGGGCTCGATCCCGAAGGCATCCGCTGGGTGCGCACGTTCGCCCGGCAGCTGGCAGACGAGGGGCGGACGGTCTTCATCTCCAGCCACCTGATGTCGGAGATGGCGCTGATGGCCGACCACCTGATCGTGATCGGTCGTGGCCAGATCCTCGCCGACTGCTCGATGAACGACTTCATGGCCGACCACGCCACGTCGTACGTCCGGGTCAAGGCGCCCGCGCTCACCGACGCCGAGTCGCTGCTCGCGGGCCGCAACCTGGACGTGCAGCGGGTGGACGGCGAGCTGCGGGTCGTGGGCCTCGACGCTCCGGCCGTAGGCGAGCTGCTCGGCGGTGCCGGCCTGGTGCTGCACGAGCTGACCCTGGTCCGCGCCTCGCTCGAGGACGCCTTCATGACCCTGACCGCCGACAGCGTGGAGTACCACGCCAGCAC
>Ga0190271_10001392_pt1 | contig 13744 bp, 12 predicted proteins | sample Popmic356T_FD_133747 | JGI IMG/M metagenome (GOLD analysis project Ga0190271, IMG submission 133747) | Populus adjacent soil microbial communities from riparian zone of Weber River, Utah, USA - 356 T | ecosystem: Environmental > Terrestrial > Soil > Riparian zone | place: USA: Utah | collected...
CGCGGGCCTGCGCCTCCTCGGCTTCGCGTCGTGCGGTTTCCTCTGCGTCGGCGCGGGCCTGCGCCTCCTCGGCTTCGCGTCGTGCGGTTTCCTCTGCGTCGGCGCGGGCCTGCGCCTCCTCGGCTTCGCGTCGTGCGGTCTCCTCTGCTTCGGCGCGGGCTCGGGCTTCCTCGGCTTCGACGCGCTCCCGCTCTTCGGCCTCGGCGCGCGTACGCGCCTCCTCGGCCTGGCGGAAGGCCGCCGCCTCTGCCTCCGCGCGGGAGCGTTCCGCCTCTGCCAGTTCTGCCCGTTCTCGTTCCACGGCCTCGCGGCGAGCGGCCTCCGCCGCCGCGGCTTCTGCGCGCGCCTCGGACTCGCGTCGTGCAGCCTCGTCCGCCTCCATGGCTGCCCTGGCCGATTCGGCCTCGCGCCGAGTGGACTCCTCGATCTCGTAGCGCAGCTGCTCCTCGGCCTCGACGCGCGCTGCCTCCTCGGCGGCGGCACGAGCGCGCTCGGCGGCGACGGCCTCCGCTTCCCGGCGAGCGGCGAGCTCGGCTTCGCGCCGCTGTCGCGCGGCCTCGGCTTCCTCGTCGCGAGCGGGGGCAGCGGGCGTCGCTTCGTGCGCGGCCCGCTGGACGCCGTTGTCGTCGACCAGGCCTCGTGGCAGCGAGAACGTGGCCGGCTCGGGGGCGGCCGGCGACCCGAGCTCGGGGTTCTCGCGCAGCGCGACGCGGCGGATCTTGCCGCTCGAGGTCTTCGGCAGCTCGTCGACGAACGAGATCGCGCGCGGGTACTTGTACGGCGCCGTCACGGACTTGACGTGCTCCTGTAGCTCGGCAGCCAGCTCCCCGCTCGGCTCGTGCCCCTGGCGGAGCACGACGAAGGCCTTGACGAGCTGGCCGCGATCCGGGTCGGGCACGCCCACGACGGCGCTCTCGGCGACCGCCGGATGCTCGAGGAGCGCGCTCTCGACCTCGAAGGGGCCGATGCGATACGCAGCGGAGAGAATGACGTCGTCCGCTCGCCCGACGAACCAGAGGTAGCCCTCCTCGTCGCGGACGGCACGATCGCCCGTCACGTACCAGCCGTCGCGGAAGGCGGCGTCCGTGTCGTCGGGCGCCTCCCAGTAGCCGGTGAAGAGCGTCGGCGGACGACCGATCAGGGCGAGATCGCCCTCCTCCCCCGGAGCGCACACGTGACCCGCGTCGTCGATCACCGCGACGTCGTGCCCGGGGGTCGGGAGGCCCATCGAGCCCGGTCGGATCGGCGTCTCGACGGTGTTTGCGACGAGCAGCGAGTTTTCCGTCTGCCCGTAGCCGTCGTAGATCGTCAGCCCGAGCGCGTCCTGGAACCGCTCGATCACCTCGGGGTTGAGCGGCTCGCCCGCGGAGACGGCGTGACGGAGCTGCGGCAGGTACGTCCCTGCGAGGCCGTCGAGCTTGGCGAGCATCCTGTACTCCGTCGGCGCCTGGCAGAGGATGGTGACGCCGAGCTTCTGGAGGAGCGCCAGACGTTCCTCCGGCTCGAACCCACCCTCGTGGAGGACGACCTCGGCTCCGTGCGACCACGGCCCGAGGAGGACGTTCCAGATCGCCTTCGCCCAGCCGGTGCCGGCCGTGCACCAGACGACGTCGTTCTCGTGCGCGTCGAGCCAGTGGCTCGCCTGCATGCGCTGCGCCCACGTGTAGGCGTGCGTGTGGACGACACCCTTGGGATCCTTCGTCGTCCCCGACGTGTAGAGGATCAGCGCCGTCTCGCCGGCCGTGGTGTCCTCGGTGGGTGCAACCGGCATGTAGCGGGTGAGCTCGTTGCGGGCCTCGTCGAGGTAGAGCACGGCAACGGTGCCGTCGACCTGGTTGCGCATCTCCTCGACCTCGACCTCGCACGAGCGCTCCGCGATCACGAGTCGGGCGCCCGAATGACGGACCCGGAACGCGAGGTCGCGTGCGCGGAGCATGTCGGGGCAGGGAACCGCGACGAGACCGCCCTTCAGCGCGCCGAGCAGGGCGCAGTGCCACGAGGGGCTCTTGCCGAGCATCACGAGCACGCGATCGCCGCGATCGAGGCGCGTCCGCAGCAGGTGTGCCCAGCGCGCGGCGTCGCCGGAGATCTCGGCGAAGCTCCTGCGATCGACGATGCCCTCGGCGTCGACGAACGTGAGTGCCGAACGCGTCGGGTCCTCGGCGAGCGCGTCGACGACGTCGCGCGTGAAGTTGAACCGACCGGGAACCTCCCACGCCGGCGAGAACGACTCGACGCGCTGCGCGTCGGTCCGTCGCTTGCGGAGCAGGGGCATCAGCAGTCGCCGCCTCTCACGCTCCGGCCTCCCAACGCTCCTTGTAGTCGTCGCGCACCGGGCGGAAGACGTCGAGCACGAGTGCGCCCTCGGGGCCGCAGTAGGCGGAGTGCTCCACGCCGCCGGGAAGGACGTAGCCGTCGAGCGGGCCCAGCTCGCGCGGCTCGCCGTCGACGACGAGCGCCTGCATGCCACGCAGGACGATCCCCAGCTGCTCGTGGGGATGGCTGTGGAGCGGCACGACCGCGCCCGGCTCGAACTCGATCAGGTTGAGCATCGCGCCCTCCCCGAAGAGCGGGCGTCCGGTGACGCCGTCGGCCAGCTCGAACGAGCGCACGTCCTCGAAGCGCACGAACTGAGGCTCCACGGCAAGGACTTTACTGCGGGTCCGAGATGGGCTCGCGTGACGGGATGCACCCCCTACTGGTCGGCAGAAAGGGCGTATCACTTGATCGAGGGTTCGTGGTCGGGCATCCGGGTATCGTCGGGCCGTGGCGACGGTCGCCCCCGACCTCCTTCGCACCCAGGCCTACGTCGACGGGCGGTGGGTGGACGCAGACGACGGCGCGACGTTCGCGGTGCTCGATCCCGCGACGGGCGAGACCCTCGCGGACGTGCCGCGGCTCGGCGCCGCCGAGACGCGCCGGGCGATCGAGGCAGGGGCGCGAGCGCTCCCGGCGTGGAAGGCGCGGAGCGCGAAGGAGCGCGCCCGCGTGCTCCTGCGGCTCGCGACGCTGATGGGTGAGCGCGAGGACGACCTCGCCTCGCTGATGGTCCTCGAGCAGGGCAAGCCGCTCGCGGAGGCCCGCGCCGAGATCGCCTACGCCTCCTCGTTCTACGAGTGGTTCGCCGAGGAGGCGAAGCGGCTGGACGGGTCGGTGATCCCCTCGCCGTGGAGCGACAAGCGGATTCTCGCGACGCGCGAGCCCGTCGGCGTCACGGCAGGGATCACGCCCTGGAACTTCCCGTCGGCGATGGTGACGCGGAAGTCGGCCCCCGCGCTTGCCGTCGGCTGCACGATGATCCTCAAGCCCGCAGAGCAGACCCCGCTCTCGGCCCTCGCGCTCGCCGCGCTCGCAGAGGAGGCGGGCATCCCGGCCGGCGTCTTCTCCGTCGTGACGGGCGACGCGGCCGACGCGCCTGTCATCGGCGGGGAGCTGACCTCGAACCCGCTCGTGCGCAAGGTCGGCTTCACCGGCTCAACGCAGATCGGGAAGCTCCTCATGCGCCAGTGCGCCGACCAGGTGAAGAAGGTCTCGCTGGAGCTCGGCGGGAACGCGCCGTTCATCGTCTTCGACGACGCCGACCTCGACGTCGCGATCGCGTCGGCGCTCGTCTGCAAGTTCCGCAACTCGGGCCAGACGTGCATCTCTGCGAACCGGATGCTCGTCCAGACCGGGATCTACGACGCGTTCGTCGAGCGATTCACCGCCGCCGTGCGGGAGCTCGTCGTCGCCGACGGGTTCGCGGACGACGTCCAGGTGGGCCCGCTGATCGACGAGCCCGCGCTCGAGAAGGTCGAGAGCCACGTCGCCGACGCGCTCGACCGTGGCGCCGAGCTCGTCACGGGGGGCGAGCGCCTCGAGGGTCAGTTCTTCCGCCCGTCGATCCTCGCCGGCGTGACCCCCGAGATGCGCATGACGAACGAGGAGACCTTCGGCCCGGTCGCGGCCCTCGCGCGCTTCGAGACCGAGGAGGAGGCGATCCGGATCGCGAACGCAACGCCCTACGGGCTCGCCGCCTACTACATGACCACCGATCTCGCCCGCACCTGGCGCGTGGGCGAAGCGCTCGAGTACGGGATCCTCGGGATCAACACGGGCCTCATCTCGACGGAGGTCGCCCCGTTCGGAGGAGTCAAGGAGTCCGGCATCGGCCGCGAGGGCTCGCGGTTCGGCGTGGACGACTGGGTCGAGCTCAAGTACTGGGCCGTCGGCGGCCTCGGAGGCGCATGATCGTCGAGCAGCGGGACTACCACGTCCACACGGGCAAGCTGCCGGAGCTCGTGCGGCTCTACGCCGACGAGGGGATCGCGATCCAGCAGGCGGTGCTGGGTGGCTTCGTCGGGGCGTTCACGACGGACATCGGGGCGCTCTCGACGTACACCTCGCTGTGGGGCTACCCGAGCCATGCGGAGCGAGAGGAGCGCCGCGCAGCGCTCCAGGCCCGTGACGACTGGCAGGCGTTCCTCGCGCGGATCCAGCCGTTGATCCACACGCAGCAGAACCGGATCCTCGTACCCACGTCGTTCTCGCCGCTCGCCTAGGAAGATGGGGCAGCTCGAGGGCAAGGTCGCGGTCGTCACGGGCGCCGCCCAGGGCATCGGTCGGGCGCTCGCGGACGGGCTCGCGGCAGAGGGCGCCCGGATCGTCGTCGCCGACCTGCGGGGGGCGGAGGAGGCAGCCGCTTCGTACCCCGACGGGGTCGGTCTGACGGTCGACGTGGCCGACGAGGACGACGTCGCCCGACTCGTGAGCGAGACCGTCGAGCGGTGCGGCGGTCTCGACGTGCTCGTCAACAACGCCGGGCTCTACGCGTCGCTCGAGATGCGTTCGTTCACCGAGATCCCGCTCGAGGAGTGGCGACGCGTGATGGACGTCAACGTCGCCTCGATGTTCCTCACGTGCCGCGCCGTCGTTCCCGTCCTGCGCGAGCGTGGCGGCGGCGCGATCGTGAACATCTCGTCCGGGACGCCGTTTCGCGGCGTGCCGTTCCTCCTGCACTACGTGACGAGCAAGGGCGCGATCGTCGCCTTCACGCGCGCTCTCGCGAAGGAGCTCGGGAAGGACGGGATCCGCGTCAACTGCGTTGCGCCCGGTTTCACGCTCTCGGAGGGAGTCAAGGAGCACCCCGAGGTGCTCGAGGCGCTCCGCGACGTGTCGGTCGCGGCGCGGACGATCCAGCGCGACCAGGAGCCGGAGGACGTCGTGGGCGCCGTGACGTACCTCGCCGGCCCTTCGGCGTCGTTCGTCACCGGGCAGACGATCGTGATCGACGGGGGGCAGTTCTTCCATTGAGGCTCTCGCTCTACCGATTCGAGACCGGGGTCGAGACGATCGGCGGCAACCGCGTCGTCTACGACCTCACGGCCGGGAGCGCCCGCTTCGGCGCCGCGACCGTCGAAGGCGCCGCGCTCGTCTGGCAGCTCGACCACGACGAGCGGGACGCCGAGGGCGCGCTGCTCTCGCGGTTCGTCCAGCTCGACCCGTTCGCCGAGTGGGTCGTCCGCTGCGATCGAGTCGACTTCCCGCTCGGCGGGATCGCCCAGCGTCACACGCACCCCGGCCCCGGCATCCGGTGCCTCCTCGAGGGCGAGCTCGAGATCGAGACCGAGGGTCGCTCGAGCTTCTACGGCCCGGGGGGAGCCTGGTTCGAGAGCGGGCCGGAGCCGGTCGTGGCGCGCGCCTCGGCGCACTCTCCGACCTCCTTCGTCCGTGTCCTCGTCCTGCCGGCGGAGTGGGCGGGCAAGCGGACGATCCGCTACGTCGAGCAGGTCGACGACACCGCGCCGCGGCAGAAGGCGACGATCTTCCTCGAGCACGCGATCGCGCTCCCGCGGTGACCCGCAGCGGCGGCCGGATCCTCGTCGACCAGCTCGCGCTTCACGGTGCCGAGCTCGCGTTCGGCGTCCCGGGAGAGAGCTACATCGACGTCCTCGACGCGCTGCGCGACAGCACGGTGCGGTTCGTCACCTGCCGTCACGAGGCGGGCGCCGCGAACATGGCCGAGGCCTACGGCAAGCTCACGAACCGACCGGGGCTCTGTCTCGTCACGCGTGGCCCGGGCGCGACCCAGGCCGCCGTCGGCGTGCACACCGCCTCGCAGGACGGGACGCCGATGATCCTGCTCGTCGGCCAGATCCCACGGGCCGACACCGAGCGCGACGCCTTTCAGGAGCTCGACTACCGGCGCGTGTTCGGCTCGCTCGCGAAGTGGGTCGCGCAGATCGACCAGGTCGAGCGCATCCCCGAGCTCGTCGCCCGTGCGTTTCGCGTCGCGACGTCGGGTCGGCCCGGCCCGGTCGTGCTCGCCCTCCCCGAGGACGTGCTCGCCGAGCTGGCCGACGTGCGCGATGCGGCGCCTTACGCACCTGCGCAGGCAGCGCCCGGAGCCGCCGAGCTCACATTGCTGCGCGACCTGCTCGAGCGCGCGGAGCGACCACTCGTCGTCGTCGGAGGACAGCCGTGGACAGCAGAGGCCGGAGCGGCGCTCGCCCGCTGGTGCGAGGCGAGCGGGATCCCGGTCGCGGCCGCGTGGCGCTCGCAGGACTACGTCTCGAACGAGTCGGGCTGCTACGCCGGCCATCTCGGGCTCGGCGTCGACCCCTCGCTTCGCGATCGCCTCCACGACGCGGATCTGCTCCTCGTGGTCGGTGCCCGCCTCGGCGACGTCGAGACGGGCGGTTTCGCGACGATCGTCCCGCCGGGCGACGGCCGCGTGCTCGTCCACGTGCATCCGGATCCGGACGAGCTCGGCCGCGTCTACGAGCCCACGCTCGGCATCGTCGCCTCGGGGCCTCGCTTCGTCCGGGCGCTCGAGGAGCTGGGCCCGGTGCCGGGCGATACGCGCGGCGGCGAGCTCGCGGCGGCCCGGTCCGCGTACCTCGCCACGCTCGAGGGGCGCCCGCTCCCGGGCGGCGTGCAGCTGACGCACGTGATGCGCATGCTGCGCGAGCGGCTCGGGCCCGAGGCGATCCTCGCGAGCGGCGCGGGCAACTTCACGGTCTGGGCGCACCGGTTCTACGTCTTCCGCTCCTACCGGACGCAGCTTGCGCCCCTGAGTGGGGCGATGGGATACGGCCTCCCGGCCGCGATCGCCGCCAAGCTCGTCCACCCGGAGCGCGACGTCGTCTGCCTCGCAGGTGACGGCGACTTTCTCATGTCCGCGAGCGAGCTCGCCACCGCGGTGCAGCACGGGACGCCGATCGTCGTCCTCGTCGTCGACAACGGGATGTACGGCACGATCCGGATGCACCAGGAGCGGCGTTTCCCCGGCCGGGTGAGCGGGACCGAGCTCCGGAATCCGGACTTCGCGGCGCTCGCCGAGGCCTACGGCGGCCACGGCGAGCGGATCGAGCAGACGGAGGAGGTGCCGGCCGCCCTCGACCGCGCGTTCGCGGCCGGTGTGCCGGCGGTGCTCCACCTGCTCGTCGACCCCGAGGCACTGACGCCGCGCGAGACGCTCGCCGAGCTTCGGGCAAGCGCAGAAACCACATGACGTGCAGGTGTTTTGCGTCGAACTCAGGTGAATTCGCGCTTTTGGCGAAGAGTCTTTCTTTTTCCCTCGCTCTCGCTTACCATGCGCGGGCGACATGAGACCGAGGGGATCATCGATCGCCGCCACTGCGGCCCTGCTGGCGGCCCTTTTCGGGGCCTCGGTTGCCGTGGCCGCAACAGGCGAATCGGCCCGAGGCGGAGGCGTCCAGCTGAGTCTTCCGGCAGGCTGGTCGAAGGTGGCGCCGGCGCGAGCCGACGGAACCGACGACCCGCGCACGCTGCTCGTGATCGGGACGGACGGCGTGCAGCCCACCGAGACGGACTGCCTCGTCTCGTCCTATCGGGTGCCGTCGGACGGTGCGGTCGTGGTCGTCATCGGCTGGCGCGATGAGGTCGGCGGGGCAAGCTTCCATCCGCTCGGCGCGATGAAGCTCCAGCGCGGGACCTTCAAGTGCTTCGCCGGCCGAGGCGCGTTCGGGCGCGTCGTTCGCCGCGAGCGCGACTTCCAGGTGAACGTCATGGTCGGCGACCGCGCCGACGTCGCGACGGTCGAGGCGGCCTTCGACGCCGCCCGCTCGATCGCCCCCGTCGCCCGTAGCTGACGACTCTGGAACGTGGCTCGAGCCGCGTCCCGACCGCCCATCACGTCAGATGGACGCGGCTGAAGCCACGTCCCGCGCTGCGCCGCCTACACTCGCCTCCGGTCATGTCCAGGCGACGCGAGTTCAGAGTGGCCGGCCAGGCCGAGCCCATTTCCCACTTCACGGACGCCGTGCAGGCGGGAGAGCTGCTCTTCGTGAGCGGCGTCGTCCCCGTCGACCGCGAGCGGCGACTCGTCGGAGGGGACGACGTCGTCGCCCAGGCCCGCGCGGTCTTCGCGAACATGGGCGAGATCCTCGCCGCCGCGGGCTGCTCCTTCGCGGACGTCGTCAAGGTCACCGTCTTCCTCACCGACGTCGCCGATCGGCCGCTCGTCAACCCGGTCCGCGAGGAGGTGTTCGGGGAGACGCGCCCGGCGTCGACCCTCGTCGAGGTCTCCGCCCTCGTGATCCCCGGCGCGCGGATCGAGGTCGAAGCCGTGGCGCTCGTCCCGTGAGCACGCTCGTCGACCCGTACAACGCCGGGATCACCTGGCTCGACGAGCCGCTGCAGGAACGGACGGACGGCCCGCTTGGCGGGCGCACGCTGCTCGTGAAGGATCTGATCGACACCGCGGGGATCAGGACGACCTACGGCTCGCGGCTCTACGCCGACCACGTGCCCGAGCGCCATGCGACGGTCGTTCAGCGCGTCCTCGACGCGGGTGCAGCCGTGATCGGCAAGGCGAACCTCGTCGAGTTCGCGTGGGGCGTGCTCGGGTCGAACGAGTGGTACGGGACGGTGCACAACCCGGCTCGCCCCGGTCGCACGACCGGCGGCTCCTCGAGCGGGAATGCAGCCGCGCTCGCCGCGGGGCTGTGTGAGCTCGGCCTCGGCACCGACACCGGCTGCTCCGTCCGCCTGCCCTCGGCCGCGTGTGAGCTGGTCGGCCTGAAGACCAGGCTCGGCGTCGTGCCGATCGACGGCGTCTATCCGCTCTGCCCGTCGTTCGACACGGTCGGCCCGATGGCGAGGTCGGTGCGCGACGTCGCCGTCCTCTGGTCGGTGCTCACCGGTCGGCGCGTGCCCGAGCCGCGTCTCGACGGACTCAGCGTCGGCCTCCTGCGCAGGGCGCCGAACCTCGCCGACGGGAGAGAGACCGAAGCGAGCGACGCGGCGGAGGCTTGGGTGGGCCGGCTCGAGTCGCTCGGCGCACGGGTCGTCGAGTCGACGATCCCCGGCCCGTCCGCCGACACATGGCCCGTCTTCCTGCACGAGGCGGCGCGCTCCCATGCCGCGACCTTCCCGTCGCGCGCCGATGAGTACGGCGCCACGATGCGCATCAAGCTCGAGGCCGCGCAGCGCGTCGACGCGGACGCGGTGACCGAGGGGTACCGCTCGCTGCTCGCGTGGCGACAGCTCGAGCCGGACGTCGACCTCTACGTCAGCCCGTGCGTCGCGATCGACTGGCCGGCGGAGGACGCGAACGAGCTCGACGTGCGACTGCCGCTCTCGTCGTTCCTCCGCTGGGTCAACCTCCTCGGCTGGGCGGGCCTCGCGATCGGGAACCTGCAGCTCGTCGCTCCGCGGGACGAGACGGTTCTCGCGGCCGGGCTTGCCTGGGAGGAAGGATGAGCCTCCGGTGTCCCCGGTGCTTGCTCGCGCTCGCGCTCGCGCTCGCAGTCGCCGGCTGCGGCGGCGACGACGAGCCCGACCGCCCCCGGGTCGCGGCGGAGCTCGCCGCGCTCTGCGACGAGGCACGACAGGACGTCGAGGCGCTTGGCCTCCCCGCGGAAGCGGGGATCGCCGTCGTCCGCCCGTGGGCGAACCGCGGCACGCGCCTGGCAGAGGACGTTCGGAGGCTCGACGGCGAGACGCCGGAGGAGCGGGAGCTGCTCGGGTCGCTCGCGACGGCATACGAGGAGTACTACGCGGGCCTCCGGCTCGGCGCGACGATCTATGCGCAGACGAAGAGCGCCGAGGCGTACGCCGCGACCGTCGAGCGCGGCAAGCCGTTCCTCGCCGACGCCGACAGGCTCGCGACGCAGCTCGGCGCGCCCGAGTGCACCGTGCGCCCGTTCGCGGATCGGTGACGGCCCTGCAAACCTCGCCGGCTCGACGACGTCTCACCTTCGCGGACAAGCGAGGAGTGTGGTCAATGGGCGTCGAGGGGTCGCGTCAAGCCGGGCCGGCTGTTGCCGGTCGGGCCAAACAATCGATTATCGGTTGCCGTTGAACGCGCCGATGCGGGTTGGTAGGTTCCTCCGGTCTTGAGGACGAGCTCCGGACGGGCGACGCGCGGCGAGCGCACCAGGGATCGCGCGTGAACGCGATGACCCTCCACCGGCCGCTCCAGATCGCCTCGCGGGTCGCGGTCTTCGGCGGAATCGCCTTTGTCCTGCTCTACGTGCTCGTGATCGCCGACCCGTCCCCCGAGGTCGGCGGCAACTGGCGCACGACGAACTTCGGCTCGGCGCTCGACGACTGGCAGAGCTTCACCCGGACGCTGCTGAACGGGCTCACCTTCGCCGGGCTCCTCTTCATCGTCGCGAGCGGCTTCTCGCTCATCTTCGGGCTGATGCGAGTCGTCAACATGGCCCACGGCTCCTTCTACCTCCTCGGCGGCTATGTCGCCTACGAGGTGCAGCAGGAGATGACCGGCGAGGGATTCTCGATCGCGTCGATCGAGGTCTCGACCTGGGAATGGGTGCTGCCGGCCCTCGTCGCGGCGGTGACGATCGGGATCGTCGGCCTCCTCGTGCAGCAGGTCTTCCTGCGCTGGAACCAGGGCCAGGAGCTCCGGCAGGCGATGATCACGATCGCGATCTCGGTGATCATCGCCGACCAGATCATCGCCCACTTCAACGACGGGATCGCCGCGAGCATGACCTGGCCGGGATGGACCGACCGGCTCATCGAGCTCCCGCTCCTCGGGATCGACTACTCCCTCACGCGGCTGCTCGTCCTCTTCCTGGGCGTCGCAGTCGGGGTCGCGCTCTGGGCGTGGCTCTACCGCACGCGCACGGGCATGGTCATCCGGGCGGGCGTGGACGACCGCCAGATGACCTCGGCGCTCGGGATCAACATCCAGCTCGTCTTCGCGCTCGCGTTCGTCATCGGCTCTGTCCTCGCGGCGTTCGGCGGGGTGGTCGGCGCGTCGCAGGGCGCGGTCGCGTCGGGGCAGGACGGCCAGTGGCTCCTCAACTCGCTCGTCGTCGTGATCATCGGCGGCATGGGCTCGCTCCTCGGCGCAGCCGCCGGCTCGCTCCTCTACGGGCTCGTCTTCTCGTTCTCGGCCGTGTACCTGCCGACGACGGGTGACAACTGCTGCACCCAGTACTCGATCATCGTCACGTTCGTCCTCCTCGCCCTCGTCCTCGCGTTCCGCCCGCAGGGGCTCTTCGGGAGGGCGGGATGATCCTCGGCATGACGACGAAGCAGACCGTCGAGCGCGCGATCGGCATGGGCGCGCTCGTCCTCGTCGCGATCGGCCCGGCGCTCTTCGACGACTACTGGCTCGGGTTCATCCTCACGCAAACGTTCCTCATCGGGATCGCCGCGGCCAGCCTGATCTTCCTCTCGGCGTACGGCGGCATGGTCTCGCTCGCGCAGGTCGCCCTCTACGGGATCGCCGGCTTCACGCTCGGCAACATGGTCACGACCGAGGGCAAGGGGCTCCATCTCGGCTGGGATCCCTGGCTCGGCGTCGTGCTCGCGATCGCGATCACGACCTTCATCGGCTTCGTGCTGGGCGCCGTCGCCAGCCGCAGCGCGGGCATCTACTTCCTGATGATCACGCTGACGTACGCCGTCATCGCGAACTACTTCTTCGGTCAGGTCACCGTCGTCTCGGGATTCTCGGGGATCAGTGGGATCGACCTCCGCGCGCCCGGGTTCGTCGGCGCAGACGAGGAGAGCCCGGTGCGGCTCTACTACGTCGCGCTCGTCGTCGCGGTCCTCGTGTATCTCCTGATCCGGTTCGTGTTGCGGACCCCGTTCGGCCTCTCTCTGCAGGGTGTTCGCGACGAGCCGGTGCGCATGGCGTCGCTCGGCTACACGGTGCCCATGCACCGGACGCTGGCGTTCACGTTCGCGGCGTTCATCGCCTCCCTGGCCGGCGTGCTCTACGTCTGGTGGAACGGGCAGATCGATCCCGCGACGATCGGGCTCCAGGGCACGATCGACCTGCTGATCGTCGCCGTGATCGGCGGCCTCGGCCGGATCGAGGGTGCGTGGCTCGGCGCGTTCGTCTTCATCGTGATCAACAACTACGTCCGCGACAGCTGGCTGACGCGGTTCCTGGACGACGTGGGGATCGGCGGCAGCTTCAACACGATCATCGGCGTGATCTTTCTCGTCATCGTCATCGTCTCCCCGGACGGCTTGATGGGAGCCTGGGGCCGCTTCACCGGAGTCTTCCGACGCCGGGGCGGCGGCACCGAGCCGCCCTCCGAGGCAGCCGTCGAAGGGATTGGTCGTACGTGAAAGTGAGAGGAGGGCGTGGGACTGCGGAACCACCACAGGGGTCGAGTTTTCTTGCGAACGAACAGACGAAGGAGGAAAGGATGAAAGGCACCATGCGACGCTGGAAGCTCCTGCTTCCGCTCGCGGTCATCGCGGCAATTGCGGCAACCATGGCCGCCGGCTCGCTCGCCGCTCCGGCGAACGAGGTCCGGATCGCGATCATGACCGACTGCAAGGGCGCCTTCGGGTTCGGCTACGAGCCGGACATCGGCGGTGCCCAGGCGGCGCTCGCGAAGTACGCGGGCGGCAAGGCCAAGAACGCGAAGAAGCCGTCGGCCGGGATGACCGGCATCAAGGTGGCGGGCAAGGACGTGCGGATCGTCGGCTACGGCTGCGGCGACGACACGGCCGCGACGGCCCTCAAGGAGACGCGCCGCCTGATGGAGCAGCTCCGGGCAGACGTCATGATCGGCCCGCTCTCGGGTGACGAGGCGGTCGCGGTCGCGAACTACGCCAAGGGCAAGCCGACGAAGACGTTCATCATCGGCACCGCCGGATCGCAGGATCCGACGCTGCAGATCGCACCGAAGAACGTCTTCCGCTACCACGGCGACGGGGCGCAGTGGAACGCCGGCATCGGCGAGATCGCCTACAAGCGGCTCGGCTGGCGGAACGCGGCGATCATGATGGACGACTACAGCTTCGGCTGGACGTCGGCCGCCGGGATCATCGCCGACTTCTGCGCAATCGGCGGCAAGATCACGAAGCGGGTGTTCCCGCCGCTCAACACGACCGACTACGCGACCTACGTCCAGCAGCTCCCCTCCCCGGACAACGTGGACGGGTACTTCTGGGTCGTCGGCGGAACGGGCACCTCGGCGAGCCTCAAGGCGTTCGAGCAGACCTACGGTCGAATCGACCCGAAGAAGCACATCGGGAACCTGTTCTTCGCGTTCCTCGGGGCGGACAAGACCGTCGCACCGAAGGTCGTGGGCTCCTACATCGGCGGCTTCGGCACCGGGCCGGGGCTGAAGACGACGCAGGCGAAGGCGTACGAGGCGTCGGTCGCGAAGGTCTATCCGGGCCTGAACGGCGGCAACTACGCGGACGGCTTCGTCTACAACTACTACAACGCCGCATGGGCCTTCGTGCAGGGCCTGACCAAGGCGGGCGGCCAGCTGTCGAAGCTCCAGGCGTCGCTGCCGCGGAC
>Ga0190271_10001393_pt1 | contig 13744 bp, 13 predicted proteins | sample Popmic356T_FD_133747 | JGI IMG/M metagenome (GOLD analysis project Ga0190271, IMG submission 133747) | Populus adjacent soil microbial communities from riparian zone of Weber River, Utah, USA - 356 T | ecosystem: Environmental > Terrestrial > Soil > Riparian zone | place: USA: Utah | collected...
AATCATAGTAAAGAGCAAGCCGTCATGATCATCGACGAACTAGGCAAGGCTCTGAAGAGAAAACGTAAATAATGGCCTCCTTTGATACCATAATCACGCAGCTCAAGATGCTAGGGGTGAGCGCCTACGTCGCCGGTGCGCGCTCAGCTGCTACATCTACTCGTGATATTGGTTACGCAAGTGAGACAGCATCCGGCAAAGCCTTGCTAATGAAGCAAGGACTAATGGGCGCAACCGGAGCGTTGCGCACGATGGGGACAGTAGCAGCTCACGCGGGGGCTGCTGTCCTGCTCTTGTCCGCCTATGGAGCCAAGGTTGGACTTGAGTTCGATAGCGGGATGGAACGTGCAGAGATTGGTATGACCACTCTGCTTAAGAGTTCCAAAAAGGCTCAAGCTTTGGTCGCAGATGTGACCGCATTCGCTACTAAGGCACCGCTGTTCGGCATCGAAGAAATGCAGCAAGCAGCCCAACAGTTGGTCGGCGTCGGAATGGATGCCAAGGAAGTTGTTCCGACGCTTCAGACCTTCTCAGATACGCTCTCGGCATTGGGTCGTCGGCCTGAGGATCTACTGCGGATGCGTTATGCGTTCACGCAGATGATGTCTAAGGGAACAGTCTCGGCAGAAGAGTTGCGCGGTCAGCTTGGCGAAATCTTCCCGGCGATGAAGATCCTTGCTCGTGAAATGGGAATCACAACCGGTCAGCTTCGCAAGAAGATGAAGGAAGGGGCAGTCGGATCGAAACAAGCTATTGAGTTGTTGCTGCGTGGAATGGATGAAGACTTTGGCGGAGCGACCAAGAAGATGAACAAAACCTTCTATGGTCAGCTTCAGAACATGAAGGAAAATGCCAAGGTTGTGCTCGGGGCTATATTCAGACCTTTGTTCTTCGCGCTACGTGACGATGTGTTCCCTTGGCTGCGTAAGATATCAAAGGGCATCGGTGAATGGGCCAACGCACGCGGCCCGGAAAAGTTCATCGCCAACATCAAGGCCGGAATGGGAAAGGGCCTTGAAACCCCAGGTGGGAAGATCCAAGACATCGCTCTTGCGATCGGCAAGGCATTTAAGTGGATCAAAGATCAAGCTGTAGCTCTTTGGGACGCCATGAAGCCAGCTAAGCCATTTCTGGATAATGTGCTCCTCCCACTGGCGGCTGGATTCGCAGTTGGTCTAATTAAGGGCATTGAAGGCGTCATCCCGGTGCTTAAGGTGCTCTTCCAAATTCTTGGATTCGTAGGCAAACTAGCCGCACCTCTGAAGGGTGTGTTCGCAGGAATTGGATTCGTACTCGGATTCATTATCGGTCCAGCTAAGATATTGGGACCAATCTTCAAGCTGATCGGTGGTGCTTTCAGACTCGTGTTCGGAGCAGGTAAGGCTGTTTTCGGTGTCCTGATTAAGTTCAGTCCACTCTTCAATAAAATAGTCAATGTTTTGCTGACATTGTATACGAGATGGATCGGCCTTTGGACAAAGATGTTCTCGTTCGTCGGCAAGGCGGTGGGAAAGATCGTCGGATTCGCAGTAGGACTAGCTACCAAACTCGGAGCGGCAATTGGAAGTGCCGTTAAGACTGCCCTAGATAAGATGGGTAAGATCATAGTAGGTTTTAAGGACATCGGCAAGAAGGCAATCGAAGGCCTGATCGGTGTTCTGAAAGCAGGCGGCTCGATGGCGGCTGGAATTGCATCATCGATTGCTAATGCAGTCATTGATCTTCTCAATGATGCCATCCCGAACAAAATTGGTCCGATTGGTCTGCCTGATAATCCAATTCCGAATTTCGCGGCAGGTACGGGATATGCGCCGGGCGGAGTTGCTCTAGTTGGCGAACGCGGTCCTGAGCTGGTGAGACTACCTCGTGGCGCCGCAGTAATTCCTAACCATGCTCTCTCAGGACTTTCGCAATCTCAGCTATCGGGAGCATTCTCTGTTACAGTCAATTCCTATCTGGATGGTAAGCTCGTGTACCGAAACGTCGCTGAGCATACAGCGGATGAAATGGCGAGGCGATGACCAATCACGGCTATGTTCACATATGGTGCGACGAGCGCGATATGGACATCGTTTGTCTTCAGGGTAGAACACCTCCCAATATCGCCGGTGTTGGTAGCACCTGGGAGGTAGTTCCTCGGCCCCGCATGCAAGGAACAACTTTGTGGCGCGGACGCGACCCTATTCAGGCTGTGTTTAGCATTATGCTAGATGGGCACGGAGAGCGCGACGCATCGCATCCGTACGGGTATTCACAGGAATCAAAGATTCGTGAGCTAGTAATCGTGGCGCGAGGCGGATCGGAATACAAGCCTGGAATAATTGGTATCGACGGGATTCCAGGCCTATATGCCGATGAGTGGATAATTGAGAGCTTGGACTTTGTCAACGACTCTCAAATTCGTCGGCCCGGAGACATGAATCGGACTCGTCAAGAAATCAACTTGACTGTTCGTGAGTGGTCTCCTCCTGAGTTCAAAGGCATACGCAAGAATGCTCTCAAAAAGGACAAGCCAGCTGTCGTACGCATTAAGACCAAAAAGGGCGACACACCGGTCAAAATTGCGCGACGATACAAGACCAAATGGACAGCTCTTAAGAAACTCAATCCCAAGAAGATCAAAAAGCCTTATCAGAAACTAAAGGCTGGGATTTGGATCTTAGTGCCGAAGCCTAAGGCACCTAAGCGGAATAAACCAGGCAAGCAGGGTTCAGGAAGGCGTCAAGGGAACAAGCCGAATCAGCGTGGCTAACCTAATTCTGTACATAGGAGACAGTCTCGGGCAGGGCACCGTTCCTCGGCTGAAAGCGATGGCCGGGTATGCCATCAATGCTCGCGTTAAGAGCGGTGCTTCCTCGGCTTGGGGTGAAAGCCAAGTTGATGCCGCATTGACGGACAAACACCGCCTAGTGGTGTTTGATATGGGCACAAATGACGGGAATAATCCCGGTCCATTTATCGCTCGTCTTAACAGTATTCTGGATAAGATAGGTGATCGTACTCTAGTTGTTGCCACTCTAAATGGCGCAGCATCCGGGATGAATGCTAATATTCAGTCATGGGCGGATGCTCATCCCGAAAGAGCAGTTGTCGTTCCTTGGCGGAAATATACGCAAGATCACCCAGGCGTGCTTGCCAACGACGGAATTCATGCAAAGAGCCCAGCCGACTATAAACTGCGAGCGCAGTTGTTCTACAAGTACATTCCTCGGGCAAATGATGCCAAGGAAGACAACTACGATTATGATTGGCAAGCCTCTCGCTGGAAGAACGCTAAGCAATGGCGCAAGTGGGAGCGCGTCGGGATGCGCCCATCGATGGATCTTAATGACCTTCGCCTTCACTGGACAGAGCGCAAACGACCCGATCTTGTCTTCAAGGATGCCCTCGTTAGCTTAGGCATAAGTCGGAGCATCGAAACATCAACGACTATCACACTTGCCGTTGCCGATCCTCGTCGCAAAATCTTTAGCGTCCATTTTGGTAGGATGCGTAGGAAAAAGCGCAAGAAGGGTAGACCTGCCCCGGTAGACGTGGGCTGGGAGCCACTGGATGTTCCGAATGTCGTTGGTAACCCAGTTGAGCTGATTCTCGATGATGTAGTGTTCAGGTTGGTTAAGATCGAGCACAATTGGGATACGTCGATCACAACGATGACGTTCGAGGATCGAGTCATCTATTGGTTGCGGCATAAGTTCGGTCATCGAAAGATATCAAGGTCGAAAGTCACCAGGGCAGAGTTCGTTCTCTCGCAGCTACGGGAGATCAAGCAAGAGAAGGTGCCATTCATCTGTCCTGAGCTACACAAAGACCAGCCGGTCGGTAAGAGCAAGAAAACAGGACGCAAAAAGACAAGCTCTGAACCGGGAGATAATGGTGGAGGCGGTAAGGGTGCTTTCTCTGGCCGCGTTACCGTCAAAGGCGTCACAGCTACCGCGATTCAAAAGCACAATTGCGATATCGCCTTCACAGAAGCTAATTCAATCGAGGGCGTTGGCGAAGAAGCACTTGCCTTGCTCGCTTTCTGCATGATTGGAGAGAGCGGTATCAAAAATTTGCCTGGCGGTGACGCAACCAGTGTAGGAATTCTTCAGCTTATTGATTCAACCGCTCGGGGCACTGGTGTCGACCCAAAGAAGATCACCGAGGTTGTTCATCACTTCATGACGAAGGGCTACTACCAGAAGAGTGGTATCGAAGCTGCCCGCTCATCCGGGTCGATGATGGAGCAAGCGCACTCAGTGCAGGGATTTGGAACTCCCTATAGTGGAGTGACGGAAGCTGAGGCTCGTCGTTGGGTCAAGGCCTGGGGCGGCGATCCGGGTGGAACGGGTGGAAGCACTCGTGGCGGTAAATACGGCACATACAAGAAGCCATTTCTGTTTACCAGAGGGCCGCGTGAGAACGCTTGGAAGTGCATGCGTCGTTACGCAGAGGAAGTAGAGTGGCGCCTGTTTATGGTCGGACGTGCGATGTACTTCATGTCCGAGGATGACCTTTATAGGCGTCGTGTTCGATACAAGGTGACGCCCCAGGATGAATCCCTAAAATCATTCCAGTTCAATATGGACTGGGGGCGTCGGGCCAGCGGCGCTACGATGCGTGTTAATCTTGATCGATGGGGTGCTCCGCCAGGATCGGTTATCCTGCTCGATGGATTTGGTCCACCAGACGGTCGCTGGTTGGTCACAGCAGTTGATCGAGATTGGTTTTCACCTGAGGCGGACATCACATTGACTCAGCCAGTCCAGCCACTCAGGGAACCAGCTCAAGAAACTGAAACACGTGAGGGCGATAGTGGCGGTGGAGGCGGACAAAGAAGCACCGGAGACACACACCCACCTTGGCGAGGCAAATACTCAGTCTCGGGAGTGTTCGGTGAGCAAAGAGGGGCTACATCATACGGCGGGCCTCATGCTCACGGCGGTATGGATGTCAGTGTCCCTTATGGATCACCTTTGTTCGCGCCGTTCGATGGAACAATCACTTATGTTAGTAACACTGGTTTTGGTAGCGCCGGTGGGATGATCCACGTGCGGGCTGGACGCAGTATTCCACACGTGATCGAAAAGGGTGATAAGATCGGTTTCGGACACCAAAGTGGCGCACGCGTAAACGTTGGTGATAAAGTTAAGGCAGGTCAACGTGTCGGAACTTCTAATGGTTCACCGGCGCACGTTCACTTCGTGTTAATCAAAGCCGGTGAGGGCGGAAATGGCGTAGATGGAAACCACAATCCCGAGCACTTCTTGAAGACAGTGGGTGGGATCTAGTGCCGGGTATGGATCAACTCTTTTCTGCGCAATCAAAGGGATCAGCGCTAGATCACGATGTTCTTGAAGCAGTTATCATATCCAAGGGTGGCAACTACTTCGGCAAGGTAGATGGTGAGCCTAAGCTCTGGGGGCCAGTCAGCGGAGCTAGTGATGCTCTAATCGGCACCACTGTGCTGATTGGAATTAGTCAGAATGAGAAGATGTGGGTTATTTCACCTATCCCAGTCGCTGATGTATCTGCTGCTAGAGCCAGAGTAACCCGTCTCACAGATTTTCCAATTCCGAACATAAACGCAACAAACATTGAGTATGACACTGAGCGTTGGGATGAAGGTGGATTGTTCAATGTTAGTGCTTCAAATGTTCGTTTGACCGCTCCCCGCGCTGGACTTTACATTATCACACTTAGCTGTGAGTGGAATGCTAATGCAACTGGTGAACGAGAACTTCAGATTAGGGAGAACGGCACGACAGTAATAGCGGCTGTTCTGCAACCAGCTCCTGCTACTGGGACACTTAAGCAAACACTTACAACGTCATGGTATCTAGACGCAGGTCAATATGTCACTTCTCGTGCACGCCAAACTTCCGGTGGTTCTTTAAACGTTGTGAGAAGCGCCAACTGGTCTCCTGAGTTCGCAGCTACACGGGTAAGTTCATGAAGGGATAGACTGAATGGAATATCCACACCTAGCAATACCCTTGCGTGTTGAGAATAACCAATTTGCGGTGAACGAGCAAGATTCGGATCAGGAAGCCAAAGCTTGTGTTTGGGTGATTGTGAGTACTGAGAAGGATTCACGACCAGAGCAGCCTGAATTCGGCATTAATGATCCGACATTCGAGACTATGCCCATCAACACCAATGGTATCCTAGAAGCCATTGCTCGTTGGGAACCACGTGTCGAGACAGAAGTCGATACGGTGGAGCTATCCGACGGAACTCAGAAGTTGAACATATACGTAACAACATCAGGAACGATCAATGAGGAGGCATAGTGTCATTTTCAGATGAGTACGATGATCTAGACCTGACTCTGGATGCAGGGACACTTGCTCAGACAGGCATTGATCATCTTGAAGAGCAAATCCCAGGTTGGATAGCCAGTCCGGCCAATATCGAAACAGTCTTGATAGAAGGCATCGGGCAAATTGCGGCCGAGCTAGCGGAATCAGCAACAATTGCCCCTCCTGAGGCGATGGCCCTAATGGGGCAAACGATCTTTGGAATTCCTATGCAGCCAGGAATCGAAGCGACAGGTGCCGCCACAATCACCTTTGCTGTTACTACTCCTGCTGTTACGATTCCTGAAGGAACTGAGATAACAGTTCCCAGCCCTGGCGGCGAGGATATCCTGTTCGTCACCGATCGGGACATCTCTGCCCCCGCAGGCGGAGGCTCATTCCCGATAATGGTAATCGCCTCTGAACCGGGCGAAGATGGTAATGGGTGCTTTGGTGAAGGTGATATGGTCGAGGTAGTTGATGGGCTGGAAACAATTCTCGTTGATCCGACAGATGGCGGCGCTGATCCCGAGACACCAGAGGATTATCTCAATCGTCTGACCAATCTTCTGTCTACGCTGGCGCCTCGACCGATCATTCCCCGTGACTTCGCCATAATGGCGAGTTTGGTTCCTGGAGTTGGTCGAGTTGCCGTGATCGACTTGTATCAACCGGGAACTAACGACAATCAAGCGCCGTTGGTTATTGAAGGCACTCCGGTGCTTGCCGGAGCGGGCGCTAGCAACGTCGCTCGTTGTGTGTCGATAATCGTGACCGGAGAGGATGGGGCTGCTCCCAGCCAGTCGCTGATGCATTCAGTCTGGCTCGCACTCGATGCGCAGCGTGAGGTAAACTTCCAGGTCTACGTGGTCCCGCCGAAATATACCACAATTGATCTTATCGCCACAGTTGTTGCTTATCCAAACTTCGCTCTCGCAGATGTCAAGGCGAATGCCGAGGCAACTATTGCCGGATGGTTGTCCCCGCTCGGTTGGGGTGCTCCCGGTGGTCTAGCAGATGATCCTCTGTATATTGGCGATAATAAGATTCGCATATACGAGGCAGTTGATTACCTTAATCGTGCCGCCGGTGTTTGGTACGTCAGTACAGTCCAAACTAGGGTGTCGGGTGGATCGTATGCCGGAACTGATCTGACACTACCAGGCATTGCTCCTCTACCGCTGCCCGGAATCATCACAGTCACAGTTAATGCTCCATCATGAGCTACTATACTGAAAGAATACTATCTCACAATCCATCCCTGTATTGGCGGCTGGATGAGAGTGACGGGACAATTGCTGAAGATTTGTCCGGTAATGGCCGTCACGGAACATATGCCGGAGCATTCGTATTAGATCAGTCGGGGCCTATGGAAGATGAAGGTGCCGCAGTTGACCTAGATGGAGCGACCGGCCTTGTTACCAGTACTTATGACCCGTTCTCCGATAATGTAAAGAGAACATTTGTAGGTCTAGCATGGCGAGATACGAGTAGCGCATCAGATACACTTTTCGGCGGCGGCTCAGCTGGTGTTAATGAACGGCCACAGCTATGGCTCGTAGGTGGAGCTAATCCCCGTGACATAAGGTGGACGCCTGATGAAAGTGGTACCGCCGCTATATGGGCTAATGCTTGGCCTGGACTAGCAGAATGGGCCCAATGGGCGCTTACTTATGATGATGAAACCCAAGTCGCGGAGTTATTCGTCAACGGGGTCAGCTTTGGCGAGCAAATTGCTCCTAATGATTACGGAACCATCGCAGTATCTAACTTCCAAGTAGGTGCCCGGAGAGGCGGTACAGGAACAGACAATTTCGATGGCAAATTTTCGGAAGTTGCTGTTTTTGAGTACATTCTCTCGGATGAGCAAATACTCGCCCAGTACAATGCGCTATTCGGGCCATACACTCCAGAGTCAATAGTTGGTGAACAGTTAAAGAACGCTACGCAGCAACTAGCTCCCGATGATATGCAGTACGGCGATGCTCACGGAAAGCTCTGTAGCGCACTCGGGATGCCATTCCAGCAGCTAGCTGAGCTACTCAGCCCGGAAGATCCATACCCGCCCTGGGGACCATTGTTCGATGTGAATGCCTGCCCGGCCTGGGCACTTCCTTGGCTTGCTCAACTTATTGGTCTGAACCTGCCTGAACAACTTAGTGAAGAGGATGCTCGGGCTTACATTAACGACCTTGCTATTCATAAGCGCGGAACGACTGCCGTGCTACAGGCAGCTGCTAGTGTTCATCTCACGGGTGATAAAACTATGTACTTCCGCGAGCGCGATGGAGGCGACCCTTATGCGCTCGAGGTTGTAACTCTGACTGGTGAAACTCCGGATGCCGCTGCAGTTGTTCGTGAGTTGAAACAGTGGAAGCCAGCCGGCATTGTCCTGACTCACACAATAGTGCCTGAATATGACTGGCAACAAACTGCCATCGAGTTTGCTAGTTGGACTGCTCTTGTTGCCGCAAATCCGAAGTGGATTGATCTACAAACCCCGTAGTGAAGGAGTATTATGCCAGGCGCTACAACTAGACTTGCTCTCCCTTATCCGGTTGCCGCAGATGTCCCTGCTGGTCACACTCAAATTCAAGCTCTGGCCGATAAACTTGATCCGGCAGCCGCTTCAGCGGCTACCCCACAGACAGTCGTCGCTTTCTCCGGCACTCTGGCTGCCCGTCCGGCGGCCAGCAAAGCGAACAGACTTTATTACGCCACGGACGAGCAAGTTGTCTATCTAGATACAGGCTCAACCTGGGTTAGCCTCCCGACACTCGGCTCAGGTCGCCTACCTGATACTCTTGATATGAAGTTCAGTGGCCGCCGTAACGAGCACTCTGGATGGATCAAGGCGGACGGACGTTCACTAGCCGCCGGAGTGTACCCAGCCGCCCGAGCGGCATTGGTGGCTGACGGCAATCCATTTGGCGTGAGCGGCTCAAACCCGTTGATTCCAAATATGATGGGCAGGGTGCCAATGGGAGCCGGATCAGGGGCTGGACTCACAGCCCGGACTTTTGGCGGCAACGGTGGCGCGGAGACACACGTGCTTCTTCCCGGTGAAACCGCCATCCGCGATCATGAGCACAATATGGAATCGGTAAACCTTGGAGGGTCAGGTCCAAGCACCGTAGATGTTGGAAGCGGCAAGACAGGAATCCTGGGGGCGACACAGGTGAATGGTTCTTCTCGTGCCCTGCCTGCTCCGCTCACAAATGGATCATTTCTCTATGGGCTGGGCGTCGCGGGTGTTGATGGTGGAGAAGTTAATGGTGGCGGTCACAATAATGTGCAGCCATTCACCATCGGTCAATGGTTCGTTTACGCAGGACCTGCTGCTTAATGCCGAGACCACAAGATCACCATCGTGCTTGGGCTGAGATGGTCCGTACTGCGGCTGCGATAGCTACCTTGTTAATTAGTGCTGGTTTGTTCGCGTCAAAAATGGGTTGGTGGTAGTATGAAGCGCTGGATCGCCGCAATTGTAGCAAGTCTCGTAGTCGCCACACCGGCGACAGCGGAAGCGGAAGCGCCATATGGCTTCCTTGGCATGTCTGCTGAGAATGTTTCCTGGGACGCAGGAGCCGAGCAGAACAAGCAACTCTCGCAAATGCGGGCGCATGGTGTTACCGAACTACGTCAGATCATCCGTTGGTCCTATATCGAGCCGGTTCAGGATCAGCTTTACTGGGACCTAACCGATAACATCATTCTCAATGCAGCCAGGAACAACATCCGCGTACTACCCATCATCGGTGGAGAGACTTCCTGGGCCACATCACGTCCAGTCGGTGACACTCGCAACTGCCTGTTTCCTCCCAGGGACAACGGTGACTTCGCCAACTTCATACGGCTGGTTGTTAATCGCTATGGCCCTACGGGTACGCTTTGGGAGCAGAATCCTGAATTTGTCGACTATGCACTGACCCGTTGGCAAATTTGGAATGAAGCGAACACCGATACATTCTGGGCCTGTGATCGTTCACCTAAGGCTTACACGCAACTCTCCAAGGTGACCGCGAACGCAATCCACGAGGTTGATCCGGGTGCTTTCATTATCTCGACTGGCGCACCGAATAAGCACGGAGGTGATTTCCTCCGCAAGATGGTCAAGAACGGCGCCAAATCAGTCTTTAACGCCATCGCGCTGCACCCGTACAAGAAGGATGGCGACGCAGTGCTGAAGGAACTAAAGCAAGCGCGATCGCTTATGAACGATCTTGGCCTCAAGAAGTGGAAGATTCGGGTGACAGAGTTCGGTTGGGCTACGTCGGGTCCGCCCGACAAGGAGCATACCACCGATGAAGCTCGTCAAGCACGGCTGATTAAGAATACGATCACCAAGGTTACAGCTCAGCGCGAGAAGCTCAAGGTTACCGGCATGACCTATTACCAGTGGCGTGATGTTGATCCGGGCGGTGGCCACGACTATTGGGGGCTGCATACCGGAATTCAACGTAAGAATGGTACGGCAAAGCCCGCACTAGCCGCACTCGGTGAAGCAGCCCGCTCGATCAAATAATCAGACCGCACCATCACATTAGGTCGCTCAAGACTTCCATCCCCGGATTCGATACCCTTAAGGGGAAGGTAGAGATGATGGTCGAGTGGATGATCGGAGTGGATGATGGTGAAAAGGACATCAGTGCCGACGGAGTTCCTGCCGGGTAAAGGGACTCAAAAACCTCCAGTAGTTCCGGATGGCCGCTACGCGCTATCCTGGAAGATGGGCCCAGTTTTCTTCTTCAAGGTGAATACACCAACGGAAGGAAAGTGGGCCGGTTTCACATTCATCGACTTGCAAGCAAGCGATGAGTTTTACCCGATCAAGGACAAAGATCGGAAGCGTGAGATTCTCGAAGCAATTGCGGAGGATCCACAGAAGGCAGCTGAGCGATACGGGCAGGAAATTGGCGTTTGCGGAATTTGCGGGCGAACGCTGACTAACGAGGTCAGCCGCAAAAGGGGCATCGGCCCGATCTGTGCGGGCGAAAGGGGATGGTAGTGGAAGCAGCAATCATTGCTATGATTGTTTCGGCAACCGGGGTGACTTGTTACCTTATCGGGCTGTCTAGAAGGAAGTGAAGCTTGATATCGTATTTGAAGGATCAGTTGTGGAAGATTTCCTAATCTACGCAACTATCCCGGTCACCGAAAGTGACGAGGACGGGGAGTGGACTTCAAGATGGCTTCCCGTCCAATGCCCGCGTCGTGACTGCGGCGGCGAGTTTATGGTAAGGGTTACCTGGACACGCCTCCGTAAGTACACAGACCATAACGACAAGACGACGGTGTTTACTACCAAGTCTTGTCCATATTGCTTTAAGGTCAGTAAGATTCCAGAGAAGTTCTGGCCTGAGTATGTAAAGGAGAAATACAGCAAACATAAGGCAACTTACAAAGAATACTTCAAGGTGACGCTTCCAAGACAAAAAGCGCAGGAAGCCGAACTCAAAGCCCTAGCGGTGAAGAATAGGCGCTAAAACCATCTCGTAGAGGCATGTAAACAGGCGGGGCGAGCTAGCCTACGCGGTATGCCTGGAGAATCCCGAGAATCCCAGCGGGGTACGCTGGTACGGAGATGTCCGGTATATCGGCCCCCGGACGCGAGGAGCCTGAATTAATGACTACTCTAGCACTTGGTTTAGCAATTGCGACTTCAATGTGGAACGGCGGACCAGTCGAAGCGGTGATATGCAGGCCTGCCGATCCAAGGTGTGTTCGATACACCAGAAGAGTTCGTCGTCAGAAGCGAGCGTTGCGTAAATTCGTGAATCACCGGCGAGCCTATACAAAACCATATCGCTGGTGGTTGCGGTCTACCAGGAGTTGCGAGTCAGGAGGAAATTACAGAACATATACGGGCAATGGGTATAGTGGAGCATATCAGTTCCTGCCCTCGACCTGGTGGGCTGTGGGCGGTAAATACTACCCGCATCAGAACCCGCCGTTGGAGCAAGACTATCGAGCAGTAGTTCTATTACAAAGGAGTGGATCGGGTCAATGGCCCGTTTGTGGATGATGTTTGATGCATTCGGAGATATAGACCCAGATAGTTGGGAGCCAGAACTTCTCAAGTCATGGGCGACAGAGACTAACAGTCCTGTCGCAGACATGCTAATCGACGGGATGTTGAAGCATAACGATCCGTCAATCGCGATGATGGGCATAGCCACAGCCCAATATGCCGCGGCGCTTGCGTTTCAAAATGAAACTCTCGCAATGCTAGGAAAGGACAAGGTTAGCGAGCACGAAGAACTGAAGGAGGCGATTGACACTATGTTGAGGGTAGCAGATATCGCCGTCGGCGCATCAGTGGCCGTATTCCAACAGATGAATTGGATAACCACGGATTGCAAGTGTCGCGGTTGTCAGATGCGACGACAACGAGAAAAGGCCAATGAGTCATGAAGAGCTTCTGTGAGCTAAGCGAGGATGGAAAACGTATTGAAGTATACTTCCACTGGAATCCAGTTTTTGTAGAAGGAATCAAAGAGATCAATGGCCGTAAGTTCGTGCCGAAGGATAAGGGTGGACCTTTCTGGACTGTTCCTAAGGACATCGGGACAGCCCGACATCTTCGGCAGGTCATGGGTGACGGATTGGAGTTGGGTGATGCCGTTAAAGCTTGGGCAAACGAAGAACGCCGCACCGCGCGCAACCTTGCCTCTATGGCTGTGTCGGATGATGCGAGGTTGCCCGTACTGTCGGAGAAGATTCCTGAACTAGAGAAGTGGCTTCGTCCGTATCAGAAGGCTGATGCGGCTATGATGGCCAGGACGAGCGTTCTGAACGCAAACGAGCCTGGACTCGGTAAGACAGCTGAAGTAATCGCTGCTGTGGTGGAGAGCGGTCTGGATCAAGGGCCACAATTAGTTGTCGCTCCTAAGACAGCACTCGAAACAGTCTGGTATGATCACGTCACTAAGTGGTTGGGTTGTGACGTGTTCCTTCTATCCGGGGAGACACAAACCTGGGATGAGTCGCTCGAATTCATAAAAGAGCTACACGGCAAGAAACGATCATTCTGGGTAGTCACGACGGCGGCCCAGGTCCGGGCTGGACTCGGAATCGACATTACTTGGAATACGTTCACTATTGACGAGTTCCATACAACAGGCCTAACCAATGTATCCGGCGATCCAAGTAAGGGCACTCAATTCGGACGCGCAGTCAGAAATGTTAAGCGCAAGCGTCTGTTCCTAGTCTCGGGTACGCCAATTGGGGGTAAGCCTATCAAGATATGGGGTGCACTACATCATTTGCACTCCGACAAGTTCACGAGCAAATGGCGATGGGCCGAACGTTGGCTCGATATCTCGGACAATGGCTATGGGAAGGTTATTGGCGGGATTAAGCGTGATATGGTTGACGAGTTCTATCCCGAACACGCTCAATACATCATTCGTCGCCTTAAGTCAGAGGTTCTCCCTCAGCTTCCGCCGAAACAGTACATCGAC
>Ga0190271_10001394_pt1 | contig 13741 bp, 14 predicted proteins | sample Popmic356T_FD_133747 | JGI IMG/M metagenome (GOLD analysis project Ga0190271, IMG submission 133747) | Populus adjacent soil microbial communities from riparian zone of Weber River, Utah, USA - 356 T | ecosystem: Environmental > Terrestrial > Soil > Riparian zone | place: USA: Utah | collected...
CTTTCCGCCGTCAATGCGGTCGGTGTCAGCCAGGAAACGGGCCAACTCCTGCGCGACATGCGAAAAGGGAGCGTGAAGGCGATAGAGGCTCGGTTGCGGGCTGCCGTTGTTTCCGGCGAGTTGCCCGCGACGATCGATCCGCACGCCATTGCCGATTATTTCGTTACCGTTCAGCAGGGTATGTCGATCAAGGCGCGTGATGGCAGCTCACGCTCGGCGCTTGTGGCCATTGCAATGGGGGCGATGGCGGCCTGGGATGGTTTGATCGGCAGCGGGAAGTGATCAGTCGTCCCGCCGACGCGTCTGCGTCGGGGCGGGACCATGACGCCCCTCAGCAATCTCCGGCGGATGTGACGATGGAGCTTGTCATGCGGACCGACCTTCGCCAATGAGAGCCGGTGAGAGCGCAACCGACAATGTCCCGCATCCGCCTTGACGAATTGCTCGTCCAGCGCGGCCTTTTCGCGACCCGCTCCCGGGCGCGCGACGCGATCCGGCGCGGCACCGTGTCGGTCGCCGGGACCCCGGCCTCCAAGGCGGGCCAGGAGGTCGATGCGCGGGCCGAGCTCGCCGTCGCCGATCCGGCCGCCGCCTATGTGTCGCGCGCGGCGCTCAAGCTGATCGCCGGGTTCGACCATTTCGGCATCGACCCGCGAGACAGGACCGCGCTTGATCTCGGCGCCTCGACGGGCGGCTTCACGCAGGTGCTGCTGGAGCGCGGTGCCGCTCATGTCGTTGCCGTCGATGTCGGCCACGGCCAGATGGACGCCGCGCTGCGCGCCGACCCGCGCGTAAGCTGCATCGAGGGGCTCAATGCGCGAGAACTTGCTGAGACTCACCTGGATGGCCGTCGCGTTGACATCGTCGTCAGCGACGTCAGCTTCATCTCCTTGAAGCTAGCCGCACCGCCGGCGTTGTCTCTCGCCGCGCGCGGTGCGCACTGCCTGCTTCTGGTCAAGCCGCAATTCGAGGCAGGCCGGGAGGCAATCGGCAAGGGTGGCATCCTGAAAAATGCGGACGATGCCGTCCGCGTTGCCGAGGACCTGCGGCAGTGGCTGGACCTGCAGCCCGGATGGCGGGCGCTGGGTGTTGCTCCCTCGCCGATCCTGGGTGGCGAGGGCAACAAGGAATTCCTGCTGGCGGGGCGCAAGGACCGATGACCACGCGCTTCACCATCAACCGTCTTGGCGCGCAGGGCGACGGCATCGCCGAAACAGAGAGCGGAGCGGTGTTCATCCCGTTCGCGCTGCCCGGCGAAACCGTCACCGCCGCACGCCTGAAAGATCGCGCCGCCCTGATCTCCGTTCTCGAAGCCTCTCCGCAGCGGGTCGAGCCTGCGTGCCGTCACTTCGGCGAATGCGGCGGGTGCTCGCTGCAGCACCTGCGCGACGAGGCCTACCGTGACTGGAAGCGCGAGAAGGTCACGCAGGCCCTGCGTCTGGTGCTCGATCCATCCGCCGTTGCCGAACTGGTGGCATGCGCGCCCGCATCGCGCCGACGCGCGGTGTTTTCCGCCCGGCGGCGGGAGGGCGGCATCGTCCTTGGCTACAACAAGGCGCTGTCGCATGACCTGATCGACATCGTGGAATGCCCGATCGCGCTGCCGGACATCGTTGCGGCGCTGCCACTGCTGCGCGGCATCGCCGGATTGATCTGTGCGACCGACGCCGCCTTTCACCTGACGGTGACAGCCACCGGCAGCGGCCTCGACATTGCGGCGCATGGCAGCGGAGCGCTCTCCGAGAAATCCCGCCGCGCCGCCGCCGACTTCGTGCTGCGAAACGGAGCCGCCCGCCTGTCCATCGAGGGCGAGATCGTTGTCGAGCCGGTCAAGCCAATGATCTCTTTTGGAAATGTGGCCATCGCGCCGCCGCCGGGCGTGTTTCTCCAGGCCGTCGCCGCCGCCGAGCAGACCATGGCGGATCTCGTTCTCAGCCATCTCAAGCGGGCGAAGCGGGTCGCGGACCTGTTCTGCGGCGCCGGCGCCTTTGCATTGCGGCTGGCTCGAAACGCGGAAGTGCACGCCGTCGAATCGGATGCCGCAGCGCTTGCAGCGCTCGATCGCGGCTACCGCTTCGGCACCGGCCTGAAGCGCGTCACGGTGGAAAAGCGCGACCTGTTCAACCGGCCGGTGACGTTCAAGGAGTTGAACAGCTTCGACGGCGTCGTCTTCGACCCGCCGCGTGCAGGGGCGGAGGATCAGGCGAAGCAATTGGCCCGCTCGGACGTCCCCTTCGTCGCGGCCGTCTCGTGTAATCCCACGACGCTGGCGCGCGATCTGGCGATCCTGACCGACGGCGGCTATCGCCTGAAGAGCGTCACCCCCATCGACCAGTTTCTCTGGTCCTCCCATCTCGAAGCCGTGGCGCTGCTGGAGAAGCCGAAGCGGCGGCGGTAGCCCGGCGCAACGGCGTCTCCGTCGGTTCAGTCCAGCCTAGGCGTGTCCAATCCGAACCGGCGGGGCATCGGCGGCACCGGATATCGCCCGGAGACGACGTTCCAATAAGCCCACGAGCGCGCATCCATGATCCCCGGCGGCGCCTTTTCGAGAGCCTCCGTGAAGGCGCTTTCGTCAACATACTGGCGCACCACCTCGATTTCAGCGGGCGTTGCATAGGTCATGACGTAGGCCAGGAAGCGGATAGGCTCCGCAAGCGCCTGTTCTGGCTCTTCGAACCAGACGACGCTGCGTGCGACCGCCATCAGGTCGGGAGCGTGCGGCAGGGGAGTCATTGCGTGATCCATGGCCGAACGGGGTTGAGCGCAGGCAGTTTGTTGAGGTGAACGCCGCGAATGGCGGTCAGTAAATCCCGCCTTATGGTTTGCGGAAGTTGGGCTAAACCGGGATCGTCATGATAGCTGAGGGCCTTGAGAGCGATGATAGGGTTGAATTGCTCACCATAGATCGACGATGCGGCTGATAGCATTGTCGGCAGGGACAATTGCGCTTGGGTTATCAGCGCATGAATGTCCAGATAGTCCTTCACTTCGGCGCGCTGTGTCACGACCGCAATTTTCATTCCGCCCAGATCCGTCAAAGACGCGCATTTGATGTTCGAGCCAATAATGCGCTCAACTGGCTCCACCTGACCGATCCGCAGCGCGCCAAAAAATGACAATTGGATCGGGCCTGCCCGATCGACGCTCACCGTCAACGTATTTGCTGCCGTTTGGCGCAGTTTTGCGTGTGCCAGATAGGGCAGGGATGCCAGCAATTGCATAGGGATAAAAGGCTCAGTGGAAAAGAAGTCGAAATCCACCGAGATACGGTGACCCAACCGCTAAGCAATTGCGGTGCCGCCATAGAGCGTGAAGTGATTGGGTGTCGCGTCGAGTTCGGGCCAGAGTCTATGCTGTTGAGGCGGGAGGATATCGAGTCGCGGTGTGAACATGCGCCACCATCCCCTAGTTTTGCGTTCCAAGAAAGCATATCTGGCATGCGAACCCAGAACGAAAGATATCCGATGCCAGCGGCCCTGACCCAGCAGTTCGACGTCTCCGAAGCACGCTTGAAGTCGATTGTCGCCGACGCCGTTCATGGCGCGGACGATGGCGAACTCTTCCTGGAATATTCGGAAGGGGAATCGTTGATGTTCGACAACGGCCGCCTGAAGACCGCCAATTTCAATACCAGCCAGGGTTTTGGCCTGCGCGCGGTGGCCGGCGAGGCGACGGGCTACGCCCATTCAAGTGAACTGTCGGAGGCGGCCCTTCTGCGCGCTTCGGATGCCGTGTCCGCGGTCAAGGACGGTCATTCCGGCACGCTGGCGGGAGCGCCGGCCCGCACCAACACCCATCTCTACGGCGATGAAAATCCGATCCCAGCGCCGGGCTTCGAGGCCAAGGCCAAGCTGCTGCAGGAAATCGACGCCTATCTGCGCAACAAGGATCCGCGCGTGCGTCAGGTGACAGCTTCGCTCGGCTCGTCCTGGCAGCACGTGGAAATCGTGCGCGGCGACGGCCAGATGGTGCGCGACATACGGCCGCTTGTCCGCATCAACGTTTCCGTCGTGGTCGGCGATGGCGACCGCCAGGAAAGCGGCTCATACGGCATGGGCGGGCGAAAAGCGTTTGGCGAGTTCCTCGCGGAAGACAATTGGAAATTCGCCGCGGAGGAGGCGCTGCGGCAGGCGCTCGTCAATCTCGAAGCGATCCCGGCGCCCGCCGGCACCTTCGACATCGTGCTCGCGTCGGGCTGGCCGGGCGTGATGCTGCACGAAGCGGTAGGGCACGGGCTTGAGGGCGACTTCAACCGCAAGAAGACCTCCGCTTTTGCCGGGCTGATGGGCCAGCAAGTGGCGTCGAAGGGCGTCACCGTTGTCGACGACGGCACGATCCCCGAGCGGCGAGGCTCGATCACCGTCGATGACGAAGGCACGCCCTCCGCGCGCAATGTCCTCATCGAAGACGGCAGGCTGGTCGGCTACATGCAGGATCGACTGAACGCCCGGCTGATGGGCGTCGACGCGACCGGCAATGGGCGGCGCGAAAGCTACGCGCACCAGCCGATGCCGCGCATGACCAATACCTTCATGACCGCCGGCACGATGACGCCGGAGGAAATCATCGCTTCGGTGAAGCACGGCGTCTACGCCGTCTCCTTCGGCGGCGGCCAGGTCGATATCACCAGCGGCAAATTCGTCTTCGGCTGCACCGAGGCCTACATGATCGAGGATGGGAAGGTGACCCAGCCGATCAAGGGCGCGATGCTGATCGGCAACGGGCCGGACGCCATGCACCGCGTGTCGATGATCGGCAACGACATGAAGCTCGACCCGGGCATCGGCATGTGCGGCAAGGCAGGGCAGGGCGTTCCCGTCGGCGTCGGCCAGCCGCATCTGAGAATGGACCAGATGACGCTCGGCGGTACGCGCACCTGATGCGCGGCGCCGGGCTGGTTACGCCCCGTGTCGTGCTGGCGCTGGTGTTGGGACCGGCAATCGGCGCGGTCGTGCATTGGGCGCTCGCGGCCCTCTCGCACGGCGGGCGCGTGAGCCTTGCCGCCACCGTCATTCCAAACGCGAGCGTGGGTTATCTGCTTGCGCTGCCTGTCTTCTTGCCGGTGATCCTTATCCTGCGCCATTTCCGCTGGGACGGCGTGCTGGCATGCACAACCGCCGGCTTCGCCATCGGCGTCCTGGCCTATTTCACCGTCCTCGAGGTCGCAGGGTCGGGATGGGCGCCGCTGGTCTTCCAGGGCGGCCTGCCTTTCGCACTGATGCTGCTGGCGATACGGCTGATTGCGGGCCGGCGGGTTGAGTGACTACCGAAATATCGTCGTGCTGACTGGTGCGGGCATCTCGGCGGAATCTGGCGTAGACACGTTCCGCGACAAGGATGGTATCTGGTCGAAGGTCGATTTTCGCGAAGTGGCGACGCCGCAAGGTTTTGCCCGCAATCCCGCCAAGGTTCATCATTTCTACAATATGCGACGGCGCGGGCTGGCGACGATTGCTCCCAACGCGGCGCATTTCGCCCTGGCGCGGTTGGAGCGCGAATTCGCAGGCGCCTTTTTGCTGGTGACGCAGAATATCGACAATCTGCATGAACGCGCCGGCTCGATACGGCTCATCCCTATGCATGGTGAATTGGCGCGCGGGCTGTGCGCCGCCTGCGAGATGCGCTGCGACTGGCCGGACGACATGTCGACCGATTCGACCTGCCCGGGCTGCGAGGCCAGGGGCTATTTGCGCCCGGATGTCGTCTGGTTCGGCGAGATGCCGTACCAGATGGACCGCATCGGCGCCGCACTTGCCGCCTGCGACCTCTTCGTTTCGATCGGCACGAGCGGCAGCGTCTATCCCGCTGCCGGCTTCGTTGAAGAGGCGCGGCTCGCCGGAGCGCACACTGTCGAACTTAATCTTGAACCCTCCGAGGGTGCCGGCCTGTTCGCCGAGGCGGCGCATGGCAGGGCGACGGCGATTGTGCCGGCTTTTGTCGAGCGGTTGCTAAGTAGCGGCTGAAGCCGTTGGTAAAGCCAAAATCGGCTTCAATCCATTGTTCGAGCCCCCTTTCTCCGGCGCCCAAACGGGAACCGCCGGCGCGAAGGCCGGCGGCTGACATTGGATGGTCGAACGGCGCCGTTCACTCGTTGGCGGCGACCGGAGCCACGAGCGGTGTGATGCGGCGGACGGAAACACGGCGGTTTTCGCGTTCCGGCGCGTCTGTCTGCACCTTCAGGAACTCCTCGCCATAGCCCTGCGTAGACAGGTTTTCCGGCGGGATTTCGAAGACATTGCTCAGCGCCTCGGCAACCGCCTCCGCGCGCCGGTCGGAGAGCGAGAGGTTGGCATATTCGGAGCCGACAGCGTCCGTGTGGCCTTCAATCAGGAAGGTCTCGGCCGGATTCTTCTCCAGCATTCGCTGTATCGCCTCGGCGACGCCCTCAAGCCTGGAGATCTGGCTCTCGGGTACCGCCGACGAGCCGAACTCGAAGGTGATGGTATCGAGGTCGATACGCCGCGTCTTCTGGCGGATTCTGGCCGAGCGCTTCACTTCATCGACCGAGTAGAGCCGTTCGACATCCTCCACCGGCGGCTGTTCGAGGAAGGTGTAGTAGTCGTCCGCGCCGTAATCCTGTCCTGCGTCGAGAATGTAGTCGTCGCGCGGGATGTCGAGCACCAGCGGCGGCATGTCGAGGCCCGGATCGCGCCAGTCTTCCAAGCGGCCGTAATCGTTCTCATTGACATAGCCGAGCACATATTCACGCTGGCCGACGAAGCGCGAACGGCGGATGACATCGCCATAGTCGTTGCGGATCGTCACGACGCGCGTGCCGTCACGGCGCACCACGGTTTCGCGCACGCGGCCATTGGGCAGGTTCTCGGCGTAGATTTCCGTGGCGTTGCGGCGCATCCGCGGCCGCTCGTTGCTCTCCACGAACACCTGATCGCCCTGCCGCAGGATGGTGCGGTCGCCCATTTCGCGCACGACGTTGGTGCCGCGCGGACGCCGCTCGCGGGGCCCCAATTGAGGTTCGCCCTCGATGCGCTGGCCACGCTCGCTGGTGACGGAGCGCACCTCGCCTCTGCGCAGGCGCTCCTGCGCGGCGCGGTCATTGCGCGGCTGGGCCGCCTGCTGCTGGAAATTGCGGTCTCGCGGTCTCGGCCGAGCTTGCTGCTGACCCTCGTCAGGCAAGAGCTGGGGAGTGTCGGCAGGAATACGAAAAAGATCGCGCGTAGGCCGCTCTCCCTTTCGTTGGCCCTGTTCGATGCGAGGGGGAACCTCCTGCGTGCCCAAGGGCTGCCCGGGCTTGGCCTGGAGGCGGGGCGGAAATGCGGGCACCTTCGCGGGCTGGGCGGGCTTGGCCTCAAGACGCGGGCGCGCTGCCGGCTGTGCCGCGGGCTTGCCGGGCTTGGCCTCAAGACGCGGGCGCGCTGCCGGCGCTGCCGCAGGCTTGGCGGGTTTGGCCTGAAGACGGGGCGGATTTCCCGGCTGTGCCGCAGGCTTGGCGGGCTTGGCCTTACGCATCGGAAATTCCGGCACTTTCGCAGGCTTGGCGGGCTTGGCCTCAAGACGCGGGCGGGCTGCCGGCTGCGCCGCCGGCTTGGCGGGCTTGGCCTGAACGCGCGGCGGAATTGCCTGCTGTGCCGCCGGCTTGGCGGGCTCGGCGCGACGCGGGAGGGCCTGTTCTGCCGGCGGGCTGGATGCGCCGTCCTTTCCGCGTGGCTGCCGTTTGTCGCGGTTTCCCAGGAGCATGCGGGTACCGCATTCCTTCGGGGTTTCGCCGGGATTGCACTTGAGCTGGACGGGGTCGATCTGCGGCATCGGCTGGGCAGCGCCCATGCGAACCAACGGTCCGGCGTAGAGTGACGTCGAGGTCATCATCAGCGCCAGGGCGGCGCTCGCAAATTGCGTTGTGTGAAATATTTTCACGGCAATACTCCCTAAATGTTTGTGCCGGAGCAAAATTCTGGTCATGGGCGAAACTGTTTCGCCTTCATTGCAGTTCCGGCCAAATCAGACGATCTCTCGCGCCAAGGCCGCCGCAGTGACCTGCGGCGGCCGTTTTACTGGCGCTGAGTTAGCCGATGACCGGGCAGCTCGGCGCTCGTCCAAAGGTCAGGCGGGCGCGTTCGCCGTAGCTGCGGCCGCGAACGGTGATCGAGTGGCGGCCGACATCGACCACGCGGACGCGATGGAGGCCCATGCGTTCGGCCTTGTTGACGGCGCGCTCGACGGAGCAACGCGAACCATATTCGCGATTTTCCTGGCGGCGATCATAGCGGCGGTCGTAGCGGCGTTCGCCACGGCGGGGATATTGCCGGTAGGAGTCACCGTTCTCCACCTCGACCGAAGGGCCCTGCCCGTTGCCGAGATTGAAGTAGAGGCCTTCCGCCTGGGCGATGGCGGGCGCGCCGGAAACGGCTCCAAGCCCGATCGCAAGCGCCAGGACGGTAGATTTCAGGGTGGTCAGCATTTGAGGTTCTCCACTGGCTAGAATTGTTCGATTCGCCGAAGCGATGACCGGACTATGGGCGCGCGCGACTGAACCCAACACGAACTGCCTGTTCATATTCGGTTCATGCCGCAGTCTGGGGAAATCGGTCAGGGTTCCACGTCGAGGACGTGGTCGAAATAGTCTTCCGCGTCCTTCAGGTCGGTTTCGAGCGCGGTGATACGCCCTCGCACCGAGATTCCGGCGGCGTGCACCGTCTCCGGGTCGCCGGACAGCAGCGGGTGCCACCAGTAGAGGTCTTCGCCCCGGGCGAGCAGGCGGTATGCGCAGGTGGATGGCAGCCATGAGATCGTCGCGACATTCTGCGGCGTCAGGCCGACGCAATCCTCGACCGTCGCGAGCCGGTTCGCGTAGTCATGGCAGCGGCAGGTCTCGGCGTCGAAAAGCCGGCAGCCGACGCTCGTCCAGTGGATTTCGCCGGTGTCCTCGTCTTCCAGCTTGGCGAGGCAGCATTTCCCGCAGCCGTCGCAGAGCGATTCCCACTCCGCGCGGCCCATCTCCTCCAGGGTCTTTGTCTTCCAGAAGGGTTTCGCCATCGCCTTGGGTGTGACCCTCCCCACCGGCTGCGTCAAGCTTTCGCTGCGCGCAGCCGGTCGCAAACCAGCCAGGGTCACTTCAGCTCGAACGTGACGTTGACCTGCACGCGATAGCTGTTTTCGCCGGCTTCGACAGGTGCGGCCCCGGCTGAGTCGCGTTCATAGGCTTTTGCCGCGATCGGCATGGGCGGCTGGGAATAACTGTTCTCCGACATTTCGATGATGCGGCCAAGGGTGACGCCCGCCGCTTCTGTCAGCGTCTTGGCCTTGGCCAGGGCGTCGGCAACCGCCTTCTTGCGCGCCTCGGTGATCACCGCCGAGGGGTCGTCATTGGTGAAAACCACCATGCCGCCCTGGTTGACGCCGTTCGAAACGGCGCTGTCGATCACTTCGCCCGTCTTGGCCAGGTCGCGCACGCGTATGGTGAGCGTATTCGTCACCTGGTAACCCACCAGCGTCGCTTCCTGGGAGCCGTCCGGCTTGTTGCTGTAGGTATAGCGGGGGTTGATCTGGATGCCCGCGGTCTGCAGGTCCTTGTCTGCGATACCCGAGGATTTCATGCCGGCAATCACGGCAGCCATCGCGGTGTTGTTCGCCGTCATCGCCTCGCGGGCGGTGGCAGCCTCCTGGATGACGCTCAGGGTGAGCACTGCAATATCCGGCTTCACCGACGATTCGCCTTCGCCGGTCACGACGACGCGCGGCTGGATCGGCTCGGCGGCGCGGGCGGCGAGCGGCGTGGCGATGGCAGCAAGCGCCAGGGCGGACATAAGGATACGTCTGTTCATTCTTGGTCTCCATCGGCGCAAAAACTGCGCCATTGCCGGGTAGGACGCCGCTGCTCGTCGAAAGCTTGGGGTGCTGCATCAAGTGGCGCGCAGAAAGCGCGCCATGACGGCGATTTTGTGAAGTGCGGGCTGACGGTGGGTCAATTGCACGGATTGCTGGCGGCGCATCTCGCGCCAGTCAAATGCGGGTCAGGCCAGGGGCGCGGCACATCGCAGCTTCCCGCAGGCGAAGGCTCACTAGGCTTGGCCCTGCGCGTTGCTTCGACTACGGCAGGACCGCGAAACCGTCGCCAAACCCGGAGAGGTCGACCGGGATACCGACGCCTTCTTCCGGCGTCTGGAAGACGATGAAGGTCGCTGCCTTGCCGGTTTTCAGCGTGTCGAGCAATGGCTTCTCAAGAATGACTTCCGCGTAGCACCCATCCTGGAAGCAGCGCACGAAATAGGCGCGGCCGATATCCTTGCCATCGACATTCAGTCCGAGCCCGTTGGGCAGGAGCACGCCCAGCGGCGCAAGCACGCGCAGAATTTCGGCCTTGTTGTCGGCGGTGCGCAGCACCACGACGGACAGGCCGATCTCCGGACGGTCTTCGGCCACGACGTTCTGCATCATCACGCATTGTTCGGTCTTGGCGCCGGCCGGCGTATCGCAGACGATCGACCATGCGCCATGCTTCGACTTGACCGTGCCCTGCGGTGTCTGGCCCTGCGCCATGCCCGGCTGGATGGCGGCAAGAAAGAGCAACGCCGCGCTTGCGAGAACGCCCGAGAGGCGAGATTTCATGTCGGCTCCATAGCGAATCACGGCTGTCATCGCCGCTCGACAGCCCATTAAAGACCAAGAATGCGCCGTCAACCAGAAGCATAGCGCGGCGAGACAAATCGGCGTCAATTCCGCCCGAATTGCGGCCTTAAGCGCGATTTTGCCTGCCATGCTCGCCGCGACGGCCGGATCGGGGAAATTGGTGCGCCGGCGCGCGCGCAAAAATGCCGCACGGCCACCCCCCGTCCTTTCTTGCGGATGGGAAAAGAGTATGGTTTGAACCGCCTAAGAGGGAAAAGGGGTTCCCGTGAGGGATTCTCCATGATTGGATGCGGCCATCCGTATGAATTTGCGGGTGGATTTGGAGACCAGAGGGCGATGAGCAAGCTTTTTGCCAGCATTGCGGCCGGCGTGACGTTTTTCTCAACCGCAGCGTTGGCCGATCAGCCGCGTCCGTGGCAGTGGCGCTTCCAGGAACCTGCTACCGCCATGATGGAGCAGATCGAATGGTTCGAGCGCTACACGCTGTGGTTCATCATCCCGATCACGCTGTTCGTCCTCTTCCTGCTGGCCTATTGCATATGGCGGTTCCGCGAGAGCAAGAACCCGACGCCATCGCGCACCAGCCACAACACGATCATCGAGATCATCTGGACCGTTGCTCCGGTAGTTATCCTGCTGGCGATCGCCATCCCGTCTTTCCAGCTTCTGACGGCGCAATATACGCCGCCGGAGGAGCCGGCTCTCACCATCAAGGCGACCGGCAACCAGTGGAACTGGGACTATGAATATCAGGTCGACGAGCCGCTCTCCTTCAACTCGGCCCTGCTGGCTGACGGCGACCGCGCCGGCGCCGGCAAGGAAGACCGGGCAGTGTATCCGCGGCTTCTGACCGTCGACAACGAACTCGTCGTGCCGGTCAACACCACCACGCGCGTGCTCGTCACCGCCGCCGATGTGATGCACGCCTTCGCCATGCCGGCATTCGGCGTAAAGACCGACGCAGTCCCCGGACGCATCAACGAAATCTGGTTCAAGCCGGTGAAGGAAGGCCTCTATTACGGCCAGTGTTCCGAGCCGTGCGGCAAGGACCATGCCTTCATGCCGATCGCTATCCGGGTGGTTAGCGACCAGCAATACAACACCTGGCTGACCGCCGCGAAGGCCGACCTGCCGGGCGCCAACAAGGCGCTCATGGCTGCGGTCGACGGCGTCAACAAGGTAGCGTCCGCCGGCAACTGAGCTGGCAGGACGACAAGACTTAGGGAACGGAGCGTACCCAATGGCAGGCCCAGCAGCCCACGATCACCACGACGATCACGCGCATGATCACGCCCATGGCGGGCACGGCCATGACGATCATGGCGATCACAAGCCGCGCGGCTGGGTGCGTTGGGTCTATTCGACCAACCACAAGGATATCGGCACGCTCTACCTGATCTTCGCGATCACGGCAGGCATCATCGGCGGATTCCTCTCGGTGATGATGCGTTGGGAGCTCGCTGAGCCGGGCATTCAGATTTTCACCGGCCTGGCCCAGATGGTCTACGGCCTTGAAGGCGATGCGGCCCTCGATGGCGGCAAGCAGATGTTCAACGTCTTCACCACCGCGCACGCGCTGGTGATGATCTTCTTCATGGTCATGCCGGCGCTGATCGGCGGCTTCGCCAACTGGATGGTGCCGATCATGATCGGCGCGCCCGACATGGCGTTCCCGCGCATGAACAACATCTCGTTCTGGCTGCTGCCGCCGGCGTTCATCCTGCTGCTCAGCTCGATCTTCATGCCTGGTCCGACGGGGGCATATGGTGTCGGCGGCGGATGGACGCTTTATCCGCCGCTCTCCACCCAATCGCCTGGACCGGCGGTCGACCTCGCCATCCTGGCGCTGCACATCGCCGGCGCCTCGTCGATCCTCGGCGCGATCAACTTCATCACGACGATCTTCAACATGCGTGCACCCGGCATGACGCTGCACAAGATGCCGCTGTTTGCCTGGTCGGTGCTGATCACCGCATTCCTGCTGCTGCTCTCGCTGCCGGTTCTGGCGGGCGCCATCACGATGCTGCTGACCGACCGCAACTTCAACACCGCCTTCTTCCAGCCGGACAATGGCGGCGATCCGATCCTGTTCCAGCACCTGTTCTGGTTCTTCGGCCACCCTGAAGTGTACATCCTGATCCTGCCCGGCTTCGGCATCATCAGCCACATCGTCTCGACCTTCTCGCGCAAGCCGGTGTTCGGCTATCTCGGCATGGCCTACGCGATGGTGGCGATCGGCGCCGTCGGCTTCATCGTGTGGGCGCACCACATGTATACATCCGGCATTTCGCTCGACGCCCAGCGCTATTTCGTCTTCGCCACGATGGTCATCGCGGTGCCGACCGGCGTGAAGATCTTCTCCTGGGTCGCCACGATGTGGGGCGGCTCGATCTCCATGCGCACGCCGATGCTGTGGGCGATCGGCTTCATCTTCCTGTTCACCGTGGGCGGCGTCACCGGCGTGCAGCTGGCCAATGCCGGTCTCGACCGTTCTCTGCACGACACCTACTATGTCGTCGCGCACTTCCACTACGTGCTGTCGCTGGGCGCGGTGTTCGCCATCTTCGCCGGCTGGTACTACTGGTTCCCGAAGATGACCGGCTACATGTATTCGCCGCTCATCGCCCGCACCCATTTCTGGGTGACGTTCGTCGGCGTGAACCTGATCTTCTTCCCGCAGCATTTCCTTGGCCTGGCCGGCATGCCGCGCCGCTACATCGACTATCCGGATGCATTTGCGGGCTGGAACCTTGTCTCGTCCTACGGTTCCTACCTTTCGTTCTTCGCGGTCTTCATCTTCCTCTATGGCATCTTCGAAGCGTTTTCGAAGAAGCGCATCGCTGGCGCAAACCCGTGGGGCGAAGGTGCGACGACACTGGAATGGCAGCTGCCGTCGCCGCCGCCTTACCACCAGTGGGAGCAACTGCCGAGGATCCGCTGATCCTCGTCTGACAAACACGGGACCGCGCCTTGCGGTCTCGGCAACGGAAGTGATTGCCGCGCATGGCGCTAGTCGACAACAGACTTGATAGTGGCGTCCGCCTCTCCGAGGCGACGGCGTCGGACTATGTCGCGCTGTTGAAACCCCGCGTCATGTCGCTGGTCGTCTTCACCGCCTTTGTCGGCATGGTCGCAGCGCCCGTTCACCTCAATC
>Ga0190271_10001395_pt1 | contig 13717 bp, 9 predicted proteins | sample Popmic356T_FD_133747 | JGI IMG/M metagenome (GOLD analysis project Ga0190271, IMG submission 133747) | Populus adjacent soil microbial communities from riparian zone of Weber River, Utah, USA - 356 T | ecosystem: Environmental > Terrestrial > Soil > Riparian zone | place: USA: Utah | collected...
GATTTCAGCCATGTGGTGCGACTGGTCGAACAGGACCGCGCGCTCGCGCCACGCCAGCTGCTCGTCGCGCCAGTTGCTGAACTCGGTCGGAACCACCGGGTAAACGTAGGCGCCGATCGGCGAATTGCGCAGCATGCGCACCGTATCACCTGCCGAACGCAGCAGGCTCTCGAGGCTTCGTTGCTCCATCACGCTCTCCGGGTAGTTAGCTAAAAACGACTGTTCTGTGGCCATTCAGCAATATGCGGTGTTCGGCGTGCCACTTCACCGCCCGCGCCAGCACCGCGCATTCCACGTCGCGACCGGTGTTGACGCAGTCCTCGAGGCTCATTGCATGATCGACGCGCGCAACGTCCTGCTCGATGATGGGACCTTCATCCAGCTCGGCGGTCACGTAGTGCGCGGTTGCTCCCATGAGCTTGACGCCGCGATCGTGCGCTTGCTGGTAGGGCCGTCCTCCCTGAAAACTGGGCAGGAACGAATGATGAATGTTGATGGCGCGCCCCTCGAAGCGGCCGCACAGCTCTGGCGACAGGATCTGCATGTAGCGCGCGAGGATCAGCAGGTCGCATCGCTCTTCCTCGAAGATGTCGAGCAGCTGACGTTCCCGTCGCGGCTTGTCAGCGGTGGTCACCGGCAGATGGTGGTACGGGATGTCGTGCGCCGCAGCCAGCTTGTACCAGTCACGGTGATTGGAAACGATGGCCGTGATGTCGACTGGCAGCGCGCCGATCCGCCATCGATACAACAAGTCGTTCAGGCAGTGCCCGAAGCGGGACACCATGATCAGGACGCGCGGTCTGACAGCCATGTCGTCGAGAGCCCACTGCATCCCGAACCGTTCGGCCACCGCGGCAAATTCGCGCTTCATTTCCGCGAAGTCACCACCGGCGGAACTGAAGCTCACGCGCATGAAGAACCGGCTGGATTTCGGGTCGCCGAACTGGGCGCTTTCGATGATGTTGCAGGCGCGCTCGAACAGGAAAGCGCTGACGCCAGCGACGATGCCCATACGGTCCGGACAGGACAGCCGCAGAACCCCGTGAATCGCGTTGCCGTTGCCCGTCATCCACCGATCATCGACGTGGTCGCAAGCGCGAGGCAACGCGATATGATCAATTCACTGTATTTGAATTCCGGATAACCCATGGCCGAGCTCGATCTGAACCTGTTGCGCGTGCTCGTGGCCATCGACGACAAGCGCAGCGTGAGTGCCGCGGCGGTCGAGCTGCAGCGAAGTCAGCCGTCAGTGAGCTCCGCGCTCGGCAAGCTGCGAACCTTTTTCTCTGATCCGCTGTTCATCCGCAGCGGCAACACGATGCAGCCTACGCCGCGGGTGGCCGAGATCATGGGGCCGGTTCGGGAAGTCCTGTCGCGAGTCGGCACGGACATCGTCGCCGCGCCCAGCTTCGAGCCCGCGCGCAGTCAACGGCCGATCGTCCTCGCCCTCTCCGATGTGGGCGAAGTGGTCTTCCTGCCGTCGATCCTGCGGCAGCTGCGCCGCGAAGCTCCCGGGGTAAGCCTGCAATCCGTGAGTCTGCCGGCAGAGGAAATCGCCAGCGGGCTCGAAGGAGGCAGGATCGATCTCGCGCTCGGCTATTTCCCGAATCTGAAGCGGCACAATTTTTTTCAGCAGACTTTGTTTTCCGACACCTTTACCTGTTTGATCCGGACGGATCACCCGGTCAAATCTTCGCGGCTGTCACCAAGACAATTCCGGCAACTCGATCATGCGGTGGTGCGGGCGGAAAGCCGGACCGAAGAGGTAATCGAGCGCTTCCTGGCTCGCCGTCGCATCCACCGGCGCGTGACTCTCACCACACCGCATTTCGCAAGCGTGCCGCCCATCGTCGAGCAGTCGGATCTGGTAGTCACGGTACCGGTGCCGCTTGCCCGATATTTTGCGACTGTTTCCGCGGGGATCCGGATCGTACGGCCACCCTTTGAGCCGCCCCGCATCGATCTGAAGCAGATCTGGCACCGCAAATTTCATCACGACTCTCGAAGCCGGTGGCTCAGGAACCTGATGTGCGGCCTGTTTCAGAAGCAGTCGACCGAAAGCTGAGCGCGAAGACGGCCACCGCCGCGACCGCTGCCACGGGCACCATGTATTGCACGACACCGGCGGCGCTGGTGCCGCCGCCGATCAACACGCCCGCCAGCAGTGGTCCGGCGATCGAACCTACGCGGCCGACGGCGATGCTGGCGCCCGAGCCAGTGCCGCGAATGGCCTGCTGATAGTAGGCAGGAGCGACACCGTACAACGCGTAGTTGGCGCCGAGCAGGCAGAAACCCACTGCGCCGCTCAAGGCCAGGACCACAGCGTGGCTATCCGAGGCGCTCAACAGGAACAGCGCTGCGATCAGCAGCAGATACGCTACGGTCAACGGCCACCGAAAGTGAAACCGGTCCACGAGCGTGCCAAACACCAGCGCGCCCGCGACACTGCCGAAGTTGAACGCGAGTGAGGCCTGGGGCGCCACGGCGCGCTCGAGCCCCTTGGCGATGACCAGAGTCGGCAACCAGTTCAGGAACAGATAGAGAATGAGAAGCGTCGGGAGAAACGCGACCCAGAGCAGCAGCGTCGGCGAGGCGCGTCCTTCACCGAAAAGCGTATGCATCACACTCGCGCCGCGCGAACGGGCTTTCGTGCGTACCAGTGTCTCGGGCATCCAGATGCGAAGTGCGGGGAGCAGCACGACGGGAAGAATGCCGCCCAGGATGAACAGGGTGCGCCAGTCGAAGCCGGCGGGGAGAACCTGTGTAGTTAGCGCCGCCAGCCCGCCACCGAAGGGCATGCCGCAAAACATGATGGCTGCCGTCGACGCCGCCTTCTCCGGCCGGCTGATCTCGGCGGCGATGGCCATCATGTTAGGCAGGGCAGCGCCGAAACCCAGCCCAGCGAACAAGCGCACGGCCAGCAGCCCGTGATAGTCGCCGGCGAAGGCCGTGGCGAAGGTGAAGCATCCGAACATGGCCACCGCGCCCATCAACACCGGCTTTCGCCCCGACCTGTCCGCGAGCCAGCCGCCAAGACTGGCGCCGATGACCAGCCCGATATTGCTGATGCTGAAAACCCAGCCCATCTGACCTGCATCCAGCGCGAATTGCGGCGCCAGGCGTGGCGCTGCGACGCCCATCGCCTGGATGTCGAAGCCCTCGAGCACGGCAACGAGGAAACACAGGCCGACCGTCAATGCCGTGTGCCCGCGAGCGCTCATGATTTCTCCATTTCAATGATGACGACATGCGGTGGAGGCGCCGCTGAATATAGCTCGGCCACGAGGTCCGCGTGATGCCGCAATACCGCGCGCTGGTTGATCGAACCCTTGTCCGTGATCTCGCCTCGATCGAGTGAGGGCGCAATCGGCAGCACGCGCGCCCGGCGCACACCGCGGCTGCTGGCCGGGTTTGCACGCGCGTGCGCGGAGAGGCGTTGCCGGATCTCCGCCAGTAGTTTGGGTTCGCTGGCGAGTTCGGCGCGCGTGTGCGTGCGCGGCCATGCGAGTATCGCGGCGCAGGCGTCGACATCGGGGATCATGAGAATCGCCACGAAATCGGCATCGAGGCCGGCAATCACCACGTCCTGGGCGATCGGTGCCAGGGCGCCGATGAGCTCCGCACGCAACGGACCTACACTGACCCACGTGCCATTGGCGAGCTTGAAGTCTTCGCCGATCCTGCCGTCGAACTTCAGGCCGCGGCTCGGCTGCGCCGGATCGATGAGCCTCACCGCGTCGCCGAGTCGAAAGAAGCCTTCCGCATCGAATGCCTGCGCAGTCAGCTCGGGTTGACGCCAATACCCTGTGGTCACGGAGGGACTGCGTACTCGGATCTCCAGCTTCTCTTCGACTGGCGCAAGCTTGACGATATTTCCCGCGGCCGGCAGCCCGATCACGCCGCTGCGGCCCATCTCAGGTGTAGTGAATGTGACCGACGGTCCAGTCTCCGTCGCGCCGAGACCCGACAGCATGGGCACCTTGAAGCCGAGTTCCTGCATCGATGCCGCATCGAGCTCGTCCCAGGTGTGTTGCGCCAGCGACGCGCCGGCAAAGAAATACGCGCGCAATCTCCGGTAGAACGTCTTGCGAAGCTGCGCGTCGTCGCGCAGGTGGGGCGCCAGCATCTCGAAGCCTTTCGGTACGTTGAAGTACACCGTCGGTGAAATCTCCCGCAAGTTCCGCAGCGTCTCCGCCATGCCTGCGGGAGTGGGCCTGCCGTCATCGATGTACAGAGATCCGCCGTTGGCCAACACCATACCGATGTTGTGGCTGCCGCCGAAGGTATGGTTCCACGGCAGCCAGTCGAGCAGTACCGGCGGTTCGCTGGCGATGAACGGCATGGCTTGCCGAAGCATCGCGGCGTTGCTGCAGCACATGCGATTGGTGGTGATCACAGCCTTGGGCTGGCCCGTGGAGCCCGAGGTCAGCAGGAGTCTCACGACGGAGTCTGCATCCGTGGCGAGGTGTGCTGCGTTCACACGCGCGGTATCCGCGCAATCGAGAGATTCCAGCGTAGTAACTGGGCGACCATCCAGCTGCGCGTCGCCGACGATCCGGGCATCCGCCGGAGCCAGCGCCAGCGCCCGCGTGAAACGGGACGTGTCGAACGCCGCGACCAGTCCCGGCGTGAGCAGATCCATCACGTACTGCAGTTTGTTGAGGTCACTGCTGACCTGCGAGTAGGCAGGAGAGACAGGACAGCAGGGAATGCCCACCCACATCGCAGCCAAGGAAAGCGTCAGATGCTCGATGCTGTTGCCCGACAGGATGACGATTGGCCGGTCGCTGGAAAGATCGTGCGTCAGAAGCCCGCCGGCGACGCGTTGAACGCGCACGAGCATCTGCGAATAGCTGACGTGTCGCCAGGCACCGGTGTGATCGCGCCGCGCTACCAGCACGCGATCCGGCGCGGTGCGCGCCCAATGTTCCAGATGACTTGCGAGTGTTCGCGGATATCGCGAAAGATCGCCCACGGGCCGAAGGATCAGGGTGCCGTCATCGCGGCGTTCGAACTGCGTCGCGAATGGATCCGATGTCCAACTCGCCGCGCCCTGCGTCATGTCACGCGCGCTCGAGGCCGAGTGCGCGAATCGCATTCTGCTTGAGAATCAGATCGTGCACTTCGGGACGGAACCCTGCTTCATGAAAATCCTTGATCCACCGGTCCGGCGTGATCAGTGGATAGTCTGAGCCGAACAGCATCCGCTCCTTGAGCTGGGTGTTGGCGTATTTCACGAGCTGCGGTGGAAAGTATTTCGGCGACCAGCCCGACAGGTCGATGTAGACGTTCGGCTTGTGCAGGCACACCGACAATGCCTCGTCCTGCCAGGGCCATGAGGGATGCGCGATGATGACCGTCATGTCCGGAAAATCCGCCGCGACGTCGTCGAGGTGGATCGGGTTGGAATATTTCAGGCGCAGGCCGCCGCCGCCCGGCATGCCGGTACCCATGCCCGAATGGCCGCTGTGGAAGATCGCCGGAAGCTTGTGCTCCGCAATCAGCTCGTACAGTGGATAGGCCATGCGGTCGTTGGGGAAGAAGCCCTGCAGCGTCGGGTGGAACTTGAATCCCTTGATCACGCCGTCTTTCAGCAGTCGCCGCGCCTCGCGCACGCCCATCTTCCCCTTGTGCGGATCGATGCTCGCGAAGGCCATCATGATGTCGGAGTTTTCGCGGGCCGCGTCGGCGACCTCCTCATTGGGAATCCGGCGCGCACCGATCTCGAATTCGGAATCGACCGTGAACATCACGAGACCGATCTTGCGCTCGCGGTAGTAGGCGATGGTCTCGGCAATCGTCGGCCGCTTGCCGGCCTTGAAATATTTCGCGGAAGCATCCTCGAACGTTTTCCACACTTCGTCCGGCTCGTGGCGGCACGAGACCTCGGCGTGGGTGTGGACGTCGATGGCAACCAGGTCCTGGATGTTCATGGCTATGCCCCCTTGGCCAGCTTCTGCCGTTCCCACTCCGCGATGGTCATGCCGCGTTCGACGAGCTCCACGAGCAGCGGTGCCAGCTCCCAGTGCATGGAACCGAAGACGTCGCGGTAGCGGCGCATCCCGTTCAACAGTGTCTCGAGGCCGATGACCTCGGCGTGAAACATCGGCCCGCCGCGATACCGCGGAAATCCGTAACCCGATGTCCACACCACGTCGATGTCGGCCGCGCGCAAGACGATACCTTCGCCAAGCACACGAAAGCCTTCATTGAGCAGCGGAAAGATGCAACGTTCCTGGATTTCTTCGACGGTGTGAACGCGCGCCGGTATCTGCAGCTCGCCCGATTTGCGACGCAGGATTTCGATAGCCTCGGGGTCGTCGATGCGCGCACGCTTGCCCGCTTCGTAACGGTAGTACCCCTTGCCGTTCTTCTGACCCAGGCGCCCGGCATCGTGTAGCGCGCTATCCGCCTGGTAGTACGCGGGATCCGGTGGATACTTCGACGCATTGGCCTTGTGCACATTGACGCCCACGTCGATTCCCGCCATGTCGAACACGGCGAGAATGCCCATGGCCATCCCCCAGTCTTCGAGCGCGCCATCGACCTGCCGCGGTGACGCCCCTTCGAGCACCATGCGCTGAGCCTCGCGCGCATATCCCTCCATCATGCGATTGCCGATGAAGCCATAGCAGACGTTGGCCAGCACCGGCGTCTTGCGCAGCGGCTTGGCCAGTTCCATCACTGTCCTGATCGCGACGGGCGAGGTGCGCGAGGTGCGGACGACCTCGAGCAACGGCATCACGTTCGCGGGCGAGAAGAAATGCATGCCGATCACATCCTCAGGGCGTGAAGTGGCATTCGCGATCGCCTCGATATCCAGGGTGGAGGTGTTAGTGGCAAGAATGGCCCCGCGTCGAGCGACGGCTTCCAGCTTCCTGAACACTTCTCGCTTCAGGTCCATGCTCTCGAACACGGCCTCGACGATGACGTCGGCGTCTCGCAATTCGGCGTAGTCGAGCGTCGTTCGCATCAGCGCCTGCCGCTGCGACTTGTCCGCCACCGTGAGTCGGCCGCGCTCCACCATGGACTGGTAGACGCGGTCGATATTGGCAAGGCCGCGTTCGAGCGCTGCTTCGTCAGCATCCAGCATCGTCACGGGTATCCCGGCATTGGCGAAGCAAATGGCGATGCCGCCGCCCATGGTGCCCGCCCCAATGACCGCAGCCGACTTGACCGCTGCCGCGAGAACTTCGTTACCCAACCCCGGTACGCGACGGCTTTCGCGCTCGGCGAAAAACACATGAATCGCACCTCGGGACTCGATGCTCGTCTTGCGTTCGTTGACGAGCGCGGTTTCGAACTCCAGTCCTTCCGACAGGCTGGACTGCGAAGCCTTGCGCACGGCCTCCACGGCAACCAGACCCGCGTTGCGATTGGGATAGAGCTTTCGCGCCTGCTCCGCGGATTTTTCAAAAATTTGCTCTGTCGCGGTCGCCGGATCGACGCTCATGTCGCCGGTGCGGCGCGGACCCTTGCCCTCGGCGAGCAACCTGCGTGCATAAGCGACGGCGCTGCTTTTCAAGTCGCCGTCGATGGTCTGGTCGAGGAACCCTAGCTCCATCGCCTGTTGTGCGCTGACCGGCCTGGCCGACAGGATGAAATCCAGGGCGCGCTCGGCGCCGATCAGTCGTGGCAGGCGTTGCGATCCGCCCGCGCCTGGAATGATGCCGAGCGTCACTTCAGGCAAGGCGAAACGGGTGGTCGGCGAGGCGATCCGGTAATGACAGGCCAGAGCGATTTCGAGTCCGCCTCCCATCACCGTGCCGTGCATGGCGGCAATCACTGGTAGTTCGAGTGCCTCGAAACCATTGAACAAGGTACGGTATTCGACCTCGCGCGGCGGACCGCTGAACTCGCCGATATCCGCGCCGGAAAAAAATGTGCTGCCTTCGCACATCAACACGACCGCGCGGATGTCGCCAGCCGACTGAATTTCCTGAAGAGCTTCCCGAAGGCCGGCGCGCACGTCCGCCGTGATCGTATTGACGGGCGGATTGTGAGCGACGACCAGCGCCAGCTCACCGTCGCGTTCGACGCGCACACACCGTGGGGACATCGTCAACCGGGAGTCTGGAATTTCTTGAGAGCGCTGACCAGCGCCGCAAGCTCAGCCGCCGTGAACATCGCGCGAAATTTTTCTTCGTGCTCGGCGATCCGCGACTTGCACTTCCGCAAGGTGCTTTGTCCAGATGGAGTCAGGTACAGCTCCTGACGGCGCCGATCGATCGTCGAACGCTTGCGGATGACGAAACCACGATCCTCCAGCCGGTCCGTGAGCGCCATCATCGTGGCGCGGTCCATGCCGAGCGCGGCCGCCACTTCGACCTGCGAGACACCGGGGTTGGCTTGAATCAACCAGAGCGTGGCCGCCTGTTTCTGCGTCAGTTCGAAATCCGCCACAGCTGCCATGAAATCACGGTGCATGGCGCCTTGGGCGCGGCGCAGGTGATAACCGAGCAGGCTATCCAGTTCCGCGAACATCAACTCGGGCGCTTCGAAGTCTTCCGGCTGTTCACGGCGTTTCAGGTTGGAGTTACGCGGCATCTCATTCCTCTTGCAAAGAAAACCTGCGGGAATCTACCCCGCTTGCCAAGCTGCTCGCAATACCAATAGTATGTGTTACGTACAAATATTCCGAACCGGAGGGGGCTTATGGAATCTTTTGGCGCTTTAGACCGCGAAATTGCAACGCGGCGCTCATCGGCAGGCTGGCTCACGCTGGCGTTCGCCTGTTTCCTGATCCACGGTGGCACCGCTGGCGCGCAAGCCCCTCCGGACAAAACTGGCACCGAGTCAGAAGCTGAAACCATCGACGCTATCGTCGTCACCGCAAGGCGCCGTGCCGAAAACCTGCAGGACACGCCGGTGGCCATCACTGCCCTCAGCGCAGATGCGCTCGAAAGGCAGCAGATCGTCAGCACCACCGATCTCGACAAGGTAGCGCCGAACCTGCAGTTCCATTCCTATGGAACGCTGACCGGCAACAACTCCGCGGCCCAGGTGTTCATTCGTGGCATCGGGCAGACCGACGCCACCCCGGCGGTCGATCCAGGCGTCGGCATGTACATCGACGATGTCTACATGGGCCGCTCGGTGGGTGCAGCCATGGAATTCCGGGATATCGCCAACGTGCAGATCCTGCGCGGCCCGCAGGGAACCTTGTTTGGCCGCAACACGATTGGCGGCGCCGTTTTGCTCACCACGAACGAACCCGGCACCGACGCCGGCAACTCCGTGCGGGTTGGCGTCGGCGAAGACAATCTCGCCGAAGCATTCGGCGCGTTCGACATTCCGCTCGGCGAAAAGTGGTCCGCGCGCGTAGCGCTCGGAATGCGTCAGCGCGATGGATACGTCACGCGAGTGTCGGACGGTGAAGATCTCGGCGACGAAGACATGTACACCGGCCAGCTGGCCCTGCGCTGGAAACCTTCCGACTCGTTCAGCATGACGCTGCGCGCCGACTACACCAAGGAAGAAGAAAACGGATCGCCGTTCGTATTCCGCGCGATGAACGAAGCGGCCACCTTCGTCGGTGCGGCGAGCATCGCTGCAGGATGCCCGAACATCCTCGACCCGTTCCCGCCACCGTTGCTGGTCGGCCCGCTGGCGGATCCCCGCTGCGGCAACGACGCGCAGGCGCTGGGCGAATTCAACAACGGCGGCACGTATCCCGCCAGCAGCTCGATGGAAAACCGTGGCGCATCCCTGGTGGCGGATTGGCATATCAACGACACCTGGTCGCTGAAATCGATTACCGCGGATCGCCGTCTCGAATGGACTGGCACGCGTGACGCCGACAATACGCCGCTGCTGATCCTGCACACCAACTACACCAGCGAAAGCGATCAGTTCAGCCAGGAATTCCAGGTGGGCGTCGACACGGATCGCCTCGATGGAGTCATCGGAATCTACTATTTCGACGAAGAATCCTTCGACCGTCTCCTGGTTCCGCTGGGCAATCCCGGCACCTCCTATGACACGCAGCGTGTCGCGATGGAAACCGAGGCCAGCGCGGCGTTCACCGAGTGGACGTTCAAGTTCACGGATGCCTTCAGTGCAACGGCGGGTATCCGCTACACGGAGGAAACCAAGGGACTGCAGGCCATCATGTTCAACGTGGCGCCGGCCACCGCGGCTGAACCGGCTGCACCCACCGCGCTGTGTCCGTTCGCGGGCCCGCCACCGACGCAGACCGGCTGCCTGTTCCTCACGACCAACGACTTCGAGCGCGAGTTCACGTCGACGACCAAATCCGCCAGCCTTCAGTATCGTTTCAACGAAAGGATCATGACCTACCTGAGCTGGTCGGAAGGCTTCAAGAGCGGCGGCTACAACCAGCGGTACAACGCCGCGCCGCCCGGAAACGCGCCAATCTCATTCGGCGCTGAAACGGCGGAGTCATACGAGTTAGGCCTCAAGCTCGATCCCTCGGATACGTTGCGAATCAACCTCGCCTTCTTCAGTACGGACTACGACGACATCCAGATGACCTACCGGCTGGGCGTAGTGCCGCTGCTGTTCAATGCCGGTGTCGCCACCATCGCTGGCGGTGAACTCGAGCTCGAGTACCTGCCTACCGACGACTTCCGTGTAGATATGTCAGTGGGCTATCTCGACACCGAGTTCGACAGCATCACTCCGCCCCCACCGTTCGGTCCCGTGACGCCCACGGCGACGGCGACGCTATCCAGCCGGCTACCGTTCACGCCGGAATGGCAGGGACATCTCGGAATGTCTTATTCATTTCATGTGGGCTCGAAGTGGTTGCTGACTCCGCGGGTCGACGCCAGCTACACGGACTCGCAGTTCTTCGACGCCGGCAACTCGCCGGAGATCGCGCAGAACGAAGCGGTCACGTTGCTCAACGCCTCGGTGGCGCTGGAGTCCGAAGACGAGAAGTGGCGCTTCGTGCTCAGCGGCAACAACCTCACCGACGAGTTGTACCCGGTCGCCGGAACCTCTTCGCTGACCACGGCCTCCGGATATGCGGAGATCATTTACGCGCGGCCTGCGACGGTAAGTTTGAGCGCCACGTTCAGTTTTTAACCGCTCTGGTTCTCCCTGCGGTTAAAAGCGCCTCGTCGCGGTGGTGGACAGTGGTTTGGCCATCACCGCGGCGACGGCGCGTCTCTTCACCGAAAGTCATTAGGCGACCTTCGTCGATAGGGTCGTTCGCGTACCGTCGGTTAGCATGCGTGCTACTGCCACCTACCCATATGCGATGGCGCGCGGGGAATCGTGCACAAGAAAGCTCCTCAGATCTTGCGATTGCCAGCGGCGATCGGTTTCACGCTCGTGGCTTTGCTCGGCTTCAACTCCCCAGCGAGCGCCGCCACAGATTCGCGACTTCCAGATGGGTCGGACTTCGTCTTCTGGGAAATGCCGCTGACGTTCTCGAAGACCTACTACGTGGACGGCGGCTCATCACGCAGCAACGATATGGGCCCGGGAACCTTGAAGCGACCATTCCGCACCATCAGCAAGGCGGCCGAGGTGCTTGAACCCGGCGAACGCGTGGTGATTGCCGCCGGGACATATCGCGAGCTCGTGCGCCCCGCGCGCGGCGGCACAGGCGCGGACAAGATGATCAGCTACGAGGCAGCGCCGGGTGCCGTGGTAATCGTCAAGGCCTCGGAAATCCTGCGCGGTGGTTGGGAGCCCGGCACGCAACCACAGCAGTTCAGGGATGCTCCGGGCGAGCCCGTGCAAATCTGGAAGCACACGCTGACGGGAGCGCTGTTTCCTGACGCCTACAATCCCTTCGCGATCGCGAACATCCCCGGCGACTGGTCGTGGCTGGACACCAAGCGCATCGACATGGGGCCGTATATCCGCCGGCGCGGATTGATCTTCGTCGACGGCAAGCCACTGGAGCCGGTCGAGCAACATCGCGAACTCGGCAAAATACCGCTGCCAGGATCGCCGGAGGCAACAGCCAACCAGGCGCCACGAAGAACCGGAACACCGGCGCGTACGCGGCGCGGACCGATCATGCAGGAGATCGGCGGATCACCCGATGGGAGGTTCTGGGTCGAGCATCAGGGCAACGTCATTCACATTCGTGTGCCGGCCGGAGAAATAGCGAACTCCTTCGTCGAAATCACCACGCGCGAACAGGCGTTCGCGCCGCGTCAGGGTGGGTTGGGCTACATCCGGATCAAGGGCCTCACCTTTCAACACGCAGGCAATGCCTTTCCGCCTCCGCAGCGCGGACTCGTCTCAACCGGTGGCGGTCATCACTGGATCATCGAAGACAACACCATCGAGTGGGCCAACGGCGTCGGACTCGACATCGGCAGCCAGCACTGGAGCGGCGCGCGGCACCCGCAGGCCGGTGAGTCCCACATCGTGCGCGGCAACATCATCCGCTACATCGGAGTCGAAGGGATCGGCGGTATGGGTACGACCAACACACTCGTGGAAGACAACCTCATCGAATGGGTGGGCTGGCAGGATGCCGAGCGTGCCTGGGAAGCAGCGGGCGCCAAGTTCCACCGTGCGCGCAACCTGCTGTTCCGCCGCAACGTGGTGCGGCACATTCGCCATGCGAATGCGGTATGGCTGGATGTCGGCAATGCAAACAGCCGCATCACGTCCAATGTGTTGGCCGATGTGCTCACCGTGAGCGCCGCCATCCACATGGAGATGAGCCTCGAGCCCAACCAGATCGACAACAACATCATCTGGGACGTGCGCAATTCTGAACCGGGTACTCCCGGGCAACGTGGAGCGGCCGGGTCCGGAATTTTCCTGCATGCGTCGCAAGACCAGATCGTCGCGCAAAACCTGATCGGCCTCTGCGACAACGTCGGCGTCTGGCCTGCGCTGCGCCCCGATCGCGAGGGAAGTGGCAACGCCCGAACTCACAAGGTCTACAACAACATCTTCACGCGCTGCGACAAGGGCGGAATCGTGTTCCAGGACGAGAGCAACGAAGCCGACGGGAATGTTTACGCGGCGCTGCCCGAAAAATTCGGGGGCTTTGCAAACGGCGACGCGATGCAATGGCTCGACCTGCCCGCCTGGCGCGCGCACGGCTGGGATCTTCATGGCCGCGTCGCGGCGCTCACATTCGACTTCAATCCTGAGCGTCTGGAACTGACCGTGAGTGGCGAGACAGGTCTGACGCCCGTGCCGGTCTTCAACCGCATCGACGGCGACTTCGCCGCTGGGGCGACGAAGGAATCGCGGCTTCCCGGTCCATTTTTCGATTTGAACGCCCCCAAGACACGCAGTGTCGATCCGCGTGCTGCGAAGGCGCGGCAACCTGACTAACTATATTCGCCGAAAACAGTGATTCACCTATGCTGAAACGACTGCTCATCTGCGCCACCGCAATGAAGCCGGCGCGGTCGCTAGCCATCGCATGGACGGTGTTGCTCGCGCCAGTGGCCAACGCAGCGCAGCCTTGCGCAGCTCTCTCGAAATTCACGATGCCGGAACATCAGGTGGTTATCCGGCAGGCGCAGGAGATCGAGGCCAGCGCGCCCGGCGTCTCACCCACGGTGCCGGCGCATTGTCGCGTCGACGGCGTCATCGATGAGCGCACCGGCCGCGATGGCAAACCTTACGGAATCGGATTCGCCGTGGCGCTGCCCGCCAACTGGAACGGCCGCTTCCTGTTCCAGGGCGGCGGCGGATTGAATGGCAGCGTGCAGCCGCCACTCGGTGGCGCATACGCCGGCGAGCGCTCGGCGCTGGCGCGCGGCTTCGC
>Ga0190271_10001396_pt1 | contig 13714 bp, 11 predicted proteins | sample Popmic356T_FD_133747 | JGI IMG/M metagenome (GOLD analysis project Ga0190271, IMG submission 133747) | Populus adjacent soil microbial communities from riparian zone of Weber River, Utah, USA - 356 T | ecosystem: Environmental > Terrestrial > Soil > Riparian zone | place: USA: Utah | collected...
CCTGGAGATGGTCAACCAGCGTCTCATTCCCGTCGCCATCGAGCCCCGCTCGGTAATGGCGGAGTACAACAAGGGTTACGGGCAGTTCACCGTCTTCAGCTCGACTCAGGTCCCGCACGCCCTCGGTGGAGCGATCGCTACGACCTTCGGAATGAAGACCACCGCCGTGCGAGTGATCGCCCCCGAGGTGGGAGGCGGGTTCGGCTCCAAGCTGAACGTCTACAACGACGAGATCCTCGCCGCGTTCGCCGCCAAAGAGCTGGGACGCCCCGTGAAGTGGACCGAGACCCGCCGCGAGGCATCCGGGTCGACCATCCACGGTCGGGGCTGGATCGGCACCGCCACCTTGGTCGGCACCAAAGACGGCGAATTCCTCGGGTACAAGCTGGATGCGATCGCCGACATGGGCGCCTACACCCAGAACTTCACTGTGGCCATCCCGCTGTTGGGGCTTTGGATCGGGTCGGGTCAGTACAAGATGCCCGTCTCGTGGACGGTGGCATGCGTGGTCACCAACACGATGACCACGGACGCCTATCGCGGTGCCGGACGGCCGGAGGCGATCTACTACCTGGAACGGATAATCGACGCCTTTGCCCACGAGATCGGCATGGACCCACTCGAGGTTCGGAAAAAGAACTTCTGGCAGCCGGACGAGTTTCCCGCCGTGATGGGGTGCGGCTTCGCCCTCGACTCCGGCAACTACGAGGCCGCTGTCGACAAGTTGATCGCTGAGTCCGATTACGCCGGGATGAGGAAGAGACAGGAAGAAGCCCGTGCCGAGGGCCGACTCGTCGGGGTCGGAGTGGGCTCCTATGTCGAAGTCTGCGGGTTCGGGCCGGCCGTGCTGGCCGATATCGGGTTCTCCTGGACCAACTACGGGCTCCCGGCGTCGTTCAACGGCTCGGGACTGGTGCGTGTCAATCCGGATGCGACAGTCACCGTGGTCATCGGCACCGGCCCCACCGGGCAGGGCCACGAGACAACATGGGCTCAGATCGTCGGCGATGGCCTCGGGATTCCCGTGGAGGACATCAGAGTGCTCCACGGCGACACCCGGGAGCATCCCATGGGCATCGGCACGTTCGGAAGCCGCTCGATCGCCGTGGATGGGGCCGCGACGTTCGAGGCGACCAAGGTGGTCAAGGCGAAGGCGGCCAAGATCGCCGCCCATCTCCTCGAGGCATCGGCCGAGGACATGGTGTTCGCCGACGGCGGCGCGCATGTGGCCGGCTCACCGGACAAGAGTGTCGACTGGGCCTCGATAGCCAAGGCGGCGTACCAGTCTCACACCAGTCCGGATGACGTCGATGGCGGGCTCGAGGCGCATACGTCCTTCAGTCCCGGTAACGCCACCTGGCCGTTCGGGACACACATTGCCCTGGTAGAGGTGGACCCGGACACCGGCAACGTAGATCTCCTGGAATACCACGGCGTCGATGACTGCGGCGAGGTGATCAACCCGATGATCGTCAACGGGCAGATCCATGGTGGGATCGCCCAGGGCATCGGGCAGGCGATGTTCGAGGAGGCGATCTACGACGCCGACGGCAACATGCTCACCGGCTCACTGCTCGACTACACCCTGCCGACAGCGGGCGACCTCCCCTCCTTCGACCTCAGCCGTACGGTCACACCGACCCCGATAAACCCGATGGGGGTGAAGGGGATCGGCGAGGCGGGCACGATCGGCTCGGCCCACACCATCGTCAACGCGGTGGTGGACGCCCTCACCCCGATGGGTGTGAAACACGTCGACATGCCGGTCAGGCCGAAAAGGGTCTGGCAAGCGATGCAGGAAGCGAGGGTCTGACATGTACCCGAGACAATTCGAATACGTGGCGCCCTCCTCACTCGATGAGGCGCTGGGGGCGTTGCGCGAAGGCTCGAAGGTGATGGCGGGGGGGATGAGCCTCATCCCGCTGATGAAGACACGGCTCTTCTCACCTGCGGTGGTCGTCGATATCGGACGGATCCCGGGTCTCGATGCAGTGAGCGACGAGGGGGATCACATATCGGTCGGGGCCCTCGTCCGTCATGGCACCACGGCCTCGGACCCGCTTATCGCGGCCCACGCAGCAGCCTTGGCCACGGCGGCCTCACTCACCGGAGACGTGCAGGTCCGCAACCGAGGGACGACGTGTGGCTCGCTCGCCCACTCCGACGTGGCCGCTGACCAACCGGCGGCGGTGATAGCCCTCGGTGGGACGATGATCGCCCGATCTGCCTCCGGGACGAGGGAGATACAGGCATCGGAGTTCTGCGTCGACGCACTGACCTCTGCTCTCGAGCCGGATGAGATCCTGGTCGAGATCCAGCTCCCCAAGATGGGCGCCGGAGAGGCGTCCGCTTACGACAAGCTGGGCAGACGCGGTGGCCACAGCGACTACGCCGTTGCCGGTGCCGCCGCCTGGGTCAGGAAGAGCAACGGCACCGTCGAGGACGCCCGCGTAGGTCTGACCGGGGTGGGCACCAAGCCCATGCTCGCCCTGGGAGTGGCCAATGCAATCGTAGGGACCGATGGATCCGACGAGGCGGTGAAGGCAGCGGCCGAGCACGCCCTGGAAGACGTCACGGTGCTCGAGGACCTGTACGGGTCAGAGGAATACAAGACCCATCTAGCCAAGGTGTTCGTGGCCCGCGCCCTGAAGCAGGCCATCGCCGCCGTCTGAGACTCTGACCCATCGTTTTGGCGCGGAGATCCGACCCTATGGGGTCGGATCTCCGCGCCAGAATGGGGGGAGCATCACTTAGCCGCTAATTTCCCGGTGGGAGGTAGTCAACGGAAATGAACGTGCCTTGCGAGCACTTCGTCGATCTGGTGCCGGTCGAGCCGACAGGCACTGTGTGCGAATCATGTGTCGAGATGGGCGACACGTGGGTGCACCTTCGGGCATGTCTCACCTGCGGCAGGGTCGGCTGCTGTGACGCCTCCAGAAACCGTCATGCCCGAAAACACTGGGAGCGTGAAGAGCACCCGGTGATTCAATCCGTGGAACCCGGCGAGACCTGGAGATACTGCTTCCCCGATGCGGTGGTGGCCCGGTGACCGAGACCAAACCGGTCATCATTGCCGTCGACGACGAGCCCGAAGTCGTCCAGGCGGTGCAACGCGACCTGCGATCCCGCTACTCATCCGACTATCGGATCGTCTGGGCCAGCGGTGGGCAGGAGGCTATCGACACCCTCCGCTCCCTTGCATTGCAGGACACTCCGGTCGCCCTGATGCTCGTCGACCAGCGAATGCCGGGCGTTACCGGGATCGACGTGCTGAGGGAGACCCTTCAGATGTATCCGGCCGCCAAGCGAGCACTGCTCACGGCCTATGCCGACACCGAGGCTGCCATACAGGCCATCAACGACGTGGGCCTCGACCACTACATCATGAAGCCCTGGGACCCCCCCGAGGAGAAGCTCTATCCGATCCTCGATGACCTCCTCGAGGACTGGATGGCCGCCTACCGACCGCGGTTCGAGGGAATCAGGGTCATCGGACAGCAATGGTCCCGCACCGCTCACGACATCAAGGCGTTCCTGGCCCGCAACCAGATCCCCTACCGGTCGATGGACATCGAGCAAGACCCTCAGGCGTGGGTCCTGACCGAGGAGGCGGGGGCGACCATGACGGACCTACCGATCGTCCTCTTCGGTGAGGGACCACCTCTGTTCAAGCCAACTCCCACCCAGATCGCCGACCGGGTCGGTCTGAAGACGCACGCCACCTCGGAGGTGTACGACGTCGTAATCATCGGCGGAGGTCCCGCCGGGCTTGCCGCGGCGGTCTACGCGGCGTCCGAGGGCCTGAGCACGCTCCTGATCGAGGAAGAGGCGCCAGGGGGCCAGGCCGGGCAGAGCTCTCTCATCGAGAATTATCTGGGCTTTCCCAAGGGTCTCAGCGGCAGCGATCTCGCCCGCCGCGCCGCCGCCCAGGCCGAGCGTCTCGGAGCGGAGATACTCGTACCGGGCACTGTCACCCACCTCACAAGGAACGACCCGTTCATCGTCGTCCATCTGGCAGACGGGACCACGGTGACGTGCAAGGCGATGGTGGTCGCATCTGGGGTCTCCTACCGGACACTGACCGCCGAGGGCCTCGAGCCGCTGCTCGGCGCCGGCGTCTACTACGGGACCTCCAACATCGAGGCCGCCAATCACAAGGACCAGCCGATGTTCGTCGTGGGCGGGGGGAACTCGGCGGGTCAGGCGGCTCTGTTCCTGTCCAGGTTCACCGACTCAGTCACGATCATGATCAGGGACGACGACCTCACCGCCACGATGTCGAAGTACCTGATCGACAACATCGAAGCCAACCCGGCGGTGCAGGTCCGCCCCAACACCCAGGTCGTCTCGGCCACGGGAGACACTCATCTGAAGAGTCTGGTCCTCCGTGATCGGAAGACGGACAAGGAAGAGTCCGTCGATGCAGGCGCGATCTTCATCTTCATCGGGCAGACGGCGCACACCGACTGGCTGGCCGACGTCGTCCAACTCGACGAGCGAGGTTTCATTCTGACCGGAGAGGATCTCGGGCCTTTGAAGGGTTGGAACGTCGACCGCGACCCTCTCCCCCTCGAGACAAGCGTGCCGGGGATCTTCGCCGCGGGCGACGTCCGTCATGGATCGATCAAGCGGGTCGCCGGAGCGGTCGGTGAGGGGGCTACAGCAATACGCTTCGTCCACAACCACCTGGCCGCGCTTTGAACGACATCGCCGAGGTCCTGCGCGGGCTCCCCTATTTCGCCGATCTTCCCCAGACTCTCCTCGATCAGGTGTGCAGGGAATCGGAGAGGATCGAGATCGATCCAGAGACCACGATCATCCAGGAGGACTCCCTGTCCGAGGACATGTTCGTGATCGTGGATGGAGAGTTGCGGGTGACGAAGAGAGGGACCGACCGGGAGGTAGTCCTCGCCACGCTCGGACCGGGTGAGGTAGTGGGAGAGATCGCCCTCCTCGACAACGCCCCGCGGACGGCGAGTGTCACCGCGATATCGAAGTCATCCCTGATCAGGATCCCAGCCAACGCCTTCGAAGACCTGATCCAAGACTCCCGGGTGGTGCGGCGGATGTTCCGCACCGTCACCTCACGTCTGCGCGGCATCGAGGACACGCTCCGCCATGAAGAAAGGATGGCGGCGCTCGGCCGCATGGCGGCCCAACTCATGCATGAGCTGAACAACCCGGCTGCAGCCGTGGGGCGGAGCATGGCCCGCGCCGAAGAGGTCTATGTCGATCTGGGCGACGCCACGATCCTCCTCTCCGGGATCGGCGAGCTCCTCAACCGGCCCATACCGGTTCCCGACAAGCCCTCCTCGATGGATCCTCTGGCCAGATCAGCGCTCGAGGATGGAGTGGCGACATGGCTGGAGGATCTCGGGGTTGCCGACGCCTGGGAGATCGCACCCGCCTTGGTCGAGGACGGATGGGACCTCGAGCTGCTCAAGGAAACCACCGACGGCCTGGACCCTGACACCGCGACCAAGTTCATGCGCTGGCTCGGCCTGCGCGTACTGGCTTCTCAATTGATCAACGAAGTCCGGATTGCCGCCGGGCGCATCTCCGAGCTGGTCCGGGTGGTGAAGAACTACTCGTATCTCGACCAGGGGCCAGTCCAACAGATCAATCCCACCGAGGGGATCAGGGACACCCTGATCCTGCTCAAGCACAAACTGCGAGGTATCGACACCGTGGTGGACATCGAGCCCGATCTACCGGCAATCGAGGCTTCCGGTCGAGATCTCAACCAGGTCTGGACCAACCTCATCGACAATGCCGCCGATGCGATGAACGGGTCGGGAACCCTGACGATCGAGGCGGGGCGGGAGGACGGAGGGGTGACGGTGCGGATCTCTGACACCGGCCCGGGCATCAAACCGGAAGTCAGTCAGCGGATCTTCGATCCGTTCTTCACCACCAAGGACCCGGGGCAGGGCACGGGTCTGGGACTCCATACGGTCCACACCATCGTCACCCGTAGCGGTGGAGACATCTCGGTCGATTCATCGTCGTCGGGCACGACGTTCACGCTCAGCTTCCCGACGGTGGAGGAATAACCCGTTCTTGAGTGTGTACGCACTGTGTGTGCGCGAACCTTCACAGAATGGTTCAGGGCCTCCGGAACGGGGCCTTGGCCCGAGCCACCAGCACATCACAGGGCGCCTCGGTGACGAGACCCTCCGCCACTGTGCCCAATAGGACCATTCTCGTGGCGCTGGCTCCACGACTCGCCACGATGACGAGGTCGGCCCCTCTCCTCCTGACCACCTCCTCGATGGTCTCGGTAGGCGGGCCGTCGACCACCAGCGTCCTGATATCGCCATCCCATTGGGCGGTGAAGTCGTGCATGCGCTCCTCCGCCATCCGCAAACGCGATCCGCGTGAGGCCTCCAGCTCCTCGCTGAACAGACCTGCGCTGGCGAGCATCGAGTCGAAGCGGGACGGCATCGAGTAGAGAGCCGTGATATCGGCATCCGGGAACAGGGACAGAGCCCGATTCACCGCCACTCGAGAATGCTCTGAGAAGTCGACCGCGGCGATCACTTTTCGATACGGCACCCTCGGCTGACGACGCACCAAGAGGGTATCCGTGGTGGTCTTGCGGGCGACGCGCTTGGCCACCGGGCCCACAGAAAAGGCATTGATTGACGACGACCCGACCACCACCAGGTCGGCGCCCTTACCTTTGGCCGTCAACTCCCATGAAGGTGAGCCCTTGACCACTTCCAGGTCGACCTCGACGCCGGTCTTCTCCCGGGCCCATTCGGCGAGCTTGGAGGCTTCGATGGCCTGGTACTCGCGCATCAACCGTGCCAACGAAGGCTCGATCATCGCCTCGGCGACGGGCTCCAGGACGTGGAGCAGGTGCAAGGGCACACCAGATGACTCGGCCATCATCCCGGCTCGTTCGGCTACGCGCCGCCCCATGGCGGTCAAATCGACTCCGGCAACGACGGCCCGCAACGCTCCTCCAGGACTTGTTCTCGACTTTAGCGGTGGGTCCCTAGAGGCTGTCGCTCTCGTAGGCGGCGTCGAACACCTCAGGCCCGCTGAGCGCTTCCTCCAGCTTTCCGAGGTAGGCGTCACGCCCGATCACGACGGCACCGAGCGACTCCAAGTGCGGTGTCTGCCATTGAACATCCAGCAAGCTGCCGCCACCCCGATTCATCACTACGACGAGATGCACCAATGCAACTTTCGATGCGTCCCGCACCTCATGGAACATCGACTCACCGGCAAAGAGCCCACCAATCGCCACGCCATACAGACCCCCGACCAGACTGCCCTCGTTGTCCCACACCTCCACGGAGTGGGCCCACCCCAACCGGTGCAGCGTGGTGTACGCCTCCACAAAGTCCTCGGTGATCCACGGATCTCGTCGTCTCGAATCGGCACAGCCGCTGATCACACTTTCGAAATCGGCATCGACCGAGACTTGGAAGCGCCTGGTTGATTGACGCAGGGACCGGCTGATGTGGAGCCCGCGCAATGGCAGGATCGCCCGCTCGACCGGCGACCACCACCCGAGATGCCCATCGGGCAGCCCCATTGGGAACAGACCCCTGCGATATGCCTGGAGCAATGTGCCCGGTTCGAGGTCGGCCCCCACGGCCACCACATCACCGTCGCCCGGGCTCGGGTCGGGAAGCTCGAACCTGGACGGCATTGGCTCGATCGGCACCCCCCGATTGTGTCAGAGCGGGACGGGCGATGTCCGTAGGCTTGATCCATGCGCGCCCTCATCTGTGAGAGTTACGACGGTTTGGACGCCCTCAGGGTCGGCGAGATGCCCGATCCGACGCCGCTTCCAGGGACCGCCCTGGTAGCCGTCAAGGCCGCGGCGGTGAACTTTCAAGACCTCCTGGTGGTGTCCGGTCAATACCAGATCAGGCCGGAGCTTCCATTCGTCCCTGGCAACGAATTCGCCGGTGTCGTCGAGTCAGCCGACGGTCTGGATGACTTCCAGCCAGGTGACCGGGTCGTCGGGTTCGTGGGGACAGGAGCAATGGCAGAGCGCGCCACTGCTTTTCCGGGCGCGATCATCCGGCTCCCCGATCACATTGGATTCGAGGTTGGGGCGGCTGTCCCCGTGGCCTACGGCACCGCGTATCACGCCCTGGTCGACAGGGCCACTCTCAAGGCAGACGAAACGCTGCTGGTGCTCGGCGCGGCCGGAGGTGTCGGCATCGCCGCCATCCAGGTCGGCAAGGCAATCGGAGCCACGGTGCTTGCGGTGGTCTCATCCGAGGCGAAGGCCGAGGTCGCACGAGACGCCGGTGCGGACGAGGTGATCCGGTACGACCAGGTGCCTCTGCGCGACGGCATCGCCGCGGCGACGGCGGGAGCGGGAGTGGACGTGGTCTACGACCCGGTAGGTGGCGAGGCCACCGAGCTCGCCCTTCGCTCAACCAATTGGAAAGGCCGCCTCCTCGTGATCGGCTTCACGTCGGGTGACATTCCGCAAATCCCCTTGAATCTGACTCTGGTCAAGGGGAACGCGGTCGTGGGCGTGTTCTGGGGCCGGTTCAACATCGAGGAGCCCGCGCGGAGCGCAGCAAACAACCAGATCGTCATGGACTGGGTCGCCAACGGCACCCTCCAACCGTTGGTGCAAAAGACGTTCTCCCTCGAGGATGCGGTAGATGCCCTTCGTTGGGTGGCCGGGCGAAAGGTGGTCGGGAGGGTCGTGGTGACCCCATGACCTTCTGCGATTGACCGCCAATCGGTGCTACTTCAATGACTGATTTCCCATGCCCGATTTCATAGTGATCGGTGGCGGAATCGCCGGTGTCTCGGCGGCCGCTCAACTTGCCCCACTTGGCTCCGTCACCCTTCTCGAGACCGAGCGGACCCTCGCCTTCCATACCACCGGGCGGTCCGCAGCCATGTTCGTCGGCAACTACGGCGCCGAGGGCTCACGACCTTTTGCACTGGCCAGCTATTCCTTCCTGGAAAGCCCCCCGGACGGTTCGGTCGACGCCCCGCTCCTCTCGGATCGCGGGCTTCTCTGGATATCTGACGAGACACGACTCGATCATTTGCGCTCCATTGCCAGAGAAGGCGATGCGGCCGGTGCCGGGTCGGTCCTGGTCGACGCTGATGAAGTCCTCCGACTCGTCCCGAAGCTTCGCACAGAGCGTGTCGCCGCCGGTCTCTACGAGCCAAACGCCCTCGACATCGACGTCGCCGCCCTTCATCAGGCCTTCGTCCGCATCGCCAGGAGGGCAGGCGCCGAGCTTCGCTTGTCTTCGCCGGTGACCGGTCTCGCCAGGAAGGGCCAGGGATGGCTGGTCTCCACACCAGGAGGCGACCTCGAGTGCACGGCGGTGGTCAATGCCTCAGGAGCCTGGGGGGATGTGGTGGCCGGTCTGGCCGGAATCGAACCGGTGGGTCTCCAGCCGATGCGCCGCACCGCCTTCATGGTCCCCGGCGACCACTCATACGCCGCTTGGCCGTTTGTTGTCGATGTCGACCAGCTCTTCTATTTCCGTCCCGACGGCGCCCAGATCCTCTGCTCGCTTGCCGAGGAGAGCCCTTCGCCACCACTCGATCCCCGGCCTGACATGGCCGACGTCGCTCTCGCCATCGAACGAATAAACGAGGCAACCACACTCGACATCAGATCGGTCAACTCGCAATGGACCGGGTTGCGCACGTTCGCCCCAGACCGGGAGATGGTCATCGGGGAAGAACCGACCGCCCCGGGCTTTTTCTGGCTGGTCGGACAGGGTGGCACCGGAATCCAAACAGCCCCAGCCTATGGCGCGCTCATTGCCAGCCAGGTGCTCGACTCCGGCCTTCCACCTGGACTGTCGGGGGTTGACCCGGCCGTCACCTCACCGGCGCGATTTCGTTAGTTCTCCATCCCTTTGCGCTCCAACCACGCAGCCAATGGAGTAGATAGGCGAGCGGTGCGGCTTCCCCAGTCGTAGACCACCGCCGTGCCGGCGAAATGGTCGTGCCAGGCCCGCCGCTCCCGGCCGAACAAGACCCCGAGCAGGCCCAGACCCAAGACGACAAAGGAAAGCGGATAGGTGATTGCCCGGATCAAGGATTGGCGGCTGTGAAGCGCCAACGACCCGTTGGAATCCACGACACGGACGCCCATCACGGTCTTGCCCAGAGTCTTTCCGAAAATGGCGATCGAAAGCCACAGATAGAGGAGCGCCCACACGACGAAGCCGACGATGTACCACAACCCTCGCGTCGGCTCGACCTCGACCGGGCTGACCAGCTCGACGAGATAGGTGGCGCCGGCGACGATCACCGTGAAGCCGGTGGTCACGATCAGGATGTCCAGCACCAGCGCGATGAAACGGGTCACCGGACCGGCGTATCGACCCGTCCGGACCCCGGTGTCCTCCGTGTGCTCGTCTACCCAATCGACCAGGGCACCAGGCCCCGCAGGAAAACTCTGGAGATTCCGCCGGAACAGTCGGTTGAGCCCTTTGAACACGATCTCGTCGATCCCCACGATCGGCCTGCGAAACATGTCGAGCGCCGACCCGGTGAGGTGACTGGTGCTCTCGGCCACGATGTCCGGGATGCCGGCCCGGTCGATCAAGGCCTTGATGTCGACCCGCTCCATGAGGGCATCGATATCGGCCGACTTGAGCAACTCGTCGATGTCGATCCGCCCGATCAGTCGCTCGATGTCCACCCGGTCGAGGAGTGAGTTGATATCCACCCGCTCGATCAGGGCATTCACATCGACATGCTCGAGGACCATGTCCGGGTCGACGACGTCCAACACCCGCTCACTGGCACCACGAGCCGCGCGCCTGAAGAACCCTCTCTTCTCTGTGCCTTGCGGGATTGGCTCTGCGCTCACCGGAGAGAAGCTAGCCGGTGACTGCCCCCGATTCGGCCGAGCCGACGAGACGGGCGTACTTGGCCAGGGCACCGGTCTCATACCGCGCCGGGTGAGGTGACCAGGTCGCAGCACGCCCGGAGAGCACCTCTTGGTCGACGAGGACGTCGAGGCGTCGGGCCGGGACGTCGACCCGGACCCTGTCTCCCTCTGCCACAAACGCCAGCGGGCCCCCGGCCTCAGATTCGGGGGCGACATGGCCGATGCATAGGCCTGTGGTGCCGCCGGAGAACCTCCCGTCGGTCACCAGCAGCACCTCCTTGCCCAGACCCGCGCCCTTGAGAGCGGCTGTGACCTGGAGCATCTCCCGCATGCCGGGCCCCCCCTTCGGTCCCTCGGTCCTGATCAGGACAACGTCGCCAGGCTTGATCTGATGGTCGAACAAGGCCTGGATGGCACCCTGCTCCCCATCGAAGACTCGGGCAGGTCCCTCGAACACGTCGAGGTCGATTCCGGCCACCTTGACCACGGCGCCGCCAGGGGCGAGATTGCCCCGGAGAACGGCGATGCCCCCCTCCGCGGCCAGAGGCGCCGAAGGAGGCGCGATCACATCCTGCTCTGTGCTGAAGACGATCTCCGACAGGTTCTCGGCCATCGTGCGCCCGGTCACGGTCAGGGTGTCACCTTCGATCAGCCCCTCGTCGAGAAGGGCGCGCAACACGATTGGCACCCCTCCCACTCGATCCAGGTCCACCATGTGATATCTCCCGAACGGCTTGAGATCACCAAGATGGGGAGTGCGGCGCGAGATCCGGTCGAAGTCCTCCAGCTCCAGTTCCACGCCCGCTTCGTGGGCGATGGCGAGCAGGTGGAGGACGGCGTTGGTCGAACCACCGAGGGCCATGACCGTGGTGATGGCGTTCTCAAAGGCAGGTCGGGTCATTATGTCCCGTGGACGCACGCCATCTCCGAGGAGCCCCATCACCGCCTCACCCGATCGCTCGGCGTAGTCGTGTAGACGCGGGTCGACGGCGGGGACTGATGCGGAGCCGGGGAGCGACATGCCGATCGCCTCGCCCACAGAGGCCATCGTGTTGGCCGTGAACATCCCGGCGCAGGATCCAGCGCCGGGGCAGGCTGCCCGCTCGATGGCCAGGAGCTCCTCAACGGTGATCCGACCCTCGGACTCGGCGCCGATGCCCTCGAACACGTCGACGATCGAGATATCTCGCCCGGCGTAGTGGCCGGGAAGACTGGAGCCGCCGTAGAGGAAGACGGCTGGGAGGTCCAGCCGGGCGGCCGCCATCAGCATCCCGGGCAGCGACTTGTCGCATCCTGCAATGGCGACCAACGCGTCGAATCTCTCGGCATGCATCACCAACTCGACCGAGTCGGCGATCACCTCCCGAGAGACCAAAGAGGCTCTCATCCCCTCGTGACCCATCGAGATGCCGTCGGACACGGCGATCGTGGAGAAGATCAAACCCACTCCCCCGGCCGAAGCCACGCCGGTCTTGGCATGCCTGGATAGCTCCGGGCCGGTGAGATTGCAGGGCGTCACCTCGTTGCCTGCGGAGACGACGCCCACCTGGGGCCTGTCGAAGTCCTCCTCGGTCAGACCGACGGCACGCAGCATCGCCCTCGCCCCTGCCTTGGCCGCGCCTTCTGTCACCTCTTGGGATCTGATCTTCTGCGTCATGGGCCAGGCATCCTATGACGCCGAGTTTTTCCCTAGCGCGGAAACGACCACAATCCGGGCATGGCAACCATCTACTACGACGCCGACAGCGATCCGGACCTCATCCGAGCCAGGAAGGTGGCCGTGATCGGCTACGGGAGCCAGGGTCACGCCCACGCCCTGAACCTGAAGGAATCAGGCGTCGAGGTCGTAGTGGGACTCCGTGAGGGCTCCTCGAGTTGGGCCGAAGCCGAGGGCGAGGGTCTCCGGGTGCTGACTCCCGAAGCAGCGGCCCAGTGGGCAGACACAATCATGATGCTGGTCCCGGATCAGGTCATGGGGGTGATTTACACCGAATCGGTGGAACGGAACCTCGATTCCGGCGACACGCTGCTCTTTGCCCACGGGTTCAACATCCATTTCGGGGAAATCGTTCCTCCCGAGGACGTCGACGTCGCAATGATCGCACCCAAAGGCCCGGGCCATCTGGTCAGACGCACCTACACCGAAGGCTCAGGCGTGCCCTGTCTGCTCGCAGTCCATCAGGACGCATCGGGCAATGCCCGAGCCCTCGGGCTGTCCTATGCCTCAGCAATCGGCGGCGGCAGGGCCGGCATCCTGGAGACCACGTTCAAGGAAGAGACCGAAACCGATCTGTTCGGGGAGCAGGTCATTCTGTGTGGTGGGGTCTCCGAGTTGATCAAGGCTTCGTTCGAGACACTGGTCGAGGCAGGGTATCAGCCCGAGTCGGCCTACTTCGAGACGCTCCATGAGCTCAAGCTCATCGTCGACCTCCTCTACGAGGGAGGTCTCTCCTGGATGCGTTACTCCGTGTCCGACACCGCCGAATACGGCGACTACACCCGTGGCTCACGCATCGTCACCGACGAGACCAGGGCTGCCATGAAGGAAGCCCTGGCAGAGATCCAGTCGGGGGCCTTCGCCAACGAGTGGATGGCCCAGGCTCGGGAGGGAGCGCCCTTCCTCTACGAGCAACGGGCAGCGAACCGGGCCCACCAGATCGAGGATGTGGGCCGGGAATTGCGCAAGATGATGCCGTTCATGGAGCCGAAGACGGCCCCGTGACATCGGGCGGCGCCGGCGGTGGTGGGGTCGGCGGCGCTGAGGCGACGGGCACGGTCTGGGCTGGCGCCGAGCTGGCACCGAGCTGGGGCACCGCCACGATTGTCTGCGTGTCTGGTGGCACCTCTGTGACCACCCTTGCCCCA
>Ga0190271_10001397_pt1 | contig 13708 bp, 9 predicted proteins | sample Popmic356T_FD_133747 | JGI IMG/M metagenome (GOLD analysis project Ga0190271, IMG submission 133747) | Populus adjacent soil microbial communities from riparian zone of Weber River, Utah, USA - 356 T | ecosystem: Environmental > Terrestrial > Soil > Riparian zone | place: USA: Utah | collected...
ATTCGCCGGTCTCCTCGAGCCGCTGACGGATGAGCTCACGCTCCTGCAGCGCGCGTTGGAGCTCACCCATGTCCTGCAGGTACGTGGACAGCGCGAAGCGCGCACTGAGTCCGGCGGCCATGCGGCCGCGGCCATTGCGTTCATAGATGTCCGCCGCGGCCTGTGTCGTGATCAGCGCCTCGCGCGGCTGGCTGCGAAGGTAGTACATCGCGCCGCGTTCGGTGAGCAGCGTGGCGTACGGCACGGTGTCGGTGGTGCCGTCCGCATCCGCGCGGGTCTTCATCGCACGTTCGAGGATGTTTTCCGCGGCAGCGAAGTCACCGGCTTGTTCCTTGAACGTCACTTGCGCGAGCAGGCAGCCGATGTGCAGCGTCACGTCGGAATTCGGAATCTGATTCAGCAGCTCAAGCGCTTCGCGAACACGTTCCCCGGTGCCTTCGTGAATGCCCGCATAGGCATCGCCATCGGCGCGGCTGCATTGCGCGGACACCATGAGTTCCTTGTCGTCATTGCGCCGGCCGAGTTCGTAAGCCCGCGTGTAGAGTTCATTCGCGCGAGCGGTCTCACCGTCGTTGCGATAGTAGTCAGCGAGATCCACAAGCATGCGGCCCGCGAACTTCGGATCGTCACGGTACTGGCGCTCGAGGATCTCGACGCCGAGGGCGAGGCGTTCATGAAAACTCCGCGGCCGTCCCGCGCCGGCATCCGAACGCATCAGGTGTGTCAGAAAATCAATCGAGGCCTCGGCACGGCTCGATTGGAAACGCGCCTGGTCGCGCTGATAACGCGCCTCGAGCATCTGCTGGGTGGTCACGCCCATCGCCGCAACGACGACCAGCGTAACCACCACGGCGGCAGCAACCGCCACGCGATTGCGCCGTGCAAACATCCTGGCCAGGTAGGCGAGAGTTCGCGGCCGCGCGGAGACAGGCTCGAGCGCGAGATACCGCCGCAGATCCTGCGCGAAATGATCGACGGTGCCGTAGCGTTCTCCGGGCAGCCGGCGTAGCGCCATCGCAACGATGTTGTCGAGGTCGCCACGCAGACGCCGCCGCTCATCTCCGGCAGCGACCAACTCCGACATGCGTGGCGCATCACTGTCGAGCACCGCACGCATCCACTCCGCGCGCGTCTTTCCGGTGCCGAGGCTGGGATGGTGACCGCTCAACAACACGAACAGCAGGACACCCAGCGCATAGATGTCCGTCGCAATCGTGATCGGTTCGCCTGACAGCTGCTCGGGAGCGGCGTAACCCGGTGTGAGGCCGGGTGAGATCTGCTGCGTGTGCTCCTGCCCGTTCTGCCCGGGCGACAACAACGCTGCCACACCGAAGTCGAGCAGCTTCACGGTCCCCTCGCTGGTCACGAGGATGTTCGAAGGCTTGAGATCCCGATGAACGATCAGGTGGCAGTGGGCGTGAGCCACCGCTCGGAGCACGTCGAGGAACAACCAGATGCGCTGGTGAATTCCGAGCTTCCGCGATTCGCAGTACTGGTCGATGGGCGTGCCGCGCACGTGTTCCAGCACCAGGAACGGCTGGTTGCTGGCGCCCACGCCGGCATCGATGAGATGCGCGATGTTCGGATGCTGCAGCCTGGCGAGCACCCTGCCTTCGCGCGCGAACTGGCGTTCAGAGGGGTTTCCCATGAGCGCGGTGTTGAGCAGTTTCACCGCCGCCTGTCCTTCGAATTGGCCGTCGCTGCGCCGCGCCAGCCAGACGGTGCCCATGCCGCCGCGCCCGATTACGGATTCGAGCGTGTATGCCCCGAATCGTTGGCCTGACAGGCTCCTCTTCAGAACCCGCGCCGGAATCGCGACGTCCATGAAACTCCGGGCGTTGAGCGCCGCCAGCTCGAGCAGGTGAGCTCGAACCACATTCGCCACGCGCGGCTGCCGCTGCTGCAGGTCCGCGATCCACCCATCGCGCTTTTCCGGATCGAGATCGAGCACCTCATTGAGGTAGGGGCTGATCTCGGACCAGTCATCCAGGACACTTCGGCGCGTTGTCTTCATGGAATCGGCTCCGTGTCCTCAAGATTGGTTCCCCTTGAGTGAATCGGCGTTGTGCGCCGGTTCCCGACACGGAGCCGGGGATCGAAAAATCTAGAACTTCACGCGCAGCGAGCCGAAGTAGAAGCGCCCGAGCGTGTCAAAGGTCGCCGGATCGGTGTTCTGGTCGATCGGGGAATCGAAAAATTTCGGGTCCTCGTCGGTGAGGTTGCGGACGCCGAGCGTAAGATCCAGCGAGTCCTTGATATCCCAGCGCGCGCTCAGGTCGTGGAAGAACGTGCCCGTCACACCCTGGTATCCGGTGTCGTCCTCGAACGCCGGAATGTTGCCCTGGTTGTCCATCGCGTCGAGGTACTGGAGGTTGTAGCTCAGGTCCACCGGTCCGATGCGATACCCGAGGCGCAGGTTTGCCTTGTACTCCGGAAACGCGCCACTGATGTTGTACGCACCGATGCTGCCGGTGTAGTCGATCTTGTCCAGCTCATAACTGCCTAGCCAGGTGACCAGCAGGTTGATCTGCAGGCTGTTGGCGAAACGCTCGGACCTGAAGCCCAGCGGCACCTTGTAGTTCAGGTTTACGTCGACACCATCGGTCTCTAGCGCCGACAGGTTGGCGATCGGTACGCGCGCTTTCAGATCGCCGACGGCGTCGCGAAACACCAGGGCCTCGTTGAGGTCAGGGCTGAAGCAGGCATCGCTGTTGATGTCCAGACTGGCGAAACACGCGAGCACGACCCCCGTCGGCCCCCCCTCGAGCGTGTTCACGAAGTCCTCCACCCTGATCCTGTAGTAGTCGATCGAGACGTTGAGGTCCGGAATGGCTTCCGGTGTCAGCGCAAACCCGAACGTCAGCGTGTCCGAAGTCTCTTCGGAGAGATTGGGATTTCCATAGAACAACGCTTCGATCTGGCCATTCGTCTGCGTGTAGGTCGCTGCATTGATACCCCAGGTGTCCTGGCAGAACGCGGCGACATCGGCTGGAACGACGCGTGTTGTGCCATTGGCGCGCGTCGATGCACACGGATCGTTGACCGACGGAAACCCCTTGTCTCCGGCCTGGAAAAGTTCGAACACGCTTGGAGCACGAACGGCGCGCTGGTACATGCCGCGCACGTGCAGCGATGAAATGGGCGCCCAGTCGAGGCCCGCTTTGTACGAAGTCGTTTCACCGACCGACGAATAGTCGGAGTAGCGCAGACCCGCTTCGAGGCTCAGCGACTCCACCGCCGGAAGATCCTTGAGCAGCGGAACCACCGTCTCGACGAACAATTCGGTGACGTCGAAGCTGCCTTCGACGGGCTGCGCGGCGTTGAAGCCGAGGATGTCACCCTGTTTCTTCGCGAGATCCGGTACGTACTCCGAACTGTCCTCGCGATATTCCGCGCCGACCGCGAAGCCCAGCGGGCCCGCCGGCAATTCCGCGAGGCTGCCGTTGAACGAAGCGTTCAGCACCTGCCGCTCGAACGTGGTCGTGTCTGAAAAATCCAGACGAATGAAATTCGCCATTTCGGGCGTGATCGATCCAACGCCAAAGGCATCGACGGCCACGCAGCCGGGCACGAAGCGCAAATAGTCGGCCGGGCAATTCGAAAGCCCGGCCGCGAACTTCGAGCGCGAGACGTCATTGTGCGTGACGTTGATGAACTCCGTTCGTCCGTACTGGTAGCTCACGTCGAACTGCCAGTCCTTGAACGGCAGATCACCGCGGAAACCCACATCCGCCTGCTGCAGCTTGGATTTGTTCTCCTGGAGACGCGGACCGATCTCGGTCATGCGGCGCGTGAGGAACCCGGGCGCATTCGGATCCGGCCGCGCGTCCATGAGCGCGCGCGCCTGCGCGGACAGCAGTGGGCTGTCCGGATCGAATGGCACGTTCACCGCTGGCGTGGGAGCGAGCTGCGCGGCATTGCGGCTGTCGACGTACATGACGTCCATGTAGGCCGTGAGTTTGTCCGTGATCCTGAGGTTGCCCATGGCGCCGATGTTGATGCGCTCGCCGGGCGTGAGCAGGAAATTGACGGGTGAGAAGTTGTATTTGTCGCCCTGTCCATCGGGGCTGGTCTCCGGCAACGCGTTGTTCCACACGCGCACGCCGCCGTTATTGTTCAGGTTGAACGCGTAGTCGCGTGAAGTGCTGCCACCGCCGAGGAAATTTCCGACGGTCGGGTAAGGATTCAGCCCGACATTGGGCAGCCGCGCGTTGCCCGTGGCGGAGCCGTTCTGGGCACGATCCACGCGCGTGAACTCACGTTCCGACTGCAGCACCGAGTCACGGTCGAAATAGCTGGCGAAGACAGTGACGTTGCCGCGGTCTTCGCCGAGGTTTCCGCCTAACAACACGTCGAACTGCTTCTGGGCGCCGTCACCCTGCGCGGATACTCCGTGCTGAAGGCCGATGTCGAAACCCTGGTAGTCCTCTTTCATGATGAAGTTGACCACGCCAGCGAGCGCGTCCGAGCCGTACACCGCGGAGGCGCCACCGGTGACGACTTCGACGCGTTCGATCAGGCGCACGGGGACGTTGTTCAGGTCGACCACGCCGGTTTGCGTCGACGGAGTCAGTCGACGGCCATTGATGAGCACCAGCGTGCGCGGCGTACCGACGCCGCGCAGATCCACCGTGGAAGTTCCATTGGCCGGGTTGTTCGAGCTGGCCGTGAGACCCGGCACCACCTGCGGCAACTTGTTGAGCACCTCCTCGACGCTGAGCTGACCCGTGGCCTGAATTGCTTCCGCGGACACCGTGGTCACCGGACTGATGGCCTCGTAGTCACGCACGCGAATTCTCGAGCCGGTCACCACGACTTCTTCGACGACTTCGGGTACAGCCGAGGCGGGCTGGTCGGCGGCAACGGCCGAAAGGCCCGCCGCCGAGGCAGCGCCGGAAAACAAGGCGAGACGCACGGCGCGTCGAATGGAACATCCAAATGTCATCAGAGTCCTCCTCCTGCAAGAATGCTGTTGTGTGACCCTAACAACAGCGCGCGGCGCGATTCGTGCCGCGGTTGCGAATTCACCGGGCTGCAATTGCGCACTTGCCATCCAGGGTGCGGAACCGCAACTGGCGCGGCGAAAGCTTGGTCCGCCGCCGCACCTGGCGCAGCAGCGTCGACTCGAACGCAAAGCCCACGCTTGCGGTCACTTCGCTGATCGGAAGCTGCGTCGACTCCAGCAGGCGCACGGCCACGTCCACGCGCTTGCGCTGCAGGTACTTCCACGGCGTCATTCCATGGATCAGCGTGAACAGCCGCAGGAAGTGATACTTCGACAGGTAGGCGATGCGGGCGAGCTCGCCGAGATCCACTTCCTGCGCATAGTTCGCCTGCAGGAAGTCGGTCGCGAGGCCAATGCGCCTGAAGGCCTCGCGGCGTGTTGCCGGGCGAACCAGCGCGATTCGGTCTATCTGCTCGAGCAGCCGCGTCTGCAGGCTGCGCATGCGCTCGAGAAGGAACACCAGTTGCTCTTCGTACCACGCCTCATCGACGACGCCCCGTTCCAGGTGCGCGCGGATGAAACGCAGTACGGGGCTCACAACCCGATCGTGCGCTTGCAGGTTTTCGATGAACTCGGGCGCACCCTGGACGCGCGCCACGAGTTCGGGGCTGAAACAGATGGTCAGGGACTCCACCGGGTGCGCCGCGTGAATGGACGTGGAGCAGATGCGTCCGTGATTCAGGATGAGGAAGTTGTCGTCGTCGACGGCAATCGTTCGCCCATCCACGTGACAATGCTGCGTGCCGCCCCAGACAGCTCGGATCGAGAGCGGCTGCGCGAACGGGCCGAACTCCGCGTGCCGGGATCGTCCCCAGACGATTCGGCTCTCCGTGGAGTCCGGCGCGGGATACTCCGACAGCGAACGCAGCAGCAACATGTCAGCGCACGACGCCGAGGGTCGCGAGCTGCGTCGCGCGCGCGACCGGCTGCGGCTCGTTCGCGATGCCGGTCAACGCACCCGTCTGCGCGTCGATGGCGAAGCTCGCGATGCGGTTGTCGAACGACAGCACCCACAGGATTCTGCCGCTGGAATCCACCAGTACCTGGCGCGGTTCCGTTGCCACCGGCGATCGCCCGAGCCCGGTGAGTGCGCCGCTATCCTGGTTGATCGAGAACGCGGAAATCGTGCTCGAGTTCGAGCCCGCGGTGTACAGGAATCGCCCCGTGGGATCGACGGTGAGCGAAATGCTGCCTTCGTCGACGGCCGTGACACTTCCCTCGCCCAGCGCACCCGAGCGCGAATCGATCGGAAATGTCTCGAGCATCTCCTGTGGGCTAACTACATAGAGAGCCCTGCCGGACGGATCGACGGCAGCCTGCGTTCCGAGACCGCTCGCGAGCTCCTTGAGGCCGCCCTCGTCCGGCAGCGCGTGCAGCTCGCCCGTGTCCGCATCGATTCCGAAGACCCGCACGCGCGTAAAGCCCATCGCATACAGGTTACGGCCGGTCGGGTCGATGACGATCGAGAGTGGCCCAAAGCCATTCGCAACGGGAGTTCCCGCGGTGAGCTTTCCGCTGCGCCGGTCGCGGCGAAATGGAGTCAGCGTGGCGTCGTCGAAGTTGCCCACGTAGACGAAACGATTGCCGGGATCGGCGGCGACCGAGGCGGGGCTTGCACCGGCAGTTGTCGTGCCGGCATCAATCGTCGCCAGTATTCCGCTGGCCGTATCGATGGCCAATGTTGTGGCGGATCCCGCGAGCTCGGCCACGTGAAGAAAGCGCCCGTCAGCGCTTGCAACGAGCGCACGCGGCTGCGTGCCGGGAAGGGAAATGGAGCCGCTGGTTTGCAGCCGGGACGTCGCGGCGTCGACATTGAAGGACGTGATCGTGTGCCCCAGCGTGTCGGCCATGTACAGAGATTTCGGCGCGAACACCGCCGGCGCCGCCACGTCTGGTGATACAAATATCTGGATCGCGGCGGGCTGATTTCCGGCGCGAATCACCGCGCCTCGCGAGATAGGCTGCAATTCGCCCGCCGCGCCAATTCGGTAGGCATGAATGCGGTCACCCGTGAGCCCGGCCGCGTACAGATATCGCCCGCCCGGCTCGACACTCGCGGTGAATGGCGCCGGCTGCAGAGAATCGACGCCGGGAATCCTGGTCAGCACACCGGTGCCGCGATCGACCTTGAACGAAGTGATGGACCCCGGCCCGTTGTCGCTAGTTAGTCCTTGTGAAGCGCGGTTGGCGACGTAAAGGAACTCTCCGGACGGGGCCAGCAAGAGGCTGCCGGGAGCAAAATCGACCTCATACGGACTGCCGGCGAGCGCCGTCAGCGCACCGGTGGTTGCATCGACCGAGAAACCGGCGACGGACCCTCGTTGCGTGGGCGTGCCGAAACTCAGCACATACGCATACCGCCCGCTTGCATCGAAGACCGGCATACCCGTCGCCTGCACCGGCAATCCTGAGGGCGGACCCGCGAGCGGAGTGAGAGCGCCGCTGGTCGAGTCCACGAAGAATCCCGCGAGACTTCCCGGATTGCCCGCGAAGTCCTGGTTCACCACGTACGCAAACCTGCCGCCGGGATGAAACGCGAAGTTCGAAGTCCGCAACTCGCGGCTCGTGAATTGCCTGCGCAGCGCGGTCCGCTCTGTCAGTGCGCCCGTCGCCGCGTCGGCTTCATAGACATAGAGGCCGTCACTGTCGTGGTCCACGTGAGTCAGGTAGCCGAATCGCCCGCCGGCATCGAACACGAGCTGGCGAGGCGCGTTGCCGCATTCGACTAGGGCTTCATTGATGCGAGTCAACGAGCCGTCCGCGGCGACCGCCCACTGAAAAATGGCGCTGTCGCGCGTCGTGACATACACGAATTTTCCGCTGGGGTGCACGGTAAGCGCGCTGGCCGCGGCGAACGAGAACGAAGTGTCGAACGGACTGCCGTCGATTTCCCGCAGGTCGCCATTCACGTTGTCATGCGCGAAGACTGAAATGGATGACAACGCGAGCGGGGTCTGCGGGTCCCTATCCAGTCCCGAGTTGAGCACGAAGCTGAATTTTCCCGCCGGGTCCTGCACGGGCAGCTGTCCGCCGGGCCCGGTCTTCACGTATCCGCGCGCGCGAAGCTGGCCCGTGGGCGCGTCGATGTTGTAGATGGAGATGGAGTCCTCTCCGAAATTGAATGCGTATGCAAATCGCGGCGCCGCGGTTATGAGGCAGCGCACGGCCGCGCTGATCGCATCCGCATTGGCAATGACGCCAGCCCCCCGCTCCACGGTGCAGGTCTGCGCCGGCGCGACCGGGTGCGAATCCACGACGATCGAGTAGGAGCTGCCGCCCGGCAGCCTGGCCGGAAAGCTGAACAGTCCGTTCTTCGTGACGGAAACTGTTTGTTCACCATTGCGAAGCGTGAGACTGCCGCCGGCAAGGCCCGCGACCGTGAAACCGACCAGGTAGTTAGGCTGCGCGGGCGGCGGCGCCTCGTACCCGGATCCACCGCAGCTCGCGAGCGACAGCGCGAACAGGGCCGCGATCCGGTGCTTCCATTGCTCAGCCATTCAATTCCCCATATTTTCCATTTCACTATGGGTAAGAGTCGCGATCGCGGCCGCATTTGCGACATGGGGGCGTATCGACTTGCGGATATCGAAATCTGCAGTCGGTTCACGACATGAATTATTTGGTTTAGAGATGAACCGCCGATCCGCGGCGAGGTACTTACTCTCGTGACCGCGTTCCTCAGAATCCTGCAAACCGGCAAGCTCGGTGGGTTTTCGCTAGAAGACCTCTTCACGTCGTTCTACGACGAGCTGCATCGCCGCGCGAAATGGGAACTGCGGCAGAACACGCCGCTGTCGCTAGGGCCCACTACCCTGCTGCACGAGACTTTCCTGAACATGTCGAATCGCGAGTCGGTGTCTTTCACCGATCACCGGCAGTTCATGGCGTATGCCGCGCGCGCGATGCGCGGACTCATCATCGACCACTACCGGAATCACCGCGCTCAGAAACGCGGCGGGCAGCTGGAATTCACGTCACTGCCCACCGATCTGCCGCAGCCACAGCATGACTCCGAGGCGGTCGCGCTCGACGGCCTGGGCGACGCCCTCGAGTCACTGGCGGTTATCGATGCGAGACTCGCCGAATGTGTCGATCTGAAATTCTTCTGCGGGCTTTCATTCGTCGAGATCGCACGGCTGCGGAACGTGTCCGAGCGCACGGTCCAGCGCGACTGGGACAAGGCGCGGCTGTTGCTCAGTCACCTCATGCGAGGCCAGCACGACGAGCCGCAGTGCGCATGAAACATCGGATGCGCAGGGCTACTTCTTCGCCTCGTATTTGAACTTCTGCCCACCGACGGCGGCCTGGTACATCAATCCGCCCTTGGCCACGGTAAATACCGCCATACCCTTGTGGTAATTCCCGGCTGTCGCTGCATCTTTCTTTCCGCCGGCGGCGCCCGCCGCTGCGCCAGCCGTTCCGGCAGTGGCGGTCGCCGAGGCGGTAATCGCCACGGCCTGGATGGTTGCGTCGAACTCGAAGCTGCCACTCGCGAATTCGTCGAACGCGCGCTTGTCCTGGAAGAAGACGATCTGGCTGAACGCCTGGCCGCCGGCCTGCAGCCCGACGCTGAGCTGGTTCACTTTCACATCGCCGACGTGTTTGCCTTGTGCGTACACGCGCCCTGAACCGTGTGCCGCCCCCACGCCAAGACCGCCCTTGCCGACGGTCGGAAACACCGCGTAGGCGTAGCTGTTCGCAAAGTAGGTGCCGCTTTCGCCTGCGTTCCTGAAGATCGAGGTCGTATCGTCGTATTCATCGGCGGTTGCCGTCGCCGCGACCAGCAGCAGGGTCACGCAATACATCAACGTGGAGACTTTGGATTTCATGGGTCTTTCCTCTTGGTACGAGGTGACTGAATCCCATTGAAAGGGCGTCGTCTATGGGACGTTGGGGCATGGTAAACCGCGCGATATTCAGGCGGCCGATGCACGTATCCCCGGCTACATTCCCTGCAGTTCGGATTGCTGACCACCAGCGGGAGAAAACCATGAAGCGTCGAATCGTCGCACTGGCACTGGCGTGCATGCTCGCGCCCGGAATCACATTTGCAGCCAAGGACAAAGCCGAGGAACAGGCGGAAGTGCGCAAAGCAGCACAGTCCGCGCTCGACGCGCTCTACAAAGTCCAGCCCTCCGCCCGCAAAGCGGTCGAGTCGGCGGCGGGTTATGCCGCGTTCAGCAACTTTGGCATGAAGATCATGGTCGCTGGCAGCGGCACCGGCAAAGGTGTGGCCGTCAACAACAAGACCAAGAAACAGACCTACATGAAGATGGCCGAAATCCAGGCAGGCCTGGGCTTCGGCGTGAAGAAATTCAAGCTCATCTGGGTCTTCGCCACCCAGTCGGCGCTCGACAAGTTCGTCAACTCCGGGTGGGAGATTGGCGGGCAGGCAACTGCTTCAGCTAAGGCGGGCGACAAAGGTGCTTCGTATCAGGGAGCCGTGGCGATCTCGCCGGAGGTCTACCTCTACCAGTTGAGTGGCGACAGTCTCGCCGTGGAACTGACCGCGAAGGGCACGAAGTATTACAAGGACGACGACCTGAACTGACTCACCCCGTTAGTTAGCGGTTTTTCGCACGAGCACTTTCTCCAGGTACGCCTGCGCGGAATCCGACTCCGACTGCGACAACCAGAAGACGGCGCGCTTGCGTTGCTCGCGAGAGAGGGTCTGATCTTCCGCCGTGGCGATCAACGCACGCGTCGCCCGGTCGTCCGGCAACCGTGACAGCGCGAAGACTGCCTGTTCGCGAACATGCTCGTCGGTGTCCTTCCGGAGCGCTGCAGCAATGGCCTTCTCTGATTCGGCTGCGCCCGTGTGCGCCAGCCAGAACCACGCCTGGGCACGAACGTCGCCGACCTTGTCGGTGTTGCCCTGGCGAATCAGGTCCGCGGCCGCCCGCGGCGACTTGGTCTGCGCCATTGCGAAGGCTGCGTGCTTGCGCACATCCGCGTCCGTGTCGTTGAACATCACGGAGCTCGTGATTGCTGCGCCTTCGGTGCCCCGCAGCATGGCGAGCCAGAAGACTGCCCATTTGCGAGTTTCGATTCGTGCATCGCGCGTGAAGTCTGCCAATGCATCGCGCGCGAGGTCGCCGCGATGCATGGCCAGTGCGGCGAGTGCACTCTCACCGATCGGGCGATGTTTGCCCGCATCGGCACCATCTTGTTTGGCCTGCGAGACGAGCCAGCGGGCGCTGTCGTCATTGGCCACGCTGCCGAGCTCGTGAACCGGCGTTTTGGTTTCCACCGGACAAGTTGCCGACAACGCCTGCAGCCGATCTATCCTTCCGCCGGTCACACGTGCGTACACTTTCACGGCATCGGTCGTGGCGTCGCGATCGCCAACGCTGAAGCCGTCAGCGTCATCCAGTTGACAGGCCTTCGGCGAGGCATTCCGGTCGCGCCAGTCGCTCCAGCAACACCAGGCCGGTGCATTCTCGACAGCGGCAACCTGCCAGCTGGCCCAGCCTTCGCGCGGCAGCTTGAGCTCGGCCGACTGTGCGGGCGAGACGACCGCGACCAGCAACGCCACCGCACACATCGAACGACGGAGAGTGTTCATTTCTTGTCCTCCAGGGCCGCATCGATCGCCTGCAACGCGGCGTCTCCGTCCATCATCGCGAGGTAACGCAGCAACGCCCGCTTTTCATCGCTCGTTTTCGCGGCCCGGTACAGCGTCAACACACCTTGCTCGTCGCCGGAGATCAACATTCCCTGCAGCGCGGCATCCCTGACTTCCACGTCATTGCTACGCGAATAGATGTCGCGCAAAGCCGCGCGCGCCGCATCGCTCTGAATGATGCCGATCCTGCGAACCGCTTCGATCCGGATAGAACGTTCGCCGCTGCCCTCGGCGATCTTGCGCAGGCTCTGAAGGTCGCCGCTGATCGCAAACGCATCCAGCAATCCGCTCGACGCATTCGGCCGATCCCCGAGCTTGCGCAGTTCGTCGGTCGCGCCCATCGCCCCGAGGATGCGAATGGCTTCGCTTGCCTCCTCGTCTGATTTGGCATTTAGCGCTGCCTGGTACACGGCATCCTTGCGTCCGGCGATCAGCCACGCCTGAAGCACTTCCTGCTTCACCGCGGAATCGCCGGTCTTGTAGATCTCCTGCAAAGCGTCGAGCGCCTTCGGATCTCCACCGATTCCGATATTGCGAATGGCCTCGCCGCGCATGGCGGCATCCGTCGAGCGGCTCGTCTGGACCAAAATCTGCTGGGCCTCCGGCGAATCGATCTGGCTGAGCACGAACAAGGCACGTTGCTTGACCAGCGATGTCTGCGATCCGGCCAGCACCTTCTTGATGATGGGCAGCGCGCGCTCCGCGGGCTGCGCCATGAGGCCTTCCAGCGCTGCCAGCGCGAGCTCTTCATTGGCGGTGGGCGCGCGATCCTCTCCGTTTGCCGTGCAGCAGATCGCCAGCGCGACCAGGATAGTTAGTACGTGACGCATGATTGTTCCTCGAGGTTAAAGCGTGTTGGTGGGAGCTGCGGCGTCGGCGGCCAGCCGGGCCTGCATGACTCGCAATTCGAAATTCAGCTGCGCGACGCTGCTCGCCGACTCGACGCGGCCGTCCGCGACACTTTCGAGAATGGGCGTGAAGGCGCGCAGCACGCGCGCGAGCTGAGGCTCACCGGCGCGTTCTGCCGCCAGTGCGTAAATGCGGTTCTGACTGATGATCGTCTCGACGAGCCGCGCCCGCTCCTCGGGGGTTGCGTCGCCCAGCGACGCGAGCCGCTTCTCGGTGCTCGCGAGGTGCCATTTCAATCCGTTTTCATAGGCAGTGGCGTCGCCCGCGCCGGTGGCGCCCGGCGCTGAATCTTCGACCGTCTCGCCCGCAGACTGAATCGGCGATGGCGACATCACGTTCTGGATGATCAGCGTGAGCGCAACGACCGCCACCGCGGCTGCGGCGGCCTGCCATCGCAGCTGCGTGAAGAACCCTCGAGCCGGCGGCACCGCGCGGTTGTCACTGGCCGCGCGTGCAAGCGCCGCCTGCCAGCGCTGCTGAGTACGAGCGGGCACCGGAACTTCGGGTATCGCCGCGGCCGCATCGAGTCTCGTCACGAGACCGTGCATCCGGCGGGCAAGCTCCGGTTCATTGGAGATTGCCGCGCCGATGCGCGCGCGTTCGGCGGCGTCGAGTCCATCGCGGTAGTAGTAGAGAAGGAGTTCGTCGTCGGTGATCATGATTCGCCTCGCCAGACGTGCAGGTCGACGCGCAGCTTGCGGATCGCGCGGAACAGGGCGTGCTTCACGCCGTTGATGGTGGTTTGCAGGCTTTCGGCGATCTCGTCGAGACGCCAGCCTTCGATGTGCTTGAGCAGGAACACCTGGCGCTCCATCGCCGACAGGCGCTGCATAGCCACCGCCAGGTCTTTGCCCAGGGCCTCCTGGGCATATTCGCTTTCGGGCGACGCCGACGGCGCGGCCTCGAAGCCGTCATCGTCGAACTCTTCCTCCGCGCGGGTCTTGCGCCGCCGCGTCAGGTCGATGGCCGCGTTGAGCGCTATGCGATGAATCCAGGAATCGAGGGCGGCCTCGCCGCGGAAGTCGTCGCGACGGTCCCAGGCTTTCAGCAACGCATCCTGTACCGCGTCCGCGGCCAGCTCCGCGTCGCGCGTGATCCGCAGGCAGGCGTTGTACCAACGCCCGCTGCGCTCGTTGAGCACGGTATGGAAGGCGTCAGGCCTGACCCAG
>Ga0190271_10001398_pt1 | contig 13707 bp, 11 predicted proteins | sample Popmic356T_FD_133747 | JGI IMG/M metagenome (GOLD analysis project Ga0190271, IMG submission 133747) | Populus adjacent soil microbial communities from riparian zone of Weber River, Utah, USA - 356 T | ecosystem: Environmental > Terrestrial > Soil > Riparian zone | place: USA: Utah | collected...
GGCGGTGCGTGGGGTGAGCTTCGATCTGGAAAAGGGAGATTCCCTCGGTCTTGCCGGCGAGTCCGGTTGCGGCAAGTCCACGCTGGCCAATGCATTACTTCGTCTCCTCCCAGCCGGGACCGAGGTGACCGGGCAGATCACCCTGGATGGGAAAGACGTCCTCAACCTCACTCCGGGGGGGCTGAGAGCGGCGCGATGGACTTCCGGGGCCATCATCTTCCAGGGGGCGCTCCATGCTCTGAACCCTGTGCAGACGGTGGGCGAGCAGATCGCTGAGCCGATGTTGGTCCATCAGACCGCTGCTAGTGACGGCGCTGCCCGAGAGCGGGTCGTCGAGCTGCTTAGGCGGGTCGGCCTGCCGGCAGCCCGGGCCGACTCCTACCCCCATCAGCTGTCGGGTGGCCAGAGACAGCGGGTGCTCATTGCCATGGCCCTGGCCTGCGACCCGCTCCTGCTCATCGCCGACGAGCCGACCACTGCGCTCGACCTGATGGTCCAGGCTCAGGTCCTCGACCTCCTCGCGGACCTCAAGAAGGAGCGTGAGCTGACCTTGATGTTCATCACGCACGATCTCTCGGTGCTCACCTACGCGTGCCGGCGACTGGCGGTGATGTATGCCGGACGAATCGTGGAGGAAGGCCTTGCTTGGGACGTATTCGAGAATGCGTCGCATCCTTACACGAGAGCTCTGGCCGCAGCTTTTCCCACGATCGGCGACGAAACCTCGCGGATGGCGCCATCGGGTCTGGGCGGCGACCCGCCGACACCCGGCAACCTGCCCCAGGGTTGCCCCTTCCATCCTCGATGTCCTTTGGCCCATGACGCCTGTCTGCCGGCCGAGCCCGACTTGCGTTCGTCGGGCGTGGAAAGGAGTGCGGCGTGCGTACTGGTGTGACCAACCTGGTCGAAGTGGAGGACCTGCACGTCCATTTCGGGGCGGCTCGAGCCGTGGACGGCGCCTCACTGCACGTATCGCCGGGGGAGGTGCTTGCGTTGGTCGGGGAGTCGGGATCGGGGAAGACGACGCTGATCCGGGCGATCCAGGGCTTGCAGAGGCCGACCTCGGGCCAGATACGGGTCGAGGACGTGGGCGGCGACGGCCCTAGACCGAAGATCCAGACCATCTTCAATCCCAGCGTGCAGATGGTCTTCCAGGATCCAACAGGCGCTCTGAACCCTCGACAGACCATCTACGAGATCGTGGCCGAGGGACTACGCATCCAGCACGGTGGTGGCATCGAGCAGGAACGAGTCGCGCAGGCACTGTCCCGGGCAGGTCTTCGGCCACCGGAGCGGTTCTTCCCCCTGTACCCGCATGAGGTGTCGGGGGGTCAGCGGCAGCGCGTCGTGATCGCCGGCGCGATGGTCATGGAGCCACGTCTCTTGCTGGCAGACGAGCCAGTGGCCAGTCTCGACGCCTCGATCCGAGGCGAGATCCTCGCCTTGATGCGTCGTCTCGTGGACGAGACCGGATTGGCCATCCTCGTGGTTACCCACGACCTCGGTCTGGCGTGGAACATCGCCGACCGGGTTGCCGTCATGTACCTCGGCCGGATCGTCGAGACCGGGCCGACCGAGCAGATCCTGGAGAATCCCCGGCATCCCTATACCCGGGCTTTGTTGTCGGTCGTACCCGAGACGAGGGAGATGGAGCAGCAGATCCTGATCGGGGAAATACCAGATCCGGCCCGGATTCCTTCGGGATGCCGTTTCCATCCCCGCTGCCCTTTGCTCCAGTCGGGGACTCTGGCGCCGGAGATCGCCGCCCGTTGCCCCACCGACGATCCCGGTCCGACAGCGGTAGGTGCCGTTTCGGCGGCCGCTTGCTGGGCTGTTCCCGGCTAGCGGAGTTCAGTCCGGTGCGGGCAGCGCGAGCCGGAACACCGAACCACCCTCGTGTCGATAGTCGAGTTCGCCACCCATGATCCGGGCGAGGCTCCTCGCGACGGCGAGACCCAGGCCCACCGAGTTGGGAGTGCGCCCCCCGCTGTCGGCGTGGACGAACGGCTCGAACATGGTCGCCACGCGGCCCGGGGGAATCGGGCCGCCCGAGTCCTTGATCTCGATGCCGGCCCCCGTGGCATCGGACGAGACGAGTACCGCGATCTCCTCGCCCCCATAGCGGATGGCATTGGTGATGAGGTTGCGGACGATTTGGCGGAGACGGTTCGGGTCGGCCCACACGACGGCGTCTCCCTGCCAGGAGATACTTCGTCCGGACTCGCGTCCTGACGTCTCCACCATGTCGGCCAGGTGCTCTCGGACGGCCACCGCCGATGGGTAGAACGTCATGGTCCCCGCTTCGAGCCTGGTCACGGTGAGCAAATCGTCGACGATGCTGGAGATATCGGCCGACTGGCTGGCGATGAGGCGGACCAGCGAGCGCGCTTCCTCAGGTTCGAAGACGTCCCACGAGTCAGAGAGCTCGCTGGCAAATCCGAGGACCGCCGCCAGCGGGGTGCGCAGCTCGTGACTGATGCTGGCGAGGAACTCACGCTTGTCGTGATCCAACGCCTCCAACTCGGATACCCGCACCCGGGCCAGTTCGGCCTCTTGGCGAGCACGTTCGACCTGGAACCGCGTGGTGGCGAGACTGGCCCGTCGTTCCGCCTGATCCGTGTGCAGCTCCCCATCGAGGCGGTGGTACTCCCTGTGGCAGGCCAGCGCCCGGGCATAGTCGCCCAACGCCTCGAGCAGGTCGGCTCGCAGTGAGGTGGCTCGAACCAACAATCGCTTCATATCGAGTCTCTTGCTGCGGTCTGCCGCTTCCTCCACGAGCATCGCCGCATCTTCGTTGCGGCCGGCGCCGATTAGCCATCCGGCGCGATCCAGGGCGAGCTCGACAGCCAGCTGGTCCAGCCCACCCGAGGTGGCCTCGGTCTCGGCGATCACCGCCGCGTCGATCGCAGCGTCGATCTGGCCGGTAGCGGCGAGGACATGGGCTCGCAACGATCTCCCGTACGCGGTGGTGTGGCGCCCGTCGTCACCCAGTCGCTCGCCCCTCTCGACGATCTCGGCGGCAAGCTCTCCGACCCGCTCGATCGACTGCTTTCCGTCATCGTTGCCTGCATCGGCGAGGGCGAGAAGCTCGAATCCCTGATTGATCTTCGCAGTGCCCACCCGCAGCTCGTCGCCCAGCCTCAGGTACACGGCTTCGGCCTGCTCGAATAGACCGAGGGCTTCCTCGTGTCTTGCCTCGTGGCTCAAAGCGATCCCGGTGAGGTTCGTGAGCAGCCCCACCCCGAGCTCGTCGTCCGCCAGCTTGAGAGGTGCGCGGGCCCGATCCAGGTACTCCAGCGCAGTCGAGGTGTCTCCGACATCCCCGTACAGGTCGCCGATTGCCATCAGGGCATTGGCAACACCGCTCATATTCCCTTCCAGCTCGAACTGAGCGCGGGCCGACAATTGCGAGTCGAGAGCATCATCGAGACGACCCATGGAGCTCAGAGCCCAGCCCTTGTGGTGAAGGGCCCAGGCGCGAGCAGCTCCGTCTCCGACAGAGTCGGCGAGGGCGATCGCGGAGTCGGCCACCGTCACCGCCTCGGCAGAGTCGTACTCGTACAACGCAGCGGAGAGCTCATTGAGGGCGGCGAGTCGCTCCGTGTCGTGCTGCGCTTCCAGGACGCGCCTTCTCTTCATGGAGAGAGAGTCCATGTCGGGAAGAAATCGGCCCCATAAGGCGGGTACTTGACCTCGGCGGGACGGCTACACCATGTAGGACCGCACAGGATCCTTCTCCCGGAGGATGGGCCGGTCGGCGGCGAGCGCGGATATGTCGTGGCTCGTGGTGCCGTCGACGGCCAGGTCGACCAGGATCCGCCCGAGCAACGAGGCGAATTTGAATGCGTGGCCCGCCCCCACGACTGTGAAGATGTTCGTGGTGCCGGGAACCCTGTCGAGGAGGAAGTCCCGGTCCGGGGTCAGGGTGTAGAGACACGTCTTGGCCAGACGGACCGGTCCGACGGCTCGGGGGAGATGCCGGGCTGCGAACCCCATGACTGCCTCGGTGACGTCATCCCGAGGCTCGAAACTCCGACTCTCGGGGTCGGTCACGATCTCGCATCGATCCCAGGCGATCTTGACCGCCGGCTCCCCGAATATCGGGAAACCGTAGAACGAGGGCTCGTCCATCCAGATCCAGATAGGGAATCGAGAGGGATGGAACGATAGGGGTTCTGCCGCCTCCATGTATACGACCTGCTCCAGCGTCACCTCGAGGGGGACATCGACTCCAATCCGACCCAGGACGACCGGCGTCCATGCCCCGGCGGCGACGATCAACGAGCCGACTCGCTGGATCTTGTCGTCGACTTCGATCTCGACCTCGCCGTCGACCTCCCTGAGGGCGCCGACCTCGGCGCCGTCCATGAGGATCGCACCGTTTTCCCTCGCAAGCCGTCGGTGTGTGGCATTGGCTCTCGACGCCATGGCGATACCGGATTGCTCTTGGTAGAGCGCGGTCACGTCCTCGCTGAGACTCCACTGGGGCCAGCGTCTCATGACCTCTTCGGCCTCGAGCTCCTCAAAGGGAACCGAGGCAGCGGTCATCGACTCCCGATAGTCGTCGAGGCCAATGGAGGCTCCGGCCGGCGCGAGATCGAGCCCGCCAGTCCTGAGGATGAGTTGTTCGCCGGACGCCACCTCGACCTGCTCCCACGCCGTGTACGCCGCCTTGGCCAATTCGACATAGGCGGGCGTGTGATAGGACAGCCGGATGATCCGGCTGTGATCCTCTGATCCGCCTCGGGGATGACCAAGGTCGAATTGCTCTACACCGAGGACGTCGCCGCCGAGACGACGGGATGCCCAGTAGGCGGCGGCGCTGCCGATTCCTCCCAACCCGAGGACCGCCACCCGGTAGTCGGTCACATCAGCCCGTCGAGATACCGCCGGATGTCCATCGAGTAGTCCTCCATCGGGGCATAGAACCCGGTGGTGAACCGGCGAGACGACATCCCTCTCTGCACCGACTCGCAGATCTTCCAGTCCTGGCGGTTGACCATGTCCCAGAACTCGACGGCGTCCGAGGGATCGAATTCTGTCTTCCCGATCTCGTCGGGATGGAAGAGGAAATCGCATACCACGGTGGTCGACGCGGGGCCGTGGGGCCACAGAGTGAAGGCGGCGACGTGGTCCGCGGAGAGACTGAGCATGAGGTTCGGGTAGACGAGCTGGCCCTTGTGCCGCTCCTGTTCCTCGGGAGTAAGTCCAGGGAACGGCAGGCGATTGGTCGTCCCGCTCGCAGTGAAGGTCCACGCGCCGTCCCGATGGGGGATGCCACTCTCCCAATCCAGCTCGGAGCCGCCCCGCTGTCTGAAGGCAGGCACCAGTTCCGCCAGCTCGGGGTGGACCGGACCACAGTGATAACACTCGTTGTAGTTCTCCACGAGGGCCTTCCAGTTGGACGCGACCGGGTAGACGATCCGGACTGCCGTCCGGAGATCGGCTAACGGATAGTTGGCCAGATACGACTCCGACTCCTGGAACTGGCCGGAGATAGGCCCGGCCGCCCCTGGGTCGAGGTGGACCCAGACGAACCCGGCCCAGGTCTCGACTCCGATGTGATGCAGGGGGAGGTCTTCTTTGTCGAGACCGTCCGCCTCGTCGAGGAATGGTGCCGCCCGGAGCCGGCCATCGAAGGCATAGGTCCAGGCGTGGTACGGGCATTGGATCGAGCCTTTGAAGGTACCGGTTGGGCCCAACTCCGTTTGCGAAGGCTTGCCGGCGGCGTCGGTCAGCTGTGAGCCGCGATGCCGGCAGAGGTTGACATAGGCCGACAGGTCGCCGGCTCGTGTCCTGGTGACGATGATCGATTCGCCGACGACGTCGCAGACCAAGTGGTTGCCCGGTGCGGGGATTTCCTCCTCGCGACCGACGCAGAACCACTGTCGCTCGAAGACGCTCGACACCTCTTTGGCGTACCAATCGGCTTCGACATAGCGGTCCCGATGAAGGGTCGGCTCCATAGAACGAGGGTAGTTGAACGGCGGTTCAGGCCCATTCTCTCGGCACGCTGTCCTCCCAGGTCCGGGTGAACACGACCCGGTCGTCGTGGAGGGCGGTTAGCTCGATCCTGAGGTGGAATGAATCTGCGTCGCCCGACAGCTCCAAACTGCCCCGCGTGGTGACCTTCCAACCTGGGCGCTCCATCGTCGACTCCGCGTCGGACCGGACCCGGGTCGAAGCCGGATCGTCGTCCTCCACGGTCACGAACCAGTTCTCGTCCGAGCTGTAGGTCAAATCGGACCGCTGTGGTTGAAACTCCCTGGAGTACCGGTGTCGCTTGTAGGAGATGGTGGGGCCATCCCGCTCGACCAGGGCCTCCCCCCCGTCGTGCTACTCGATGCCGGTCGGCTGGGGAAGGGGTGGCGGTGCTGGAACGAGGATCCTGGATTCCTCGTCGCGCGCGGGGACGGTGGGCAGACGCAGCGTGGAGCGGCTCGGGTCGAAGGTCAGGGTGAACCCCTCTCCGGGGGGCCAAACGACCGGGAAGTCCGCGCCAGATAGGGCAAGCCGCAAGCTCCAGCCTGCGGGCACGACCGCCGAGGTGGTCAACAGCGGGAAGCGGACCTTGAACGATGTCTCGGGCACGATCGGCACCGGTGTCGACAGGTCATCTGGGAATGCCAGGTTGCGGTTGCCCCTGGTGATCAGGTGACCGTCCCCGGCCGGCGAGATGGCTAAGAGCCTGGCGGCAACGACCCCGACAGTCGTGTCGCTGGCCACCGCCAGCTCGATCTCAGGGGCCCCAAGGATCTCTAGCGGCTCATCGAGGGGAGTGGTCTCGAATGTGGCCGAGTGGGCATCGTCGTCGGTCGAATCGGCACTGCCCTTTCCAGCCCGATCCCAGGCCGGGGCGTGGACACCGACCCATTGCGGACCCGACCAGGTCGTGGTGTCGTGGCGAAGACTGTCCAGGGAGAGATCGAGGTCGATGCGGTCGGCTGGAGGCCACGACGGCTCGGCCCGCCAGTAGCCGGGTGTCGGCGGGTCGTGGAAAGGCGGACGGGTCGGACCGTCATATGGCGTGCCGGTGCGTATGTAGGCGGTGACCGCAGGCATGGCCATCACATCGTTTTCGTCACCCCTGAGATGATGGCCGAACCACCGGGCGAGGAGATCGAGATGGTCGAGGCCCGGCCCCGGGCAACCTGTCGAGGGCCGATAGTGGCCCCAAGGCCCGATCACGGTCCGGGTGGGGCAGGTGAGGTGCTCGGCCATGGCCAGCATCCCGTCGACGTATCCGTCGACCCAGCCACCGATGAGAAGAGTGGGGCATTGGATAGCTGCGTAATCGGCACATGGTGAGCCGTGGAGCCAGTACTCGTCGCGACGCTGATGACGAAGCCAGATTCCTGGCCACTGGGGCGTGCTCTCCAGGCGGTCCATCCAGTGCTCGTACCACCCGTTGCCAACGATGTCGGGGTCGGGAGGCAGCGCGTTGCAAACCACCATGGACGGTGGCCAATCCACCTGCTCCTGCGCATGCAACGATCCGCCCGTGTAATGGACGTCGCAGGCGAACCGGTCGTGGGTGGCGTGGATGGGGGCGATCGCCTTCAGTTCTGGTGGGCGGAGCATGGCGGTCTGAAGTGAGCTGAATCCGCCCCAGGACACGCCCCACATTCCGAGATTCCCACTGCACCACTCCTGGTCGGAGAGCCAGCGGAGGATGTGCAGGGTGTCCTCCTGCTCCCTGGGCACGTACTCGTCCTCGATGATCCCGGTGGAGGCGCCGGTTCCCCTGATGTCGATACGCACGCCGGCGAAGCCTCTCCCGGCCAAGTAGGCGTAGGTGGCCCAGTCGCTGGAGTAAAAGGCGTCGTCCTTCCGATAGGGGAGAGACTCGACGATGGTCGGGTAGGGACCGTCGTTGTCGCTGTCAGGCTGATAGACGGTGAGGGCAATGGTGACCCCGTCACCCATCTGGACGAACACGCGGCGGTCGACTCTGACCGGGTACTCCGGTGTTCCCTCGGGCACGGCGGCAATCTAGCCATGGACCGGCATACGCTCGCAGCGCTCATGGATGGCAGCTCCCCTCGTCAGGTGATCGTGGTCGGCGCCGGCGTGGCGGGAATGATCGCGGCCCGGCGCTTGACCGAGCGGGGGGTCGACGTCCTGGTTCTCGAGGCCAGGCAGCGGGTCGGCGGTCGTCTCTGGTCGCACCGCATGCCCAATGGCGAGATCGTCGAGCTGGGGGGCGAGTGGATCTCGACCACGCAGACCGCAGTGATCGGTCTCGCCCACGAGCTCGGGCTCGGGCTCATCGACACCGGGATGGACTTCATCTCGCGCGATCCGGTCGGTGGGCCGCCAATCGCCCATGAGGAGCATGGGCGTCTCGCCCGGCTTCTGGCCGACCGGATGAATGAGATTGGCCCCGAGAAGCTGGCTTCGATGAGTGCGCAGCAGGTTCTCGACGGGCTCGGTGACGCGGGACCGGCGCTATCCATCCTCCGATCCCGTCTCCAGGGGACCGCCGGCGCCTCGCTCGGGTCGATTGCGGCCGCCGAGATCGGCGAGGAATTCGGGATCGGAGATGACGGGACATACGTCCGGATCGAGGGCGGTAACGACCGTCTCGCCTCCGCCCTCGTCCCGGGCCTCGATGTGCGCCTCGGTGTTCAGGCAATCTCGATTCGCCAAACGCCGGACGAAGCGACAGTCGAGACCGCTCACAAGGACTTCACTGCCTCAGCTGTGGTGCTCGCCGTCCCCCTCGGCGTGTTGAAGCACATGACATTCGAACCGGAGTTGCCCGATCACGTCGCACACGTCCTCAGGACGCTGACCATGGGCAACGGGATCAAGGTGGCTATCGCCACGGCCGACCCGCCGCCGATGTTCCGCAGACAGGACACAGACATACCCGCCTGGTATTGGACCGGCCTCGGGACGTCCGGATCGGTGCGTCGTGCCGTCACCGGTTTTGCCGGGTCGGAGGCGGGTGTCTCGCCACTTCGGGAAAACCCCATTTTCCGTCTCGCCCGCGCGGCACCGGAGGCGATGATCGACGGTCCGCCGGTGATCGCCGATTGGGGCTCCGATCCGTTGGCCGGCGGCTGCTATTCCCTCATCGGGCCTGGTCAGCGAGTGATGCTCGACGTTTTGAGCCGGCCGATGGGCAGAGTGTTCCTTGCCGGCGAGCACGTCAACGGGAGTGGGAGCATCGATGGGGCGATCCGCAGCGGTGACTTCGCTGCCGACCTGGCCACGTCGTCACTGGTTTTCTGAACGGTGGTTCAGCCGTAGTGTTACCGTCCCAAAGCATCGATACGCCCCATGGAGGCAGGCGTGACACAGCTCTACATCGACGGGAAATGGGTAGACCCGCGCTCCGGTGAGCACTTCGAGACCTTCAATCCGGCCACCGGTGAGGTGCTGGAGCAGATCTCGTCGGCCGGCTTCGAGGATGCAAATGCCGCCGTTGCCGCCGCCCGCCGCGCCTTCGACGACGGAACCTGGGGCGCGCTGTCGGCGCCACGCGACCGGGCTGCCCTCCTCTTCCGGGTAGCTGAGATCATCCGACGCGACCGGGACCGGCTCGCCGAGTTGGAGACCCTGGACAATGGCAAGCCCCTTGGCGACGCCATCTGGGACGTCGACGAGGCCGCCTACATGTTCGAGTATTACGCCGGGTGGGCGACCAAGGTGATGGGCTCCATCCCACCCGTCGGGCCAGATGCGATGAGTCTGGTGATCAAGGAGCCAGTTGGCGTCGCCGCCCTCATCACGCCCTGGAACTACCCGATCTTGATGGCCAGCCAGAAGATCGCGCCGGCGCTTGCCGCCGGCTGCACCACGATCCTCAAGCCGGCCGAGCAGACCCCGCTCACCGCCATCGAGCTCGCTCGAATCCTCGATGAGGCGGGTGCCCCACCCGGTGTGTTCAACCTCCTCACCGGATTCGGCCCCGAGGCCGGTGCGCCGCTCGTCGCCCACCCCGGTGTCGACAAGGTCTCCTTCACCGGCTCGGTGGAGGTGGGGAAGATCATCTCCAGGGAGGCGTCCGAGACCCTGAAGCGGGTGACCCTCGAGCTCGGTGGAAAGTCGCCCAACCTGATCTTCGCCGACGCCGATTTCGAATCCGCCATCGACGGGACCTGCGCCGGGATCTTCGCCAACAGCGGCGAGGTCTGCTCTGCGGGAAGCCGCGTTCTCGTCGAGAAGGCCATCTACGACGACGCTGTCTCTTCGATGATCGACGAGGCAGCTCGGATCAAAGTGGGCAGTGGTCTCGACTCGGAGACGACCATGGGCCCACTGATCTCCTCGGAGCACAAAGAAAAGGTGCTCTCCTACGTGGGCTCTGGTCGGGAGTCGTCGGCAGTTGCCTACGAAGGGGCAGTGCCCTCGGATCCCGGGCTGGCCGGTGGGTACTTCGTCCCGCCGACGATCTTCACCGATGTCGACAATTCCGCTCGAATCGCCCGAGAGGAGATCTTCGGGCCGGTCATGGCGGTCATCCCCTTCTCTGACGAAGACGACGCCATTCGGATCGCCAACGACACGACCTATGGCCTGGCGGCAGCGGTATGGACCAAAGACGTCAAGCGTGCGATGAAAGTGGCACGGGGCATCAAGGCCGGGGTCGTTTGGGTGAACGACAGCCAGCCGGCGCCGACCGAATCGATCTGGGGTGGATACAAGACGTCGGGTGTGGGCCGCGAGCTCGGTCCCTGGGGCATCGAGTCATATCTCGAAGAGAAGCAGATCTATCTCAATCTGGAATGAGCATTTCCCTCACCACTGCGGAACGCGCGCTCCAGGAACGGGCTCGAGCCTTCGTCGACGAGCTCATTCCCTGGGAGGTCGAGGCGGAGATGAATCGGGGCGAGATCCCCGAGAACGTGCTGAAGGAGCACAAGGAACGGGCACGCGAGCTGGCCCTCACCTCGATCAACATGTCGGAGAGACTCGGCGGCCCCGGATACAGCATGCTGGCCCAGGTCTTGATCCAGGAGCAGACCGGGAGGGTGACCAATGCGCTCGGCTGGGTGGTGTCGACCGGGCCGTCGTGGATCGAGGACGTGGCCACCGACCACCAAATCCAGACCTGGATTCGTCCGACGGTCGATGGCGATATCCACGAGTGCTACGCCATCACCGAGGAGGGGGCGGGGTCTGACGTCGATGGGATCGTGGCCACAGCCCGCCGCGATGGTGAGGAGTACGTCCTGAACGGGGTGAAATGGCACGTCACTTCGGCCAATCTCGCCGCTTATGTGTTCTTCCAGGCAAAGTTGACCGAGGGCCCCAACTCAGGCCGGCACGTCCTGTTCTTCGTCGACATGAACACGCCGGGAGTGGAGTGCGTACGGGTGCCCGAGTACTCCCACACCTACAGCCATCACCACTGGGAGATGAAGTTCACCGATGTCAGCGTGCCGGCGGGGAACCTGGTGGGAAGCGAAGGCGACGGGATGAGCTTCTCCCACGCATGGTTCCGTTACGAACGGCTGATGATCGCTGCCCGATGTTGCGGTGCTGCCGAGCGTCTGATCGAGGAGGCCACCGCCTTCGCCGAGGAGCGGGAGGCGTACGGCGCACCGATCGCCGACTACCAGGCAATCCAGTTCATGCTGGCCGACTCCCTCACCGAGTTGTGGGCGGCGCGGCTCATGACCTACGAGACGGCTCGGGCGATCGACGAGGGCGCCGATCTCAAGGTGCAGCACGCCCAATGCTCGATGGCCAAGCTGTATGCGTCGGAGATGGCCAATCGGGTCGCCGATCGGGCGGTGCAGATCTTCGGGGGTCGGGGTTTCATGCGGGAGAACGTGGCGGAGCGCTTCTTCAGGGAGCTTCGTGTCGACCGGATCTGGGAAGGCACCTCCGAGATCCAACGCCTCATCATCGCCGCCCAACTGCGCAAGCGAGGGGTGCGGCCGCTCACGGAGTGAGACGTCAGCCGACGTTGTCGTACGCCCGCTCCACCAGCTTCTCGAGAACGCCGGTGTCGACGTCCTCGAGTCGCTTGATGTAGAGGCACGCCTTGCCGGTGGTGTATTTCCCCAGTTTGTCGAAGAGGGGATCGTCCGCCGGGATGTAACCCATCACATAGAGCGTCAGATTCTGCTTCCGGGGCGAGAATCCGATCTTGAACCAATCTCCTTCGCGACCGGACTCGTACTTGTAGTGCTGGTCCCCGAAACCGATAATGCTCGGCCCCCACATGTGCGGCTCTTCCCCGGTCACCCTCTCCATGATGCCGAGTAGAGCCTTCGAGTCCTCCCGCTTCCGGTCGTCCTCGATCCCGTCGATGAAATCAGCGACGTTGTCGTCGTTTTTCTGGGTCTTGATCTCGGCCATTCGCCGAACATATCAAAACGGGGGGCGGTCGGATTTCTGGCGCCCGCCAACCTCAGGTGACGGTTTCTCGCAGCTCGCGGGTTGGAACCGTGGGGACGACGAGTCCCTGGCCGAGATAGGCGTGGGACATGATGTTGAGGAACTGGTAGACGGTGCCTTCCCAGCCCGACAGCGGGCCGGGCCGGAACCCTCGGTTCTTGATCCCGCGCATCACCGACTCGCAGGCGGCCCAGTCCTCACGATTGGTGATGTCCCAGAAATCGACGGCGTACGCAGAGTCGAAACCCTCCAACTCGAACGCCTCGGGCGGGAAGAGCCAAGAGCATTCGATGTGGGTCTGGTCGATCCCAACCGGGGTCAAACGGTGTGTCATGACGTAGTCCGGATGAATCGAGAGAAGGAGATTGGGGATCACGGTCAGGTACCACACCTGGCGATCGAGCTTCCCGGTGAGGTTCCGGAAATTGATCCCCTTCGACGAGCCATCCAGCGACATGGTGACCGCGTGCGATTTGAGATCCATCGTGCCTCCGCACCACATACCGGTGGGGATGTGGTCATACCCGCTGTCGGGAGGCGTCACCTCACATAACTCCGGATGGATCGACGAGCAGTGATAGCACTCGTTGTAGTTCTCGATGATGACCTTCCAGTTGGCGTCGACGAGGTAGGAGTGCGTCGCTGCCGTGATCAGACGGTCGGTCTCGTACGGAGCAATGATCTCGTCGAGATTCCCAAAATGGTCCTCGATGGCCGGCGCCGTCCCCGAAAGATCGATCCAGACCCATCCCCCGTAAACGGCGACTCCGAGATCGACCAAGGGGTACTCGGAGGTATCGAAGTCGTCGCTCTGGGTGAAGCGGGGAGCTGTGCGGAGACTCCCATCGAATCGATAGGACCAGCTGTGATAGGGGCAGCGGATCTGGCGGGCGTCGAAGGCATCACCGATCGGCGCCAGCTCGTGACCCCGATGACGACACACATTGGAGAAGGCGCGCAGGGCTCCATCCGCATCCCTGCTGAGAAGGACGCCCTCGCCTCCGACATCGATGGCGCGAAGCTGACCAGGTGTGACTAGCTCATCCAGACGCCCCACACAGTTCCAGGTCGACTGCCACAAGTGCTGTCGCTCCCAAGCCAGAACATCCTCGGAGAGATAGACGTCGGCCGGGAATGTGAGACTCGAACCGAATGGATCGAGGACTCTGCTGATCTGTTCCGGGTCAACCGGTGCCGGATTCATCCCGATTCTCTCCTGCCGCCGTGGTTGTCTCAGTGTATCCTGAACGGCGAGTCAGGATACCGAAAGGAAGGTGGCTCATGTCCCCCGTGGACACTCAAGTCTCGGCTCTCGATGACTTGATCGCAAGGGAGAGGCGGAGTTTCCTCGAC
>Ga0190271_10001399_pt1 | contig 13707 bp, 8 predicted proteins | sample Popmic356T_FD_133747 | JGI IMG/M metagenome (GOLD analysis project Ga0190271, IMG submission 133747) | Populus adjacent soil microbial communities from riparian zone of Weber River, Utah, USA - 356 T | ecosystem: Environmental > Terrestrial > Soil > Riparian zone | place: USA: Utah | collected...
CCGACAGCGCTCGCATGCGGGGGTGGGCCCGCTCGTCGCAGATCACCGCCACCACCGCCGTGTCGGCGGGAAAGCCCAGAGCAGCCTGGCGCAGGCTGGCGAGCGGCACCCGCGAGCCGACGACGATGAACGCGATGGACAGACGCTCGTTGGCTTCCGCCGCGAGGCGGCACACGTCTCCGATCGGCATCGTGTTCTCGAGCATGTCGATCGCGCTGAACCCGTCCAGCATCGTGCGCCGCGACGCTGCAGGGATGTGCCGGATGGCACGCAGCCGGCCGCGGACCACCCGCGGGATCTCCGATCCGATGACGATGTCGAGCTCGCGCGCATCGTGGACTGCGCGCAGCCCGAGCGAGGCCGCCGAGCTGACGGCGAGCTCGAACTCGTCGGCGTCGCCGAACTCGGCCTGAGCGACGGAGAGCACCACGGCCATCCGCGAGCGACGCGACTCCTCGTACTGCCGCACCATCAGCTGGCCGGTCTTCGCGGTGGACTTCCAGTGGATGTGGCGACGGGAATCGCCCGCGGCGTACTCGCGGATCGCGTGGAAGGACATGTCGGCATCCACCAGACGCCGGGTCGGGTTGCCTTCGAGATCGCGGATCAGGCCGGCGCTGGTCGACGGGATCGACGTGGTGCGCGGATGGACGTACAGCTCGTGCACGTCATCGAAGGCATGCTCGCGCCGCAACAGGCCGATCGGGTCGCTGCGGACGGTCGTCGCGGGTCCGACGATCACGATGCCACGCCGCAGCGCGGGGATCTCCAGGGGCTGTGAGACGGTGTGGCCGGGCCGCAGCAGCGGAACGCCGAACTCGACCAGCCCCGGGCCGACGGTGATGTCCAGGCGTCCGGGCAGCGCGGTGCGCTGTCCCTCGTTGCGCACGATGATCTCGCCGGTGACGCCGTCGCCGGCGACGACCCGCTCGTGCGCGAGGACCAGGTCGACCTCGTACGAGCGTTCGCCGAACAGGAAGGGCACGCACATCGCCAGAAGTGCGAGCGCGACTGCGCCCGCGACGATCCACTCCATCCAGCCGAAGGCGATCCCGAAGAGCAGTCCGACCGTCGCCGTCAGCACCGCGAGCGCGCCCGCGGGCCGCACCGTCTGCGCGGTCCAGTCGGACGCGGCCTCAAGCGCTGCGCCGACGGTTCGCGAGACGCGCGTCCACCACACCACGGCGCGCACGATGCGGCGGCCGCCCGCAGCCGAGGTGACCTGCGTGCTCGTCGTCGCGTTCGGACCGGCGGCGGAGCTGTCCGGGCCGTCGGACGAGGACGCCCGGGTGAGGCGGGGTTCGGTCAGGCTCATACGGCCTCGCGGCGACTAGGCGGAGCGACATCCAGCAGTACCTGGCCGATGACGGCCTCGGGCGTGACGCCGTCGAACTCCGCGTCCGGGTGGAGGATGAGCCGGTGCGAGAGCACCGAGACGGCGAGCGCCTTCACATCGTCGGGGGTGACGTACGTGCGACCCTGCGAGATGGCGCGCGACCGCGACGACTTGGTCAGGGCGAGGGCGCCGCGGATGCTCACGCCCAGGCGCACCTCGACCGCGGCGCGCGTGCCGTCCACGAGCCGCGCGATGTAGTCCAGGACGAGTGCATCCACGTACACCGACGCCGCCAGGTCGGCCATGCCGACGAGGGCCTGCGGCGTGACGACCGGCGACAGCTCGGCCGTGGCGACCGCGGCGCCGTCGAGGATGCGGACGGTCGCCGCGTGGTCGGGGTAGCCGAGCGAGGCGCGCATCATGAAGCGATCGAGCTGCGCCTCCGGCAGCCGGTACGTGCCGGCCTGCTCCACGGGGTTCTGGGTCGCCAGCACCAGGAAGGGCACCCCGACCTGTCGGGATACGCCGTCGATGGTGACCTTGCCCTCCTCCATGACCTCCAGCAGCGCGGACTGCGTCTTCGGGCTCGCCCGGTTAATCTCGTCCGCCAGGACGATGTTGGCGAAGACGGGGCCGGCGTGGAACTCGAAGGATCCGGTCTTCTGGTCGTAGACGGTGATGCCGGTGATGTCGCCCGGGAGCAGGTCGGGCGTGAACTGGATGCGGGTGTTGGTGCCCTGCACGGACTGCGCCATGGCGCGGGCCAGCGAGGTCTTGCCCGTGCCCGGCACGTCCTCGAGCAGGACATGGCCGTCGCTGAGCATGGCGGTCAGGACGAGTTCGACGACGTGGCGCTTGCCCAGGACGGCGCGCTCGACGTTGTCGGCGATCTGGCCGAACGTCTGGGCGAACCAGGTCGCCTGATCCTGAGTGATGCTCATGTGCGGCTGTCCTTCATCGGTCGTTCTCGAGTGCGCGGGTCACGTCGCGGGCGGGGGGTTGTTCGGTTCACAGGATGTCGAGAACGTCGCCGTCGCAGGAGAAAGGCCCCAGCCCTGTGCACCCCAGTCCACCGACACGGTGATCCCGTCGACGCGCACCGCGCCGACCGGCACCGACCAGGTGTCGGGCGTGTGGGGCAGCACCGCTCCTGCGGAGTCGTAATAGACGAGTCCGGCGTTGCCGAAGGCGATCGCGGCCTTGCCGCCGGCGGTGTCCGCGGACGAGTCGCCGACGGGCAGCAGGTCCGATCCGCCGACGCACGCCTGCACGCCCCACGTGGCCTGCACCTGGTATGGCGCGCTGCCGGCCCGGGGCGTCACGGCCGCCCACTCCGTCGCGGTGCCCCAGCTCTCGTGCACGTATCGGACCTGAACGCCGGGGTCGCGGTCGAAGACCGAGCTGGGCAGTCCTGCGAACTCCGCGTAGTTGCGGTTGGGCACGGGCTCGTCCGAGGTCGGCGTGCTGCGGATGATCCACGCCGCGCGGCCGTCGGCCACATCCGGGGCGGCGTCGACGGCGAACGTGTACCCCAGCGGTGCGGCGGTGTTCTGCGGCACGCGGACGCTCTGAGTCGCGGTCGAGCGGCCGTAACGGTCACCCTCGAACCACGACTCGGCGCAGAGCGTGAAGGAGTATTCCTCCCCGTCGGTGAGTCCCGGGAATGAGGCGGTCGCCCCCTCCGTGGTCGCCGTGCACGAATCGCCCTCGCGGACGATGCCGAAGCGAAGCGTCGACCCGTCACCGCCGAGCGTCGCGGTGGCGTCCGCGGTGACCGTCGAGGTTCCGTCGCCGTTCGACGCCGGGGTCAGTGCCAGCGCGAGGTCTGTCGGCGCACCGATGCCGTTGCCCCAGACCGTCACGGCGGCGCCGGCCGCGGCTCCTTCCTGCCCGGGCGGCGGGTCGAACCGCGAGAACGGAGTGATCGTGATCGGGCTGGAGACGTTCGAGCCGACGCGGTACTCGCTCAGCTCGATGATGGTCTCGCCGCCTACGGGCACCCGCACGGTCTCGCCGGCGGGACTGGTGATCTCCAGCGCGCCGGTCTTCTCGGTGTCGATGCCGTCGATCGTCAGCGAGACGACACCTCCCTCACCAGCGGTGACCACGGGGCGAACCTGGATCTGCGACGGCGCGGCCGGCGAATCGTAGGCCCACGCATCAACACGCACACCCGCGCGCGAGGTGCCCACGTCGTTGCTCGCATACGCCTCGTAGGTGCGCCGCTCGCCGTTGGGCGCCGCGATCGGCGGGCACCAGCCGTCCGCCGAGCACTGCGCGACCTCGGACCCGTTCGAGCGGATGACGAACCCGGTCAGGGCGGGGTAGGCGAGGCCGGCCTCGCCCGGGTCCACCCGCAGGGTGAGCTCTCCATCGGAGAAGCCGGTCTGATAGACGCTGGCGGGCGCCTTGGGGAAGCCCTGCAGGTCGAGGAGGAGCTGACCGTCGCGCTCGGCGTTGCTGCGCCGGCCCTGCGCGTCCTCCACGGAGAACGCGGCGGTGCAGGTCGCCCCGGGAGCGTCGCCGTCCCACGTGGCCAGGACCGACGTCTCCGAAGCGACCTGGAAGCTGATTCCGACGCACGCTCCGGTGGGACGAGCCTCCACCACGGTGAGCGGCGTGCGAGGCAGCGGGTTGACCTCGCCGCTCGCCCCGATCACCGAAATCGTGCACGACGACCCGGCCGCCTGCGAGCACTGCTCGGTGACCGACCCCCCTTGCGGAAGCGTCGAAGGTGCGGCACCGACGCGCAGGATGAGACGGACCGGAGGGACAGCCGGATGGCTGGTCACCGAGACGATCGCCTCCTCCTCGACACCCGGCACGGCGCGGTCCGCGCCGACCACGGTCACGATCGATCCGTTGAGCGAGACCTCGAACGCCGAGCCGGCATACTCGAGCGCGTAGGCGATGCTGCTCCAGTCCTCGCGCAGCTGCCAGCTGGTCATGTTCTGCAGGTCGAATTCGGCCGTCTCACCCGGCCCGACGGCCAGCGATCCGGCTCGCAGCTCAGGCTGAGGATCGACCGCCTGGATCACGATCGGCACCGAAAGATAAGTCCACTCGGTCTGGCCGACGAGCCGGACCGGCACCTGGCAGGCGTCAGCCCACGGCGCCCCCGCCCCGGCGTCGTACCGCACCAGCGTGCCCGACTCGACCGTGCAGGATGCTTCGGAGCGAGCCCCCGACGGGCGCACCTCGGTATTCACCTCGAGCGTCGCGCCTCGGGGCCCTGCCACGAGCGTCGCCATGTCGAACGTGACCGACTCGAGCTCGGCGACCTCGGGCGTCGGTGCACCCGAGCGCATCGCCAGGGCGAGGTCGTCGGTGCCGGGGACGCGGAGGAACGCGTACGTCGTCACGGCGCCCTCGGGGCCCTCACCGCTCACGGCGAACGGGATCACCCGCGTGCTGTCGGGCAGTGCGCCGCTGAGCTGCCGGCCGTCGACCGAAATGCCCGGCTGGTCGCCCCACAGGCTCACCGACAGGTCGTCGACATCGCCACCCGACCACGACGCCCGTCCGGAGAGCACGTCGACCCCCCTCGGGAAGTCTTCGCGCGTCTCGGCGGTGAGCACGGTGTCGTCGACGACCGGATAATTCGGCACGCTCTCGCGCACCACCTCGACGACGATGAGGCCGCGGCCGGTGTTGCCGGAGCTGGACTCGACGTCGTAGAGGAAGGACATCGTGGTCGGCTGGGTTCCGGCCTCGATGACAACGGTCGTCTCGCCGACCGAATCCAGGCGCCCGTCGAGGCGGTCGTATTCGGGGTTGGCGCTGCCGTCGCTCGAGGTCTCCGGCAGGTCGGGCCGGACGTCGGTGACCGACAGGGTGCCCATCGTCGGGTCCACGTCGTTGGCCAGCGGACTCACCCGGATCGTGCTCGTCGCTCCCGCCTGAACCTGCACGTAGTCGGTGAAGGTGACGGGGCTGGGATTGGACTGGCTGTCCAGGACTCCGAGGCGCACGACGCCCTCGCCCGTCTGCCCGAACGCGTCCACGACGCGATAGCGGAACGACACCTGGCCGCGGTATCCGGGCACGCTCGTGTACAGGATCGACTCTCCGTCGGCGGCGACCGTCGCCGATCCGCTGGCGGGCTGGCTCACGATGCGGTCGAGGCTCACGACATCCCCGTCGGGATCCATGCCGAAGTCGTCGAACGCGACGAGCGTCGACTGGCCGCTGAGCACACGACCCTCCAGCGTCTCCGGCATCGGTGCCCGGTTGGCGTCGTCGGGGAGCACCTCGATGTGCACGGTTGCGGGGTCTTCAAGCGCAGGAGCCCCCGTGGTGTACACCGTGTAGTCGATGCGATACTCCCCCGGCTCGGTCGGCGCGAGGTAGCGCAGCACGTCGCCGCCGGCGAAAGCGAGCGCGGCGGGCGAGCTGGACACGATCGACGCCGGGTTGAGGGTCGGCTTGCCTCCGGAGGGGGCGATGTCATTGTCGAGGACGGGGATGTCGATCTGCGACCCGGCGCGCACGACGACGGTGTCATCGACGGCGATGGGAGCCAGCTGGGGCGCGGGGGGCAGCAGGAAGACGGTCGCCTCCCCCGCCACGGTGGCGCCCTCGTCATCGGTACCGTCGCTGATCGTGTACGTGACGGTGCCGAGGCGACCCGTCGCTCCGGATGCCGTCGTCCCCGACACGCGCAGGTAGTTCTGACCGACCGCGTCCACGGAGAGACTGGCGCCCTCATCCGCATGTCCGACGACGTCGCTGAGCAGCAGCACCCGCCGCGTGGGGTTGGACACCGCCGTGAATACGTCGAGCGTCGCGTCCTGCTGCGGATGAACGAAGGCGACGACGGGTGAGGTCGCCAGCTGCGGCGGCGCATCGGCGGGGAGGATCGTGATCCGGGCCGTCCCCGTCGCCTCGGACAGGCCGTCCGAGACGGTGAAGTCGACGCGGAACGTGCCGGGGGCTCCCGCTGCGAAGTCGAAGGATGCCGAACCGCCGACGACGGTCGCGGTGGCCGCGGCGCCGTCGAGCACGCGCACGGATTCGAGCGCCATCGCCCCGGCGGTGCCGGTCACGTGCGGCGTCACATCGACGGTGAGGCCGGCTCCGATCGTGTCGATGACCGCGAAGGACTGGACCGTCAGTGTGGGCTCCGATGACACGCGCACCATCAGCGGCTTCGTCTCGACCTGGCCGACCGTGTCAGCGACGGTGACGTTGATCTCGACGAGCTCGTCGCCGTCGCCGCCGTCATCGCTGTGTTGATAGACCACTTCGCCGCCGGGCGTCGCTGCGACGCTGCCCGCGCCCGAGGTGTTCTGCACCGACAGCAGCAGCAGCGGGTCGCCGTCGGGGTCTACCCAGCCCGGCATCACCGGGACGGTGACGGTGCCGCCCCGCGCGACCTCGGGCGTGGGCCAGGGCACCAGGCATCCTTCGACGCCGCACCATTGCGGCGCGCCGTTGCCCGTCGACACCGACAGCGTGACCTCCACGGGCGACGACGACAGGCCGCCCTCCGAGGTCCCGTCGGTCACGGCGTACGCGAAGCCGGCGCTGCCCGCCGCGTCCGGTGCGACCTCCACCGTGAGGCGCTGCCCGTCGTCGGTGATAGAGACCGTGCCGAAGCCCGGGTCGAGCCCGGTGACCGAGGCAGGGTCGATGCTCAGCACGTCCTCGTTGGGGTCGTGGTCGTTCATCAGCACGGGCAGGGTCACCAGGCTCCCCGCACGCACGCCGAACGCGTCCGGGACGGCGACCGGGGGTCTCGGGTCGATCACGACCTGCAGCTGCTCCTCGCTCTGTGCGGCATCGGGGTCGGTGCGCTCGTCGAGCGTCCAGTCCTGGCTGGACTCGACCAGCTTGCCGTCCGGCAGCGTCCAGACCCACCCCGTGCGCGTCTCGTTCAGGATGACGGCGTCGTCGCTCGCGACGAAGGTGGGGCGCAGATCGTCCGGCAGGGTTCCGAGGTTGTAGTCGAGCTCTGACGGCCCGTTCCGCGAGCTCCACAGTCGACCGTTCCCTCCGCCCTCCGGCAGCCACGCGGCGAACACCTCGCCGTCGTGGACGATCGGGCGCGCAGGTGTTCCGAGCAGGCCCGAACCGTCTCCCTCCTCGGTCGTGACCCCCGATCCGTCGAGCGGCACCCGCATCAGTGCTCGCTCGTCGGCGAGGTATACGGCCGAGCCTCCGGGGTCGGGCTGGCTGACGAGCACCAACCCTGCGACCGAGGTCGAGATCGCGGTCTCGGCCCCCTCGAGCCACACCTCCCCGTCGGTGGTGTCGACGACCGCCCATGTGTCTCCCGCCGCCGAGATCGCCGGGGCGGCGATCGCATCCGTCTCGAGGGGATCGACGGAGAGCAGCTCGGAGGCGCGGATGTCGTACTGCAGCACAGAGCGGTCGGCGATCGAGTAGCTGAACAGCATCCCGCGCTCGTCGACGGCGATCGCGTCGGCGGTGTAATCCGCGGTGCTCTCGTCCTCGGACGGTGAGGGCTCGAGCTGGATCGTCCCGCCCGACGACAGCCTGCCGACGAAGACCGCACCGGAGTCGGTTCGGTAGGCCACGAAGTCGCCCGCGGTGGCGACATCCGTCGTTCCGGGGGGCGTCTTCGGCGAGTCGCGCAACGTGAGGTCATCCAGATCCGCCGGCAGGGCGGCGTCGATCTCGGTCAGCCTGGTGAAGCTGTCGGAGAAGAGGTACACGCCGTCCGCGGTCTGCGCGACCTGGCTGGGGTCGCTGACGTTGCGTACGGTGTCGAGCTCACCGACGGTGGTGTTGACGCGGGCATAGCGGCGAACCTCGCCGGTCTGCAGCGCCCAGACCGAGGTGTCGGTCTTCGCGGTCTCCTGCGCATCCAGTCCCGGCCACACGATGCTGACCCCCGCGACCAGGGCGAGGGCCGCGGCGCCCGCCGCGAGCCCGGCCGCCGTCCGGCGCTGCATCAGAGCACCCCCGACAGCAGGAGCGCCGTCACAGTGCCGCCCACCACGACGACGAGGCCGACCGCCGCCGCGACCCACGGCAGCATTCGCCGCGGGCGGTCGGGCGCCGAGAAGTCGGTGTCCTCGTCGCGGGCCAGTCCTGCCACCCCTGCGCCGGGGCGGGTCTTGCGCCGCTCGTCGCGCTCGATGCGGCTGCGCGCGGGTCCGCGCAGGTCGGTGTCGGCGAAATCGACCGGCCCGGATGCCGGAGACCACTCGTCCGCGGCGATCTCGATCTGCGCGGGCGAGATGCCGAGCTCTGTCTGGACGGCGCGCAGGGCCTCGGCGAACTCGCGGGCCGAGGCGTAGCGCTGCCGCGGATCGCGGCTCATCGCACGCGCGAGCACGGCCTGGAGGGACGCCGGGACGTCGGTGCGGTCGATGTCGACGTAGGTCGCTCGCGCGATGCGGCGGCGCAGCTGCTCCTTGGTGTTCTGCCCGCGCTCGGGCCGCTCGAAGGGACTGTGTCCGGCGATCAGCGAGTACACCGTCGCGCCGAGACTCCACACCTCGCTGGCCACCGTCCCGGCGGAGTCCTCGGCGATCACCTCCGGGGCGCTCCACGGGATCGACATGGCCAGCACCTCGTCGGCGGTCTGCCGCGCGAGCGAAGAGGAGATGCCGAAGTCGGCGAGGACCGGAGCCCCGAAGGTGGTGACCAGGATGTTGCTGGGCTTCACGTCGCGGTGCACCAGCCCGGCCCGGTGCGCGGATTCGAGCGCACTGGCCATCTTGACCCCGACGGTGAGCACCTCCGGCACCGGGATGCGCTCGTTGCGGTACCGGTGAGACAGCGACCCGGGACAGAACTCCATCACGATGTACGGCCGCCCGTCGGCCGAGATGCCCGCCTGGTAGACGGTGACGATCGAGGGATGCGCGGACAGGTGCGCCAGCACGTCGGCCTCGGCGTTGAACATCCGCCGCAGGTCGGGATCACGCACGTCGCTCGGCAGTACTTTGACCGCGACATCCCGCCGAGGCATGTCCTGCTCGTAGAGGAAGACGTCGGCGAAACCGCCCGAGCCCAGGGGCCGGATGTAGGCGAGCCCCGGCAGTATCGGGGGCGCGGACGGCAGGCGTGTGGCCACCGAAGCCTCCCCGGAGTTCGCCCGCTCACTGCGGCGGGGCGCCACTGCCCTGTCCGTTCACGAGGGACGGTGCAGTACAAACCCGATCATGCTAACAAAACCGCTTGTGAGCGCCTCGACCCGCTGTGGACTCGCGCACGCACCCCGTGCTCCCTCCGCGATCACGCCGGCGGCGGGTCATTGGGATCGAACGGCGCGTCCAGCGACCGGGTCAGCTCTTCGAGCATCGCCTCGATCTGCGGCTCGACGTACCGGCCGATCGCCGCCTGGATCCGCAGGCGGTGATGCAGCAGGATCGTGCACACCTCGCGGCCGACCATGTTGGCGTAATCGTCGGCGAGGCCGACCTCCTGGCGCAGCGCCGCCTTCGCCTCGTCGCTGAGCGGCGGAAGCGCCGGGATGCCGGAATCCGCCTCTTCGGCGAGGCCGGAGATCGTGAACAGGAACGGGGCACCCGGCTGCGGTTCGGGGTCCAGCGGCAGTCCCTCGAACTCCGGCTCGAGTCCCTCGGCGGGGCGGTAGCTGCGTGCGCGGTTGCGGGCGGCCTGGTGATCGAGCTCGGTCTGCAGCATCGGCAGGTTGACGGCGGTGTACTCGGCGACGGCGTGGTCGACGATCGTCTTGATCCGCGTCGACAGTCCGTGCTGCACGCCGTGCGGCACATCCGCTCCGAGTCCCGCCGCCGACAGCACGGGAGAGCCGAAGCAGCGCCGGCACGGGGCGACGCGGCCCCGGTGGGTCGCCGGCTCCCAGCGGGGAAGCCAGCGCAGCCAGGCGTCCACCGCCTGGCTGACCTGCGTCTCGAGCGAGCGCTCCACGACTCAACGGTAGTCCGCCACGCCAGTCGGCGCCCGGGTTTCCGGGGCGCCGCGCCGCCACAGCGCCCGGTCGAGGGCGCTCGCCGCGACTCCCTACTCGTCGAACTCGTCCTCCCACGGCCACCGCGGTCGTTGCGCCCGAGTGCGAACGAGCGCGATCCCGCCCCATGCGGCGACGGCGCCCGACGCCGCGACGACGATGCCGAACCACGTCGTGGCGATGCGTCCCGCCACACCGGTCGCGACGGTCAGGTCCGCTCCGGTCGAGAGCACCCCGATCCACATCGAGACGACATAGACGACGTAGCACGCCAGCGCCGCCCACAGCGCACCCCAGAAGGACGGATGCTGCCGCCGCAGCGTCAGCCACAGCGAGAGGGCGAACGCCGCGGTCGCCAGAGCGGTCGCGACGATGCCCGGAATCTGGCCCAGGCCACGCGCCTCGACGATGTCGGCCCCGACAGCGAGGCTCACCATCCCGAGACCGAAAATCACGAGCGCGATGAACGAGACGGTCGCGAGGGCGAGCGCGACGATCGGGCGGACCGGTCCGCCGGAGGATTGCGGAGCGCCGGTCACACCTACACGCGCGTGAGCTGAGGACCCGCCTCGAGCGTGCGCTCGTACTCGCGCTGAGCCTCGATGTTCAGCTCGGTCACGCGCGCGCCGCGGGAGGCCACCCAGGCACCGAACCAGATCGTCAGCTCGCGGCCGATGATGAACGCGCCGATCGCGAGCGGCGCGAGGAACTCGCTCTGGACGAGGGCAGCCCCTTCACTCGCGGTGAGCATCCAGAACGGCGCCTGGAAGAGCACCCCGAGGATGTGGCCGAGATACGCGGCGACGCCCACGAGCAGGCCGAAGATGACCCACGCCCCCCAGCGGCCGCGGTTGATGATGGCGCCGAGCAGCCAGAACGCAACGAAGAACACGACGATGGGCACCCACAGCGCCCAGGTGCCGAGGGCGAGGAGCGCGGTCGAGCCGAGGGTGTCCACCGTGACGTCGCCATTGAGCAGGCCCACGCCCAGCCACACCGCGAGGTACAGCACCCCGAAGGCGAGAGCGGCGAGCAGCCCGATGGCGCCGGCGGCACCGCGGTTGCCGCGCAGGCGCGGTGCTTCGGGAGCCTGCACGAAGATCGGCTGCGGGGTGGAGTACGCGGGCGCCACGACAGCGGTCTCGGCTGCGGGGGTCTCCATGACGGTCTCGCGTTGCGTCACCACGGGTGTCGCGGCCACGGTCTCAGCCGGAGGCTCCCACGCCGGCGTCGAGTCGTCGGCGTGCGCCTCGTAGAGTGCGCTGTCGAAGGTCGAATCGTCGTCGTACGCGGAGCGCGCGGGCTCGACGGGCGTCCGGGGTGTCTCGGCGGTCTCGGCCGGGGAGTCGACGTGCGACTCGTGGGCCGCGGTCTCGTCCGCGACCGCGTTCCGGCGGGCGGCTTCGGCATCCGCGATCCCCTGGTTGGCGCTGTCCACGACGTCGTCGACCGGCCGGGGCTCATCGACAGGTTCGCCGTAGGACGACTTCGACTCACTCATCGGGCGCACTCCTCACGCAGGGCGTGTCCCTGCACTGCGAGAGTAACCTGCGGCCGGCGTCCTCCCGCATAGGCGTGCCGTGCAATTGCGGGAGTGGCGAGGCGAATGGATGCCGGTCGCGACGCGACGGGCGGGCACGACGAGCGGCCGCAGGTGCGCGCTTAGGGTGAGGGCATGGCAACTCGGCGCACGCCGCGGGCGGTGGCCGCGGCATCCGTTCTCGTGTGCGTTGCCGCGCTGGCTGCCTGCCTGCCCGAGCCCACTCCGTCGCCCTCCGCCGGCGCTTCCGCTGCGCCCGAGCCGGAGTCGAGTGCGTCAACCACGCCGCAGCCCTCGGCGACCGCGGGCCTCGTGCGGATCCCCGCCGACTGCCGCGAGATGCTGACGCCGGCCGTGCTCGCGCAGCTGGAGGGCATCCCGCTGAACGACCCGGGCAACGGCATCCCGACCGGCGTGCAGCCGGACGGCAGTCTCGCCTGTCTGTGGCGCGATCCCCGGGCCGACACGACCCACATGATGACAACGATCACGTACGTCGCGCGCGGCGCCGCCCTCGACATGCTCAATGAACTCGCCGCGGCTGAGGGCTTCGCCTGCTACGCGCCCGACGGCGGAACCCGCTGCGAGAAGACGTGGTTCAACGAGGTGTACCCCGTCGTGGACGGCCGCACGCTGTTCTGGCGCGATGGGATCCTCATCGACTCGAGGTTCTCGAATCTCGCGCCCGACGGCTACACGGCGGCGATCGTCGCGAGCGTGTTCGGCTGAGCCTGTCGAAGAGTCACCCCCACACGTGCGCGGCCAGGCGCGTGCCGTAGAACTCCGGATGCCATCCCCGCTCCACGCTGGAGAGCCACAGACCGCCGCGCAGCGTGTGCTCCTCGAGCACGTCGGCGGCGGTTCGCGTGCATACGACGGCGTCTGAGTCGGATGCGCAGTCGAAACCCTGGCCACGCAGCGAGGACTCGGCGATCGCGCCGGCGTCGCCCGCGACCCGGGAGAGCGTCGATTCGATCGTCCGCCCGTCTCCCGCCTGCCAGTGGCAGGAGATCCGCACCGACGGCGCGAGCGCATCGGTGAGTGCGGTGATGACCGTGGGCGGCGGGGCCGCGTCCTGCGAGAGCAGCACCTCGGGGGTCCAGGTGATCTCCGCCCACAGATCGTCGGGGTACAGGGCCCGGCAGTCGAGCTCGCCGGACGCGATCGCGCGGCTCGCGGGGGCCTCCGTCGCCGGGGCGGCCACCGGCTGCGACGTCGTCGCGCGGAGCATGTCGCCCATCCACGCGACCGAGACCGGAAGCATCGGCTGCGCCAGCCAAGCCAGCACCGCGACGACGGCAGCGCACAGGAGCCCCGCGGGCCATGCGATCCACGAGTTGCGTCCACCGGTGCGCGCCAAGGCCCCCACCTCCTGCTTCCACGGTAAGCGGGTGGGCGACGGGTCCCGGATCCGGCGCGCGACGGTCGCCGAGACCGCTGTCGCGCACCCGGCGCCGACTCGCCGCCGCGGGTGTCATCGCGACCGCGACGCTTCCCTGCTTGCGCCACACATATTCGTAGGGGCAGATGCAGGAAAGTGTGGCAGTCGGCGATCTGCGTCGCAGATGCCCGGGTGAAAGGCGGGACCGCGAAAGGCCCCTGCGCGAGCAGGGGCCTTTCGGTGCGATCACGGATGCCGCGGACCCTTCGACGAGCTCAGGGTCGGCGCGGGATCAGTTGTAGGTACCGGGCGTGAAGTCGTCCGTCGAGAAGCTGTCGAAGTCGACGTAGCTCAGGTCGGCGTCGCTGTAGGCGCCGTCCGACGCGAAGATGCGGTTGGGGTACCGCTCGCTCTTCGCCTCCTCCGTCGCCTCGACCACGACGTTGCGGTACTTCGCAAGTCCGGTTCCGGCGGGGATGAGCTTTCCGATGATGACGTTCTCCTTGAGGCCCAGAAGCGGGTCGCTCTTGCCCTCCATGGCGGCC
>Ga0190271_10001400_pt1 | contig 13695 bp, 11 predicted proteins | sample Popmic356T_FD_133747 | JGI IMG/M metagenome (GOLD analysis project Ga0190271, IMG submission 133747) | Populus adjacent soil microbial communities from riparian zone of Weber River, Utah, USA - 356 T | ecosystem: Environmental > Terrestrial > Soil > Riparian zone | place: USA: Utah | collected...
ACCCGAAGATCCCGTTGGCCACCGAGTAGGCGACCTCGTGATGGAACGAATGTCCGGCCAGGGTGGCGTGGTTCCCTTCGATGTTGACCTTGTACTCGCCGACGAGGTCGTAGCGCTCCAGGAACCCGTGGACGGACTGGCAGTCGTAGTCGTACTGGTGCTTGGTCGGCTCGGCGGGCTTTGGCTCGATGAGAAGTGCCCCGGTGAAGCCGATCTTGTGCTTGTGCTCGGCCACCATGGTCAGGAACCGGGCGAACTGCTCACCCTCCCGTCTCAAATCGGTGTTGAGCAGGGTCTCGTATCCTTCGCGGCCTCCCCACAGCACGTAATTGGCCCCTTCGAGTCGCTGGGTCGCCTCCAGGGCGTGTTTCACCTGGGCCGCGGCGTAGGCAAAAACCTCCGGGTCGGGATTGGTAGATGCGCCGGCCGCGTAGCGAGGGTGGGAGAACAGATTGGCGGTGCCCCAGAGCAGACGGACGCCGGTTTCGGCCATCTTCTTCTCGGCGTAGTCGACCATGGTCTCGAGGTTCGTAGCCGACTCGGCAAAGGTCTCGGCCTCGGGAGCGATGTCGACGTCGTGGAAGCAGAAGAAGGGTGTTCCCAGCTTGGAGAAGAACTCGAATGCGGCCTCCATCTTCTGCCTGGCCGCGTCCATCGGGTCCCCCTCGCCGCTGAGCCAGGGCCGGTCGAGGGTGCCGCCGCCGAAGACATCGCTGCCCGGCCAGTTGAACGAGTGCCAATAACAGACGGCTATCCGGAGGTGATCCTCCATCCGCTTGCCAAGGACCTCACGGTCGGGCTCGTAGACGCGGAAGGCGAGATCCTCCTCGGAGTCGAGCCCTCCGAACCCGATCGGCCCGGGGACGTCGGCAAAGAACTCATCAGGCACGGTCAACCTCCACTTGCTCTCCCGTCGTGTACGGGTGGAACACTATTTATGTCGGTGGCTCGGAGCAGATCCGGCTCAGTCCCCTGACCGCTTGGACTCCACGATCGTGGCCCGATAGGGCCCGCTGGGAGCTTCGACGGTGACGTCTTCACCGACCCGACTGCCGAGGATGGCCGTGGCCAGGGGGGAGTCCGATGAGATTCGGTCGGTATCGAGGCCGGCTTCTGCCGGGTCCACGATGAGGTGGCGGACCTGCTCGTCGTCCGCAAGTCGAAGCGTCACCCAATCACCGATCTGCACGAGGTCAGGATCCTCGGGCACGTCGTAGACGTTGCCCGCCGTCTCCAGGACGTACTTGAGCTGCTCGAGCTCACGTAGTGCGAGATCTTGCTCGAGTCTGGGGCCCACCTCGTCGTCTTCCCGCTCGATCGCCTCCACCAGGGCTGGGATCGTTTCCTCCTCGAGACGGCGGGCGCGCTCCTCGAGGAGCACACGGCCCTCTTGGGTCAGGAGCGGTGGCTCGCCTGTAGAGGTCATCTCGTATCCCTTCTTCCTATGCCCGCGGAGCGGATTCGTGGATTAGAGAAGAGCCCGATGAACGACTTTCGCCGCCCTTCGGGCCCTTCAGATCCAACCTTGGCACACGTCTTCGAGTTTGTCCAGCGGGTTGAACGGCGAGTCAGGCATCTTCGTGGACTACGAGATCGCGGGTTATGGCATCCGGCGCGGCGAAGACATGCAGGAGCTCGGCTTCGTGCCCGACGGCCCTCAACTCCGCTCGGGGGACCTTGCGTTGGAGATGGACCTCGAGCTGTGACCCCTTGCCTTGCCTGGCGATCTTCCACCATCCGCTGAACAAGCCGTCGACGAGGACATTGCCCACCCAGCCCGGAGGCACGATCCCGGGAGTCAGGAACCGGGAGCGGTCGGAATGCCCGAGCAGAACGTTGTCGTACTCGGGCAGGAAGCGGGGCGGGGCAGGCGTGTCTTCATCGAGGATCGGGGCATCAGGGTGATCGAGCAGCTCGGCGCCGTCCTCGCCTCGAATGGAGCGAAGACTGTCGCGCATGCCGTCGACCACCTGGCGCAGGCCGTTGAGCCTCGACCAAACCCTCATGTCGGAGATCGACGCCGGCCCGAAGGCAGCCAGGTACCGCATGACGATCATCTCGACGTCTATCACCTTGGGCAACGCCCGTCCGACCCAGCTCTCGAGTGTCGTCCAGGTGGCCGCGCTGGTTCGACCCCACAACCCTCGCGGCGGGACCTGGATCACCGGCAGCAGGTAGGTGACGACCTGGGCCATCGAGTTGCCGGGCATCTCAGGCCATCTCTCTTCGAGGGCCCGCGCCAGATCGGCACGCGTCATCGGACGTTCCTCCAACAACGACCGTCCCTGGTCGAGGATCGTTTCCCGATCGATGGCGGCCGTGTCCTTCGCAAAGGAGGTGGATCCGAGGACGGCGGCCAGCGTCTCCTGGAGATGTGCCCGCAAGAACATGAAGTCAGATGTCGTGGAGATGTGAAGTGTCGCCCGCATCAGAGCGCCCCGGATCGCCTCACGGCGTTGGATCATCCCTGAGAGATCCTCGGGGTCGAACCCCTCGAGACGGGACCACAGGCCGTAATAGGGGTCGTGGGGGTTTTGCGCCTGCATCCCCACCAGGAGCTCCATGGCCTCGCCCGGTGTTCGTGTCTCCCGCTGGAGCAGCAGCTGGCGACCCAGCGTGGTCCTGTTGAGGGCCCGGCCGCTGAGCCGGGCGGTCAATGCTTGATTTCGAGACCGCCGAACAGAACGGTTGCGTTGACGGCCAGCGTGGGAGCGTCCGCCGGGACCGGGTCCTTGGCGGTCGCGTTATCGATGCCCCCGAACAGGGGTAGTCCACGGGTGATGACATTCCAGCCCTGTGGGACCGTGACTTCCACGCCCCCGAACGCAGCGAACACGTCGAGCTCGGCGCCGGGCGCGGGCAGGGTGTCCCGGAGATCCACTTCGGCTCCGCCGAACACGGCCGTGATGTTGCCACCCTGGAATTGCTTCGAGTGCGATGCGATCTCGCTGCCGGAGAACACGTTGAAGCTGTTGACCCTGTCGCCGGCTTCCGTCCTCGCGCCGAGCCCGCGTCCGAACAACACGAGAAGCCCGACGAGGATGATCGCGGCGGGAATGATGAAATTGCCAAGGTCGACGATGTCGAGATTCGAGAGCAGGAAGGCCAGGCCAACCGCCGTGATGATCAGGGCCACCGGCCAGTGTCGTGGGTTGGCGGCGAAGGTCAGGATGCCGGCGAGGATCAGGATCGCCGGCCACCAGGTTCCGAAGATCTCGCCCGCATCGAGCACACCGGCGTTGTCCAAGAGCAGCACCGTCCCCACCGCGACGATGAGCAGTCCGAAGAAGAGCCGTCCCCAGTTCATCGGCGGCAACCTACCAGCCGACCCTCAATCCCCGGCGACGAAGAATCTCCATTCACCCGTCTCGGTGATGCCGATGCGCCAGAGGGCGTAGGCCCCGAATTCTGCGGTCTGGTCGAGCTCCTCCTGTGTGTAGACAGTGAGCAGGGCGTCCATGTCGGCGGGTGGGATCTCCTCCCACGAGTCGTAGACGAACGCAGACGGCCAGTAGTAATGACGAGGCAGGTCCTCGTAATCCTCGAAGGCATACGGAGTGTCGAACAACTCGACCAGGAGGGCGAGAGCCGGATAGGTGCCCTCCTCCTCCCACATCGGGATGTTCTCGAATCCGCCCCCGCCGAAGCTGGTGACGATGTCGGGAGAAGCCAGGGCCTCGAGAGCCCCGTAGTCGCAGGCGATGGCGGCGGCGGCGATCGCTCTCCTCGCGTCGGCGACCGGCGCCGGTAGCCCTTCCTGCTCGGCGGGCATCGGCATCCCTGCGGCCGAGCAATTGGTGACGACCGGGGGAGCGGTGGTGACAGGCGCCGTGGTGACCGGCTCGGCCACGGTGGTAGATGCCACGGCCGGGGTGGTAGTGGGGGTGGACCCGCTGACAGGCCCGGAGTCTTCGGGACTCGAGATCATCGGGAGCACACCGAGTGTGACTATCACCACGCCGAAGGCGGCGGCGAAGATCAGCCATCCTCGGGGCAGGGTGCGTCGAGCTCCGGTCTCCAGTGGAGGCGGCACGGCCTGCTTGGCAGACTGGCGCACCTCCTGGGCGGCCTGTTCCATCCTCTGCTCGAACTCGTCGAGATGCTTCATATCGTCTCCTCGCCCCATGCCTCCAGACGCCGGCTGAGATGAGCCCGCGCCTTGTGGAGATGCGCCTTCACCGCACCCGTGCTCACCCCCATCACCTCGCCAATCTCTTCGATCGACAGCTGATCGACGTAGTGCAGAACGGTGGCCTGGGCCTGACGTCGTGGGAGCTTCCTCACCTCTTCCCAGACTTCGGTGGCTCGCGGGTTGAGCTCGGGAAGGGTGTCCTCGCCGGCGCGGCCACCGAGTCGTGTCAGGGCTCGCAGCTCGGCGCCGGCTCTCCGATGAATCGAGGTGGCCCGGTTTATGAGCACACGGCGGACCCATGCACCAGGGTCGTCATAGCCCGATACCCGGTCCCAGTTTCGGTGGGCAGCCACGAACGATTCCTGGGCGAGGTCCTCCGCCGAGGAACCGCTTTGCAAGAGCGCGCGCGCGATCGCCACCATCCGGGCGTACTCACGCCGGTAGAAGCTCTCAAATGGCTCGACGTCGAGCGCTCCGATGTCTGTCGAAGACACGTGTCTCCTCGATTCCTGCATCGTGCTCACCCACCTAACACGCACCACCGCGCTACTTGGTTTACCCGTAGTCGCCGCCCGGGTACGAAATATGGCGGTGTGAAATAGATTGGGATTGATCATGGATCTGAATCGACTCACCGAAAAGTCACAGCAGGCGCTTTCCGAAGGCCAGACGATGGCGGTGCGCCTCGGTCACCCCGAGGTCGACGGCGAGCATCTTCTCCTCGCCCTCTTGACCCAGCCCGAAGGCTTGGTCCCTCGCCTCATCTCCCAGGCCGGGGGCGAGCCCGCCCGACTCGTCGCCGACATGGAGGCCGAGCTCGGCAAGCGCCCGAGTGTCAGCGGCCCAGGAATCTCTCCTGGTGAGATCCGGGTGACACAACGTCTGGCCCGGCTCCTCGACACGGCTGAGATGGAGGCGACGCGTCTCAAGGACGAGTACGTGTCGGTGGAGCACCTCATTATCGCCTTCCTCAGCGAGGCGGACACTGCGGCCAAACGAGCCATGGCCGAGCAGGGCATCACCCGGGATCGCTTTCTCGAGTCGCTGACAGCCATCCGGGGGAACCAACGGGTCACCTCGGCAACTCCTGAGTCGGCGTACGAGTCGCTCGAGAAGTACGGCCGGGATCTGGTGGTCGACGCCCGTGGCGGGAAGCTCGATCCGGTGATCGGCCGCGACACCGAGATTCGCCGGACCATCCAGATCCTGTCGCGGAAGACGAAGAACAACCCGGTGCTGATCGGTGACCCGGGGGTGGGCAAGACCGCCATCGTGGAGGGGCTGGCCCAGCGCATCATGCGGGGTGACGTCCCGGAAGGGCTGAAGGACAAGACGGTGTTCGCCCTCGACATGGGGTCCCTGATAGCCGGGGCCAAGTACCGAGGTGAGTTCGAGGAGCGTCTCAAGGCTGTTCTGGGCGAGGTGAAGGCGGCCGAGGGACGGATCCTTCTCTTCGTCGACGAGCTGCACACGGTCGTCGGCGCTGGGGCGGCGGAGGGGGCTATGGACGCGGGGAACATGCTCAAGCCGATGCTGGCCCGTGGCGAGTTGCACATGATCGGTGCCACCACGCTGGCCGAGTACCGAAAGCACATCGAGAAAGACGCCGCCCTCGAGCGGCGCTTTCAGACCGTGCTCGTGGACGAACCAACCGTGGAGGACGCGATCTCGATCCTTCGCGGCCTTCGTGAGCGCTTCGAGGTCTTTCACGGGGTGAAGATCCAGGACGCCGCGCTGGTCGCAGCTGCCGTTCTCAGCCACCGCTACATCACCGACCGATTCCTCCCCGACAAGGCGATCGACCTCGTCGACGAGGCGTGCGCCATGCTGCGCACCGAGATCGATTCCATGCCGGCCGAGCTCGACGAGCTCACCAGACGTGTCACCAGGCTCGAGATCGAAGAGGCTGCGTTGAGCAAGGAGAAGGACGCGGCCAGCAAGAAGCGGCTCGAGGAGCTGCGGAGAGAGCTGGCCGACCTCAAGACCGAGGCAGCCGCGACGAGGGGGCAATGGGATTCGGAGCGGCAGATCCTGAAAGAGGTGCAGGAGCTGCGCGCCTCGATCGAACGGGTGCATCGGGAGGCCGAGGAGGCGGAGAGGAACTACGACCTCGGTCGCGCCGCCCAGCTGCGTCATGGGGACCTACCCGAGCTGGAGCGAAAGCTGACGGAGGTGGAGGAGAACCTCGCCGCCGAGCAAGGTGAGCATCGTCTCCTGCGCGAGGTGGTGACCGAGGAGGAGATCGCCGGGATCGTGTCACGTTGGACCGGTATACCCGTCAGCCGCCTTCAGGAAGGCGAGCGGGAGAAGCTCCTCCGACTCGACTCAGTCCTCCACGAGCGGGTGGTGGGTCAGGACGAGGCGGTCCGCCTCGTGGCCGACGCGATCATCCGTGCCCGCTCAGGGATCAAGGACCCCCGCCGACCAATCGGCTCTTTCGTTTTCCTCGGGCCTACCGGGGTTGGGAAAACGGAGCTGGCCAAGGCACTGGCTTCGTCCCTCTTCGACAGCGAAGAGAACATGGTCCGCATCGACATGAGCGAGTACCAGGAGCGGCACACCGTGAGCCGTCTGATTGGGGCGCCTCCGGGGTATGTCGGGTACGAGGAGGGCGGACAGCTCACGGAGGCCGTTCGGCGGAAGCCCTATTCAGTGGTTCTCTTCGACGAGATCGAGAAGGCGCATGCCGACGTGTTCAACACACTGCTCCAGGTGCTCGACGACGGGAGGCTCACCGACGCCCAGGGGAGGACGGTCGACTTCCGCAACACGGTCATCATCATGACCTCCAACATCGGCTCCCAGTACCTGCTGGAGGGGATCACCCCGGCGGGGGAGATCAAGCCCGAGGCGAGGGAGATGGTGACCAGTGAGCTACGACGCCATTTCAGACCCGAGTTCCTCAATCGGGTCGATGACATCGTCCTCTTCAAGCCGCTGAGCCTGGAAGAGATCGAGAGGGTGGTCGACCTGATGCTCGACGATGTGAGGAATCGGCTGGCTGAGAGGAATACCAAGCTCGAGGTGAGCGAGGCCGCCATGCAGTTCATCGCCGAGCAGGGCTTCGACCCCGTATACGGGGCCCGACCGTTGCGACGATTCATCTCCCACGAGTTGGAGACCCGCATCGGTCGTGCTCTGATCGGTGGCGAGGTCCAGGATGGCGCCACCATCAGGGTCGAGTTGGTCGAAGGCGACCTGGCTGTGGTGTTCGAGAACCACCCCGAGCTCGAGCCCGATCGGACCTGATCACCCCGGGGGGGATAGGCGCGATTGGGGGCTTGGGCAGGATCGCTGGTACGGTAAGAACTCGACGCGGCCTCGGTGCCAGTCTTTCGTTATCCCCGCAGGGCTCATGGATGCGCTCTCCGTAGCCGGCGAATCGCTGTGGCTCAACAAACAGCCGACGCATTCACCGGTCGTTCACGTCACGGAGTTCTGGATGAAACAAAGCCAAGCCAACCTCTCGTCAATCGGATTCGTCAGCACATATCCGCCCACGGTCTGCGGTTTGGCCACCTTCACCGCTGCTTTGCGTGGGGCCATGGCAGGAGATCGAGGATCGGAAGAGGGTCTCGGGGTGGTGAGTCTCGGGGACGCCCGACTCGAGAAATCCCGACCCGAAGTCATATTGCAGCACGTCAACGGCAATCGATCCTCGTTGCGGGAGGCGGTTCGTGTCCTGAACCGCCATGACATCGTTGTGTTCCAACACGAGTACGGGATCTATGGCGGGCCCGACGGCGACGAGATCCTCGACTTCCTGTCCGACCTGGAAGTCCCCACCATCGTCACGCTGCATACCGTGCTTGACAAGCCGACACTGAGACAGAAGCGAATTCTGGAGAGGATCGTCGACCTGGCGGGGCAGACGGTCGTGATGAGCGACACCGCCCTCCGCCGATTGCGAAACAGATACAACCTCGACGCCGACGGAGTGACCATGGTGCCCCACGGGGCGATGCCCGAACTGGCCATTCCGGGCGCTGCCAACGGGCCCCGACCCGTCGCCCTGACCTGGGGGCTGATCGGGCCCGGAAAGGGGCTGGAGACGGCTCTTGACGCTTTCGCAACCGTGAAAGACCTCCAGCCGCTTCCCCGCTATGTGATCCTCGGCAAGACCCACCCCAAGGTCCAGGCCGCTCAAGGTGATTCCTATCTGGATGGGCTGAAGGCGAAGGTGCACGCGCTGGGTCTGGTGGATGTCGTCGAGTTCGACAACCGCTATTTGGACACCGATTCCCTTGCCGCGGAGATCAGACAGGCCGACCTCGTGCTTCTCCCCTACGAGTCCACGGAACAGGTCACCTCGGGTGTGTTGGTCGAGGCCCTGGCCGCCGGGAAGCCGGTGGTCGCAACGGACTTCCCCCACGCGGTGGAGATGCTCGGCAGCGGTGCCGGTGCCCTGGTCCCCCACTCCGATCCCGAAGCGATGGCAACCGCCTTGCGAAGCCTCTTCTCTGAGCCCGGAGTGGCCGCACGGATGGCGGCGATGGCAACTTCCATCGGTTCGACCCTCCACTGGCCGGTGGTGGCGGCTCAATACGAAGCCATCGCCTCCACATTGGTTGAGCGTCAGGCCTTGGTCTCTGCCTTCACCTCCGGGCGACGTGCCGCGGGTCTGGCCAAGGTCGGGTGAATCCCACAAATCTGACGTCGGTGTTCCCCGGCGCTGGCATCCTTGGAGTCATCGAGGCCATCCCGGCACCCCGTTTCCAACACCTGCGGCGGATGACAGACCACGTGGGAATCTGGGAGCACGCCCGGTACACGACCCCCCGACCCGAGCATGGTTATTGCACCGACGACAACGCTCGGGCACTGATCGTCCTCAGCCGTGAGCTCGATCCCTCAGCCGAGCTCATCGGGCTTGCCCGCGTCTATTTTCGGTTCGTGGCGGACGCAGCCCTTCCCGAAGGCGGTTTCCACAACAGGCGAGGAGCGGACGAGTCATGGGGGGACGAGGTCGGATCCGATGACTCACAGGGTCGAGCCATCTGGAGTCTGGGCTCGGCCGGCCGACTGGGACCGGAGGAGTGGATGCGTCGTGCCGCACTGGGGTTGTTCCATCGGCAGGAAGGCTTCTCCTCGACGTCCCCACGAGCCAACGCTTTCGCGATTCTGGGAGCCTCCGAGGTGCTGTCGGGGGATCCGGAGAATGCGGTTGCCAGGAAGGCGCTCACGCGCTGGGCCTCCATTCTCCACGCCTCCGATGACCCCGGATGGCCCTGGCCCGAGCCGCGGCTCGCCTACGACAACGCCCGAATCCCGGAAGCCCTCATCGCAGCGGGCATTTCCCTAGGTAACGAAGACCTCGTCGAAACCGGTCTTCGACTGCTCGAATGGCTGATGACAATCGAAACCCGCGACGACCACTACAGCTTCGCGCCAGTCGGCGGCTGGGCACGGGGCGAGGCCCGACCCGGCTACGACCAGCAACCGGTGGAGGCGGCGGCAATGGCGGATGCGTGCGCTCGCGCCTGGCTGCTCACAGGTGAAGGAAAATGGAGGGACGGAGTGTTGCGGGCCGCCCGGTGGCTGGTCGCCGACAACGACGGGGACGTGCTGCTCTACGACTTCGAAACCGGCGGATGCTGCGACGGCCTGACGATGAACGGGCCGAACATGAACCAGGGTGCGGAGTCGACTCTCTCCGCCCTGAGCACCCTGCAGCAGGCCGGAAGAGTCTTCTAGTGGCCCGATGACTCGGAGACACCCTCACCCTATTTCTCCGACAGACCACTAGCCGTCGAAATGATCGGTCGGGCAGTTGTCTTCCACGCTGTAGTCCTCGCCGGATCGCTCATACGAATACAGGCAATCGGGCGAATTCACCTGGACGTCGAGTGTGAAGATGTCCTCGTTCCAGTTGTAGGAGCCCTCCCCGGTGAGCGTCAGACCCTCCATGAAGACACATTCGTCGAGGACGAAGCCGTCCGTCTCCTCCTGGACGGTGAACGTGATCACACCGCCCTGGTTGCACCCTACGGGGGTGTCGGTGACGGTGTCCCACCAGTAGTACTCGGGCATGTAGAAGATCTCGAACTCGACGGAGTCGAACACCGTCTCGGCGCTGTCGAACTCGTCCACACTGAGCGGGAGCAGCGAGATGTAATACCCGACCACGTCTCCCTCACACTCGGTCTCCTCGGGGGAGGTGCCATCGACGATGAAGCCGGTGACCGGGTCGTCCGGGCATTCGTTGCCACGACCGAAGATGACATGGGGACCGCCCTGCTTGGTGAGCAGATATCCCTCCTCCAATCGCTCTGACACGTCGACGCCCTGCTGGTAGGGGGTGGCGGGATCGATGGTGGAGCCCAGCACCATGGTGGGCGTTCCCGGAGCGACCAATGGCTCAGGTCGCGTGGCGTCCTCGTTGACAGTGGGCCAGAAAGCACAGGGCAAATCCCCGAAGAACAGGATTCCCAGCCGGGCAGGGTCGACATCTGCGCCGGCGGTGAAGAAGGCCTGGGCGGTCTCCTCCGGCGTCGATCCGGGGTAGTAGTAGTCGAGGCATTCGACCGCGTAGTAGATCGCATCCGAGTAGGTCGGGTCTTCGATCACCGCCTCGGTCTCGGGGTCCAGCCCGAGATTGATATGGAGGAGCCGGAGCAACGGCACCAGGTCGCCCCGCCCGCTGTGTGCAGCCAGGGCGCGGAGGAACATCATCCGGTCGTCCTCCGAGTACATCTGCCCGCTGGCCACGGCCTCGAGGTCGCCGAGGCCGAAGGCGCGCTCCTCGAACCCGCCGCTGGGTAAGGGGAACTGAGCCGTCAGTGGCGCTTCGACCAGCAGCGCGAGGAGCTGGTCGTAGGCTTGATCCGGGGCGACGCCGAGGTCGGCTGCGCAGAACTCGTCCTCAGCGCAATAGTCCAGCGTCGCTTGAAGTGTGTCCCCAAAGGCAGCTGCTTGCTCCTGGAAGAAGTCCAGGCCCTCGAGCGTCAGGTCGACCGTTCCGTCGAGAATCATTCGGGCGACTCGATCTCCGTGGGCGGCGGCATAGGTCTGTGACAGCTGAGTGCCATAGCTCTCCCCGTAGAGGACGATCTGCTCGTAGCCGAAGATCTCCCGGAAGACCTCGAGATCCTCGGCGGCCTGGTTGGTCCCGAGATAAGGGAGCATCTCGGGATCGCCCATCTCGGCCACACAATCGTCGGCGAAGGTGGAAGCGGCCGAAGTGAGAGTCTCCTGGTCGAAGCCGAGCCCCGTCGTCGCATCCACCCGGTAGTAGGCCGCCGCGGCTAGAGGGCAGCTCAAACCACCTGACATTGCGACTCCCCGCTGATCGAAGAAGACGATGTCATATGACTCGGAGATCGACGGGTCTAGCGCCTCGGTGTAGGAATCGGCCACTGCAATCCCGGAGCCGCCCGGGCCTCCAGTGGCGGTGACGAACGCCCCGAGCCGTTCCCCGGTGGCGGGGAGGACGGCAAAGGTCACGGGGATCGTCCGCTCGTCGGCTTCGTCGAAATGGCTCATCGGCATGTCGAGCGTCACGCAGGTGAATTCCGACTCGGGGCAGAGACTCGCGTCGAGGTCCTCGAGGAGTTGATCGGTGCCCGGCCGTGCAATCGTGGCGATCGGGGCGGGAGCAGTCGTCGTTGCGGGTGATTGGGTGGTCGTCGTGGTCTCGGTCCCGGCATCCGACGTGCACGCCGCCAGCAGCAACAACACCCCGACGCGTGACCACCTCCGCATCGACGGCATCGTACGCCGCCTATTCGGGGGCATCGGGCATACTCCGGCGGTTGCCACAGTTCCTCGCCCGGTCGCTCGTCTTCATCACTTCTGCCGCCGTCCTCATACTCGAGATCCTGGCCGGCCGGCTGCTTGCGCCCTACCTGGGGGTCAGTCTCGAGGTGTTCACCGGGATCATCGGTGTGATACTCGCCGGCATCTCAGTTGGGGCATGGGCCGGCGGCAGGGCGGCGGATCGCGGCGACCCCCATCGGCTGATCGGGCCACTTCTGGTCGCCGGCGGACTGACCGCGGTGGCATCTCCACTGCTCGTCGATCTCGTGGGGCCGGCCGCCTCGACCGGGCCTCTCTCCATCGTCGGCCTCAGTCTCATCGGGTTCTTCGCACCAGCCGCAGTCCTCTCGGCGATTCCGCCAATCGTGGTCAAGATCCGGCTGGCCTCATTGCAGGAGACAGGTTCCGTGGTGGGGACCTACTCCGCAATCGGGACCGCCGGGGCGATCTTTGGCACCTTCGTCACGGGTTTCGTGCTGATCGCCGCCTTCCCGACCCGGCCGATCGTGATTGTGGTGGGAGTGGTGCTGGTGGTGCTTGGAGTGACTCTGTGGGTCGGTCGCAGCGTCTGGACCGTCGCCGGCTCCGTCGCGACCTTGCTGCTCCTGAGTGGACTGATCCTGGTGTTCGACGGCCCGTGCCAGTACGAGACGACCTATCACTGCGCCGAGGTCGTCGCCGACCCCGAGCGTCCGTCGGGGAGGCTGCTGATCCTCGATCGTGGCCACAACAGCTATGTCGACCTGGATGACCCCACCCATCTCGAGTTTCGTTACATCAGGGTCATGGCCGACTTGATCGATGTCGAGATGCCGTCAGGCCCCCTCGATGTCGTTTCCATCGGCGGTGGTGGATTCACGCTGCCCGGATTCCTGGCCTCCACGCGGCCGGGCACCGAACACCGGGTCCTCGAGATCGATGCCTCATTGGTTGATATCGGCCGCCGTCATCTGGGGTTCGAGGAGGAGGCCGAGGTGATCGTCGACGACGCCCGGAGGTCGATCACCGGGGTGGCGCCTGGCTCAGTCGATGTCGTGGTCGGCGACGCGTTCACCGGGCTAACTGTGCCCTGGCATCTGACGACTGTGGAGTTCGTCGAGATGATTCGTGACACGCTGGCACCGGGCGGGTTCTACACCGTCAACGTGATCGATCGGCCGGAGGCGAGATTCGCCAGGGCCGAGGCGGCGACACTGAGCGAGGTCTTTGGCCACGTGGCGGTTTTCGCGCCGGAGAGCTACTTCACCGGCGCCAGGGGAGGCAATTACGTGATCGTCGGGTCGGATGACCCGATCGACATGGATGAGGTCAGATCGGCCCTTTCCTCCAGGGGTGGTGCCGAGGTCGGGTTGACCGGCGAGGAACTGGCCCGATTCATCGATGATGCCCGCCCGTTGACCGACGACTTTGCCCCGGTCGACCAGATGCTGAGCGGACTCTGACCGTTGGTTTGTAGGGTGGTCCGATGTTGCGAATCAGACACGCTCGAGGTGAGCAGACGATCGAGGGTGCCGACGGTGTCACGCTGACCCGTGCCGACAGTGGGTTCTACTGGACGACCTCGTTTGGCGGCGGGGGATTCACATATCACCGGCCCGTCCTGGTCAGGCTCCGGGGCAGTGAGGCGGTGATCCCGATCCGGGATCATGTGATGGAGGTCAGACTGGCGGCGGCCGTGGTGCTCTTGTTGGCCGGAATCTGGAGGTGGCTCGATGGCAAATGACGATCAGACGACTTCGGAGGCGATCGCCTCGCAAATCGGCGACGCATTGACCGGTCTCTTCGGCGAGGCCTCTCCGAGCACCTTG
>Ga0190271_10001401_pt1 | contig 13687 bp, 9 predicted proteins | sample Popmic356T_FD_133747 | JGI IMG/M metagenome (GOLD analysis project Ga0190271, IMG submission 133747) | Populus adjacent soil microbial communities from riparian zone of Weber River, Utah, USA - 356 T | ecosystem: Environmental > Terrestrial > Soil > Riparian zone | place: USA: Utah | collected...
GCCGGTGACGATCACCTCTTCGATTTCGGTGGCCTCCCCTGCGCCCGCGGCGGGGGCATCCTGCGCCATCGCGGCGTTGCTGCCGGCCATGAGGAAGATGGCAAAACCGGTCGCCGCCTTGACCTCCGAACCTTGTCGCTGGGCAGGCTTCGTGCTCTTGCCTTTCTTCTTTAAAGTCTTCATTCGACCCCTCTCCTAACTATTGATTGGTTGTTGCAACGCGGCCACATCGGCGCGCGATTACCCAAACTTTCGCGAGAACCCCTGCACGCAAGAATGTTGCGGCGGCACACTCTTGGCAATCGCATGCATCCGTATTCAGGGCGAGACCCGCCGAAAAACGCGAAATTCCCACGGACCCAGCAAGACCGCCGGCAGCTCCGCCGCGAGGCGTCCGCCCTCTTTCAATCCTGGCGTGATGTCACGGTACTCCCCCGCCCCGGCTTCGACGATGCCGGCAAACCGCAGCGAGGATAGATTGACCACGACGACGAGCGACTCACCCTTGTTGTCCCTGGCTTGGGCCCGGATGGCACGCTCGTAGCTGAGCACGCGTTGTTCGTCGCTGTTGCGCAGCCAGCGCACGGTACCGCGCGTGAAAGCCGGATGGGCGCGGCGGAGAGCTGCAAGCGCCCGGTAGTAAGGCTCTACCTGGGGTCGACGCTCGGCCATTTCCCAACTGATCGGTGCGCGCTCGAACAGCGCCGGCGCGGCGGACTCGTTGCCGTCACCCACTTCCATGCCGTTGTAGAGCAACGGTACGCCGTCCAGCGTGAACATCACCGCCGATGCGGCGAGTGCGGCGGGCAGTCCGGCTGCCCCGGTGGTGCGCAGCTGGTCGTGGTTGTCCGAGAAACGCAGACGCAGGGCGCCGCGCGGATATTTTGCTTCCGCGCGCTGCCAGACCTCGCGCACGGATGAGACGGGTGCGCGCCCGGCCAGCGCCTCGCTCATCGCATGATAGAAGTCCCACGCGTAGTCGATGTCGAAGGCCTTGTGCAGCAACGCCGGATCATCGGACTCGGCGAGGAACGCAAGCCCCGGGCGCACGCGATCGAGCTCCGGGCGCACCTGTTCCCAGAAGTCGGTGGGCACGCCGCTCGCATAGTCGCAGCGGAAGCCGTCGAGTCCGTAGTCGCGCAGCCAGCGCACCAGCATGCCGCTCATGTATTCGCGCAGTCCGGGCCTGGACCAATCCAGATCCGCGACGTCGACCCAGTCGGGATTCGGCGGCACGATCTTCCCGGCCGCGTCGTGGGTGTACCAGTCCGCGTGTTTGTCGATCAGCACCGAATCCCACGCGGTGTGATTGGCAACAATGTCGATGAACACCTTCATGCCACGCTGGTGCGCAGCGGCGACCAGTCGTTTGAGGTCTTCGCCCGTGCCGTATTCCGGGTTGATCGCATCGTAGTCGCGCACCGCGTACGGACTGCCGAGCGTGCCCTTGGCCTTGAGCTTCCCCGTGGGATGGATGGGCATGAGCCACAGAACGGTCACGCCGAGTGCCTTCAGCCGGTCGAGCTGCCCGACCACACCCTTGAAATTGCCTTCAGCGGAAAATGCACGCGGGAATACTTCGTAGACGACGGCATCGCGAAGCCAGTCGGGGCTCTGACGCGCCACCGCGGCCGGTGCGTCGGCGGCCGCTGCGCGCGCGAGCGTCAGCGTCAGCATCAACGTCAGGAAAGCGAACGGCTTCAATCGGATCCCGCCTCCCTCTGCGGTTTTCGAGCGAGGCGCGAACATAGCAGCGCCCCGAAGGGTTCCCGTGTGAATACGTATGCACGCCGGCGTGTGCCCGGCTCTTTGACATAGCGACGCGGGCACCGGAAAAGAAAAAGCCCCGCCGATCGAGGGGGGTCGATCGGCGAGGCCTAACGAACGTACCTATTCACCAGACGTTCGATGTTACGAGAGCGGCTCGATAGTAGGCCTCGGCTTCATCGCGCGCCTACCGTCTGCATACGTATTCAGGCTGAATACGTATGCAGACACGAGATCGTCCGCCGCCCTGGGTTAAGCTCCTGCACCGCGAGCATGAACACAGCAGCCACACACGTGACCCCGCCCGATGCGGCGTCGGCCAACCCCTGGTGGCGCGGCGCGACTATCTACCAGATCTACCCGCGCAGCTTTCTCGATACCAACGGCGATGGCGTGGGCGACCTGCCCGGCATACTCGCGAAACTGGACTACGTGGCCTCGCTCGGTGTCGAAGCCATCTGGGTCTCGCCCTTCTTCAAGTCACCCATGGCGGATTTCGGTTATGACATCGCCGACTACCGCGCGGTGGACCCGATCTTCGGCACGCTGGCGGATTTCGATCGCCTGATCGCCAGGGCGCACGGGCTCGGCCTCAAGGTCATCATCGACCAGGTGTTGAGCCACACTTCCGATCAGCACGCCTGGTTCGAAGAGAGCCGCCAGAGCCGCACGAATCCGAAAGCCGACTGGTACGTGTGGGCGGATGCGCGCGAAGACGGCACGCCGCCTAACAACTGGCTGTCGATCTTCGGCGGCGTCGCCTGGACCTGGGAGCCGCGGCGCGGGCAGTACTACCTGCACAATTTCCTGAGCGAGCAGCCGGACCTCAACTTCCACGATGCCGACGTGCGGCAGGCTTCGATCGACAACATGCGCTTCTGGCTCGACCGCGGTGTCGACGGACTGCGCCTCGACGCCATCAACTTCTGTTTCCACGACGCGAAGCTCCGTGACAACCCGGCGCGGCCGAAGAACCAGCGCAAGGCGAAGGGCGTCAGTGCCGACAATCCCTACGGATTCCAATGGCACCGCCACAACAATACGCAGCCCGAGATGCTGCCGTACCTCGAAGAGATCCGCCGGATGCTCGACGAGTACCCGGACGTGGTGGCGCTCGGCGAAATTTCTTCGGACGATTCCACGGCGACCGTGGCCGAGTACACACAGCCGGGCCGTCTGCACATGGCCTACAGCTTCGAGCTGCTGAGCAATGACAGTTCGCCCGCGCACATTCGCGCGACCGTGGAGACCCTCAAACAACGCGCACCGCAGAGCTGGCCCTGCTGGACGATCTCCAACCACGACGTCGAACGCGTGGTCAGCCGCTGGGGCCGCAGCATGTCAGCGCCTCACATGGCGACCCAGCTTTCCTGCCTGGTGGCGAGCCTGCGCGGCTCGGTCTGTGTGTTCCAGGGCGAAGAGCTCGGACTCGCGGAGGCGGACGTACCTTTCGAGGCACTGCGCGATCCTTACGGCATCGCGTTCTGGCCCACCTTCAAGGGACGCGACGGCTGCCGCACGCCCATGCCCTGGGACGCCTCACCGCGCGCGGGTTTTTCCAGCGCGGCACCGTGGCTCCCGGTGCCGGAACAGCATCTGCAACTGTCGGTCGCCGCCCAGGAGCGCGATGCGTCGTCGGCCTTGCATGGCTTCCGTCGTCTGCTCGAGTGGCGCAGGACGCAGCCGCTGCTGCTCAATGGCGACATCGAATTCCTGGCCGCTACGGAGTCGGTGCTGGCGTTCCGCCGCTTCGATTCGCAGGGCTCGATGCTGGCCGCATTCAATCTGTCGGGGGAGCCCGCGAGCGTCGCCCTGCCCGGGATCACGGTGCGTGAACCCATCGGTGGTCATGGGCTTCCCGAAGGTCGATTTGCTAGCGCTACCTTGCACTTGCCCGGCCACGGTGTGGCGTTTTTCGTACTCGCAGCGCCTTGATTTTGCTGATCGCGTTTTACTTCCCGCCGCTGCAGTAGCTTTTCCCCAATGGGCCCGTGCATGATCGCGCCACTTCCGGGGGCCGCGCTCAAAAAAGCGCTGCGTTCAATGCACGAAAAGCCGACATCTTTTGACATCGCGTTTCTCGCGGGCGTCTCGCAGCCCACTGTTTCGCGCGCATTGCGCGGCAGTCCCGTGGTCAGCCTCGAAACGCGCAAGCGCATCGAAGAGATCGCGCGCCAGCTCAACTACCGCGTCGACAAGAACGCTTCGAACCTGCGTTCGCAGCATTCGAACACGCTGGCGCTGCTGCTGTTCGAAGACCCGACTCCGGACGATTCGCAGATCAATCCATTTTTCCTCTCGATGCTGGGCTCGCTGACCCGCGCCTCGGCGCGCCAGGGCTACGACCTGCTGATCTCCTTCCAGCAGCTCTCGAGCGATTTCTGCCAGGACTACGAAGACAGCCGCAAGGCCGACGGCATCATCTTGTTAGGTTATGGCGACTACGAGGAATACCGCCCGCGTCTCGACAAGCTGGTCGAACAGGGCACGCACTTCGTGCGCTGGGGACCGGTACTCAAGGACGAGCCCGGTGTTTCCGTCGGCTCCGACAATGCGCAGGGTGGCTTCGACGTCACCCGTCACCTCCTGTCACAGGGCCGGCGCCAGGTCGCATTCCTCGGCACGGCCACCAGCCACTCGCCGGAGTTCTTCGATCGCTACCGCGGTTACGCACGCGCCATGATGGAAGCGGGTCTGCCTGCTTTGCCCGCGCTGCAGATCGACGCCATCAATCTCGAGGAATCGGGCTTCAACGCGGCCGTTGCGCTGCGCGCTCGCGGCGTCCCGTTCGATGCCATCGTCGCCGCCAGCGATCTCATCGCCATCGGCGCGTTGCGCGCGTTGCAGGAAGCGGGTGTGGACGTGCCCCGCCAGGTCGGCGTCGTCGGCTTCGACGATATTCCCGCGGCGAGCCTCACCAACCCGCCTCTGACTACCGTCATGCAGGACACGCGTCGCGCGGGCGAACTGCTGGTCGCAACGCTGCTGCGCCAGATTTCGGGCGAAGCGGCCAGCAACAGCGTGATCCCCACCCGACTGGTCGTCCGCAAGTCCGGCTAAATGGGGACACTCCCCATTTCCTAGCAAAAGGGGCCGGACCTAGGCACGCCGTCGGCCACGCCGGCTGCTCACCACCATTGCCAGGGCGCCCGCCACGCACAGCCATCCCAGCGCGTCGCCGATGCGTGTGTAGATAGTCGGCACTCGCGTGCCCACGTTGACGGTAGCGAACAGCGAAGTGCCCGGATACGCCCTGCTCTCGGCGACGGCCAGCACCCGGCCGTAGGCATCGGAAACCGACAACAGGCCGTCACGCGACGACCGCACCACCATGTATCCATTCTCGACGCCGCGCAGCTTCGTCATGTTCATGGCCATCCGGGCGTCGGTATGGAAATCCCAGGCCGGCACCATCATCACGGCCGCATCAAGCGCGCCAAATCTGCGCCCGAGGCTCGCGAAATGCATGTCCTTGCAGATGGCGACGCCGTGATTCACTCCGTCGATCGGGCTCACCGGATATTCGTTGCCTGAAACGAATTCGCGTTCCGGCGGCGCCATGAAGTGCTTCAGATAGTTAGTGGCAAGCCGGCCGTCCGGAGAGAACCACCAGGCTTCGTTGCGTCGCTCCTTACCCTTGTCCACACCGAGCCCCGCGATCAGCCACACTTGACGAGAGGCCGCCAGACCGCCGAGGTACCTCTTGCGCGATTCAGCGTCTGCAGGCGCGAGCACCTCGATCTTTTCCGGCAGCAGGATCACTTTCGCGCCGCCGGCAGCCAACGCGGCGATCTGCAAGCCGTATTGCATCCAGACATCCATCGACTTCTCGCTCGGAGACCCCGAAAGGAAGTCGTCGATCGAGACGATGCCATAAGTCATAGGCGTGCCCGCCACCGGCGCCTGCAGGCGCCATGCGCCAAAACTCACCGTGATGACCACCACCGCCACCGCGACCGAATACGCACTCGTCGCGGAGCGCATGCGCAGACCCCGGTGCAGCGCGAGCGCCAACGCGGAATTCAGCAGCATCAATACGAACAGGACGCCGCCCGCGCCGAACACGGAAGCCAGCTGCGCGATCGGCAGCACCTCCATCTGCGTGTACGCCAAGCTGCCCCAGTTGCCATCGGGCGTGAGATGCGCGAGCAGTGTGTCCGCCGCCACACAGATGGTCGGATACGCCAGCACCGTCCATCCGGCGTCGAAAGCTTTTACTACGCGCCGCGTCGTGCCGACCACGAGCAACCACAGCAGCGTCTGCAGGGTCATGACGATGATCGCAGGGACGCGCGGCATCACCTGGAGCAGGTACGGTGCGTTCGCGGTGACGCCGATGAGCGCGGCGACGACCGTGAAGCCACGCGACGTCCAGCCTTCCGTCCGAAGCGCGAGCGCCAGTAGCAGGCCCGGCACGAACCATGCAAGCCACCACACAGGGTCCAGATTGACGACGAAGCGAAGGCCAATGCCAATGCCAACGGCTGCGGCAAACTGCATCAGCAGTGCTTTCGTCATGAGGCGCGAGTGTAGCGGGAGGCGCGTCCCCTTTTGCTAGCAAATCAGGAATGTCCCCATTACCGCACGCGGAGCGCCAGCACGCCCGCCAGCGCAAAGCTCACCCCGCCCACCACGAGCACGTAGACGGGCTGACCGCCGAGCAGGTGCTTCAATGTCGTGCCCAGCACGGTCGCCGCCACGAGCTGCGGAATCACGATGAAGAAGTTGAAGATGCCCATGTACACGCCCATCTTGCGCGACGGCACGCTGCCGGCAAGCAAGGCGTACGGCAACGAGAGGATCGACGCCCAGGCAAAACCCACGCCGATCATCGAGGCCAGCAGCCACTGCGGATCGCGAATCACGACGAACGACGCCAGCCCCACGCCGCCCAGCATCAGATTGACGAGATGGCTCACGTTGATGCCGAGCCTGCGCACCATCCACGGAATCACCACCGCCGCGAGCGCGGCGAAACCGTTGTAGGCGCCAAACAATACGCCGACCCAGTTGGCTCCCTCGTTGTAGGCCTGCCCCACCGTATCGGTGGCGCCGAAGTGCACGCGTGCCACGGAGGGCGTCGTGTAGATCCACATGGCAAACAAGGCCAGCCATGAAAAGAACTGCACGGGAATGAGCTGCCGCATGCGCATCGGCATGTTGTCGACGTCGCGCATCAGCGTCGCGAACATGCCGCTCCCGCCGCTGCCGCCGTTGACCAGCAGCGCCAGGCCCCAGGCCGCGAGCCCGCCCGCCAATAGATAGAGCTGCTGGTCGAACGCCAGCCGCCACACCAGGTACGCCCCCAGCGACCCGGCGGCGAACCACGCGAACCCGCGGGTGCGCGCACGCGCGGCGCTGCCCGGATCCACACCCTCGGCGTCGGGCGTCGCATCGGCAAACCCGTGCAACTCGCCCGGCGGATATTCGCGCGTCGAGAAGATGGTCCACAACATCGTGGCCGCCAGCACCACGGCGCCGATATCGAACGAATAGCGCACCGTGTCGGGAATGGCGCTCTCACCACTGCCCGTGCCGACGTTGCTGACACCCGCCTGCGCGAATATCCACGGCAGCATGCTCGCCACCACCGAGCCCACGCCGATGAAAAAGCTCTGCATGAGATAGCCGTGAGGCCGCTGCTTCTCGGGTAGTTGGTCGCCGACGAAGGCGCGAAACGGCTCCATGGCGATGTTGATGCTGGCGTCGAGGATCCACAGCAACCCGGCCGCCATCCACAACACCGGCGAGCGCGGCATCGCGATGAGCGCCAGCGACGCGAGGATGGCCCCGGCCAGGAAATAGGGCCGCCGCCGTCCCAGCCGGTTCCAGGTGCGGTCCGAGTAGTAGCCGACGATGGGCTGCACCAGCAACCCGGTCAGCGGCGCCGCAATCCAGAGGATCGGGATGTCGTCGATCTTCGCGCCCAGTGTCTGGAAGATACGGCTCACGTTGGCGTTCTGCAGCGCGAAGCCGAACTGCAGTCCGAGAAATCCGAAACACATGTTCCAGATCTGCCAGAACGTCACCTGGGGTTTGTTGTTCATTCCACGTCGAACTCGGGTTGTTTCTTCTTCTTGGGTCGTGCCGATGCGCGCTGGGGCGAGATCCGGATCGCCTGCCCGCCTTCGGCAGCAAGGAGCAGCCGCAGCGTGTCGTGGCGCGACACGGGGCGCGTTTCGATTTCGACGCCGTTCTCTCCGGCAATCATGGCGTCACGATAAATTGTGGCGAAGTACTTCTTTCCTTCATCGAGGAAACTCAACGACACGCGTAGCGTCCGCGGTTCTTCGTCGGTGATGGAACCGAGATACCAGTCGCCACTGTTGCGATCCTTGCGCGCGATGGTGGCGTAGTCACCCACCTCGCCGTTGAGCACGCGCGTGTCGCTCCAGTCCACCGGCACGTCCTTGATGAACTGAAAGGGCCTTGGATACTTCGCGTAGTTCTCCGGCAAGTCCGCCGCCATCTGGATAGGGCTGTAGAGCACCACGTACAGCGCGAGCTGCCTGGCGACCGTCGACTGAATGCGCTTGCCGCCCGCCCCCGTGAGACTCAGCACGCCCGGTGTGTAATCCATCGGTCCCGCGAGCATGCGAGTGAAGACCAGGTTGACCTCGTGCTCCGGCGGATTCGGGGGATCGCCCCAGGCGTTGTATTCCATGCCGCGGGCGCCTTCGCGCGACACCCAGTTCGGATACGTACGCCGCAGGCCGGTGTCCTTGATGGGCTCATGGGCGTTGATCGCGATGTGGCGTTTCGCGGCTTCTTCGACCACGCGCAGATGGTGGCGCGCCTGCACCTGGCCATCGTGCCATTCGAAATGGATCTTTCCGTCGTCGCCCAGCGCCTGCACGCCGCCCGCGTCAGCCACGTAGCCGGTCTTCACCGCGTCGATCCCCAGCTTCGCGTACAGATCGAGCGCGGGGCCCAGTTGCTTTTCATAGTTCGCGATGTTGCCGGCGGTCTCGTGATGCCCGATGAGACGCACCCCCTTTTTCTTCGCATACGCGGCCAGCGCCACGATGTCGAAGTCCGGATACGCCTCGGTGAAACTGAATTCATCGCCCCTGGCAAACCAGTCGCCGTCCCAACCCTTGTTCCAGCCCTCGACCAGGACGCCGCGAAAACCGTTTTCCGCGGCGAAATCGATGTAACGCCTGGTCTCCGCCGTGGTTGCCCCGTGTTTGGGGCCCGACGCCCAGGTGTGCGTTCCCAGGTGCATGCCCCACCAGATGCCGACGTACTTGAACGGCTTGACCCACGACACGTCGCCGAGCTTGTTAGGCTCGTTGAGGTTCAGGATGAGATCCGACATGTACAGGCCGGCCGCGGAGTCGGCGATCTGCAAAGTGCGCCACGGTGTCGCAAAAGGCGCCTGGCGCCTCACCGACGCGCCGCTCGACGAAGGCGACAGCACGGCTTTCAAACGCTGGCCCGACACGCGCCGCAGCCACATGCCCGCGTAATCGACCAGTGCCGCCTCGTGGATGGCGACGTGCACCCCACTCGCCGTCTTGAGTGTCATCGGCGTGTGCGCCTGTCCGAGTTCCGTCAGCGGCGTCCTGTTGTAGAGATATTCGTAGCGGTTCCATTCGCCGCCGGGTATCCACCAGGCAGTCGCGGGCTCCGCCACGGCAAACTCGGTGAGCTCTTCGACGATATCCACGTGCGCCAGCGCCGGCTGCTCCGGGAACTCGTAGCGAAAACCCACGCCATCGTCGAACACGCGAAAGATGACCGTCAGCGCGCGTTGCGCGCCGGTCTTCTCCCGCAGCGTCACACGTTGTTCGGAACAGCGGTTGCGCACGAAACGACGTTCACCCCAGGGCTGCTCCCAGGTTTCGTCGATCGCCTTCTCCTCGACGCGCGCCAGTTCGAAGTTGCGCTCGAGCTTCGGCGCGTTGGCGAGGATGAAGCCCAGGCGTGACCAGTCGATGATCGTTCGCCCGCTACGCAGGACGGAGTATTCGGGACGGCCTTCTCCGTTCACGCGCAGCGAGACGCTCATCCTGCCGTCAGGCGAGCGTACCGTGGCTTCCGCGGCCGCACCGTACACCACCGGCACAATCGCCAGTTGCAGCACCCACGCTGCCAGGATCACGCGCGCGCAATATTTCATTGCGCCGCGCCTTCACACACGACGTAGTCCAGCGGCGGCACATTCACCCGCAAACTACCGGGCGCGCCCGGTTTCTCAGCGCAAGTGCCGTGCAGGGTTCTGAACGCTCTGGAGCCTGGTCCGACTTCGATCTGCGCCACCACCGTCTCCGTCGAGGTATTGAACGCCACGACGATTTCGCGGCCATCGCTGCCGAGCCGCGAGGCGGCGAACAGCCCCGGGGTTTTTCCATGCACGCGCACCACCTGCTGCCCGCGACGCAGCGCCGGGTGCGCCTGGCGGAGTTTCGCGAGCCCGGCGATCTGCCTGTACAACGGATGCTGCGCATTGAAGTTCGCCACGGCGGTGGTGCTGTCCGTTCCTAACAAGGGCTGGTCGTTATAGCTCGGCACCCGGCTCGCGAACAGGTCCTGGCGCGAATCCTGGTCGATACCGTGGCCGACGAAGCCCTGCTCGTCGCCGTAATACACCACGGGGACGCCACGCAGCAGGAACAACATGGCGTTCGACAACATCACGCGCCTGAGCATTTCCTCGTCACTCGCGCCCGGGCGCGCAGTGCGAATGATCCAGGCGAGCCGTCCGAAATCGTGATTGCCGGTGAACGTGGGCAGCCGCAGCGCTGCCGATGCGCCGCCTTCGTACAGACCATCATCCTGGTACAGCCGCGCCAGCACCGACGTGCCTTCATTGCCGGCGAGGACCTTGTTGACCGCGCCGGCGAAACCGAAGTCCAGCACCGAGGGAAGCTTGTCGATGCGCGTGTGCCGCGCGAGCTGCGCCACATCCACGCCGTCCGCGGCCACTTCGCCGAAGACGTGGAAATGGGGAATTCCGCGCGCACGCGCCCGTTCCAGCATGGCAGGCACGAACGACTGCCAGAACTCCGGATTCACGTGACGGGCGGTGTCGATGCGAAAGCCGTCGACACCATAACGGTCGATCCACGAGCCGAAGATCTCGATGAAACCCTGCACCACGCGCGGGTTCTCGGTCATGAGGTCGTCGAGCCCGACGAAGTCGCCGAACAACGAGTTCTCGCCCCAGAAGTCCGAATTGCCGCGGTTGTGGTAGTAGATAGTGGAGTTCAGCCACGCCGGCACCTTCACGTTCGCCTCGTCGGGCGCCACGAACGGCGTGTAGGCGAAGTCATCGCGCGTGAGCTTCGCGAAGTTGCTCTCCGTGCGCACCGCGTCGCCGGCGAACCCGGCATTGATGGCCGGGCCCTGGACGCCTCCCTTGCGCGAATAGGGATAGTCGCCCTTTGAACGATACGGGCAGGCGACGCCCAGGCACTCGCGATACTGGATCACGTCGGCCGTGTGGTTGGTGATGATGTCGAGATACACCTTCATGCCGCGCCCGTGCGCCGCGTCGACAAAGGCACGCATGTCGGCGTCACTGCCGAAATGCGGGTCCACGCTGAGGAAGTCGGTAATCCAGTAGCCGTGGTAGCCGGCGGACTCCTGACCGGGCCCGCCCTGCACCGGCTTATTCTTATATATAGGCCCCAGCCAGATGGCCGTGGCGCCCAGCCCCTGGATGTAATCCAGTCGCGCGATCAGGCCCTTGAGGTCGCCCCCGTGATAGAAGCCCTTGTGTGCCGGATCGAACCCGGTGGTTAGCCGCCCACCTTGCAGATGCCCGCTGTCATTGGCGGAATCGCCGTTCTCGAAGCGATCGGGAAGGACGAAGTAGACGATCTCGTCTTCGGGAGGTCGCGCGCGAAAGTCCGGCGCGGCCCAGGAAATGGAAGTGGAAAGACCAAGCACCAGCCACGCGAGATATCGCCGCATCGTTCCCCCCACCCGTTCGAGTTGGCGAACTCTACTGCAATGCAGCCCCCGCACCGCGATGCATACGTATGCGACTACTTTATCCGGGCGGTCTTGAGCGTCGCGAGCGCATTTTTTGCCGCGACTTCGCCGCCCTTGTTCCAAAGCACATCGAAAAGGTAGACCTTTGAGTTGACCGACAGCGCGCCCATGTAACCGTCGACGTATTCACCCATCTCCTGTTCCTGTACCTGCGCCTTGGGCTTGGGTCGCGAATCGTGCACCTTGAAGTAGAAACCGCGCATGGCAACACCCTCCAGCGCTATCTGTTCCTCGTTGACCTGGGATCCGCTGTCCTCGATGGCACGCGCCAGGTTGCGCACGTAGATGCGGAGGTTGCCCGGATCGCCGCTCATCGTGGGGTCCGGTGGCAGCGGCATCAACGTCAGGCGCCAGATCGTCGAATCCGGGCCGTGGAGCGTGACCGTGCCGTACGGCGAATTCTCCGGCAGTTTGCCCTGGATCCAATCCGTGCCTGCGTTGATCGACAGCGTTTCGCCGCCGTCCAGTTTGAACTGCCTTTCGGCCGCCGACGCCATGGTGGCGAGCAACGCCAACAGCAGACCTGAAAAAATCCTGTGCAGCGCCATCGCGACTCCCGGGGGCAGAGAATGGCGGCGAGGATATTAGTTAGGGAGCACGCGCAACAGGCCGCAGATCACAGAACCCCGCTCATGTGCAATGCGGCAGGAGATCCCGCCGACAACGGTCGGCGGGAACCCGCGAAACTCAGGTCTTCGCAGTGAGCTGCAGAGTCTTCATGGCCGCGATGACCTTGTCGGCCTCGGCCTTGCCGGGGTCGTTGTACAACAACGTGAATACGATCGGGGTCCCGTCGACGCTGACCAGCCCCTGGCACAGGTACTTGTACTCGCCGGCCTTCGGCGCACGGTCGGTGGCGCACACGTAGTAACCCCGCGCGTGTTCACCCTCGACGCGCTGCACCTCGATCTTCTTTTCGACGCTCTGGCTCTCGAGCTTCACGGCCATGTCGCTCGCGATCGCGCGGATGCCTTCGTCCGTGCTGATCTCCGCGCGCATCGGCCCCGTGCTCAACAACGTGCGCATCTTCGTCGTATCCGCCGTGTTGAAGGCGGCACTCTCGGGCGGGAGCGAGGCCGCGTTCGGATCCACCTGCCAGGTCGACGACCAGTCCAGCGCCACCGAAGCTTTGCCCACGGTCAACGTCTTCGATGTTTTCGCAGGCGCGGCTGCCGCCAAAGAAGTCGTCAACGCAAGAGCCAGAAGCGCTGCCGACCTGCAGACCCGTGACATCGTGTGCGAAGTGCTCACGTCAAACGAACCGGTTGACCAGGTTTTCGAGATATTCCTGTCGTCCCGACTGCGGCTTCGGATTGATGTTCGCCGCGACCGCCGCATCGGAAATGGACTCGAGCGAAGCAGACCGGGCGTGGATCTTCTGACCCGCCTCGCCAGCCCACTTCGCGTAACGCTGCTCGACGAATTTGTCGATGCCGCCGTGCTCGATGAGCGCCGCCGCCGACAGCAGCGTGCGCGCCAGCAGGTCGAGCCCGCCCACGTGTCCGTAGAACATGTCGGCCGGGTCGATGCTCTGGCGCCGCACCTTGGCGTCGAAGTTGAACCCGCCGGTGGTGAAGCCGCCGGCCTTCAGAATCCTGTACATCGCCAGGGTCATGTCCAGCGGATCGTTGTGGAACTGGTCCGTGTCCCAGCCGTTCTGCGGATCGCCGCGATTGATGTCGATCGAACCGAAGATGCCGAGCGCATCGGCCATCGCGATCTCATGATCGAAGCTGTGTCCCGCGAGCGTCGCGTGGTTGGCTTCGATGTTCACCTTCACTTCGTTCTCGAGGCCGTTCTTCTTGAGGAAGCCGTACACGGTCGCGGTGTCGAAGTCGTACTGGTGCTTGGTGGGCTCGTGCGGCTTCGGCTCGATGAGGATGGTGCCCTTGAAGCCGATCTTGTGCTTGTGCTCGACCAC
>Ga0190271_10001402_pt1 | contig 13686 bp, 10 predicted proteins | sample Popmic356T_FD_133747 | JGI IMG/M metagenome (GOLD analysis project Ga0190271, IMG submission 133747) | Populus adjacent soil microbial communities from riparian zone of Weber River, Utah, USA - 356 T | ecosystem: Environmental > Terrestrial > Soil > Riparian zone | place: USA: Utah | collected...
GAGCAGCAGCGCCGAGACGCCGCCGTGCACGCAGCCCGGCGGCCCCTGGTAGGGAAGGCCGAGGACGACGCGGCCCTCGATCGAGCCGTCCTCGCAGCCGGCGAGGTGGAGCGGGGGGGCGATCGCGTTCTCTGGCCCCGTCACCGGGTCGTGGCGGGTGACGCCTTCCCCGGCCCACATGTCGACCAGGCGCTCCTCGCGCGTCGGGGCGTGCCGCTCGAGGTGCTCTGCGACCGTGTCGAGCTGTGCGGCGACGGCCGTCATCTCGACCGGGCTGCCATCACCCGCGTGCAGCAGTGCGGCGATGACTCGGCGGGCTGCGGCGACGGCGGCGTCCACCCCCTCGTTGTTGGACACGGCGGTCAGCTCCACGGGGCGCAGCGCGTCGGTCATGACAGCACCTCCGCGGTCGCATGGGTGAGGACGAGCGCTCCACCACGCTCGGGGCACGTGGCCTCGAGCAGCAACCGGCCGCCCTCCTCCCACACGGAGGTGACGATGGTCTGCCCGGGGAAGACGGATCCGGAGAAGCGCACCGACAGGCTGCGTAGCCGGGTCGCGTCGCCGTCGAGCAGGCCGTCGACGAGCGCCTTCGCGACGAGCCCGTAGGACGCGAGCCCGTGCAGGATCGGCTGGTCGAATCCCGCGGACGCGGCGAACTCGGGGTCGGCGTGGAGCGGGTTGAGGTCGCCATTGAGGCGGTAGAGCAGGGCCTGGTCCGATTCGGTGAGGGTGGTCAGCACGTGGTCGGCGGCCCGCTCGGGCTTCGCCCAGGGCATCTCCGGTCCCGGTTCGCCACCGAAGTCACCCTCGCCGCGGATCCAGATCTGCATCTGGGTGGTCCACAGCGGCTCCCCCTCCGGGGTGCGGGCGGCAGTCTCCAAGACGACGACCGCGGCCTTGCCCTTGTCCCACAGATGGGCGATCCGGCTGCTCACACTGGCCGTTCCCGCGGGCGGAATCGGCCGGTGCACTGTGAGCAACTGGCCAGCGTGCAGAACCCGGCGCATGTCCACGTCGATGCCCGGCAGGTCGAGGCTACGGGGCGGGCCGTCGCCAGCGGAGAGTCCCTGTCCGGCCACCATCGCGAAGGTGGGCAGCACCTGGAGGTCGCGCTCGAAGGTCCACTGGAGCTCGGGGTCGATGTCGGCCTGACGGCCAGCGCCCAGCGTGAGGTGGTAGAGCAGCACGTCGCGCCGCGACCAGGAGATCACCCGTGTCGTCGGCGCGGCGGCGAGCGCCTTCACGGCATCGATCGGCATGTCAGGCCCCCCTCGTGCCGCGCGCGGCGGTCGGCGACGGCTCCGGATCCCGGGGCAGCCCGAGGATGCGCTCACCGATGATGTTGAGCTGGACGTCCGTGGTTCCACCGGCGATGGACAGGTTGCGGCTGGAGAGGAACCACCACGTGGGGGTTCCCCGCTCGCCGCCGTCGTGAAGGGCGTCCTGGCCCTTCCAGTCCATGGCGGTCTCCCAGATCTCCTGCGTGTGTGCGACGCCGACCAGCTTGGCCACGCTCGACTCGGCACCCGGCTGGGCGCCGGCGACCTTGCGGATCGCGGTGCGCAGGGCGAAGAGACCGCCCGACTGCGCATCGCAGGTGATCCTGCCTAGCTGGGTGAGCTGCTGGGCATCGAGCGGCTGAGCCGCCTGGGCCACGGCGAGCAGCGCCTCCCCGCCGGAGCCCAGGGAAGAACCGTGCGAGAGCGCGACCCGCTCGTTGGCCAGCGTGGTGCGGGCCAGTTTCCACCCTTCGCCCGGTGCGCTGACCAGCATCGCGTCGGGTATGAAGACGTCGTCGAGGAACACCTCGTTGAAGAGCGCCTCACCGGTCAGCTCGCGCAGCGGCCGGATGTCGATGCCGGGGGTGGACATGTCCAGCACGAAGTAAGAGATCCCCTTGTGCTTCGCGACGGCCTGGTCGGTGCGGGCGAGCAGGATGCCGTAGTCGGCGTCGCGGGCCATCGACGTCCACACCTTCTGGCCGTTGATCCGCCAGCCGCCCTCCACCTTGTCTGCCCGGGTGCGCAGCCCGGCGAGGTCCGATCCGGCGCCTGGCTCGCTGAAGAGCTGGCACCAGGCGATGTCGCCGCGCAGGCTGGGCGGCACGAAGCGCTCCTGCTGCTCGGGGCTGCCGTGCTCGATGAGCGTTGGGACGACCCAGTTGCCGATGATCATGTCGTGCGGCACGAGCCCGGCGGAGTCGAGCTCCTCGGCGATGACGAGCTGGGCCACTGCGTCGGCCCCCTTGCCCCAGGGGGCGGGCAGGTGCGGGACCGTGTAGCCGTGCTCGGCCAGGTGGCACGTCCGCTCGGCACCGTCGAGCGCGAGGGCAGGCGCGAGCTCGGCGCGTACGTCGGCCCGGACCTGCTCGGCCTCGGGCGGCAGGTCGAGGGTGAGCTGACGCCGTACGCCGGCCAGGGTTAGCGCGGCGACGCGCTGCTGCCAGGCCGCGGTGGGTCCGAGGAGCAGGCGCAGCGTCTGGGCACGACGCAGGTAGAGGCCCGCATCGTGCTCCCAGGTGAAGCCGATGCCGCCGAGGGTGTTGATGCAGTCCTTGGCCGTGCGGAAGGCGGCCTCCACGCTGACGGCCCCGGCGACCGCAGCGGCCAAGGATGCCTGCTCGGCGGCCGTGTCGTCAGCCGAGAACGCGCGGGCGGCGTCCCAGGCGCAGACGCGTGCCTGTTCGGAGAGGGCAAGCATCCAGGCGATGCGGTGCTTCACGCCCTGGAACTGGCCGATGGCCCGACCGAACTGCTCGCGCACCCGGGCGTACTCCGCCGCCGTCCAGGTGGCCCAGTCGGCCAGGCCCGACGCCTCGGCGGCAAAGCAGGTGGCGGCCAGGTCGAGCGGGAGGCGGGCGTCGAGCGTCAGTACGTCGGCGGCTGGGACGACGGTGTCGATCCGGACCTCGGTGAGCCGGCGGGTGAGGTCGTGGCTGGGCCGCTCCTCGCTCTCCACGGCATCTGCACGGACGACCACCCAGACGATCTCGTCCGCGACGGCGACGGGGAGGAGGAACAGCTCGGCGACGGCACCGCCAAGGACTGGAGCGGAGACTCCGAAGACGCGCAGGCTTCCGTCCGTGTCGCGCGACCCGGTCAGCCCACCCGGCTGCAGGGCGATGCCGGCCGGGCTGGAGCCGTCCGCCAGGTCCTCGAGGAGGGTGAGGTGCCCGGCGCGGTGCAGGACCGCGCTGGCCAGCACTGTCGGCAGGAACGGCCCGGGCGCCATGGCGCGGCCGAGCTCCTCGACGACCACGGCCGTCTCCAGGAGCGTGGCGTCCGCACCGCCGTACGCCTCTGGCAGGTGCAGCGCCAGCAGGCCCTCCCCCGCCAGGACCGGCCAGAAGGGCGGCAGCACCTCGGTCTTGGCCTCGACGGCGTCGCGCACGACGCTCTCCGTGACGTGGCGCTGGACGAACGCGCGCACCGAGTCGCGCAGGGCGTGGTGGTCCTCGCTGAGGCCGAGGGTGCCGGTGCTGGTTGGCAGGCTCATCATCAGATCCGTTCGATGATCGTGGCGGTCGAGTGGGCACCGCCGGCACACATGGTGACGAGCGCCGTCGACGCGTCGCGGCGCTCGAGCTCGTGCAGCGCCTGGGTGATCAGGCGGGCGCCCGTCGAGCCGACGGCGTGACCGAGGGCGATGGCACCGCCGTTGACGTTGACCTTGTCGAGGTCTGCGTCATGGACCTGTGCCCAGGAGAGCACGACGGACGCGAAGGCCTCGTTGATCTCGACGAGGTCGATGTCGCCGAGCTTCATCCCCGCTCGCTCGAGGACGTGCTGGGTGGCCTGGACCGGGCCGTCGAGATGGTAGTGGGGCTCGGCACCGACCATGCCGGAGGCCACGATCCGGGCACGCGGACGCAGGCCCTCAGCCTCGGCTCGCTCGCGGCTCATGAGGAGGACGGCGGCTGCGCCGTCGCTGATCTGGGAGGAGTTGCCGGCAGTGTGGATACCGTCCGGGATGACGCTGCGCAGCCCGGCAAGCGCCTCGGCGCTGGTTTCGCGGAGGCCTCCGTCGCGCGTGACGACGACCATCTCACCGGAGGCGCCGTCCTCGCCGAGCACCGGGGCGGCGACGGGCACGACCTGGCTGTCGAAGCGGCCCTCGGTCCAGGCCCGGGCTGCGTTCTGCTGCGAGGCGAGGCCGAGGGCGTCGGCCTGCTCGCGTGTGATGCCCCGGCGCAGGGCGATGCGTTCGGCGGCGGTGAACTGGTCGGGCAGGTCGATGCTCCAGCTGTCCGGGACCGGCATGCCGGTGCCCGGAGCCAGGGCCGCACCGAGGAAGACCCGGCTCATCGCCTCGACGCCGCAGCCGATGCCTGCCTCGATCGAACCCGACGCGATCAGCCCGGCAACCAGGTGGATCGACTGCTGCGAGGAGCCGCAGGCGCAGTCGATCGTGGTGCACGCGGTGGTGTGCGGCAGGCCGGCGTGAAGCCAGGCGTTGCGGGTGACGTTGTTGGACTGCTCCCCCACCTGGGTGACGCAGCCACCGATCACCTGGCCGACGAGGGCCGGGTCGAGACCCGTGCGGTCCAGCAGCGCGGTCTGGGCGGCGCCCAGGAGCTCCACCGGGTGCATCCCGGCGAGGGCGCCGTTGCGCCGGCCGACCGGGGTCCGGACCGCTTCGACGATGACTGCCTCGGGCATGGGTTCTCCTGACTGGGACGGGACTCCGAGCCGGGCAGGGCTGGTCGAGCCCGCCGGCTGCGGTGCCGATGACTGGAGGTTAGGAACCCGCCGCACCGTCCTGCCGCAGGTGTCCCACCCAGTCGGACAGGCGTACGACCCCGATGTCGGCGGCGGCCTAGCGTGCGGCCATCGCAGTCGCCGTGAAGGAGCACACATGAGCAGCACTCACTTGCAGGGCCGGACCGCCGTCGTGACCGGGGCCGGTGCCGGGCTCGGGCGGGCTGAGGCACTCGCCCTGGCTGCCGCGGGCGCCAACGTCGTCGTCAACGACATGGGTCCGGCCGCCGAGGACGTGGTGTCGGACATCAAGGAGCTCGGCGTGGGCGCGGTCGCGGTCATCGGGGACGTCTCCGACTGGGGTATCGGCGACCGGCTCGTCTCTGCTGCCGTGGAGACCTTCGGCAGTCTCGACATCGTCGTCAACAACGCCGGCATCACGCGAGACACCATGTTGTTCAACATCACCGAGGCCCAGTGGGACGACGTGATCAAGATCCACCTCAAGGGACACGCAGCCGTGTCCCGCGCCGCCGCCGTGCACTGGCGCGCCGCCAGCAAGGCCGCAGGCGGGCCGATCTACGGCAGGATCATCAACACCTCGTCCGAGGCGTTCCTGTTCGGGTCGGCCGGGCAGCCCAACTACTCCGCAGCCAAGGCCGGCATCACCGCGCTCACCCTGTCGACCGCGCAGGGCCTGTCCCGCTACGGCGTGACAGCCAATGCCATCTGTCCGCGCGCCCGCACGGAGATGACGGCGAGCGTCTTCGACGCCGACCCCAACACGAACGACCTGGACATCCTGGCCCCCGAGCGCGTCGCCACGTTCGTCGCGTGGCTGGCCTCGCCCTCCTCAGCCGAGGTCAACGGCCAGGTGTTCATCGTGTATGGCGACATGGTTGCTCTGATGGCTCCGCCGACCGTGGAGCAGAAGTTCACTGCCGCCGACGGCGTCTTCTCCGTCGACGAGCTCGCCCAGCAGGTGGCGCCGTACTTCGCCGGACGCAGCCCCTACGCCAACTTTGCTGCCTACAGCGTCGCCGAACTCGACACCACCGGAGTGCAGAACTTGTCGCACTGACCTGTCCGCACGGTGGGCGCCGACAACGAGCGCCCTCGGTCCTCAGAAGTGCGACGCCGGCCGCAAGGTCGCCTCGGCTCCCCCGTCGACGTACAGCACCTGGCCGGTCACGTGGGTGAGGTCCGGGGACAGGAACAGGCAGACCACGCGCGCCAGGTCTTCCGGCAATGCATACCCATGGAGCGGCATCGGGACTGCGGCGTCCATGACCTGCTTCATCGCCGGGTCTTCGAGCAACGCCGCCGACATCGGGGTGAGCACGACGCCCGGGGCGACGACGTTGACCGCGATCCCGGCGTCCGCCCAGTGGGGTGACACACAGGTGCGCCGCGCCCACTGGGTGATCGCGGACTTCGAGGAGGGATAGAGCTGCTGCGGCCGGCCGTCGGCGATGGCCTGCTCCGCGAGTGACACCGCCAGTGACTCGTCGTCGGCGAGCAACGCCGCGACCAGGTCTTCGTCGACCGGCTGCGTGGCGGAGATCGATCCGATCAGCACCACCCGGGGCGCGGTCGAGGCGGCCAGCGCCAGCCGCAATCCGGCCGCGAACGACGTCGTACCGAAGTAGTTCACGCGGGGCAGCACCGGCGACGGGACCGACACCCCGGCGCAGGTGACGAGCCCGTTGACGACGCCACCCGACTGCTCGAGCACCGCCTCGACGGCCGAGGCACGGCCCTCGGCCGTGGACAGGTCGGCGCAGACCTCGGCGTCCTTGAGGTCCACCCCGAGCACGCGATCCCCGCGGGCACGCAGCATGGCGGCGACGGCCGCACCGATGCCCGAGGCGGCTCCGGTGACGACGACGAGACGAGACATCGGTTCCTCCAATAGTTGCTGGTCAGGTGTGCGAGCCACCGTCGACGCGCAGCTCCGCACCGGTGAGGTACGACGCGTCGTCCGAGGCGGCGAAGGCGATGACCCCGGCGATCTGCTCAGGGTCCCCCTCCCCCATGAGCGACCGGATCCGGCCGTAGTAGGAGAAGTCGAGGTCGCCTGCGGTCACGGCCGCGGTCAGGGGGGTGGCGACGGTGCCGGGCGACACCGGCACGACGCGGATGCCTCGGCCGACCAGCTCGGCGGCCAGGCTCAGCGAGAAGGCCAGCACCGCCCCCTTCGAGGCGGAGTAGGCAGACATGTAGGGGTTGCCGTGCGCTGCCGAGCTCGAGGCCACGTTGACGATCACCCCGCCGCGCGGGAGGTGCGGCACGGCCTCGCGGCACGCCAGTGCCGTCCCGACGCAGTTGACCTCGAACAGCTGGCGGAGGTCCTCGACGGTGAGGGTCTCGATCGGGGTGGTGCGGTGTATCCCTGCGACGTTCACGAGGGCATCGAGCCCGTCGAGCGCGGCGACCGCGGCGCGCACAGCGCCGACGACGGCAGACTCCGACGACACGTCGCACAGGGCAGTGGTGATCCGACCCGGGCCGTCGCACGCGGCCGCCGTGGCAGCCAGTCCGTCCTCGGCGACATCGACGGCCACCACGGCCGCGCCCTCCGCGACCAGTCGCACCGCTGTGGCGCGGCCGATCCCGGACGCGGCCCCGGTGAGCAGCACGCGCTTCCCGCCGAAGCGGCCCGGCACGAGGAACCTGCTCACGAGCGACCCGATGCGGCGGACCGCCCGGCGCGGCGGCCGAAGTAGGAGCCGTCGCCCAGCGACGTACCGCTGATGTAGCCCTCACCGTGGATCCCGGACGTGCTGCGCCCCGCGGCCCAGAGTCCCGGGACCGGCGCACCGGCCAGGGACTGGACAGCACCGTCGGGGGTGGTGTGCAGCCCACCGAGGGTGAAGCCGGCAATGCCGGTCCCGGTGGCGGCACTCGCGCGGTCGCCGGGGTGGAACCCGGCCGCGACGTCGATCGCGGCGTACGGCGGTTGCAGCGGCCGCAGCCAACGCAGCGCCTTGTGGAACCACGGGTCCTCACCGGCGTCGGCACAGCGGTTGTACGCCGTCACGGTCATCTCGAGCGAACCTGAGGGCATCGCGAGGTCCTGCTCGAGCTCGGCCAGCGTCTCGGCGACGTGCGTGGGACGCACGCCCCAGCGGTCGGCCTCTGGCACGTCCTCGAAGCCCCTCTCGTCCACGACCACCCAGTAGGGCCCGGGCTGGTTCGTGACTGCGGTGTGGCTGATCGTGCCGGGATAGGTGTCTTCGTTGATGAAGCGCTGCCCGTGCGCGTTGACCAGGATGCCGCGAGCGGCCAGGGCCGGCAGCACGGTCAGCGCCACCTCGTGGGCGTGCATGCGGCGGGTGGCGGCGCCGATCTCCTGCGCCATCAGGATGCCGGAGCCGTCGTCCAGGCCGTCGCTGACCTTGCCGTGGCCCAGCAGTGCCGGGGCGTGGTCCGCCAGCATCCTCTCGTCGTCGACGAACCCGCCGGTGGTCAGCACGACACCACGGCGTGCCCGCAGCTCGCGCTCCACGCCGTACTGCCGGACCCGGACCCCGACGACGCGCCCGTCCTCGACCACGAGCGAGGTGGCGCGGGTGTCGACGACGGTGCGTACGCCCGCCTCGGCCCCGGCCGCGACGAGCGCCTCCATCAGCAGCTTGCCGGCGAAGTACGGCGCGGGCGGGCGGTGGCCGCGCGGTGCCGGGGTGGCGACGGTGTCGAAGGGCCAGCTGTTCTCGCCCAGCCACATCAGGCCGTCGGTGGTCGGCGGCATCCAGGTGGGGGCGTCGTAGAGGCTGGGTGTGAAGTCCACGCCGTGGTCGACCAGCCAGTCGAAGTGGTCGGCGCTGTCGTCGCAGTAGACGCGCAGCTTCTCCGCGTCGGCGTGCGGGCCGAGGGCCGCGCACAGGAAGGCGAACATGTCGTCGGGGGTGTCCTCGAAGCCGCACGCCTTCTGCACGCTGGTGCCGCCGCCGAGATAGAGCTCACCGCCGGACAGTGCCGACGACCCGCCCGGCGCACTGGCCCTCTCGATGACGAGGACCGAGGCACCGGCCTCCGCGGCCGAGATCGCCGCGCAGGCTCCGGCGATGCCGAAGCCCACGACCAGGACGTCGACGAGCTCGTTCGGGGACAACGCCTCCGAGGTCACGGCTTGGAGAACGCCGCGAGCGGCTCTGAGCCCGACCAGTCGTGGCCCCAGTAGGAGTCCGCGGTGATCTCCTCGGCGGTGTAGTAGGCCTCGTCGACGAGCATCCCCTCGGTGCCGTACTCGAGGTCCCAGCCGCCCGGCGCCCGGACGTAGAACGACACCATCTTGTCGTTGGTGTGGCGACCCAGGGTCGAGGAGAGCGGGAAGCCGCGACGGTTGACCTCGTCGAGCGCGCGCCCGACGGCGTCGAGGGAGTCGACCTCCATCATCAGGTGCACCAGGCCGGGTGCCTCGCCGTGCGGCGCGGGACAGATCGCCAGGCTGTGGTGACGCTGGTTGACGCCCATGAAGCGCACCCGCCGGGGGGGCTCGCTGGTGCGGGCCGGCCCACCGACCCGGATGGCGCCGCGCGGCAGGAAGCCGAGGACCTCGGTGTAGAAGGCGACCGTCTCCTCCATCGCCGTCGTCGGGAGGACGACGTGGCCCATGCCTTGCCCGTCCGTGACGAAGGACTGCGTCCAGCGGGTGCGTACGGGGTCGTGGTCGAGGACCGGTCCGAAGAACACCTCGACCGGCGTGCCGGCTGGGTCCTCGAACAGGATCGCCGCCTCCACCCCGCGCTCGGCGCACTCGGCCAGCGAGAGCTCCTTGACACCGTGGCCGGCGGCCTCGACGGCCCGGACGACGCTGGCCAGCGCGAACTGGTCGCGCACCTCCCAGCCGACCGCGAGCACACGGTCGGAGTCGCCGGGCAGGACGACGAGCCGTGCCTGCCGCTCGTCCATGCGCAGGTAGAGGCCATCGGCCACCGGACCGGTGGTCTCGGCCAGGCCGAGTGCCTCGACCGTGAGCTCGCGCCAGCGGGCGACGTCGGTGGTCTGGACCCTGAGGTAGCCCAGCGCGCGGATGTCGGTCATGTCGTTCTCCTTCAGATCATCGAAAGCATCGGCCCGGGCGGCGGCGTGACCCCGATGTCGGTCAGCGCCGACGCGTGGAAGACCGACCCGGGGACGTGGATGGCGTGCGCGAGGCCCATGTGACCGTCGCGCCAGAACCGCTGGATGGGGTTGTCCATGCGCAGGCCGTTGCCGCCCGACCGGGCGACGACCTCGTCCATCGCCCGCACGGCACGCCATGCGGCGGCGACCTGGGTACGACGCGACGCCGCCCGCTCGGCGAGCGTGATCTCACGTCCGGCCTCGGCGGCGTCGTAGAAGCGGCTGACGTTGTCCAGCATGGCCGTGCGCGAGGCCTTGATCTCCTCGGCGGCCGCCCCGACGGCGTAGAGCACATAGGGGTCGTCGGTGACGCGGGTGCCGGTGATCTGGACCCTGGTCTTCTGGTAGGCGAGGTGGGCGGCGAGCGCCCCCTCGGCGATGCCGATCACAGCGCTGGTGATGCCGAGCGGGAAGGCCGTCGTGAAGGGGATGTGGTAGGTCGGGTTGGTGAGGCCGGCCTCACGCGGCTGGGAGCCATCGAGGAACTTCGCGAACGCCACCACTCGGTTCTCGGGGATGAAGGCGTTCTTGACGATGATGTCCTTCGAGCCGGTGCCGCGCAGCCCGACGACGTCCCACGAGTCCTCGACGATCTCGTAGTCGCTGCGCGGCAGGATGACGTGATAGTTGCTCGGAGGCATGACCCGGTTACCGTCGGCATCGGCCATGAACGCGCCCAGGAAGATCCAGTCGCAGTGGTCGGTGCCTGAGGAGAACTGCCAGCGGCCGTTGAAGACGTAGCCGCCGTCGACCGGTCGCAGCAGGCCCATCGGGGCGTACGGCGAGGCGATCCAGGTGTCGTGGTCCTCTCCCCAGATCTCCTCCTGGACCTGCTGATCGCACATGGCCATCTCCCACGGGTGGACCCCGACGATGCCCGCGACCCACCCGGCCGACCCGTCGAGCGACGCGATCCGCATGACGGTCTCGGCGAAGTCGCGGGGGTGCGCCTCGGCGCCGCCGTACTTCGCCGGCTGCAGCATCCGGATCACACCGGTGTCGCGGAGCAGCTTGGCGGCCGCGTCGTCGAGCCGGCCGAGTCGCTCGTTGGACTCGGCCAGGGCTGCGATCTCTTCGGCACGTTCCTCGACGGCCGCGAGGGCGGGGTTGGTCATGACGCCTCCTGAAGTCTCGACCGTCACGCTGTCACCGTGGTCGTCCCGGCGCTGTCGTCCTCCCGGTCACTGGGAGCGACCCGCGTCTCAGGCGTCGTACGACACCTTCACCACCGGCGAGGTGGCCCGGGCCTGGCAGGACAGGATGATGCCGTCGGCCAGGTCCGCCGCCTCGAGCACCTCGTTGCGCTCGAGGTCGACGGTGCCCTCCTGAAGGATGCAGGCGCAGGCGCTGCACGCGCCCTCGCGGCACGAGAACGGCGCCGGCAGGCCGGCTGCGAGCAGCACGTCGAGCAGCTTCGCGCCCGCCGGCCAATCGTGCGTAGTGACGTTGCCGTCGAGCTCGACGGCAACCTCGGCGGCCGTCCCGGCCTGCTCGCCGTCGACAACCGGGGGCAGCACGACCGCGGCGAACGGGTCGCCCTCCAAGGACGTGAAGACCTCCTGGTGCACCCGGTCCCTGGCGAACCCGAGGCCGGTCAGCGTCCGCGCCGCCAGGTCCATGAAGGGTCCCGGGCCGCAGATGAAGGCTTCGCGGTCGACGTACGTCTCCAGCATCGGCCGAAGCGCGGGCTCGGTCGGCAGGCCCTGCACCGACTCCAGCCAGTGGAGCACCACGAGCCGCTCCGGAAACTCGGCCGTCAGCGCGACGAGCTCGTCACGGAAGATCACCGAAGCCTCGTCGCGGTTGGCGTAGAGCAGCGTGACCCGGGCGGAGCCGGCGTGCAACGCGCTCTTGAGGATGGACAGCACCGGGGTGATGCCGCTGCCGCCGGCCAGCAGCAGAAAGTCGTTGTGCAGGTCCCGGGGCACGAATGTGCCCGCCGGTGGCAGCACCTCGAGCTCGCTGCCGGCGACCACGTGGTCGCAGAGCCAGTTGGAGGCATAGCCGTCGCGGGTCCGCTTGACGGTGACCTGGAGCCGGTCGTCGCGCAGCGGGGAGGAGGAGAGCGAGTAGCAGCGCGCCGCTCCCCCGGGCCGGTCCGAGGGCACCCGAACCGTGAGGAACTGTCCGGGCCGGTAGTCGAAGTGCTCGCCGTCGAGCGGCTCGAGGACCAGCGAGTGGGCGTCCTCGGTCTCGTGGACCACCTCCGCCACGCGCACGCGTGCCATGGCTCAGCCGACCCTTCCGGCAGCGTCGAGAGCGGCGACGTAGCCGAACACGATGGAGGGTCCGATGGTCGCGCCGGGTCCGGCGTACTCGTTGGCCATCACCGACGCGCTGGCGTTGCCCGTCGCGTAGAGGCCCTCGATGAGCGAGCCGTCCTCGCGCAGGACGCGTCCGCGCTCGTCGCAGACCAGTCCGCCCTTGGTGCCCAGGTCGCCGATCTCGATCCGCACGGCGTAGAACGGCGCCTTGTCGATGACGTCCAGGTTGGGGTTGGTCAGGTTCGGGTCGCCGTAGTAGCGGTCGTACGCCGAGCCGCCGCGCCCGAAGTCCTCGTCGACGCCGGTCCGGGCGAAGCCGTTGAACCGTTCGACGGTGGCCACGAGGTTGTCCTCGTGCACCCCGATCGTCCGGGCCAGCTCGCGCAGGGAGTCGGCCCTGTGCACGGTGCCCGCCTCGTAGAAGGCCTTCGGGAACGGCGCTCCCGGCAGGACCTGGGCGTAGGGGTAGCGCGAGCGGGCCCGCGCGTCCATCACACACCAGGTCTCCAGGTGCTTGCCCTCGAGCTGGTCGTGCACGTAGTTGACGTAGGGCGAGGCCTCGTTTGTGAACCTCTTCCCGTCGGTGGAGACGATCACCTGTCCGGGGATCGCCCGCTCGGAGACGAGGGGGATCATCGGGCCGGCCGGATGCGCCACGCTCGGCATCCACCAGGCGTCGTCCATGAACTGCACCGCGGCACCCAGGCCGCGACCGGCGACGATCCCGTCGCCGGTGTTCTCCTTCGCGCCCAGGCTGCGGTCCTGACGGGCTCCCTCGGGCAGGTGCGCCTCGCGCAGCTGCGGGTCGTGGTCGAAACCGCCGCACGCCAGCAGCACCCCGTGGCGACCACGGATGCGTTGGGTGTGGCCGTCACGGTTCACCTCGATCCCGACGACGCGGCCGTCCTCCACGACCAGCCCGGTCATCGGGGTGCATAGCCACAACGGGACGGAAGCGTCCTTGAGGGCCATCCGCAGCCTCGCGACGAGCGCCCGGCCGCCGGTAGCCATGTGGCGTCGACGCACCGCGTTGGAGGACACCCGCCAGGCCGCGACCACCGACTTCCACCGACCGCGCCAGGTCCGCTTGACCATGGCCAGGTCGCGGTAGTCGGCCGCGGTGATCCAGAGGCCCAGCGGTCCCGACATGTTGTTCGGTCGCTGGAACGCCTCGTCCTTGCCCAGCTTGCGGGTGTCGAACGGCTTCGGTTCGACCGAGCGGCCGAGCGGGCGGCCGCCGTCCCACTCGGGGTGGTAGTCGGCGTAGCCCTTGGTCCAGTCGAGCCGCCACCATCTGCTCCGGCCCAGGAGCTCCATCGCCGCAGGTCCGTGATCGACGTAGGCGTCCAGCCGCTCGGGGGCGACCTGTCCCTCCGTGAGGAGGTCGAGGTAGCGGCGGATCGACCCACGGCTGTCCTCGTGACCTGCTCGGCGCAGGGTCGGGTTGTTCGGGATCCAGATGCCGCCACCCGAGATGCCGGTGCTGCCGCCGTACATCTTCGCCTTCTCCACGATCAACGTGGACATGCCGGCGTCGTGGGCCGTCAGGGCAGCAGTCATGCCACCCCCACCGGATCCGACGACGAGGAAGTCGA
>Ga0190271_10001403_pt1 | contig 13684 bp, 13 predicted proteins | sample Popmic356T_FD_133747 | JGI IMG/M metagenome (GOLD analysis project Ga0190271, IMG submission 133747) | Populus adjacent soil microbial communities from riparian zone of Weber River, Utah, USA - 356 T | ecosystem: Environmental > Terrestrial > Soil > Riparian zone | place: USA: Utah | collected...
ATGAGCAAGTCACCGTATGGTCCGTTCACCTACAAGGGCAACATCCTGATGCCCGTGCTCGGCTGGACCAATCATCACTCCATCGTGGAAGTGGGCGGCAAGACGTACCTGTTCTATCACGACACGCAGATCTCGAATGGCGTGAACCACCTGCGCAACGTGAAGCAGCCGATCGAGCTCACGTACAACGAAGACGGCACGATTCAGCCGGTCGACCCGTATCTCGACGACAAGATCGCGGCCGACACCCACGCGAAGTGGGTTGAGTAAATGGGGACATTCCTGATTTGCTAGCAAAAGGGGACGCGGCTCAAACCGCGTCCCCTTTTTCCGCTGAATTCATCGGGAGGGCGCTTGAAGGACCTGGCTCCGGACATCGTCCGCCGTCGATTGCTCATAGAAGGCCTGTACTCAAAGGCTGTTGACGAGGCCGCGGTCGAAAAGTATTTGATCGACGTCGCCGCGCATCTCGGTCTTCGCACCTACGGCCGGCCAATCGTCCATTCGCCTGACGCAGGCAGACCCGAGAACCAGGGCTTCGACGCGTTCATTCCCTTGATCGATTCCGGCATCTCACTCTACGTGTGGAGCCAGCGGCGGTTTTTCGCGGCGGTGCTGTTTTCCTGCAAGGATTTCGACGTGAACGCCGCGCTGCGTTTCACCCGCGACTATTTCGCCGCCACCGAGCTCGAACACCGGCCGTTCTGACGGCAGGCGAGGTCCGGCCCCATTTGCTAGGAAATGGGGAGTGTCCCCAATTCTCCGTTATCATCCGCCACGCCATGAATGACTCCCAGGAAGCAGCATCCGCGTCGCCGTCGCTGACACGCCGCCGCCGCCCCTTCCTCGCGCCGCTGTGGTTGTTAGCCATGATCGGCGTGTTCATGCTCGCCATGGCGTTCGCCTACTGGAACTCCGCCACCACCACCACCATCGTGCTGGTGCGCCACGCCGAAAAGCAGGTGGGCGCCATTTCCGATGCGCCGCTGTCGCCCGAGGGCGACGTACGCGCCAGCCGCCTCGCGCAGATGCTCGGCGGCAGCGAAGAGTTTGGCCGCATCAGCAAGATCTACGTGACCGACACGCGCCGCACCCAGCAGACCGCCGCCGGTGTTGCGCAGCGTCTCGGGCTCACGCCGGTGATCGTCGATGCGAAGACTGAATCTGCGGACCTTGCGCGCCGCGCGATAAGTGAGAATCGCGGCCACCGGGCGCTCATCGTGGGACACAGCAATACAGTCCCGGAAATCGTCGCCGCACTCGCGCAGGTGGATAACGTGCCGGCCATGGCCGACGACGAGTTCGACACGATTTACATCGTGACCGTGCCCACCATCGGCAAGGCGTCGGTCCTGCGCCTGCAGTACTGACGCCTCAGGCCCGAGTCTTTCGCAGCTCGATGGCCTTCTGGATGAACGCCTCGTGCTCGGCCACCGAAAAGGTAGCCTTCACACGGTCGCGAATCACGCGGCTCTGATCCACCAGGAACGTGACCCGCTGCACCCAGAAGCCCAGCGGCCCGTTGACCCCGAACAGCTTGATGACGTCCTTTTTCTCGTCCGCGAGCAGCGAGTAGGGCAGGTTGTGCTTTTCACGGAAGCGCTTGTGGCTCTCGGCGCTCTGCGGACTGATCCCGACCACCGTGATGCCCGCCCGGCTGATTTCCTTATGAATATCCCGGATCGAGCAGACTTCCCGCGTACACGTGGGGGTGAAGTCCGCCGGGTAGAAAAACAGGATTGCCGGCCCGCCCGTGAGCAGGGCCGTCAATGAAATGTCGTGCCCGTCCTGGTCCGGCAGCGTGAATTCGGGGGCTTTGTGCCCGGTGTCAAGCATGTCGAGGATATTAAGAGTGATTCGCTTGCCGAGGCCAGATCAACTGCTAGAATTCCGCGCCTTCCGGACCCCCCGTCCGGACCGGTTTTGAAGAATGGGGCGGTAGCTCAGTTGGGAGAGCGTCGCGTTCGCAATGCGAAGGTCGAGGGTTCGATCCCCTTCCGCTCCACCACTTCACGGCCTTCGGTCCCATGCGTAAAAGGTTCGGACGCTCGTCCGGCTCAGGCGGGGCGCACCGGGAACTGGATCTCCAGTAATTGACCGACGTAGATCTCGCGCTTGGGACCATCCAGCCGTAGTTCATGCCGGTGGATCCACCGGTCGATGGCATCGTAAGTACGCAGGACCACCGCGTCGTCGGATTCGCAGTACGCGCTGGCCATGCGCGCACCTGGCAAGGTCTTGATCTCAATCCCTGAGCCGCGCGGCGCCATGCCTCGTATCTCCACGAATGGCTCGCCTTCGATGGCGCCCGAGGCTTCGCAGCGATGCCACAACACGCCGCGCTGCTCGAGCAACATGCCGGGATTCAATGCTCGCGTGAGATCGCACTCCACCGGTGTTATCTCGGCGTAGGTCTGCAGGCGCGCACGAATCGAAGCGATGCGCATCTCGCCGCGCTGCTTCAGCACCACGGATGTGTTGCCGGGCGAATGATCAGAGTCTTCGAGTTCGAGCTCTAACCACTCGAGTGAATGCCTGGCGGTGGCCAGCGTGTGCCTTGCAACGTTGCGCAGCCTGATCAGCAATTTGCGCCGCTCATTACTCGCGTCCGACCCCGACAACACCCGGCGGATGTCTTCGAGCGACGCGCCGAGATCCTTGAGCGCGCAGATCGCAGCGAGATCGCGGAGTTGCGCGGCAGCGTAGTAGCGATAACGCGTGCGCGCATCGATTTCATTGGGCCGGAGCAATCCGATCTCGTCGTAGAAACGCAGAGTCTTGATCGACGTGGCGCCGAGCCGGGCGAATTCTCCGATCCGATATTGCCTGCCAACGGGCATCTTGAAGTCTCCACCGCACTGGAGTGTTCTGATTCGACGGAGGAGGATGGTCCCATGAAACGCAGAGCATTTCTTCAGGTCCTGGCGGGCGCATCGATGGTCACTGCGCTGGATGGCTGTGCCAGCCGTCCCGAAAGCAGAGGCGAGTGGCTCATGACGGTGCGTGGACGGTTGGCGGCGCGCGATCTGGGACTGACGCTGACCCATGAACATGCATTGGCCAATTTTCAGCCCTACGAAGAATGGGTGCGTGCACCACGGGCTTACGATCGGCAGGACGTGACACAGCGCGTGTTGCCGCATCTGCAGCGAATTGCCGCACTCGGCTGCCGCAGCTTCGTCGATGCGACGGCGGTGGGGCTGGGTCGGGATCCCCGATTGCTACTCCAGCTGTCGGAAGCGAGCGGGTTGAATATCCTCACCACCACCGGCAACTACGCCGCTTTCGAAAATCGTTTTCTCCCGCAATATGTGCGTGACGAGTCCGCCGGGGTGTTGGCCACCCGATGGATACGGGAATTCGAACAAGGGATCGAGGGCACGGCTGTTCGCCCCGGCTTCATCAAGCTCGGTTTCAACGGCGGCACGCTGAGTGACGTGGAGCGCAAGCTGATTCGCGCCGGCGCAGCAGCGCATCGCGACACCGGGCTCACCATCGGCGCACACACCGGAATGGCGGTCGCGGCCTATGAGGAACTCGCGGAGCTCGAATCTGCCCGCGTACATGCTTCCGCGTGGATCTGGATCCATGCGCAGAACGAACCTGATCCGTCGAAATATGACGAGGCGGCAAAGCGTGGCGCCTGGATTTCGCTCGATGGCGTGAGTCCCGAGAGCATCGCGATGCATGCCGACCGAGTGGTGCAGTTGCGCGACAAGGGGTTTCTGCACCAGGTCCTGGTATCGCAGGATGCGGGCTGGTATTCGGTCGGCGAGCCCGATGGCGGGAAATTCCGTCCCTACGACATGGTATTTACGGAATTCGTCCCGGCGTTGAAGGCCCGCGGCTTCTCGGAGGCCGAGATCGATCAGATTTTCGTGAAGAACCCCGCAACCGCATTCGCGGTGCGCGTGCGCACCCTGTAAAATCCGCGGCCTCGCGCCCCCGTAGCTCAGTGGATAGAGCGACCGCCTCCTAAGCGGTAGGTCGTCGGTTCAACTCCGGCCGGGGGCGCCATCGTCTACTTCACGTCGAGAATCGACGCTACCTCTTCGGCGATCGTCGCCAGCGCATCATCATGATTCGCGTCCGTGCCGCCCCAGACCGGGCGTCCGTTCCTGGGTCGCACGTTCATGCGCTTGAGCCATTCAATCTTTTTCCACGCGCAGGCACGCGCGATCACCGGAATGACGGTAACGCCGGCCTTCTCGCGGCGCGCGAGCAGGCTCGGCACTTCATTCTTGAGGATGAAGTCCGACGTCAGGAAATTGGCGCTTACCAGGAGGATCGCAACCCGCGCACGCGCCACGGCTTTATCAATCGCCGCTTCCCATGCCTCTCCACCACCAATGTCGTCGTCGCTCCAGACCTCGACGCAATCGGTACCCTTCTGAAGGACACGAAGGTGACGGAGCAACGCATCCTTTTCGGCTTCATTCTCGTGGCTGTAACTCACGAAGACCATCGATCGCTTGCGTCTGTTTGCGGCGGACACGCCGACTGCGCTTGCCGCTGAGCCCTGATCCATGAGTTCTGCGGTCCGCTCCAGCAGCCAGTGACGTAGCGTGGGCGAGAACAGCCGATACACGCCTTTGTCGGCGACAACCAAACCGCGTTTCAGCAAGGTGCGGCATTCGCCTGGCTGGTTGTCGTGCACCGTATGTCCGTCGTGCGGATGGCGTGCGAGGCGCATGAGCACTTCCTGCTCGGCGTCGCTCGACCAGCGCCACATGTCCAGCCACTGGTGTTCAGTGAGGTCCATGAACTTCTCGAGCACGACGCGTCTGTCGAGCGCTGCGCCGCCCGCTTCGCGCCGCGCATCGAAGATGCAGGCGGCCGATGCCTGCAGCAAAAGCGGATGCGTGCCGGCAAGCTCCTGGATGAGCCTGCGTTCCGGGGCTGTGAAGACCACGGCCGTGCCCTTCAGCATCTGCTCGAGCAGCGAATTCGCTTCGTTCTCGCTGAAAGGTCGCAAGTGCAGATAGACAAAGTTGTTGTAGAACGGTGATCCCATGAAGCGAAGATCGCGGCACACTTCGTCGAGCGGGCGTCGAGTCGCGATGATCAGGGAAAGCGTGCGTGCGCGATTATTGACGAGCGCGCGCAGACCGCCGAGGAGCTCGCGCGTCGTGTTCTCGGATTCGGTGTCGGTGCGAACGACCCATTCGAACTCGTCGAGCAGGATCACGATCAGCAGCTTGTCGCCTTGCATGTCCTCGATCAGGAATTCGATCTCGGAAGTCCTGATTTCGGGTCCGGCAAGCAGCGTTCGAATCTTTTCGATGTGGTGGGCGAAGCGAACGCGTTTTTCGAGCTGGCGCCGAAGCCGCGTGAGGATGTACTGCCAGAAACCGGTGATGGTCATCGGGGCGATTGCCCCACAGTCCACGAACAGGAAGATGGAAGACTGCTCTTCCAGGTTCCAGCGGCGCATCACGTCCGGCGCCGCAACGTAGTGCATGAGAGACGTCTTTCCGATCCGGCGTTCACCCACGACGGCCACGCAGCCGGGCACCGACTGCGTCACCTGCTCGAAGACGAGATTCACTTCCTGCTGTCGGCCGACGAAGTGCTGGACGTCGACAGGACCGCCGTACACGAATGGGTTGCGTTCTGACGGAGTCATGCGTGCGCCTATTGAACGACGAAGCTGCCGGACACGATGATCTTGCCGGCATGGGAGATATCGATCGTGTACGAGTCAGCCACCAGGTGGCCGAGCTCCTGGAACCACCACAATTCGCCTCGGAGATCGCCCACTCGAAGAGTCCAGTCAGTCACGGGCACAATCTCACCGGATGCGCGTTTCAGACCAACTGACATGTCGGCGGTGGTATTGCCGTCCTGCACGCTCTTGTCCACGTTCAAAGTCAGCTGCACCCACAGTGGCGGGCCCTTGCTCGGGAATTCCTTCGTGTCTGCGATTTCCTGCGCTTTCGCTGCCTCGTAGTTGGCAGCGGCAAGAAAGCGCATGCGGACAGCATTGGCCTTCATCGCCGGGACATCCCAATCGTGCACGGTGATCGTGATCGAGCCGCCTGTGCGGGAGGAGTAGTCGTGTACCAAAATGGTTGCGTATCCTGGCGCCACGGGGCTGACGACCCCGTGAACTACAGTTGCAATTTTTTCGTCACCGCTGCTCCAGGAATAGTCGGAGTAGTGAGGCGGGTGCCTGCGCCAGGTGCTGTCGTAATTGGGATATCCGTTCAGATTGAGAGTACTGCCCATCTTGACCTGACTCTCGCAACAGATTTCGATGTACGTAATTCTGGCGGGCATCAACAGGAAGACGACAAAGCTGATTGCGCAGATCCCGAGGAACGTCAGTAGTCCATAGCCGCGTTTCGATGATGCCTGCCTGGTATCTGGTGCAGCCGATGGAGTCGGTGACTCGATTTCCGGATTCACAGAGTGCGAGGCGGGCTGCTGTGGTGCTTCTGTTGTTGGGCGCGGGGGCACGCGAGTCTCTTGCTCTTGCGCTCCCGCTCCCGCATCGGCCCGCCACAACTCCCATGGATCAGGCGCAGTGGTTGGCTCGGGGACATCTTCACGTTTCGCTTTGGCGGCGCGTTTCCGACTTTTGGGCTCGGGAGCCGTGGGCTGCCCAGTGGGGGAAGGCGAGACCGTCTCGCCGAGCAGGGTCGCGATGTTGCTGCCCTGGTAACTGAATACATCCATCTGGATGAGGCGCTTCCACCCATCGCGTGCCTCCTGCATTCGGCCGGCGCGATGCGCTTTCAGCGCTTGCGTGTAAATACTTTCGATGTTCTGTCGTTCCTGCAGGCGGTTGCGAATCGCCTCGAGACGGGCCGCGGCATGTCCGTCGTTGGGGAACAGAGCCACGGCTTTAGCCGCGAATCCTTCTGCCTCGGTGAGCGATTCGGCCGACTCGAGTGCTTCACTGCTTCGCAACCAGTACGCGGCTGCTTGCGCCTTGGCTTCCGGCACCTCCGGCAACAGCATCAACAACAGTTCGCACATCTCGGATCCACGCGAAAACTCGCCCGCTTCGATTGCTGAATCGAAGTGGCTCGCGAACGTTGATCGCAGGAGTGCCGTTGCCTCTTCGGAGTTCGCGTATTTCAATGCGGCGCGAAAGGCCTCGGCGGCGGCAGTCATTGTCCGTGCGGTCAGCGCGTCTTCGCCACGCTTCTGCCAGATCGCGCTCAGCCGACGAAGCGCCGTCGGCTCGGCTGCAAACAGCTTGAGCACCGCCTCGTAATCGAGCAGCGCGTGATCGGTGTTGTTGGCCGCTTCAAGCTGGCTTGCGCGGGCAAGCCTGGCGCGGATCAATCCGTCGCGGGCGCTCATCTGGTCGATCTCATAAGCGCGCTCGAAAGCGACGATTGCCGCCTCCTGGTCGCCAAGCTCGTGCAGTACCTGGGCGAGCCCGAGCTGGGCACCGCTGTGATTCGGGTTCGCCGCGAGCGTTCGCAAGTACTCGTCACGTGCGTAGGCGAGGTCGCCCGCGGTATGGGCCTCGCGTGCGTTATCGAACAAACGCACTGCGCGCTTGCTGACGTAGTCGATATCGCGTCGTGCACTCGACACGGGGTGTTCCTGCAACACCCAGCGACGAACCAGCTCGACCACAAAGCGATATTTGTCAGGACCTTCTGAACGAAGCATCTCCCATTCCACGAGCCGGTCGGGTGCATCTTTCAGTTCGAGCCCGCTCAGGAGAATGCGGTGCTCTTCGAGGAGTCTGCGAATGTCCTCCTTCGAGCCGACACCCGAGTCATCGGATACCTGAGCGACTGCCGACAGGATGAAGCGTTCGGCTCGGGGCAGACCTTCCCAGAACCAGTTGAGCGCGCCGTGCCCACTCTCGATGGCACGGCTCACCACTTCACTCACGACGCCAGCGCTGATGGACGTCTTCGAGTTCAGCTTGGCGGCATTGAATGCCTCGAAGCAGATCAGCTGTGTGAAATATGGATGCCCGGCAGCCAGGGCCTGGATCTGGCGTATGGCTGGTTCTTCGTAGTTGACCTGATTACCGGCTGCTTCGACGATCAGAGACCTAGATTCCTCGGCCGAGAGGTGTCCGACACGCCGATACACGGCTTGTTTGAAGATTGCCTGGAAGTGAGTCGCGAGCTCTTCGATCCTGCGCCCGACCACGAAGACAAAGCCGATTCGCGGTTGATTCTGGATCAACCCTTGTAGATAGGGGAACAGCGTTTCTGACGCGGCACGCGGGCTTGCAAGCTCGTCGCTGAGCACATCGAATTCATCGATGAGAAGTACCAGCCGGCCTTGCCCGAGCTGCCGAAACGTATCGGGCAGCAGCTGTTCTTCGAAATAGCGTCCGTGGTCGTCAAACAGTTTGGGATCGGGGCGGGGCAGGTTGAGGCGCCGTGCGAGCGTCTGACCCAGGTTTTCAAGAACTGCGGCAAGGCTCAAGCGCTCCTTGCCCTGGAGGTCGTAGTAGACGGGGAAGAAGCCACCTTGTTCCTGGAGCCACTGTGCCGCGCGGTGCAGGACGGAGGTCTTGCCAATCCGCCGCTGGCCATAAAGGACGACGACGTTCTGCCGCTGTGCGTCCAGGACGTCCTTGATGACGGTGAAAACATCCTTCCGCCCGAAGAAACCCGTGCCATCTGTCAGCGGGACACCAACTACGTACGGGTTGCGCGCCAACACTAGTCCTCCGGTGGCCTCCCTCTTCGTCGGTTCGCCGACTGTCCGCAGGTTGACCTCATGACTTGGCCGGCTGTTAGGCCTCGGTCCCATCGGCGACGTCCGAATCTGTTCTTCTACAGCCGAAACATTCGATAAGCGACTAGGTAGTCCGCGGCTGGTGTGTTTGTCAACGGGTTATTGAATCCCCTGACTCGAGACCGTGCACTAGTCCCGAACGGTGCAGTGCAAGAGGCCGGCTTGCGCACCTTGTGGCGTTGGCGCTGGCCGTTAGTTCGTCCACCACGCGACGAATTCCCTGAACTCGATGTACCCATCACCCGCAGTGTCGGCCACTTCGAAGTCGAGGAGGCACTCGGCGCGCGAGACGTCGCCATCGAGAGCTTCCAGCAGGAGGTGGAATTCGTCCTGGTCGATGAAGCCATCGCCGTTCAGGTCGCACAGTTCGAAAACCCTGCGCGATTCCGCAATCTTGGTTTCGTTCAGCGTTCCCATGTTCGTTCCTCCGTGTTCCATGGGTAGCCAATCTACTTGCCGATGGCTTAAGGCCCGCTGAACTGCGGCCATTTGACAGATTGCGGCCTATCGGGAAAGTAACCGCCAGGTGATCCACGCTGCGACGGCTGCCAGCAGGATCCAGATCGTGATGATCGCCGCGGCGCCTGCTTTGCTGATCGGTCGGCGCGCCGACTCCGCTGCCGTCGCGCGATGTTCGGCCAGGATTTCAGGTGGTATCAGGCGCACCGCGATCCAGATGCCGACCGGCACGATGATCAGGTCGTCGAGATACCCGAGGACGGGAATGAAGTCGGGTATGAGATCGATGGGCGAGAGCGCATAACCCGCCACCAGGATTGCCACGGCCTTGGCGTACCAGGGCACGCGCGGATCGCGCGCCGCGAGGTAGATGGCATGCACATCGAGTTTGATTGCCAGTGCCCAGCGTTTGAGACGAACGAACACGCAATCGATTCCTGCGGGATGCGGAACCTGCACCATACATGCATCGTCAACGCATTCGAACCTGCAGCGGACAGGATGCGAAGCCGCTGGCCGGGTAGAGCGCCTCGATCGGCTGCCGGCCCGAAGCGGGCGCCAATTCGGTACGGGCGAGCAGCTCTTCCATCAACACCCGCAATTCCAGTCGGGCCAGCGGCGCGCCCGGACATACATGGATGCCCGCGCCGTACAACAGATTCAGGCCCGGATCCCGATCGAGGCGAAACGCGAGGGGGCTTTCGAAGACGCGGTCATCGCGATTCGCGGAGGCCCAGTCGAGGGCGATCCGCTCGCCTGCCGCGAGCACGCAACCGCCGATTTCGACCGGCGCCGTCGTGATGCGCCGCGAGCTTTGCAACGGGGCGTGAATGCGCAGGATCTCGTCGATGGCCGCAGGCAATTGCGCCGGGTTCGCCCGCAGTTGTGACTGGAGCGGACCCACGATTGCGATGTAGTGCGCGAGGATGCCGACACACGCGGAAATGGTCGCGAGTTCGCCCACAGTCCAGTTGCGCAGGATGCTCACGATTTCCTCATCGGTGAGCGGCCGGCCGCGGAACTGCTCGCGCAATAGCTGGCTCGCGACGTCGATTTCATTCGTGTCGCGACGGCTGCCCAGTACTTCACGAATGTGGCGATCGAAATCGAAAGCCACCGTAGCCATGGCCGTTCGGTCCTTGCGGCGTGTCGCGCTGCGATTCCTGCGCATCCAGTGGCGCAATGGTTCGTGCAACTCCACGGGCCAGCCCAGGAACGCGCATTGCGCGCGCAGCGCGAAGCTTTCGGCGACCTTCAACATGAAATCGACTTCTCCAGTTGCTGGAAAGCCGGAGATCATCTCCACCGCGATCGCGCGAAGTTTCGGCTCGACCGCAGTCATGCGTTCGGGTGAGAAATATTTGTCGACGATACGACGGTAGTCCGCGTGGTCGGGCGGATCGATGCCACTCGGCACCGCCAGGTGTGCCGACACCGCGCTGCTGAAGGTGGCCGGATCGAGAAGTGCGCGAGTCACGTCGGCGTGACTGTGGGCTACGGGACAACGAGGAACGCTCAACGCGGCAGAGGTGGTGGACATGAAGCCATTACACCGCGCAGCCCGGAGAATCACTTGATCTGGGTCAAGCCCTGCTCGTGACCCGGGTCGCAGAAGCTCGCGGCCGATCCGCTCTCCGGTGTCAGACCCAGCAGTTGCACCTTGCTGCCGCGGACGCGGATCGCTTCCTCACGATTCAATTGCTGCATCATCCTGCTGATCGTCTCGATACGCGTGTCGAGCAGTTCGGCGATTTCCTGCCGGCTCAGCCCGAGCGTGAATCGACGGCCATCGAGGCCACGGTTCTGCAGTCGGGCGCCGAGGTCGAGCAGAAAGGTAGTGAGGCGGTGGCGTACCGAGCCGCGCGCCGGATGGGGGCGCGGCGCAACCACCTTGCTCAGGAGTCGGACGAGCGCACTCCCGAGCTCCCTGAATCGCTTGCCGTGCTCGTCCAGCTGCCGCAGCGGCATCTCGCAGCAGACGACTGTTTGCAGCGCGATCACGTCGTTTGCAAAAGTGCCGGTGCTGAAGGCTTCCAGGCCCAGAACCTCGCCCGGCGTGTTGAGCGCCAGTATTTGTTCGTTGCCGTCGGCATCCAGGTGGACGGTCTTGAGCAATCCCTGGCGCACCGCGTAGAGACAGTGAGCGGAGTCGCCCGCCCTGAGCAGCGTCTCGCCTGCGCGCAGCGTTCGCAGGCCGCCGGTCGACTGGTGACCGCGACCTCCATCGAATGCAATCAGTCCCGACAGGCGACAGATTTCATGGAGATCGCAGGATCGGCAGGAGATCGGCCCGATGCCATCACCGGTGGCGGAAGCGGACGTGCGGGCACTCATCGTGGGGGCTCTGCCTGGTTGATGTCGGTCAAAACAGTTCTCCTGCCACTCTTATACGAGCGTGCCGGAGCCCTCGAAAATGATCTGGATCAACTGAACGTTCGTTAGCGCAGTTATGTCCGGTTGTGTGATCGATCACCGTCTGGATTGATTTGGATCAAATGTCCGGATCGGGAACCTCCCGATACTGGCGCCAACCAACGATGACTGAGGATCGCCATGAACATTCGAAAAGTATTCGCAATATCCGGTCTGGCCCTGCTCGCCGCCGCGCCGTTTGCGGCCCATGCGGGTGCCGCGGCAAAGGCCAACGACGCCTGCATCCAGGCATTCGTCGACGCCTATCTCCCGAAGGACAGCGCAGTGCGCGTGCGTAAAGCAGGGCCGTCGGCGAGCCCTCTGCGCATCTATTCGCGGCAGTACACGCTCGACCTCAGTGCGAACGTGACAGCGACGGGAAATGAATTGGTGACAGCGCGCTGTGTTGCCAATCTGAACGGCGAAGTGCTCAAGCTCCAGAACACGACGGTTGTGAAGGGCAGGGTAATTCCTGGTGTTGTCGCTTCGATGAAGTAGGGTTCCGTGCTGCGCCGAAGGCTGCGGGCGAATATTCGCTCGCAGCCCGCTGCGACGCGCTGGCAGGGGTGGCTGGCTTGCACTAGAGTCGCGGCCCATGGGCATGAAACCTTCCGACATGGCCAGCCGCATCGGCCGCGGCCTTCTGTCATTTCCGGTCACGCATTTCGATGCGGAAGATCGCTTCCACGAAACTGCCTACCGGCAACATTGCTCGTGGCTGCTGGAACACGAAGTGGCGGGCGTCTTCGCCGCCGGCGGCACGGGCGAATTCTTTTCGCTGAAGCCTTCAGAAGTCGGTGCGGTCGTGAGCGCGGCCGTCGCCGAGGCGAAGGGTCGCGTTCCGGTGATCGCGGGCTGCGGGTATGGCACGGCGATGGCCGTCGAGCTGGCGCGCGATGTGGAGAAACGCGGCGCCGATGGCGTGTTGTTGTTGCCTCCATACCTGGTGAACTCCGAGCAGCAGGGTCTCGCAGCGCACATCGAGAAGGTCTGCAAGTCCGTGGCGATTGGCGTCATCGTCTACAACCGTGACAACGCGATCCTCAACGACGAGACGCTGGCGAAGCTCTGTGAAGGCAATCCCAACCTCGTGGGATTCAAGGACGGCGTGGGTGACATCGAACTGCTCACGCGCATCCGGCTGAGACTCGGCAATCGGCTCACCTACATTGGTGGCATGCCAACGGCAGAAACCTTTGCGCTGCCCTATCGCGACATCGGCATCGACACATACTCCTCGGCCATCTTCAACTTCATGCCGGTGTGGGCATTGAGGTTCTACGGCGCGGTGCAGGCGGGCGACCGCGCCACCGTGCAGCATCACCTGAAGGATTTCGTGATGCCGTATATCGCGATCCGCAATCGCGCCAGGGGATATGCCGTGTCCATCGTCAAGGCGGGGTGTCGCCTCGTCGGCAGGCCCGCAGGTCACGTGCGTTTGCCGCTGACGGAGCTGGCGCCCAAGGATCTCGACGATCTTCGCGCGCTCATCAAACGCGCCGAGTCGTTGGCGTGAGCTAAGAGGCCGTCCAGGGAAACGCCAGCGACGGATTTGCGGCATAGCGGCGCATTGCCAGATCCAGGCGAGCGCCACAACCGGCTCCCAACTTCACGTCGAAACTGCGGCCACTAACAACCTGCGATCGCTGCCCGTCGCTCACCGACTCGATCAGATGTTCGCCATAGGCGCCGCCCTGAACCGTGACCAGGCGTTCCCGACCGGGATTCAGGTTCAGGAGTGTGACGCAGGTGCGTCCGGCTTCAAGAGTGTCGACGAGCGCTGCCACGTCCTCCGGTAAACCGGCTCGGCGGCGAACCGGATCGAAGTAGCGCAACCGCGCGTGCAGCGGCGCGCCGCCCTGGGCAGGCGAGGTGGGTGACCACGGTGGTCGCGCGATGTGCAACGCGCCTTGCGTGAGCTGGAGCAGCGAGGCGACGCTCGCCGGGTTGTATTCGAGCGCGTTGTCGGCGAGACGGGTCTCCGGCGTCGACTGGTCGCCGTGCACCCGCGCGATGCGTGTGCGCATGCGCTCGAGCGAGGCGCGTAACGCGGTCACTGGATAGGCGGGGTTGCGGCCCTCGAGGTATTCGA
>Ga0190271_10001404_pt1 | contig 13673 bp, 19 predicted proteins | sample Popmic356T_FD_133747 | JGI IMG/M metagenome (GOLD analysis project Ga0190271, IMG submission 133747) | Populus adjacent soil microbial communities from riparian zone of Weber River, Utah, USA - 356 T | ecosystem: Environmental > Terrestrial > Soil > Riparian zone | place: USA: Utah | collected...
CGGTATTTGCCACCAGGATGTTCGACATTGGCGGGGGCAAGCCGGTGTTCCTCTACAACCTGCTCAATCTCAAGCGCACGATCTGGTCGGTACCGGAGCTGAGCCAGGGAAAGCACACCATCGTCTTCGATTTCAAATCGGATGGTCCGGCCATCGGCAAGGGAGGGACCGGCGTGCTGTACGTGGATGGCAAGGAAGTGGCCCGGAAGTCCATGGAGCACTCGATGCCGGTCACCTTCCCGGAGGACGAAAGCTTCGACGTCGGCATGGATACGCGCACCGGGGTCGCAATGCTGGAGTATCGCTACGATCCACCGTTCAAGTTCACCGGCAAGATCAACAAGCTGACGTTCAAGCTCGAACCGCACCCTGAGCCTGTCGCGCAAGCAAAGGCGGAGCTGGGACGCATGCCGTCACCTGAACCGGATCCGATCGAAGAGGCGAAACAGTAGCGGCTTCAGCGCAACAGATCGAAGACGCCGAATGAGTGCGATCGCAAGTCCCAACAGCAAGTCGCTGCTCTCGGTCACGGGAGTGATCGAGGCAGCGACCGGGTCAGGGTTGCTGGCCGCGCCTTCGATGGTGATCGAACTGCTGCTCGGAGAAGCACCCGGCGCGCCCGTGGGCGTGACGGTCAGCCGGGTGATCGGGGTAGCGATGCTGGCGCTTGGCGTTGCTTGCTGGCTCTCACGCGCGGAGGCGGCAAGGGGCGCGGCGAAAGGACTGGTCGCGGCCATGCTGCTTTACAATGTCGGTGTGGTCGCAGTGCTCGCTCTTGCACGGACGAGCCTCGCGCCGGTCAGCATCGCTTTCTGGCCGGTGGTCGTGGTGCACTCCGGCCTCGCGGCCTGGTGCGTCGCGGTCCTGCGGACGCGGACCCGCGACGTGAGACAATCGTAGACGAGACCTGTCCAACGAGCTGGAGGAGACCAAAATGAAGCTTTCAATCGCATTGTCGACGCTGCTGATAACCGGGATCATGTCAGCGAGCACGGAAGAAGCTCGTGCCGTCGTGTACTGCCAGTACGTTGCGTATCCGACCGGTTGCGTTGCGCGGCCCGGTGTCGTGCTGCGGCCGCGGCCTGTTGCGCGAGCGGTAGTGACCCCCGGTGTCGGCGCCCCTGGCGTTGGCGTGCGGGCCGGGACGCCGATGAACCGTGGTGGTCCGGTCAACCGCGTCGGCCGTCGCTGACGGGATTGGCAATCAGGCGGTGTTGCTGCCGGCGAACCTCACAAGTGATTAGTTGCCCCAGCCTGACATCGCGCGGACGAGTGCAGATTTACTGGTGACCAGAGGAACACCAGCCGGGGGCTGCGCGACATGCCTGCTGGACCAATGATGCGTGGCCGCATGGCGCAGGAGGGACTTTACATCCGGCGGGCACCTCGCCCGAACTCACCCCATCCGCTCCCACAGCTGAGGCACCAGTGGTCCGGCGCGCTTTTCGATTGCGGCGGCGGCATCCAGTGCGATGTCCTCGCGATAGCGGCCGGCGATCAGCTGGACGCCGATCGGCTTGCCGTCGTGCAGCGCCACCGGCACCACAGCTCCAGGCAGACCGAGCACGTTGATCGCCGAAATGAAGCGAATGTCGTTCCAGAAGATCTCGGCCGTGCGTGTTTCGCTGATCGCATCCTCGCGCGGCGGCGGCGTCGGCTGCACGCTCGTCGGCGCCAGCACAACCGGATAGTCCTCAAGAAACAGCTGCCACCGGCGAATGTGTCCGTTGCGTGCGGCCGTCGCGCGCATGAAACCGGGCAGGTCGAGGCTGTTTGCCTTTTGCTTGATGCCGCCCCAGGCGCGGTGGAAGTCTTCGGAGGTCACCTTGAGCCAGGCTGCCTCATTCAACACGACAGTCTCGTTGGTGATGATATCGCACCACGTCTGCCAGACGCCATTGATGTCGGGGACTTCGACCTCGCTGACGCGATAGCCGCCGCGTTCGAGATGGTCGGCTGCTTGCCGCAACGCCGCGCGTACCGAGGGATCGACTTTCATGTCGTCGGGCAATTTTGCCAGTGCAACCTTGACCGGCCCCTTCGGTTTCGGTCCGGCGAGCGGAGCGGGGACCCACCAGGGATCGCGCGGATCGCGGCGGCTCATCGCTTCGAGCGCCAGCCTTGCATCGGCGACGCTGCGGACCAGCGGTCCCTGCGAGGACATCAGGTGTGCAAGCATCGGCCGCTCGGCGGCTGCGCTCTCGCTGTAGGAGGGAATACGCCCCTGCGTCGGCTTGATTGTGACGATGCCGTTACAGTGCGCCGGCCAGCGCAGCGACCCGCCAATGTCGTTGCCGTGCGCGATCGTGCCGATGCCTGCGGCGATCGATGCGCCGGCGCCGCCCGACGATCCGCCGCAGGTGATGTCGTCGCGCCACGGGTTCAGCGTCAGCCCGTGCAGCGGGTTGTCGGTAAAGCCGCGAAACGAGAATTCCGGCGTGTTGGTCAGGCCCAGCACGATCGCGCCGGCGTCCTTGAGATTGCGCACGACCGGTGAGTCGGAGGGCGCGATGATGTTCATCTGAGACGAAACGCCGTTGGGATTGGGGCGGCCGGCGTAGTCGACGTTCTCCTTGATCGTGATCGGCACGCCATGCAGCGAGCCGAGCGCGCGCCTTTGGGCCTTCGCCTTGTCCGCGGCCTTTGCTGCTTGCCGCGCCTGCTCCGACAGGTCGACGACGACCGCGTTGAGCTTCGGGTTGACGGCGTGCATGCGGGCGATGTGCGCTTCGGTCACTTCGACGGATGAGACCGCGCCCGAACGGATCGCTGCCGCAGTCTCCACCGCCGACCAATGCCAGACCGGTCCCTTCGGCAGACGTGCCCCAGGTGATTTCGACGCTTTGCGTGCCCCGCCGCTGCGGGTTGCGGAGCTTGCACGTCGTGCCGGAGCCTTGCCCGTCCTTGCCTTAGGCTTCCGGGCAGTCTTTTTGCTTTGCACGCGCGTCCTGGCCACTTTGCGCCTCCCGTCTTTCGTTTGCGGTGCAGGTTAGGAATGCCAGCGCCTCATGTCGAGGTGGAAGCTCTCATCGCTGCCGTGCCGGCGTCTGCGCGGATTGGTCTCGTTGGTCGAGCGCCAAGTCTTGTGATTTGATCGAATCGCATAGCCGACCATCGGGCGATTTGAATGGTGCGGCGCAAGGTGGTCGAAATGACGCGGGGGCGGTACCTGAGACTGATTGGTAGTGCGACTGCATTGTACGTCGCGGTCGTCGTGACGCTTGGCGCGGCATCGGCACAAGATATCGGTCCATTCAAACCCGTGGTCGGGCAGGAGGGCAAGGACGTCATTTGGGTGCCGACGCATCAGGCGCTCGTCGACCGCATGCTCGACATGGCCAGGCTGACGGTGGACGACTACGTCATCGATCTCGGATCGGGCGACGGGCGCACCGTCATCACTGCTGCCAGGCGCGGCGCAAAGGCGCTGGGAATAGAGTTCAACGCCGACCCCGGACGACCGTATTTCCGCGGGCAGCAATAGCGGATGCAACGCCTACTGCCATGGATACTTCTGGATTGTCCCTGAAAGTTGCCGGAACATGGCAGTTGCGAAAGGCGAGCTGACGCTCGAGCAGACTTATCAGATGCTGACCGGGTCGTTGAAATCGGCCAGCGGCACAACGGCGATCGCCAACGGAAGGATGAGAGGCGATCAAATCACGTTCATGGTCGGTGACACGATTTACCATGGTTGCGTCGCGGGCAACCGGATGGATGGTGTATTCAGCACCGAAACCAGGTGGCATGCGGTGCGCCCGTGATAATTTGGCGGATCAGGCGGCACCGAGCGCTGAACCTTCGGCCTTCCGCGGCGCAAGGCCAGCCCACCAATACGTGCGAAGCCGACGTTTCGTCATTCCTGCAGCGGAGAAAGACAGCCCATGGAAATTCCTCTTACGCCATTGGAGTTTGCGCGTCGGGCGCGCCGGCTCTACGCGAACCGGGAAGCCGTCGTTGATGGCGATCTGCGACTGACCTATGCCCAGTTCTTCGAGCGCTGCGACCGTTGGTCCGCGGCTTTGCAATCGATGGGCGTCAGAAAAGGCGATCGCGTCGCATATATCGCGCCGAACACGCACACGCATCTTGAGGCTTACTATGCCGTTCCGCAGATCGGTGCGGTGCTGGTGCCGATCAACTATCGACTGCTCGCCGACGATTTCGACTACATCGTCAACCATTGCGGAGCGAAAGTCGTCTGCGTGCATAGCGACTACATCGAAGCCGTGCAAGGCATCCGTTCGAAACTGAAGACCGTCGAGCACTTCGTTGCGCTTGAAGGCGCAGGCGCGGGCTGGATCGCCTACGAGGCGACGCTGGCAAAGTTTGAGCCGGCATTTGAGCAGACGGACATCGCAGAGGGCGATCTGCTGACCATCAACTACACCAGCGGAACCACGGCGCGCCCCAAGGGTGTGATGATCACCCATCGCAACGCCTACCTGAATGCGATTGGTACGCTGGTCCATCATCACATGACACCGGCCGACCGCTATCTGTGGACCTTGCCGATGTTTCACGCCAATGGCTGGACCTTTACGTGGATCAATACCGCTCGCGGCGTGACGCACGTCTGCCTGCGACGCGTCGAACCCGGAGCGATCTATCAGGCCCTGAAGGAGGAGGGCATCACCATGTTCTGTGCGGCGCCCACCGTCCTGATCGGCATCGCCAATGCGCCGGCGGAGATCCGCGCGGGGGCACCACGCGGCATTCGGCTGTTCACGGCCGGGGCGCCGCCGGCAGCTGCGACCATAGAACTCGTCGAACGCGAGCTCGGATGGGAGCTGACGCACGTTTATGGCCTGACGGAAACGTCGCCGTTCATCACGGTGTGCGAACAACTGCCCGAGCACCATGCGATGTCGCTGCAGGAGCGGGCGCAAATCAAGGCCCGCCAGGGAGTCGAGTTGGTCAGCTCCGGCGAGCTGAAAGTGGTCGACGAGCAAGGCAACGAGGTGCCGCACGACGGCGAGACGCTGGGCGAGATCACGGTCCGCGGTAACGTCGTCATGAAAGGCTATTACAACGACCCCGAGGCGACGAGTGCGGCGATCAGGAACAACTGGTTCTATTCCGGCGACGCCGCGGTCGTGCACCCGGACGGCTATGCTGAAATCCGCGACCGCTTCAAGGACGTTATCATCTCCGGTGGTGAGAACATTTCGTCGGTCGAGATCGAGGGATGCCTGCTGCGTCATCCCGCAGTTCAGGAAGTGGCCGTCGTCGGGATGCCGCACGAGCGTTGGGGTGAATCACCGCATGCATTCGTCATCCTGAAGCAGGGCGCAAGGGCAACTGAGGACGAGCTGAAGCTGCATGTGCGCGACGCAATTGCACACTTCAAGACGCCGCAATGGATCAGTTTTGTCGACGAACTGCCGAAGACAGCGACGGGCAAGGTGCAGAAGTTTGTGCTGCGCTCCGGCAAGGCAGCCATCGTCCGGCAATAGCGCTACCTGGGAGTTCGCCCCGCTTGATCCGAAGTGATAGCCGCCTGTGGGCGGCGTCAGGATTGCATCCGGCATCGGGCGCTTTGGAAAAGGCGCATGCGCGAACGGCACGCGTTCGTCTTCCGGCAGCAGTTCGCAGCGCGCGGCGACATAGGCTAGACTAGCGAAGCGACGCCGTTGGCCTTGGTTTCAATTATGCAAAAGAGGTGCGTTTCCGGATCAGGAACGCCCGATTCGGCCGACACTTCTTCCGGCGAAATCAATCTGACTGTGGAAAGCGTGCCCGGCCTGTAGTAGCTCGTCCTGCCGCTGTCCCATTTGACTTTGACCTGGCCAATCGTTTCGAGCCAAAGCCGGATTGGTCACGGGTAGTCCGTGGGTCGTATCGATGTTCCAAATAAAGATGGCCAGCACCACGAGGGCGGCAAGCACTGGTAGCACCCATGGCGTGAACGGGTTGCCCGGCTCATCAGGCATAGGTGGCAACGGGTTGTCGTGAACCATGAGAATTTCTCAGGAGACGCCTGGTGGGCGGGTCTCACGCTCTGGGGGAGGTGAGGGATTGAGAAGCTGGGAAACGGCCTTTACGAGCTGGGCTCCCGCGAACGGCTTGGTCAGCAATTCGCTGTTCGAAACTCTCTTCGCGTCCCAATCGTGTGCGCTCCCACCCGTCATATACAGGACGGGCAACCGGTCATTTATTTGCCGTGCGTGTTCAGCTACCTTCCAGCCCGATGTTTTCGATCCTCCCAGATTAAGGTCTGTAACGAGGGCCCGAAAGTACTCGCCCTTCGCATCCAGGATCTCGATGGCCTGCTGGCCGCTGGTTGCCGACAACACTGCAAAACCGGCATCTTCCAGAGTGTCTTGGAGGACCTCCCTGATGAGTTCTTCGTCTTCAACGACGAAAATCAATACTTTCGCTTCCACGACAACTCCCTGAGCCGGACGGCGGGAGCTGGGCGGTAATGAAACCGACTCTCTCAAACACAAGCGGCCGATGCTTGCCTGTGGTGCACACCAACGGGCGGGGAGCAGGGAAGGTTGCAGGCAAAGCCCAAAAGAGTCGGCAATATGGCGCAGTCCGCCGGGGTGTTCCCGCCGTTCATCTCCCGCCCTGCCTCAAGGTTCAACCGCGGCCGATGGAGCGCGCAATGGCCGCCCATCGTCGCGGGGCCGAGACTGCACTCCTCCTCAAGGACTCGTTGTGGACGCAACGGCATGTCGCGGCATACCGCCAGCTGGATTCGCCAACTCTCCGGGACTGGGGAAACAGCCTGAGGCTGGCGCCGCCCCGTGGGGGAGGATCGTCGTCGAGCGACCGCAAAGCGGCAAAAATGTCGCTCACCCGAAACGGCTGCCTGACTCCGGGAACCTCGCGCAGCCAGGGACACGACTCGACAGCCCACAGGTCGGAAGCCCAGGACGACAGGATCGCGCGCTTCTGCTGCGGATCAAGCGTGGCGTCGTTCAGCACTGCCTCGATGCTCTGGTATCCGGCCGCCGGTGCGCGCCCCTCGTGACTGGGCAGGCGGACAATGCTTTCGTTGAGCTGCATGGCGGCCCTCATCCGTTTGTCCCTGCTGTCGACGCCATCGTCGTCTGCCCTGTCGACATCCATATCGGCGCATGGCTTCCACTGCCTGCAAAGACGTTTTGCGGAAGACCTGGCACGAGCAGGGTGTCGATCCTGAGCTTCTTGCCGGAGCGATCCAGGTCAAGCCAGGGCATGGTGTCGAGATGAGCAATAGGTGGAAACGGCAACGGGGGCGGCGTGCCCGACGCCGGCGCGAACGCGGTCTGCCCATCGCGGACTGTCTCCGCGCCATTCGCGTTGATCGATGCCGGCACCAGGAGCGCGCCGGCTATCGCGGCAATCAAGCCGATCTTGACGAACAGTTCAGCGATTCGACTGGTGTCATGTATCCGTTTCATGCGGACCTCCTACAATCTACCTCTCATCTGGACGCGTGGGGATAGGGGAGGCGGCGGGGAGCGCCGCCGCCTCTGCCATTTGCATGGAAGCGAAGACTACGCTGCTTTCTGGTCGATCTGCGCAGATGCGCTGCCGCCGGTAATGGCGATGCGACGCGGCTTCATCGCCTCGGGGATCTCACGGGCAAGCTCAATGATGAGCAGTCCATCCGTGAAGGAGGCCTGCTTGACCTGCACGTAGTCGGCCAGATTGAAGACACGGCGGAACGGCCGCGCGGCGATGCCCTGGTACAGATATTCCCGTTCGTCCTTGCCTGGCTTCCTGCCCTCGATCGTGAGGGTGTTTTGTTCGGCAGTCAGGCTCACATCCTCGGGCGCAAAGCCGGCCAGGGCGAGGGTGATGCGGTAGTGATCGTCGCTGGAACGTTCGATATTATAGGGCGGGTAGTTGTCGTCGCTCGCCTGTCGCAGGCTGCTGTCGACGAGATCGGCCAGGTGATCGAAGCCGATAGTGGAACGCCACAGGGGCGTGAAGTCGAAAGTCCTCATAACCATGTCCTCCAAGGAGCAAGATGGAAACGAAGGGCACTGGACACCGTCCGGCGCCCGCACTTCCCGGACCCTGTAAGGCGTCCGGGACCGCTCATCGCAGTGTTTTTTGAATATGAAAGCGCAAAAAAATTTTCAAGAGGGTCCCAAAATTTTTTTCGTGAAGGCGGCGGTCCGTCAGCGATAGCCCGCGCACGACGCGAACAAACCTCCCGAACCGCATCAAGCACCAACCCGTTGGTCGTTCAGCCTGTCGGTGGCGGTAGCTTCAAGGGCCGGGCGGTTGGCGGGTCGAAAATAGCCGGCGGCCGCGAAAAATCGCCGAATGCCTTGTCGCTTCCGGATCGAGCCGCTAGGTGGTTCGCTTGAACAGATCCCAGATTTGATCGAGCTCGCTCTCAAGCGCCTTGGCGCGAGCCTTGGCAGTGCAGATCAAACCAATGAGTTCGCCGCTCGATCGGGATCGCGGCAACGTCTCAATGGTCGCAAGAAAATCCTCGATGAATTCAGCGCTCTGCTGCGCCTTTTTCAGCAGGTCCCGGTATTCACGTTCTGTCGTCATTTGCTTGAAAGCCGCCAGGCGTCAGGAAGTTCCCCTGGATAGTTTAGATCTGTCTAGCGTGCCGGGCCAGGCGGAGTGTCGCGACCGGCGGGCTAGCGAATACATCGCGCATGCGTTGCGGCGGACGCCAATTGCGGGCAATCCTTCTCGTTCTGTCTCGCTCAGCGCCGTGACCTGAGCGCTTCCAGAGCCAGCCGTCGCAGCCGCTCATTGTCTCGCTCGCCGGTACTCGCATTCGCCAATATAGCCTGTAGTAGCATCGAGCGCGCTGCGGCTGGAATTCCCTCGGGCAGTTCGTCCAGGCAACTTTCATAGGCCGCAGCCGCAGCGGCAACGGCATCCGGATCCAGCATCGCGCCCGGGGTTGTCCTTGATATTTCTGCAACGGCACTACTGGCCTTACCCAGCCGTCTGGCCGCATGTAGCGCGCGCAAATACGTCAAGGCCACAGCGCTGATGATCGCTTCATCGCACTCACCGATTCTCGCCACCACGATAATTCGAGCGGCGAGAGCCCCACGGTATTCTGCCGTGTTCGCTGCTTCACCTTCGATGTCTTCCCAGGCCAGATCAAATGCCCGCGCAAGCATCAGTTCAAAGTCTGACGCATCCAGTGAGATATCGCCCATTCAGGAGAAAGCGCCGAGAAACACCGTAGTTCCTGCGCCGAAACGACGCGACTGCTCACGCGTGAGGTGCGCTGGATCGTTCGATCGTCTCAATCACGTGCTTCGACATGTATGGCTCGGACAGGAATATCGTGCGTTCCGGTAAATCAGCCGGTACTCGTTTTCCGCTCGCAATCAGAATGAGGAGAGGCGGAAACCGGCTGCGCGCGTACGCGGCCAACTTGAGACCATCCATCGAGCCCGGCATGTTCGCTGTCACGGGCCGAAGTCCGATGAACCGTCTCGCCAACAAGGATCCGCTGCCAGCCATTCGGGCCGGCAGTCATTTGTTCAGCATCGGAACAATCGCCTCAGCGTAGCTGCGATGTCCGACCTCCGAAGACGTGGCAGGGCTCACGGCTGCAAAAAGATAGCGTCGTTTCGTGTCCGCCACTTTTGGTCCGACAACCACTTATAGTTCTGATCAGGCATGAGCGGGACAGCCTTCATGGCGTCCTTCGTCATGGGGAGGAAAAAGCTCGAACGCTCCTGGGAGACTTTGAGAGCTTGTATCGGAACCACGATGCTGTCCTTTCCGGGTGTGAAGAAGCCTCCTGAGGCGACGATCGCGTAATCCTTGCGATCCTTGGTTCCGAACACGATGTTTCTGACTTCGCCGACAATTTTGTCATCTGAACTTCGGACTTCCGTCCCGATAATCTCGTCCGCGCGCAAGCCGGGGGCGAGTTCATCGATCCGGATAAGAGGTTTGGCGCCTTTATCGCCTCGTTGGCCCTTCGCCGCGCCGGCTTGAACCTTCGGCTCGCGCGCTTCGATCTGCTTGGTGGCCTCTTCCTCATCGTTGCCTCCCAGCGAGCCCATATTCGGACCGGCAATGAGCTCGCGAATGTTGGCAACGAGGCGTTCGCAATCCTCGTGTCGCCCATAGGACCAGAGCGTGAATGCTGCGTCTCGCAGGCTCCGCAGGTCCCGCACAGCTTGACGATTTGCCGCGCCGCGCAACTGAGGGTTCTGCAAAATCGCTTCCTCGAGCCTGGCATCGGCGATTTGGCACTCTGCCATCGCCGGTGTGAGGCCGAGCATACTCAGGAGCGCAGCAGCAACAACAAGCTTGGTTGAAATCATGTTGGCCCTGTCCGAGCTGCTTCAAGCGCGATGGGAATCAGAAAGAGTGCAGCCAACAGGGCAGCGCCGGCGGCAATTATGATCGAATTGGCAATGCTGATGTCGGAGATGGATCGAAACATGCCGGCCCCCTGGCGTCCTGCGCCATCGAGCCAATGCGTGGCCGGCCGACGAGTTCCGGTGACTCAGGAGATAAGCCAGCCAATTGGGAAAATAGCCGTGCTGTTTCTGGGAAAGTGTTCCGCAACCGTAGAAATGGCATCAACGCACACTTACGCTGATGCGATCCCCGAGCCCGCGACGAGGATCCCCAGTGAGAGCTGTACAAAGTACGTGTTGTGCCGGCATCGCGGAGGTTCCCGAGGCTCCGCCCGGCAGGTACTTTCCGGCGAACCGATGCCGGCTGGTCATTGGCAACACTGAGGAAATCGTTCAGCGCCGCCGAACAGCGCCATCAAGGCCAAGGCGTTCCGCGTGTTGGCCCGGACAAAAATCTTGCTTGCAGGCTCGTCGGTAGGAATAAAACCGGAACAATCGGCCGTGGTCCGAGTTGCCTCAGTGAATTGGGGACCAAATGATCAAATCCATCTCGGCCGTCGCTATCTCTGCCTATGTTGCCGCTGCCTTGTTCGTACTGCCCGGATTTGCTCCCCCAGTTGATGTCAGGACCGCTTTTCCGAAGGGCGATCGTCTGATCAGCAGGATCCTCGTCCCGGATTGCTCGAAGCAGATGTGGCCGAACCTCACCGCCGCCTGCTTGCATGGCAAAGCCGAGATACTCGCCGTCCGCTTGATTCCCGCTCGGGGCTGATCGTTTAGCTGCGCAGGCTGCACGCTCCGCGGACCTGTCTTCGCCTCAGAGGCTACATATTGTGCGCTCCAGAAAATATGACAAGTTGCAGCGGCTGATCGTTGAGGAACTGCACCACCGGATCAAGAACACCCTCGCAACCGTAGGCGCAATCGCCTCGCAGAGTCTGTGCACGGCCAGGAGCATTGAGCACGCCAGGCAAGCGATTGAGGGACGTTATTCACCCTCGGTCGGGCCCACGATCGTCTTATGCAGGTCAGCTGGGCCAATGCCTGGCGCCATTGAGTCCTATGACACCAAAGAGGGCGACAGTCGCTTCAAGATCGCACTTGCAACGACGTTGAATGAGCTCTGCACCGGTCAGGTGCATGGAAGTCGTCCGCCAGCCATAAGCTGGCGCGACAGTGGGTTTGCGGAAAGCGGGAGTGCTTCATGACCCTGAACAACCAGGTCGTCACCCTAGAGGGAGTGGCTCGACATGCTTTGGTGAAAGCCGGGGCTATCGAAATATGCCCCCGTCATTCGGATATTACTATTCGCGTCGGTAGCGAGGAAAAGGAGCGCCACGCTCATGCATTGGCGATTTCTCTACTGCCGACAACCGGCGCGCTATGGATGCAAGAAGACCTGGAGCTCGCGATGAAAGACGATCTCGAGCGGGCAGCCGTTGTGGAGTGCCCGATTTGCCTGGAATTGAAATCTTCTGAATCTGAGGCAGCTTTGTCGCTTCAGTCTGAATGATTTGCGTATGAACCGGTCAACTCAGGAGTTGGGCCTCGCGCAGGGTACACGTTTGCTTTCCCGGTTTGAGAGACGCATCGTTGAGCGAACCACGGACCTCGGCAAAGTCAAGTTACTTGAACGGCTCGGGTGTCCATTGATGGCTGTCGCACTCCCGGCACCGGAACAGCAGGTTCGCCCGGCTGTTCGTCGGGTCCATGATTTTCGTTTCAATGAACGATTTGCCGCCGCAGCGAATGCACGTTCGTTCCGGCCCGTCTTGCGGCTGCTGTTGCTGCTGCTTGGTCATGCGACTCACTCGACGTTCAGTGTGCAGTAACATACACAAAGAGAGCCTGCTGCTTGGTAAAAGGGCCAGCGGCATAGGTCAAAAGCGCGCACATCGAAAGTATCCGGGTAAGGAACCGCACCACCGCGGCACCGTGCTGACTCAAACACGACAATCGATTGCAGGACGGGAACAAACGACCCGGCCTGCAGTTGGCTATTGCTCGGTGTGCGAGTCTGGTCCCCGCGCAGCTCCGGCTTAGCGGCCCCCGGGCTACACACCGATGCATGGACAGTGATTGTACCTCGCCCCGGTCGGCCAAGCGCGACCGGGGCTTTTCTTTGCGGGTAGGGCACTACCGAGTGTTCGCGCCGAGAGCCATCGGCTTCCAGTGGCCGTTGTATTCGATGCGGAGCGCCTGGGAGCCGATGCCGTTGGAGGTGCAATCGTGCTGCTCCGATGGGCCTCCGGTCAGCGAGTGCTAAGAACCTGGCATCTCTCGTGGCGCGCCACATGAATGGACGTTCAGTTGGCGAATTAATCTTGCTCGGAGGAACGTTGAGAGGCTGACCGTGATTAGCCACCACACAGTCACGGAGAACTACAGATGAAAAAGCTACTGATCGTCATGGCCGTGGGGGCGGCAGCGTTGCTGGGGAGCTCTGCGGTGAACGCCGCTGAAAAAACAGTGAAGGCAAAAGCTTCCACCGATGTCAGCCACACCGACTTCAGTTCGCATCGGAGGCATTGGCGGCATCGTCATTACAGGGTTCACCGTCATCACGTCCACCGACGCTATGGCTATGTTCCGCGGGCTTACTACGCGCCTCGGGCCTACTACGCTCCGCAGCCTTACTACTATGGTGGCGGTGGACCGATCGTCAGCTTCGGCTTCGGCGGAGGCGGTGGCGGATGGGGTCACCATCGACATCATCGCCATTGGTAATACCAGGAAGCCCGCAGTACTGCGGGCTTCTTTCTCCTGATTTGCGTCGATCGTTCGTATGTCCACGGGGGCTGGGAACACGCCACTGGACCGGATGTTTCGGGGTATGGAGGATCTGCCGTGAAATTCACCGCAGCATGGTTTGCCAAGGCAGCGGCCTGCGCTTTCGTCGCGCTGGTCGTGGGTTTTGTCGGCAGCTTGTATGTTGGCATCAGGCTCTTGCAACCAGTTGACGAGACAACAAAGCTTGAGATGCGCAGCAATCAATCGATCGCGGCACAAGCGAAACCCTACCTCCGTCGTGAAAACGGCAACGCGCGGGCTCAAGGCGAAACTGAAGGGCCGGCTGCTTCAGAGGTCGTACATTCGCCGGTGACGGCGACCCACGCTGCGACAGCGCCCGGGCCACCTTCGCCTGCAAAGAGGGATGTTACGAAGCCCGAAGCGAAACAAGCTCTGCGCGATACCGCTGTGACGGATAACGAGGAAGAATTGCGCCTTGGGCAGCAGGAGCGCCGGAGGCTTCGCGCCGCGCGAAGAAAGAGCCTGGAAAATGCGAATGCGAGCTTTCCCCGGGGAGGGAAGAAAGCGCCGCCTCAAGTCGCTGGCGATGAGCCGTTCTTTCCCTTCCGGTTCTGAGAGGCCTGGAAG
>Ga0190271_10001405_pt1 | contig 13670 bp, 8 predicted proteins | sample Popmic356T_FD_133747 | JGI IMG/M metagenome (GOLD analysis project Ga0190271, IMG submission 133747) | Populus adjacent soil microbial communities from riparian zone of Weber River, Utah, USA - 356 T | ecosystem: Environmental > Terrestrial > Soil > Riparian zone | place: USA: Utah | collected...
CGAAATATTGGGATCCGTTTTTCCTTCCGTAAACCATGCTTTGAGAAACGGATTCCAAAGTTGTTCTACTTTGTTTTTGTCGAATACGATCTGTGCCTTACTTCTCAGAGTTAAATAATGTTGTTTACCTGCTTCCATGTACATCAGGTAAACAATAGGATTGTCTGTTATTTGTTTGTTTTTCCCGCTGTTCTTCGGGCTGAAAAACCAAATAAATCCCTGGTCATCCACTTGTGCGGTAGACATTGGTCTGGAAACGATGGACCCATCTTTCAATTGTGTACAGAACAAACACATCTTGCCTTCCGACAACTCTTTTATTTTTTCAATGGCGGCATTGTCTGTAAGATTTTTTATCTCTCCCATAGTTAAGTTTAAGAAAGATAATTACAAAACAAATGCCACCAGTATACTCAGTTTTTGCGTAGAAAGGCAAATGATATGGCCCTTTTGATTAAACAGAAAGCTATTCAAATATTGGTTTTAGATCAATCTGAGGAAATTTGAGCTCATTTTGTTATTTCATTTTTTTAATAACGTCTTCGCGGATCATCAATACCTCGCCCCCTGATGAATCAACGTATTATTAAAATATACCCGGATATGCGGAGCAGTTGTTATGGTATTCGGTTGCTTCATAAAGAATTTTACAACGATCGCTTTGGTAGCCGGATCAAAATTGTTTGTACCGGAGGGATCTATTTCCGCTGAACGCGTATTGCCTGCAGGCTGACCGTAGGAATTAGTGACAGATACAATTTTATTTGTAGTGGGATTAAAATTAAAAGTTGGTCCAAAACTGCCATAATAACTTAAACTGGTTCCGCTGAGAATCAGATAGCCGGGGATTCCGAGGTCTTTGGGGATCATGACAACCGATGTTGGACTCACGGTAGCCAATTTAACTACCTGTTCGGTGAAAGTTAGGGTGGGAGAAGCAACATCCGTGAATGTTCCAGTTACCCGATAAAGGCCATCCCATTTATTCCTGAAATCAAATTTTACTACGATGGTTTTTGCATCCTGTGCAATAGTACCCCCGGCTACCGAATCAATTTTTAATCCAATTCCCCAAATCGTATCAGTATTTAAAACTGCCCTTTTAATAGTGATGGGAACGTCAACGCTGCTGCCTGCAGGAATGTCGAATTCCAAATTGGCAAAGGAAAAGGAGTTTGTAAGCAGGGGCATTGCCTTCGCAGCCGCCACTGGCCCATTATCTTTCACCAATCTTACATGAAGATTACTTGAGCCCTGGTTCTTCAATGTTAAAGCGGTTACCGTTTCATTGGTCGGAAGGAAATCCATCTTAATAAGTTTTTCGGTTCCTCCGGTTCGTACATCAGAAATCTCAACTACACTGGAGTCTTGATTTTTTTTACACGCCGTTAAACCGATTAAGAATAAGGTAATGAATAAGAAAGCTGATCGAAAGCGATTAGAAGAGTTCATGATGATAAGGTTTTGGTTATAGTTGAAGGTACTAGTGCAGAAAAGCGAAGTCAATAACCAAATCCGGTTACCACGAATAGGGTATAAGATACTGTAGGATACCACAAAAAGGGGATGGTCTATGGCCTGCGAGTTTAAAAATATACTGTTTTTCTGGGAGAGGGCTCTTAATAAATAATGTACAGTTTTACTCCATCATTAAAAAGTAAAACTAAACCATCATGAAAAAAATAGTATTCCTCATGACGCTGACAGTACTTATTATAAGTGCTTCACAAGCGCAATTAAAACCGGATATTGATAGAAGCAAGATCAAAAAGTCGGCGCCAGCGCCAGCGCCTGCACCAGCACCACCTCCACCTGCGCCGGTTAATAAAACTACCCCACCCGCCAGCACGCCTCCGTTAGTATATAATTTAACGTCTGTAAGGGTTAAGATCAGAACCGGAAGCGATAATAAAGAATACCCTTCCATGGTTACTGCTTCTGTCAATAGAAGAAACCCTCCCGCGGGCCAACAAATTCCTTTTACTCAATGGTCCGTAACTAATGAAATGAAAATAAATTCAATTACGGAGTTTGGTATGGACCGGAATAGTAATTTGGCGGGAGAGACGAGATTAGAGGTGTATCAATCAGACGGTGTAAGACTTTATATCCGCTATGCACCCAATCTTATTTTCGACGCCTGGAAAATAGAATATGTCACCCTTATACTTGAATTCAGGGACCAATTTGGCAATCTGCACCCAACCCTGGGAAGCAAAGAAATTGTGTTTAGTAATGCCAATTTCTTTTTGAACAATGAATACACCGTAATGGAATGCACAACCGACGGATATTTCGCTCCCATTCAAACATTCATAAGAAGACGAAATTAACGAGAACAGAAATCTTATTACAATTTAATGGGTCCATGATATAAGGCTGTCGATATTGTATGATCAAAATCTCTTTAGAAATAATTCAAAAAAAATAACGATAGCTTTTCTCATAAGCGACAATTGGTGTTTTTCTGAATTCAATTTCATTAGTTGGAGTATTTGTGAAGAAAAATAATTTCATTTCAAATGAAAATACTAGCTTTTGTTTTTTCACTGCTAATAGTGCTGGGTAGTTTTGGACAGGATTGCTGGACCAGAGCTAAAAGCAAATCCGAACCTTGGGAGACCTCGGTAGATCACTTTATGAACATCGGTCCCAAGAAACCTGCCTCGTGGGACATTACCAAAATGAAACCGAATAATGTCAAAGCATTGAGCTGGATAAAAAACTTGCTTACAGGTTTTACAGGCGCTAAGGTGGGCCATACTGATGAATATAGTTTGGATTATATAAATGGTGGTGGTTATGTCACTGATTTTTACAAGGCAACTGGCATCAAAGGTTATTACGGTTCTACTACACGTTTTTGGGACTATTACTGTTACGATAAAACGGCTAATGTAGCAAACCCCGATAAAGTAGAAACTAACGGAGAGGCCGGCTCTTTTATTTATATAAATTTTAATAATGTTTTTGTGACTGGTCTTACGCGGGATGTTGGCGTTGCAACCATAAATGGAAAGTTTGCGTTTACAGTTTTAGAAAAAAGCCATAGTGAAGGAAGAGTTGATTTTTATGATTTACGGGCCAAAAATACGGTCAACGATACTATCTACACCTCGAAACGTGATATCATCATTATCCGCAACAGCGACAAACCTGTATTTATTCCCATTACCCGCAAAGATTACTTGCAACAGATGTTGAAGGATGTTGAAATAAGCAGGGTAAAACGGAAAGAGATGCACACACGCTCTTATAACGATATGGCAAAGGCTCATGAAGATGATATAAAAAGGTATAAGCTCGATAAAAATTTTACACCGGAAAAGGAAGCAATCAGAAGAAAATGGTTTGCGGAAGACCAGGCGAAACTCGACCAACTAATTAAGAAAATAGATCCTGATTTTGATGCTGCCCTGCAGGTAATAAAACAATACCTGCAAAAGCCAGGCGAATGGCTAAACCGTGGCGTTAGATCTTTCTATCCAAATATGGATTCATATTCGGCTTTGAACGTCACACAATATTTTGAAAACCTTGACAACTTCAGGGAAAGCAAGGAGGATTACACAAGAAGGGAAATTGTTTCAATAAACCCTGATTATTTTAATAAAGCATTGAGCAACGATGTGCCCCAGCTAATGATGGTGGAGTTGGTTAAAGCCTCGTATTGGTATATGTATCTACTTGAGAAAAAAGTTAGACAACCGGGCGGATTGAAGGCATTAGTTGATATTGTAAATCCTGGCAAGTCAGCAACAACGGAAGCAGTTCCTCCTATTGTAACATCAACTTATACTTTAAGCTATTTACCCAAACTCACGAAACTTACGCCATTAGTGAAGCCTGCAGGTATGAAGCCGTCAACTTTTCCAGATATACCCGGTTATACCAGCGGCGGAGCGGGGGCTAAACTCAACTTTGAACTTCCGGCAAGGTCTTCAAAGCTGAGTCAAATACCGCAGCTACCGACGGAAGAAAGTTATAAAGCCTATTTACAACAAGTAAATTTTGCTATTTCAAATGCCTTAAAACCCGAAGAAAAAAGAAAAGCAGATGAGTATATAAAAAATAAAAAACTGACTCAATCAAAAAATATCAGCAATACGGCTCTTGCAGCGTGGCTGCAAAAAGCGCCCAGGGCCAGTTTATATTTATACAGTAAGGCGGTAATTACAAATCCTTCCGATGCATTGGCCGCAAATAATTTTTCCGCTTTTCTGTTGATGGGCGGATTGCCTGAAAAATCAATTCCCATCCTGGAATATTGGAACAAACAAAAACCGGGCGAAGCTACTATCCTCTCTAATCTGGGCAATGCATATTACCGGTTAGGAGATGTTGACAAAGCAATGAAGTATCTGCAGCAATGCGTTCAACGCGATACGTTGAATGCAACAGCCAATAAAATACTATGCCTTCTATATCTTAAAAAAGGAGACACAAAAAAAGCTGAGGAACATGGGAAAAAATCGATAACAACAAGTTTTGATCAGCAGGTGATTTCTGTCCTCCAACAATTAAATAAGCAAATTAGGCCCGGAGAAATAATGAGTCGGGTACATACACAAGAGTTTCCCTTGTTGAAAAGGATAAGGTTGCCGTTTATGCCATCAAGCGTGGACGAAATGGATGAATTTAAAGCACATCTTGAGGAAGAAAAAGCGTCATTGGAGATGACGATTCGGAGTATAAATGCAAAAATGGGAAAGTATAAAGATACTGCGCAACAGAAAGTGTCAGTGGCTGTGCTTGCAGGGGGAATACCTTCCATCCGTATGAAGGCCCAGTACATTATTCTGGATGCTATGCAAATTTACAGGAAAGAAAGTGCCGACGAGTCTGAAGTATTCAGGAATCAGTTTGAAACAATGACTAAACTTTATGAAACAAAGGTGAGCGATATCATCAAAAAATTTGACAAGCAATTAAAAAATAAGGAGGGCGGTGAAGGGGGTGACGAAGGTGAGATCCTCCGCTTGGAGATGGCAAGATGCAAGGATATATATGCCGCAACAAATAGCTACGTGGCGTCATTAGCGCCAGCTTTCAATCAATATGCCCAGCGCCAGGAATATATTGCCCGCAAGTATTATCGGGACGTTGCCAATTGGGCTCCATACTGGATGCCGCAGGAACCAAATTGGTTTCTTTCTGTACAGAGAGCGTATTTAGAGGATATTTCGAAAATTCTCAGGGAGTATAGGATAATAAAAAGATCGAAATGCGCGGAAATGCCAGGCGAATCCCCGGGAGCGAAAAAAGTTAAGATGAAAGAATGGGAAGATGAGTATTGTGCAAATATGAAAGGCAAACTAGGATTGGTTGGTGGGGGAATTTCATGGACATGCAATTCATGGAGCGTAGAAGCCGGAGAAGGATTATTACTCGAATTAGAAATGAATTATGGAGACGACGGATCATTTGATTCATTCGTCCTGGGAGGAGGGTTAGGAGCAGGATTGGATTTGGGTGGTGGTAATATTATAGGCCTTGAAGCAGGAGCGTCCGTGAAAGAATTTATTAAAGTGGGTTTTAATGAAGCCACTGGTAAGGCGGAAGTAAAAGATTTCGGAGTGAAAGCCGAAGCAACTGTGGAAGGCTCGATAGGTCCGGTAGGCAATGAAATAAAAATTCTGGAACTCACAGCAGCTGTTAATGCAGGTTTTGAAGCTGGCGGTGTATTAGCCCCGGTTCTCCACCTGAAATAAAAATCCTGTTTTTAAGGGAGTGCACCTGCTGTAAGGAAGAATACATTTGAAGGTCATTATAAAAATATTTTTCTCAATCGATCAACCAATAAATTATGCGCATACTCATTCTTATATTACTGCTTTCCCCGCTTTTAAACTTTGCTCAAAAAAGCGATGTATTTATAAAGCTAACCAATGCAAAAGGGCTACAAATAAAAGGCGATGTGCTTTTAAAAGGATTTGAAAACTCTTTGGGAGCAACATCCATTACTACTGCTGGCAAAAATAATACGCAACTCAATTTTACAATGACAGTAAATGGTGCATCGGCCGAATTAAAAAAGGCGCTGGCCAATGGTGAATTACTTTTAAACGGCCAGGTATCCGTTATGATCCCGAACCCCTCTGCCGGACGACCTATGACATCTTATACCATAAAAATGGAAAAGATTGCAGTGTTAACCTGTTATGAAGCGATGGGATGTGATAATGCGATGAACACAACAGTATCACTTCAAGTTACTCGAATTGGATGGACCTATTATGATCAAAGCAAAACAGGCGCACAAACCGTATCGAGAAAGTTTGGATGGGACGCGGAAAATAATAAAGAGTGGGCTTCTTTCTAATAAAATATCATCATGAAAAAAATTGTATTCTTTTTTTGTCTTTCACTATTGGCGAGCAAGCTGCAGGCACAAACAAAAAAAACAACAACAGCAACAAAAAAAGCGTCTCCAATTAATACAGTAACCAAGGCCGCTTCAGCAGGCACTTCATTACTTCAGGGAATGTTTAGTGCACCAACCGGAACGACTGTGTTAATACAGAATAATGGTAAGATTGATTTTTCGCCGACAGTGCCAAAGGAGGGCGGAAAAACTTTTAATACCAGTACATTCAATTTTCCAGCTGCGCTGAAAGATGGCTCATCATATAAAATATCTATTAAAAAGACGCCGGCCGGACAAACTACTTCTGTTTATTCAGGATCTGAAGGCACCATGCCTGCCGATGCAAACAAACTTAGAATTGGTAGTGATTTTACCTACGATCTTGTAAGTCGAAGCACGAATAACGCCACGTTCAGTACTTTTTATGAAAGCAGCGATGGGGTAGTGGGGGGCAACAACAGCGAAGAAGGTCGTTATGTAGCATTCATTTCGTCTGCGGCTGGATTTTCCGGTTCAACAGGAAAACATCGCCAGGTTTTCTGGCGCGACCGAAATACTGGTATCACTAAACTAATAAGTACCGCAGTCGGTGGCAATGAAGCAAGTAATGGTGATTGTTACGCGCCCGCTATTTCCGGTGATGGAAAATCGGTCGCTTTTGAATCGAATGCCACTAATTTGGTACAAGAAGACAAGAATGGTGTTCGTGATGTTTTCATATGGCAGGCTGCAACGAATACCATTAAGAAAGTGAGCATAGGCGCCGGAGGCAAAGAAGCGAATGCAAATAGCTATGAACCTTCTGTATCCGGAGATGGAAATCTCGTTGCATTTACCTCCGATGCCAGTAATATTTCAGCAACTGACAAAGGTGTTTCTAACAACAATGTTTTCTTATACGATGTTCAAAAGGATAACAGCATTATGATCAGCATAGATCCAATAACCCGGAAAGGTGGTAACGGTTCCAAACCGTCCATTTCCCACGATGGCAACCGGATCGCATTTTATTCTCATACCGCTACGTTAGTGCCCGGTGATAATAATGGCCTTTGGGATATTTTTTTATGGGAGAAAAATAATCCGGCTTTTAAAAGGATAAGTCTTACTGCTGACGGGAAAGAACGCAACCAGGGTACCGAAAGTGCCAACCGCATCGTAGCTCCTGCTATTTCAGGGAATGGGCAATACATTGCATTTTCGACAACAGCTACAAATATGGTAGCGGGCGATGTAAATGCTTTTCAGGATGTATTTGTTTACGATATCAATTCCGGAAAAACTGTAATTGCCAGCCAAAGCGACGATGGCAAACCCGGCAATGCAGACAGCCCTATCGAGCAGGGCGAAAAAATTGCTATTTCATTTGACGGCAAATGGGTGGCTTTTTCAACCAATGCATCTAACATAGGTGCTCCTTCCGCGAATATTGTGATGCGTTATTTGATTGCCGGTCAAAACCGTGCAGTGTCCTCCGTAGTTGGAAGCAGTGTAGGTCGCCCAACCATGTCTTATACCGGTGCCTATGTAGTATTTGGTATCGGCGGTAAATTGGATGGCAGGTATCAGTCATCAGGAATTTTTGCAAATTATACAGGTGTAGGCCCTTGCCGTTCTTGTCCTGAATGACATATCAACCCAGTAGAAGACTTACACATAGAAACAAAATCCTCATTTTGGGGAATCTACTATAAGTTTATTTACCCGCTACCGGATTTTTGCTGGTAAGTTGAACGATTATACTTACAGTTTCCCTAATTTTTTCGATCGTGGATGGCTTTATCAGGTATTTGTCTGCTCCGTTCTTGTAAGCATATTCTACATCTTCCTTAGCTGATGAAGTTGTTAGTATCAGCAAGGGAATATGTTTGAACGTTTGCCCCGTTTTTATTTCTACAATCAGCTCTCTTCCATGTACTTTTGGTAAATTCAAGTCTAGTATTATTATTTCTGGCGCCACTGAACTGGATCTGAAATGATCCAATGCCTTTTTCCCATCCTTAATTACCTCCATATCAAAAGCAATGGCATGATTTTTTAGTGCTTCCTGAAGAAGTTCAATATCGTCAGCATCATCCTCTATTAATAGGATTCTCATAGCAGTTGGTCAGTTTAAAATGAAAGTACAATAACTTTTTTTTTCAAAAAAAAAATAAAATTTTTCGGATGAGAAGTACTGTAGAAGTGGCACCTTCGGAAGTTTCGTTAAATAACTATATAGTAGGTATTGGTGCTTCAGCAGGTGGCCTGGAAGCGATTAATGAGCTTTTCGATAATATGCCTTCTAACACCGGATTTTCTTTTATCGTAGTACAACATCTTTCGCCAGATTATAAAAGTTTGATGGGTGAACTGCTGGCTAAGCATACGGAAATGCAGGTTTTTGAGGCGGAAGAAGATATGGTTCCCCAGCCGAATTGTATTTATTTAATACCCAGCCGGAAAATAATCACTTTGAAAAATGGGAGGCTAAAGCTGGAAGATAAGATCCGGGATCAACAACCCAATAGTGCGATCGACATCTTTTTCGAATCACTTGCTAAAGACAAAGCGGAAAAGTCAATCGGAATTGTTCTTTCCGGTACCGGCACAGACGGAACAAAAGGAATAAAGGCGATCAAAAATAATGGAGGATCTGTTATTGTTCAAGATCCCATAACTGCGCAATTTGACGGCATGCCCAATAGTGCCGTTTCTTCCGGCTATGTCGATTTGATTTTATCACCCGATATGGTGGGCGAAGAATTACTGGAATTTATAGCAGAAGCCCCGTTGTTACGCTCTTTTAATGCATTGAGTTTGCACGAAGAAACTATACTCAATAATATACTGGAACTGATTTTTAAAACAACCAATCACGATTTTTCTAACTATAAGCGACCCACTATCAACAGGCGGCTGGCTAAGCGAATGGCTGAACGGAACATTAACTCTTTGTCTGAATATTATAATTATTTATCCAACCGTCCTGATGAAGTAAAAAAATTATGCAAAGAGTTCCTGCTGAATGTAACCCGGTTTTTTCGCGATGAAGAAGCTTTTGAAATTCTACGTACTTCTATTATTCCCCAGATCTTAGATCAGAAGCAAAAAGGCGAAGCCATAAAAGTCTGGACAGTTGCATGCAGCACCGGTGAGGAAGCCTATTCATTAGCCATGTTATTTGATGAGGCCATTAACGAAAAAAGGAGATATGAGTTGGACATAAAAATTTTCGCTTCAGACATTAACCAGGAAGTAATCGAAACGGCGTCCAAAGGTTTCTATACAGAAGATCAGGTAAAAAATATCCCGCCACATCGATTAACCCGATACTTTACTAAAGAAGTGGATGGATATAAAGTAGTGCCGACATTACGTAAAATGATTGTATTTGCGCGTCACGATATTTCCCGGGACCCTCCTTTCAGTAAAATTGATTTGTTGACCTGCAGAAACATGTTAATATACATGAACCCGCTTTTGCAAAAAAGCATTTTGCTTCAATTTCATTTTGCGATAAGTGAAGAGGGATTTATGTTTCTTGGTGCCAGTGAAAATATCAGTATTTTAAAAGATGTGATGGTAGAAGTTGATAAAAAATGGAAGATTTATCAATGTGTAAGTAAAGCAAAAGTGGGCGATCCAGAATCTTATTCTAACCCTGTTCAAAAATTTCTTCACCCGAATTCTTATGTGGCGTCGAAAGCGAAAAATGCGCTTAACAACATGGCGGAGATCTTTAAAGAAACATTATTGGAAGAATATGACTATGCTGGTTTGTTTATCGATCAGGATTTTGACGTGAAGCAGGCCGTCGGGAACTTCAAGAAGTTTATGGATTTTCCGGAAGGCACTTTTAATTTTAATCTACTCAAATTGGTTCCAGCTGATCTTTCCGTGGCCCTTAGCACCGGCATTAGAAAAGCCGTAAAAAATAATGAACGGGTGGTGCAAAAAAATGTCAGGGTTAAAGAAGGTTCCGTCCAAAGATGCATTACTATTATTATCAAACCCTATCTGATACAAAGAACCTATCTACAACCTTTCCTTTTCATTGTTTTGAAGGAAGAAGAATTAACAAAGCGTGAAATTATTTCGGTTCCCTTTTCCACTAGCGGCGTGGTAGACAAAAGAATAATGGATTTGGAGCAGGAGTTAAGTGATACAAAGGAAAACCTACAGGCTCTAATAGAGGAGGTTGAATCTGCGAATGAAGAACTACAATCGAGTAATGAAGAGATCATTTCTTCCAACGAGGAACTGCAAAGTACAAACGAGGAATTACAATCCTTAAATGAAGAATTGCATACAGTAAATGCGGAGCATCAATTAAAAATCAAGGAATTGGTAGAGTTGAACGACGACATGAATAATTATTTCAGGAATACGGATGTGGGCCAGATTTTCATCGATACCAAATTGATCATCCGCAAGTTTACGCCGGTAGTAACAGGACAGGTAAACCTAATATCAGGCGATATTGGTAGATCTATTGCTGATATTTCGACTAATTTAAAAAATTTGAATTTTATCAATGACATCAAAACTGTTATGCAAACCGCGCAAGTGCTTGAAAAAGAAGTTTCGACAGAAAATGATAAAGTCTTTTTAATGCGCATCGTCCCATACCTCCGACAGAATAGGTCCTTTGATGGGGTTGTTGTCAATTTCTTTGACATTTCAGAAATTAAAAAAATGAACCATATCCTGGAGGCTGTATTCGATAGTTCAACCAGCGGCATAGTTGCACTTGAAGCGATCCGGAACAATGACAGAAAGATTGTTGATTTTCGCTTTATTTCGGCGAACAAAACTTCTACGGCATTGCTGGGGTTGGAAGATCATGTTGTTGGAAAAACTTATTTAGAATTATACCGGGATGCCGACCCTGCCGTATTTGATAAGTATGTGAAGATATTAGAAACCGGCACAACGCAATCATTCGAATTCCTGAATAATACTTCCAACCGGTGGTTTGAAATCGTAGCGGTAAAGATGATGGATGGATTAGTGGTTACCTTTAACGATATCACAGACAGGAAAACTGATTCCGAAAAAATAGCGAAAGGATACGAAGATCTTAAAATTACATCTGGTCGCTTAGAGGCTACTAACTATAAGCTTGAACAATCTAACCTTGATCTCCTGCAATTCGCATCTGTTGCGTCTCATGATCTGAAAGAGCCGCTGCGGAAAATTCAGGCATTCGGAAATTTATTAAAGGATAAGGTGAATAATAAACTCGATGAACGTGAAGCAAATTATCTGGACAAAGTCATTAATTCGTCCGATCGTATGCAGGTGTTGATTCAAGATATTCTGACATTATCCAGATTGTCGAATAACCAATCCCCAATTTCCAATATCAATCTAGCGGATTTAATAGCACAGATAATAGACGATCTTGAAATCAGTATAAAACAGAAGGCCGCAGAAATACATATTCGCCCGTTGCCAGTGGTTGTCGGAATCTCGGGTCAAATACATCAATTATTTCAGAACCTTATCAGCAATGCGATTAAGTTCAATGATGGTCAGCCAATCATTGAAATAGGAGAGGAGCCAGTTTCTCCATCGATAGAGCGAGAATTTAATATAAAGGCAGAAGACTATTTTGTCGTTTATGTTAAAGACAATGGAATTGGATTTGATCAATCGTATAGCGACAAAATTTTTGGAATTTTTCAGCGCTTGGAAAAAAACAATTATGAGGGAACTGGAATTGGACTAGCCATTGTTAAAAAAATAGTTGATAACCACAAAGGTTTTATAAAAGCAATAAGCACACCCGGACAAGGATCAAAATTTACCATCTTACTCCCTCGTTAAGAGTTAAATGTTTTAATAAAATTTCTGGGAGTTTAAATTCAAAATAAATTTTAACCTTCCATAAATGTCAGCGCTTATAATAGCAAGAAAACGCTTAACTTTTGGCCATGGTTATAAAATCGCGTGGTTATATTTTAATTTATTTAAGCGTAATGGCATTGTGCCCAGCTTGCCAGGAGCAAAATGCCGCTCCGGCTAAGGAAGATGCCATGAATGTGAAAGTAACTAATGCTATTTCCTGTGCCAATGGCCTTACTGTGGCAGATAGTATGCTTTATATGAAAGGTGGGGGAGATGCCTTCAAACCGACCATCGTTAATACTTATACAAGCGTTTCGGGTCCTGTACCTGAAGGCATGAAATTGATACCTGGCGGTACATTTAGTATGGGTGGAGTGAATCCAACGGGTATGCAGGAGGGAGGACATGAATCAATGAATGATGCGCGACCCGTTCACCAGGTTTATGTTGATGCTTTTTATATGGATGAAACAGAAGTGACCAATGCGCAATTCGCTGCCTTCGTAGACGCAACCGGTTATATTACCGTAGCTGAAAAAAAACCAACCAAAGAGGAATTTCCTGATGCTCCGGAAGATAAACTTATAGCGGGCTCAATTGTATTTACTCCTCCTGCAAATAAAGTTCCGCTGGATGACTATATACAATGGTGGAGGTATGAAGCGGGAGCTGATTGGAAACATCCAACAGGTGTTGGAAGTAATATTCAGGGAAAAGAAAATTATCCCGTGGTACATATTTCCTGGCAAGATGCGGCTGCTTATGCCCGTTGGGCAAATAAACGTTTACCTACTGAGGCGGAATGGGAATTTGCGGCCCGTGGCGGAAAAGCAGGAGAGTTATATCCCTGGGGCAATCAATTAAATCCTGATCAGCTTTGGATGGCCAATACGTTTCAGGGTTCTTTTCCAAATTACGACGAAGCAAAGGATGGATTTTTAGGCATAGCGCCGGTCAAGAAATTTCAGCCCAATGCATTTGGCTTATATGATGTGGCGGGTAATGTTTGGGAATGGTGCGCGGATTGGTATAATGAGGAATATTATAGTCAACTGGCAAGCTCATCAACTACCCGAAATCCGACTGGCGCGGATGTTTCCTTCGACCATGCTGAACCCGGTGCCAGGAAAAAAGTACAGCGTGGTGGATCTTACTTATGCACTGAACAATATTGTACAAGGTATATGTCGGGCACAAGAGGAAAGGCAGAATGGCGCTCGGCATCCAATCATGTTGGGTTCCGATGCGTTCGATCAGTTCCAAATTCCAAACAAATGGCTGCAAAATAGTTCGGCTCATTAGCCCTTAATTAACCAGCAAACGTGTTCGGGCTATAATTGTTTCGGACCTATTTCCCCAAAGGATTCTTATTTTTCAACAAGCTATCAATAAATGGCTTATCAATGGATTGATTGCCTAAATTTGCTGCTTCTCAAAGTACCTTAATGCTGGATATGATCATAGAAGTAAA
>Ga0190271_10001406_pt1 | contig 13668 bp, 13 predicted proteins | sample Popmic356T_FD_133747 | JGI IMG/M metagenome (GOLD analysis project Ga0190271, IMG submission 133747) | Populus adjacent soil microbial communities from riparian zone of Weber River, Utah, USA - 356 T | ecosystem: Environmental > Terrestrial > Soil > Riparian zone | place: USA: Utah | collected...
GCGCCGTCGCTGACCTGGACGAGGTAGCCGGGAGGCTGCGTCAGGATGAGGTCTCGGCCGAGCGCCTTGCGCAGCTGGGAGACGTACACCTGGAGCGCCGTCCGGGCGGTGTCAGGAGGCGAGGCACCCCAGAGCTCGTCGATGAGCCGGTCACGGGAGACGACCTCGTTGGCGCGCAGCAACAGGGAGGCGAGCAGGGCGCGCTGCTTCGAGCCGCCGAGCGGGACACGGTGGCCGTTCGCCCGCACCTCCAGCGGACCGAGGATCCGAAACTCCATCCGCCTCACCCTTCGTTAGCGGTCCTTTAGGTCCTGACTAGGCCGCTTTTAACCGCTTCGGCTCTTGTGTGCAACGACCGCACGGGGCGGTCGCCCAAACGAAGGAGGAAGAAGTGAACCTCTCGCAGACCACGTTGAGGATGGGAGTCGCCCTCGCCGGCATCGGTGCGATCGTCGTTCTCGCCGCCTCCGCCCAGGCGGCGACGTCGAAGCCCGCCGAGATGAGCCAGCCCGAGTACCGCGCACTGATGATCCGCAGCGAGGGACTGAACACGCTCTACGGGAACGCGGTCACGCGCCTCTCGCCGGCGCAGTTCAAGGGCCTCTTCCAGGCGGGCGCGAACCTGATGGCGCCGCAGGAGTTCGCTGCGCTCGTCGCCCGCAGTGAGGGCCTCAACCGCCAATCCGGGCTCGACGAGACGACCCAGCCGACGGCGGTCGTGGAGCAGCCGAGCGGCTCCGGTAACGGCTTCGACTGGAGTGACTTCGGCATCGGAGCCGCTGCGATGCTGGGGCTCGTGCTGCTCAGCGGAGGGCTCCTGGCAGCCGCTTACTCCGGGCGCAAGAGCGGCGCGCGTCCTCGCGTCACGTAGGCAAGGACGAGACCGGCCGGGTCGCTCTCCTCGTTGCGCCCCGGCCGGTCATCGGCGCTGCAAAAACCGCTGCCACCGTCGATCGAGCGGCAGCGGATGTCGCTCGTCGCCTTGTCTTTCCGCGCGCTTTGACACCTTGCGCCTGCGCATCCCTCGTCCGAGCGGTCTGTAAGGGAAGCGTGAGACAGGGCTTCGACCCGGCACCAAGCGGGGTAATCACCCTCTTGTTCAGGCCTCGTTAAGCCACCAAGAGGAGTCCCCAGAGATGCGAAAGCACATGAGGAGAATGATTCCGCTCGGGCTCGTGTCGCTCACGGCAGGGCTCGTCGCAATCATGCTCACCGGAACGGTCGGCCTCGCCGCAACGCAGGCCCCCCCGACCAACACGCAGCCGCCGACGATCGGCGGCACACCCGAGGTCGGCAAGACCCTGACGGCCCGCGAGGGCACGTGGACGGGCAACCCGACCGACTACGACTACGCCTGGCGTCGTTGCGATCCGGACGGCGGCAGCTGCTCGCTCATCAGCGGCGCGGGCGAGCGCACGTACGTGCTCAAGACCGTCGACCAGGGCAACACGCTCCGGGTCGTCGTCACCGCGCAGAACGCCGACGGGCGCCGCAACGCGACCTCCGTCCCGACCGCCGTCATTCGGGAGGCCGCCACGCCGCCGCCCCCGCCGACTGCGAACCCGTGTGACAAGACCCCGGTCGTCGCGACCGAGCTGAAGCTGCCGGAGCTGCTCTCGATCAGCGGTCAGCAGGTGTCTCCTGGCGTGATCGGCGGCTCGACCCAGACGATCGTGGCCCGCTTCAGGATCACGGCGTGCAGCGGCAAGCCCGTCCAGGGGGCGCTCGTCTACGTGACGGCGGTTCCGTACAACATGTTCTCCGTCCCGCCCGAGGCGACGACGGGGAGCGACGGATGGGCCGAGCTGCGGATGAACCGGCTCCGCGGCTACCCCGCCACGCCGCGCCAGCAGCTGCTCGTGATGTTCGTCCGCGGGCGCGGCCCGGGCGGCAACCTGCTCGGCGGCACCTCGGCCCGCCGGCTGGTCTCGTTCCCGGTCGACCTCAGCCGCTAGGCGCGTCGACCGATAGAGCCGGGCGGCGCCTCGCGGCGCCGCCCGTGCCTCGCGCGGGCGCCCGATGGGGAGCGGGCGCCCGCGCAGTTCCTTGTTCGACAGCGGGATTCCGCGGAAGCGGAATCCCGCGGCTCGATCCCTCGCCTGCGGCGATGGGCACACCCCTGGCGTCGGCTGACGCCGCCGCGACCGACTCGTTGCCATGAGGCTGCGCGCCCGGTGTCTGGCTTCAGCCAGACACCTGCTCCTACGTCACGAGCGGATTCGCACGCGCTCCGTAGTGGACGTAGCGCGCCCCGTCGGCGAGCTCGTAGAACGTGACGGGGATCCAGCTCGTCGTCCCCGGAGCCCTGATCGCGAAGACGTCCGGCTCGACGGGTGCGAGCGCGTACTCGTGGACGGGCTCCGGCACGAGCGCCGCGAAGGCACCGGTCACGGTCGAGCGGAGGACGAGTCCCTCGGCGCCCTCGAAGACCTCGGTCGTGAGACCCGTGCGTTCGTAGCGCCCGACGTACGCCGCGGGCTCGACGTCGACGGGAGAGGTCGCCGGCTCGACGGGCGCCGGCATCTGCACACCCGCGAGCTCGTCGAAGACCTCCCGCAGGAGCTCGCGTGAGAGGTCGAGGGCGTGGCCGCCGTTCGTGAGGAGCGAGACGGCGAGGCCCTGCGAGGGAAGGACGCGGAGAAACGCCGCCTGACCGAGCGTCGTGCCGTCGTGACCGACGAGCCGCTCGCCGCCCCAGCCGTACCGGATCCAGCCGAGACCCCACGAGTCGCCAAGCGTGCGCGGGTCGGGGAGCTCCGCCTGCTTCGCGGTCATCGCCTCGACGCTCGCCTGCGAGAGCACACGCCTGCCGTCGGCCGCGAGGCCGCCGGAGAGATGCATCTGCACGAAGGCGAGCACGTCGGCAACCCGCGCCGAGATGAGCCCCGCAGGCCCTGCCGAGCGCGGCAGGCCCCAGGTCGTCGTGGGCACGGGCTCGTCCTCGGGCTCCCCCACATGACCGACAGCGGTTCGGTGGAGGATCGCCTCCTCCGCGAGCGTCACGGTGGCAGGGAGCCCGAGCGGCTCGATCACCCGCTCCCGGAGCGCCCCATCCCAGGTCGTGCCGGTGACGTGCTCGACGAGCCGCCCGAGGAGCGAGTAGCCCGAGTTGCAGTACGACCACGTCGCACCGAGCGGGTGGTTCTGCGCGACCCCGGCGAGCTCGGCGACGTACCGCTCGAGGCAGTCGTCGCCGCGGCCGGTGTCGGTGAAGACGTCGCCATCGATGCCGCTCGTGTGCGTGAGCAGGTGTCGGGTCGTGACCGCCCGCGTGACGTCGGGATCGGCGACGCGGAACCCGGGCAGGAGCTGCGCGACGGGCGTCTCCAGCTCGATCAGACCCTCGTCGACGAGCTGCATCGCGAGTGTCGCCGTCCACACCTTCGTGATCGAGCCGATCTGGAACAGCGAGTCGCTCGTCACCTCCACGCCGGTCGCCTTGCTGAGGACGCCTGCGCCGACCGTCGTGATCTCGCCGCCGTGGAGGATCCCGAGGACTGCGCCCGGCACGCGATGCTCGTGGAGCAGCCCCGCCAGACGGTCGGCGAACTGGGCCGCAGCGACGACGGCTTCAGGGCTCGCGGCGCGCTCCATCGGAGTAGCGTACGCAGCCGTGCCCGGCGCCCCGTCCGCTTCCTCCCCACTCCGGGCCGCGGTCGTCGGCACGGGGTTCATCGGAGCCGTCCACGTCGACGCGCTGCGGCGCATCGGGGTCGAGGTGACGGGCGTCGCAGGCTCCACGCCCGAGCGCGCCGCGGCCAAGGGGCTTGCTCGCGCCTACGAGAGCTACGACGCGATTCTCGCCGACGACCAGGTCGACGTCGTCCATCTGACGACGCCCAACGACCTCCACCATCCGCAGGTGAAGCAGGCGCTCGAGGCGGGCAAGCACGTCGTCTGCGAGAAGCCACTGGCGATGACGTCGGCGCAGTCCGCGGAGCTCGTCGAGCTGGCCGAGCGGAGCGGACTCGTGCACTGCACGAACTTCAACGTGCGCTTCTACCCGCTCGTGCAGGAGGCCCGCGAGCGCGTGCACGCGGGCGAGCTGGGAGAGGTCTGGGCGGTGCACGGCGGCTACCTCCAGGACTGGCTCGCGACGCCCGAGGACTGGAACTGGCGGCTCGAGCCCGCGCGTGGCGGCGAGCTCCGCGCGGTCGGCGACATCGGCTCGCACTGGCTCGACCTGACGCAGTTCGTGACCGGGCGCAGGATCGTCGAGGTCTTCGCCGACCTCGGCACCGCGATCCCGGTGAGGCGCCGGCCGGTCGGCGAGGTCGAGACATTCGCGGCCGCAGCGGACGTCGAGCGCGTCGACGCGCCGATGACGACCGAGGATCTGGCGCACATCCTCGTCCGCTTCGAGGGCGGCGCGCGCGGCTCGTGTGTCCTGTCGCAGGTGAGCACCGGGCGCAAGAACGCGCTGCGCTTCCAGGTCGACGGCTCCGGCGGGGCACTCGCCTGGGACGCGGAGCGCCACGAGGAGCTCTGGCTCGGTCGCCGTGACCGTGGAAACGAGATCCTCCAGCGCAACGCGGCGCTCATGCATCCCGTGGCCGCGAGCCGGACGCACCTTCCCACGGCCCATGCGGAAGGCTTCGCCGACACGTTCCGTGAGCTCTACCGCGCCGTGTACGCCGACGTTGCCCGCGGCGAGCCCTCGGCCGAGCCCGACTACCCCACCTTCCGCGACGGCCACGTCGAGAACGTGCTGGGCGACGCGATCGCGCAGTCGAACCGAGAGAGGAGCTGGGTCGGCGTATGAAGCTCGGCCTCCTGAGCGCCGCATTCCCCCGCCTCAGCCTCGAGAAGACCGCCTCCTGGGCGTCCGCGAACGGCTACGAGATGCTCGAAGTCGCGTGCTGGCCGGCCGGCGGGGGCGAGCGGCGACGCTACGCGGGCGTCGCGCACATCGACGTGGAGCGGCTCGACCCGGGCAAGGTCCGCGACGTTCTCGACCGTCACGGGCTCGAGATCTCGTCGCTCGCGTACTACCCGAACAACCTGCACCCCGACGCCGCCGAGCGTCGGGCGGCGAACACACACCTCCGGAAGGTGATCGATGCGGCGTCGGCCCTCGGCGTCCCGACCGTGGGGACGTTCGCCGGCCGCGACAAGACGAAGAACGTGCCCGACAACCTGCGCGAGTTCCGCAAGGTGTGGCCGCGACTCGTCGACCACGCCGAGCGCAGGGGCGTCAACGTCGCGATCGAGAACTGCCCGATGATCTTCAGCTGGGACGAGTGGCCGGGAGGCACGAACCTCGCCGCGACCCCCGCACTCTGGGACGAGCTCTTCACGATCGTCCCCTCGGAGCGCTTCGGGCTGAACCTCGACCCGTCCCACCTCGTCTGGCTCCAGATCGACTACGAGCGCGTCGTGCGCGACTACGCCGCACGGATCCTCCACGTCCACGCCAAGGACATGGAAGTCGACCGCGACGGGCTCTACCGCAACGGCGTCCTCTCACTCGGGATGGGCTGGCAGATCCCTCGCCTCCCGGGTCTCGGCGAGGTCCGCTGGGACCGGTTCCTCTCGCAGCTCTACAAGGTCGGCTACGACGGTGTCGTCTCGGTCGAGCACGAGGACCGCGCCTTCGAGGGCAGCCTCGAGCTGGTGCAGCGCGGCTTCCTCATCGCGCGCGACGCGCTCCGCCCGTACTTGCATTGACGGTTGCCTCGGCACGTGCGGGGTAGGAACTCCACAGTCCACGACGAGGAGGTACGGCATGAGTGTCGTCAAGGTGATCGAGATCACGTCATCGTCCCCGACGAGCTTCGCCGAGGCCGTGAAGGAAGGCATCGCGAAAGCGTCCGAGACGATCCGTGGAATCAGGGGCGCGTGGGTCTCGGAGGAGTACGTCGTCGTCGAGAACCAGGCCGTGAAGGAGTTCCGCGTCACGATGCGCGTCAGCTTCCAGCTGGACTGATCCCTGTTCGCGAAGCGGGATTCCGCAGAAGCGGAATCCCGCCGCTCGATCCCCGGCTTCGCCGAGGCAGATCGCTGAAGGCGCCCGCTGCGCGGTCGCAACGACCTCGTCGCGACGACCGGTGTCCGACTTCAGTCGGACACCTGCAGTTCGCAGGACCGAGCGAGACAAGCCGGTCTCAGGCGGGACCGTGGTAGAAGAAAGCAGTGGCATCGCCGCCCGTCAACCCTCGGCTCGACCAGCCGCCGACGACCGACCTCAAGGCCCGGGCGCTCATCGCCGCGATCCCCGACCCGATCTTCCGGATCGGGATCGACGGGGTCTACCGGGGCTTCAAGGTCGACTCCGAGGAGGATCTCGCGACCTCCCCGGACGAGATCGTCGGGCACAGCATGTACGCCCGGCTGCCCGCGGAGGTCGCCGACCTCGTGCTCGAGGCCGGGCGGAAGGCGGTCGCCGAGTCGAGCCTTCAGCAGATCGAGTACACGCTCGACTTCCGGGGCGAGGAGCACGAGTACGAGGGACGCGTCGTCGCCTCCGGGGACGACGAGTTCGTCCTCATCGTCCGCGACTTCACCGACCTCTCCCGGCAGGCGCGCGAGCTCGAACGCGAGCGTGACTTCAGTCGCGCGGTCGTCCGCTCGACGCCGAGCTTCCTCGCGCTCGTCGACGGGGAGGGGACGCTCCTCGGCGTCAACCAGGCTCTCGGCCGGGCGGCCGGGATCCCCGAGGAGCAGTGGGTCGGGTCGGCCTTCTGGACGCGATTCATCGCCGAGGAGGACGTCCCGCGCGCCAAGCTCGACTTCGCACGCCTGCTCGGCGGTGACGCGCCCGGCGTCGTCGAGTACGAGCACGATGCGCCCGACGGCTCGCGCCTCGTGGTGGACTGGACGGCGACGATCGTCGAGGACGCCGCCGGACACACCCGATACCTCTTCTGCGGTCTCGACGTGACCGCGCGCAAGGCGGTCGAGGAGGAGATCCGCCGCTCTCGCGCGCGCATCATCTTGGCGAGCGACGCCGAGCGAAAGCGCCTCGAGCGCAACCTTCACGACGGGGCACAGCAGAACCTTGTCAGCGTCTCGCACGCGGTGCATCTCGCCGCACGCACGCTGCGAACCGACCCCGGCAAGGCCGAGGAGCACCTCGAGCGAGCCCTCCGCGAGCTCAACACCGCGCACGAGGAGCTTCGAGAGCTCGCCCGCGGGCTCCATCCCCAGATCCTCACGATCCGTGGTCTCTCGTCCGCGGTGCGCGTCCTCGCCGGTCGCGCTCCGATCCCGGTCACGGTCGTGACGGTCGACGAGAACGAGCGCTGGCCGCCACTCGTCGAGAGCGCCGCGTACTTCGTCGTCGCCGAAGCCCTGACGAACGTGCTCAAGTACGCGCAGGCCTCCGCCGCCACGATCCGCGTCACCCCGCGCGACGAGGTTCTCGTCGTCGAGGTGACGGACAACGGCAGGGGCGGCGCGCAGCCCACGCACTCTTCGGGTATCGGCGGTCTCCGCGACCGCGTCGAAGCGCTCGACGGGACGTTCGTGCTGGAGAGCCCGGTCGGCGCAGGCACTCGAATCCTCGCGGAGCTTCCTCTCCAGATCGAGAGCTGACGGCTCCCACTTGACAGCCGGATGACGACCTGATTGGATTGCTGCGTCGAACCCCGTAGCTCTTCGGAGTCGCGGGGTTCGGCATTTTTTGTGCCCGAACCGCCGGTAGCGTCAGTCGCGTGAGCGAGCCGCCGTTGATCGAGGCACAGGGCCTGACGAAGCGCTACGACGAGGTCGTCGCCGTGGACGGGATCGACTTCGCGGTCGAGCGCGGCGAGACGTTCGGCTTCCTCGGCCCGAACGGGGCGGGCAAGAGCTCGACCATGCGCATGATCGGCACCGTCTCACCCGTTTCCGGCGGGACGCTGCGCGTGCTCGGCCGCGACCCGCAGGCCGACGGGCCGGCGATCCGACAGCGGCTCGGCGTCGTGCCGCAGGAGGACAACCTCGATCTCGAGCTCAATGTCGGGGAGAACCTCCAGGTCTACGGTCGGTTCTTCGGCCTCCCGCGCGACGTCATTGCCAGACGCACGAGCGAGCTGCTCGACTTCGTGCAGCTCGCCGACCGCCGAGACGCGAAGGTCGACTCGCTCTCCGGTGGCATGAAGCGGCGTCTGACGATCGCCCGGGCGCTCGTCGCGACCCCCGAGCTCCTGCTGCTCGACGAGCCGACCACCGGCCTCGATCCGCAGGCCCGCCACGCGCTCTGGGACCGGCTCTACCGGCTGAAGCAGGAAGGCGTGACGCTCGTACTCACGACGCACTACATGGACGAGGCCGAGCAGCTCTGCGACCGCCTCGTGATCATGGATCGGGCGAAAATCGTCGCCGAGGGCTCACCGCGCGAGCTGATCGACCGTCACGTCGAGCGCGAGATGGTCGAGCTCCGCTTCGGGACGCAGAACGGCGTGCCCCCGCTCGGCGACCTCGGCGACCACGTCGAGGTGCTCCAGGACCGGATCGTGATCGGCGCCGCCGACGGCGACGCGGTCGTGGACGCCGTCCACGCACGGGGTCTTCGGCCCGACACCGTGCTCGTGCGGCGCGCGACGCTCGAGGACGTCTTCCTCCGGCTCACCGGTCGGACGCTGGTGGACTGACCCGTCGTGGCCGGGAGAGTCGTCGCGGTCGTCGGCTGGCACGCGCAGGCGTACCGCCGGATGTGGTTCGGGACGATGACCGTCACGTTCCTCAACCCGATCTTCTTTCTCCTCGCGATGGGGGTCATGCTCGGGACGCTCGTCGATCGCTCCAACCCCGACCTCGACGGCCTGAGCTACCTCGAGTTCGTCGCGCCGGCGCTCCTCGCGACGACGGCGATGCAGACCGCGGCGAGCGTGACGACCTTCCCCGTGCGCGCCGGGCTGAAGTGGTGGCGCACCTACCACGCGGTCGTCGCGACGCCGGTCCGCGTGCACGAGCTCGTCACCGGTGTCGTCGCGTGGGCCGGCGTCCGGGTCGGAGTCGCCGTGACGGTGTTCGCCCTCGTGGCGGCGGTCGCCGGGGCGTTCGTCTCGCCTCTGGCCGTCCTCGCTCCCTTCGCTGCCCTGCTCTGTGGTCTCGCGTTCGCCGCCGTGATCGCCGCCCTGAGCGCCTGGATGAAGAGCGACCAGTACCTCGCCGCGACCTACCGGTTCGGCCTCGTCCCGCTCTTCCTTTTCTCCGGCACGTTCTTCCCGATCTCGCAGCTCCCCGCGTGGCTCGAGCCGCTCGCCTGGGCGACGCCGCTCTGGCACGGGGTCGAGCTCTGCCGCGATCTCGCAACGGGCGACGTTGCAGCCGGCGCGACGGCGCTCCACGTCGGGTATCTCGTCGTCCTCGTGCTCGTCGGCCTCGCGATCGCGGTGCGCGGGTGCGGTCGGGAGCTCGAACGGTGAGCACCCTCGACACCTCCTTCCGCATCCTGCCGCGGCTGCCGCTCGGCACGCGCCGCTCGTGGCGCCTCGTCGAGCGCAACCTCGCGAGCTCCCGCGACTCCTGGCTCGTCTTCGTGTCGGGCTTCTTCGAGCCGCTCTTCTACCTCCTCGCCCTCGGCGTCGGCGTGGGCGCGCTCGTCGGCGACCTCGAGCTCGGGGGCGAGACGGTCTCGTACCGCGACTTCGTCGCCCCCGCCCTCCTCGCGGCCTCGGCGATGAACGGGCCGCTCTACGAGTCGGGCAACGTCTTCTTCAAGCTGAACTACGCGAAGACGTACGAGGGAGTCCTCGCCACGCCGCTCACCGTGCGCGACGTTGCCCTCGGCGAGCTCACCTACACGCTGCTACGCGGGACGGTGTACGCGGTCGGCTTCGTCGCCGTGATGCTGGTGCTCGGCGTCGTGCACTCCGCGTGGGCGATCCTCGCGCTGCCCGCGGCGCTCCTGATCTCGGCGGCGTTCGCGGCCGCAGGGGTCTTCTCGGTGACGCTGATGCGGAGCTGGGCGGACTTCGCGTTCGTCGAGGTCGCGACGCTGCCGATGTTCCTCTTCTCGGCGACGTTCGTGCCGGCCGACGAGTATCCCGCGGTCGTCACGTGGCTCCTGCCGCTGACGCCGCTCTACCACGGCGTCGAGCTCCTGCGCTCCCTGACGCTCGGCGACGTCGGCTGGCTCGCGCTCGTGAACGTTGCCTATCTCGTCGCGATGACGCTCGTCTTCCTCGTGCTCGCCGACCGGAGACTGGCCAAGCTCCTGCTCAAGTAGCGGCCGTCACCACGGAAGCTCGCGCCCGTCGGCGTGGAAGAAGCGGCCACTCCGGGATGCATCGAGCTCGTCGAGCCGGGCGATCAGGCCCGCGGCCGCCTCGGCTGCGTCCACGTTGCCGCCACCGCCCGTCATCTCCGTGCGGACGAAGCCGGGATGGAGCGCGACGACATGGACCTCACGTGCGCGCAGCTCGTGCGCGAGGTTCGCGGTCGCGAGATTGAGCGCGGCCTTGGACATCCGGTAGCCGTACGTGCCGCCCGACGGCCCATCGCCGATCGAGCCCGCCATGCTCGAGACGAAGCCGATCCTCGCGCCGCGATCGAGACGCGGCAGCAACACGGTCACGATCCGCAGCGGCCCGAGCGTGTTGACGTCGAACTGCTCGCGGGCCGCGTCGAAGTCGATCCCGTCCGGCTCCGGCCGGAGGATGCCGGCGTTCGAGACGAGCACGTCGATCTCCACGTCGTCCCCGAGCTCTTTCGCGAGCGCTTGCCCGACATCTTCGGCTCCGAGGTCGATGCCCTCGACCACGCGGCAGTCGACCGCGTCGAGCTCCGGCGAGCTCGTCCGGCACGTCGCGATCACGGTCTCACCGCGCGCGTGCAGCTGCCGCGCGAGCTCCAGCCCGATTCCCCGGTTCGCCCCCGTCACCAGCCATGTCGCCACGCCACCCTCCGATCGTCGTCACCTGGAGAGTCACCGTAGCGAGGCGTCGGCGCTACACCGCCTCGTCGTACAGCACCTCGTAGGTGTCGACGCTGAGCCGGCGCCCGCGGACGCTCTCCGGCAGCTCGTCACCCATCGACTCGAACCGCTCCTCCGCCGCCTCCATCGCCTCCCGAGACTCGAAGAACGTCACGAAGAGGCGTCGCTGCCCCTGGAGCAAGAGCACGCGTTGCACGCCCTCCGGCAGACCGCTCGCACCGGCCGCCATTCGCTCCTCGTTCCGTCGTTTGAGCTCGTCGACGTCGCCGCCCTCGAACGCCGCTATCCGCGCGTACACGTCACCACCCCCAGATTGTGAGAAACGGAGCATGCGCTGCCGAACCGCCCCCGTCAACCGCCGCTCGGCGTCGCGGCCCTAGACTCGGCGGGATGGTCGGCGGCCCGGTGCCCGAAGCCTCGACGGGCACTCAGCGCCACGCCTCGTCCCGCTGGCTCCTACTCGTCGGTGTGGCCGCGTTGGCGGGGATCGCGCTGCGGCTCTGGGTGCACGAGTCGGCACTCGGCACGCCGGACAGCGACGAGGCGGTCGTGGGGTTGATGGCGCTCCACGTTCTCGAGGGCGAGCTGACGACGTTCTTCTGGGGTCAGGCGTTCGGCGGCTCGCAGGAGGCGATCCTCACGGCTCCGTTCTTCTGGGTGACCGGCGCGAGCTGGATCGGCCTGCGTCTCGTCCCGGTCCTCCTGACCGGCGCAGCCGCGCTCGTCGTCTGGCGCATCGGGCGCCGAACGATCGGCGAGCCTGCGGCGATCGTCGCCGGCTGCCTCGCGTGGCTCTGGCCGCCGTTCCTCGTCCACCGCCTCAGCCACCAGTTCGGGTTCTACGCGGGTGGGCTGCTCTACTCCGCTCTGCTGCTACTCGCGGGCCTGCGGCTCGTGGAGCGTCCGAGTCGGGTGCGCGCCGGCGTCTTCGGGCTCGTGCTCGGGCTCGCGCTGTGGCAGAGCGCCCAGGTCCTGCCCGTCGCCGTCGGCGTCGTCGCGTGGACGCTGTGGAAGCAACCGTCGTGGCTTCGCCACGTGTGGATCACCGTGCTGCTCGCGGCGGTGGGGGCGCTGCCGTCGATCGTCTGGAATGCCCGGAACGGCTGGGGGTCGCTCGAGTCGACGATCGAGAACACGACCACGTACGCCCACCGGCTGCGGATCTTCGCCTCCCCCCTCCTCGGCATGCTCCTCGGTCTGCGCACGCCGTACACGCAGGAGCCGCTCGTGGGGAGCATCGCCACCTTCCTTGTCCTAGCCGCGCTGACGGTGCTCTTCGTCTACGGCGCCTACCGGGCGCGCGACCGTGCGGCGTCGCTCCTGTACGTCGTCGCGGCGGTCTTTCCGTTCGTCTACGCGCTCGCCCCGCAGACGCTCTTCGTCTCGGAACCGCGCTACCTCCTCGTGCTGAGCCCGGTCGTCGTGCTCCTCGTCGCACAGCTCGCGACGACCTACTGGCGCGGGGTCGCCGTGCTCGGGGTCGCCCTCGCGATCTCCGTTCTCACGCTCGACCGCATGGAGAGCTACCTGAGTGACGTCCCTCCTCAGCCGCCGAAGGCTCCCCGCGACCTCGGCCCGCTGATCGCGACGCTCGACGACCTCGGGCTCGACCGGGTCTACGCGGACTTCTGGCTCTCCTATCGCCTCACGTTCGACACCGACGAGCGGATCGTCGCGGCACACTCGAAGCTGGAGCGCGTCGGCATCGTCCGCGGCAAGGCGCTCGCGGCGCGGCACCCGTTCAGCCGCTACCGCCCGTACGAGCGCGAGGTGGAGGCCGCGCCGCGTCGGGGGTTCGTCTTCTTCCGCGAGTCGCTCGAGGAGGGCGCCGACCGGAGCCCCGGAGCGCCCGCCAAGGCGCGGGTTGCGCAACTCGGGCGCCTGACCGCGGAGCTCGAGCGATACGGCTACCGGGAGATCCAGACCGGCCCGTTCGTCGTCTTCGCGCCACCGGTGTAGCCGGCGCTCGGGCGGGAAGGGCCGCTCGTTCGCGGCCCTTCCCGCTACGTCTCTCGACGCGCTCTACTTCGGCGGCTTCGGCACCAGACAGGTGACGACCGCCGTGTTGCCCGAGGTGTCGGTGGCCGTGACCCGAGCGTCGCCTCCACTGACGATGTGGGCGGCGACCGCGGAGCTCGGCCCGCCGATCGGCTTGCTGTCCGCCGCCTTGCCGTCGGCAGCCTGGGTGTACTTCATCGTGTCGCCGCTGCGGAACGGCGAGCCATTGGGTCGGCCGACGCCGTTGACGCGGATCACGATGTTCGCCTCGGCCGTCACCGTGTCGGTTGCGGTGAGCAGGTAGAAGCCGTCCTCGTTGGATCCGCCCGGGACGTTCTTGCCGTTCGGGTTGACCGACGGCGTACACGCCAGCACCGGCGGTGTCGTGTCGCGCCAGATCTTCGCGACGGTGACGGTGACGGTCGCGGGTGGCGTGCCGAGCTGGGTCGACACCGCGATCGAGTCCGTTCCGAGGCTCGAGTCTGCCTTCGGCACGGTGTACGTGAAGCTGACCTGACCCGCCGCGTTGGTCTTGCAGTCGGGGGTCGGGCTGCAGGTACCGGTCGCGCCGGCGTTCTTTCCGCCGACCACGAAGGTCACGGTTCGTCCGGCGACCACGGCCGGGTGACCCGCAATCGTCGCGGTGACCGTGTGCTCGTTGTCCGACCCGAGCTCGTTCGTCGCGGTGGCCGGTGTTGCCGTGAGGTTGACGACCTGCACGGTGACGCACCCCTGCGCCGTCTCCGAGTCGCCGAGCACGTCGCTGCCCGCCGCGGTGACGCAGATCGTGTCGATACCCTCGGGATCAC
>Ga0190271_10001407_pt1 | contig 13667 bp, 13 predicted proteins | sample Popmic356T_FD_133747 | JGI IMG/M metagenome (GOLD analysis project Ga0190271, IMG submission 133747) | Populus adjacent soil microbial communities from riparian zone of Weber River, Utah, USA - 356 T | ecosystem: Environmental > Terrestrial > Soil > Riparian zone | place: USA: Utah | collected...
CGTGCCAAGCCGCTGGGCGTGCCGGCCGTGGCGCGCGCTAGGGGAGATGGGAGCGACCGGAGGCGCTACAGCGCTCGTAGAACGACGGACTGGGCGGAAGGCTCGACACAACTGATCAGCTCCGACTGTTGGCACGACTGCGTGTCCTGGGACGAGACTTGCTTTCTCTACGCAGAGGAGGCTGACCTCGACCTACGCGCGCGGGACGCAGGCTTCGCCACTGTCTACGAGCCGTCAGCCGGCGCAGTTCACCTCGAAGGCGACTCAGGCTCTTCGCCTCAACACTTGGCCCTTCTCCAGCTAAATCGAGATCGCCACTTTGGTCGACGCCATGCGTTGGCGCCGGCCGCGGCCTTCTGGTTCGCAACCGTTCTTCGGGAGGTAAGTCGGGCAATCCTCGGCAAGCCCCGAGCCGTCGAGCACTCGCGGCACTGCTGAGCCTCAGACGGCTGCAGGCGACGCCCGGTGCACACTCTGTTGCGCGTAAGCCCAGCAACGCCCAAATGCGTCGGGAGATAACTTTGTCGATTCGCCAGGTGTTTCGCGATGTGGTCATCAACGGCTCAGGCGCATCGGCCGCCACTCCGCGCCAACTGCATTGGGCGCTGCTGCGCGCGTGCTGGACGCGCCTCCGTCGGGACCCGTTGCTTCTTCGGCGATAGTCCCTGTCGCCCAGCACGCCCTCAACCGAGTTATTAGTGACCACCATCCCGCCGCGACGTCAGCAAATCCCCTAATCAGCGCGATACGCCACGACCGGATCTCGCCAGATCGGGGCCAGCGATACAACTCAGGTCAGATGCGGTCCGAAGCGAGGTCGAGCGCAGGACCCACTCGTATCCATTCAAGATGTCAATCGTCGTTCGCGGATCAATTTGGTGCAATCGGTAGCCGTTCCTCGCGACGGAAATTGGTGATCGGTCAGAGACGGTACGTCTCCAACACCATCGCCACGAGCTGAGGCCGGAGCACACCATCCTCGGGACCGAACATGACCGGGTCGACACACCTTGATTAGCGGTCGCCTTCGCCATGTCGATCGCGATCATCTGACTACCGTCAATCTCTAGCGTCGCCGGATAAACAAGAACTTACCGGAATCGTTTGATCATGATCTTGGCTGCGGCCGTCAACGACTCGCGAGCCGAAGGTCCAGCCAGGATCGTCCGGACGGTATCCACAGTGTCATCCGATCCGATGCTGTAACGCGGCTGTAGCCAGGCTTCCGACCAGGCCCGCGCTCGGTCGCTGGAGAATACCCTTTCATACCCAAGCCGACGCAGCGCGCCAAGGACGCTCCGGTCGTACCGGCCGAGTGGGAGCGCGGCTTCATTGATCGGGCCTTCGGAGGCCTCAACCAGCGCGTCCCGTGCGGCAATCAGCTCCACGTCGCGATCCTCATATGAAAGCTGCCGCCACGGAACGTGGTGCATGCCATGACTACCGATGGCCATCCCCTCGGCCCGCAGCAGCCGCAGGTGCTCCTGCTTCACGCTGCCTGGCCAGGTCAGACGGCCCGCGAGCGGAAAGAACTTGGCGCTGAGTCCGCGCTCGCGTAGCGCAGGCAGGGCGATCTCGGCGTCGGATTCGTTGCCGTCGTCGAAGCTGATCTTGACATCAGGCCGGCCCTCCACCTCGTCCAGCACCCGAAGGAAGAGATCAACTGTGACCCAGTAACGATCTTCGTCAGGCTCGAGCGTACGACGCGGCGTTCCAATGCCATGGAAACAGAGATTGATCAGCTGCGTCATGAGCCGTCAGCCCGCGTATCCGACAGATCAGACCCGCCGCGGGAGCTTTCGTCTTTCCCCCATTCCTGGGAATGAGGCGTTGCCTTAGCCCAGAGCGCCGCCCAGGTTGTGAGCGAGAGATACACGAGTGCGGCTGGGATCAACCAAGGATGGGGAGCAGCCACGTCGCGTAGCCACGAGAGCCTACTGGCCGGGCGCACGTCCGCTGACAACAGGCCTTCACGACCCGCCGTACGTAGGGCAGCGTTGCCCCGTCGGACACGAGTTAGGCGCCGCACAAGATCGCGCGTGCGCCGGGGTGTTGCCACGGTCACGACGACGGATTCGACAGTACGCTTCTCCGTATCCGAGAAGAGGGAATCCAAGAAGAGATCATCTGCCATCATCAGTGGAAACTCCGCAAAACGGGACCGACCTTCCGCGGAGAGCATGATCATCCCGCGACCTAAGAGCCCTGACTGAATTGCGGGTAGCCGAGAGTTGATTGCAAAGTAGGCTCGGACGGCCAGTGGTCGACCGTCGAGGTCCAACTGTCGAGCAGGGACGGCGGCCAGCGGCGAGTCGGGACGCCCAAAGACAGAGACCATCCGCTTTAGGCCCCCGGGCGGGAGAGTGATATCGGCATCAAGATAGACCCGCGGAAACCCTTCAGCAATGGAGTCACCGGCGTTCAGTGCCGCGGCTTTGCTTGGTGTGGTGATCTCCACGACTTTGACGCGCGCAGCCCGGGCGACGTGCGCGGTGTCGTCGGAGCAGCCGTTTGGAACGACAATGATATCCAATTCGTCGGCATCGCGTTGCAAGTTCGCCAAACTTTTGGCGATCACTTTCCCTTCGTTATGCGCGGGGATAACGATGCTCGTCATCGCACCCTGGCCTTCGGGTTAGAAGAATTCGAAATCACATTTTGCTCATTTCCTGAATCCCCTGCGCGCTCTACACTAGTCGGTGGCCAGCTGACGAGGCTGCCACTCTCAGCTCCTGATCTGAGGGCGATGAAGATGAAGCATCCTAACCTACAGACATGACCCATCCGGCGATTGCGCTTCGTCCGATCGAGGACGACGACATCCAGCGTGTCGCGGAGTTCTTGCACCGGCACCTGAATCAGCGAATCCCTCCCCAGACGTGGGCCACGGGAATCGACCCGCAGTGGGCACCAGACGCGCCTAATCACGGCTACATGCTGATCGACAACGACCACATCGTCGGGGTGAACGTCGCGTTCTACTCAGAGCGGCAAATAGACGGCGTTGTTGAGCGTGTCTGCAATCTGGGTGCCCTTTGCATTCTCGACGGCTATCGAGGTCACGCCGTCCGGCTGTTGCGAGCCATTCTGAGGCAACCAAATTACACTTTCACCGACCTGTCGCCGAGCGGCAATGTGATCGAACTCAACCTGCGACTGGGTTTTCAACTCTTGAATACCGACACGGTATTGGTTGTCAACATGCCGTGGCCACCGAGGCGGTCCGTGACGATTGTGACCGATTCGACGCTTATCGAACCTCACCTCAGAGGCCGCGACCTTCAGATCTTTAGAGACCACAACTCGACCGCGTCGCAGCGCATGCTGATTGTTGAGAGTTCCCAACATTGCCTTCTCATCGCGCGCCGGGACCGTCGAAAAGGCCTCCCACTCTTTATGACAGTGCTCTACGTGAGCGATCCAGAACTCTTCCGACGAACCTGTCGTCGTATTTTCAGCCACTTCCTGATTCGCTACGGCGCACCCATTACCCTTCTCGAAGGCCGGATAGTAGGTAACCTGCGGCCAGCGGGCTCTATCGCATTGAGCCGACAACGCCCGAAGATGTTCAAGAGCCAAAGTCTTGAGGTAGCAGATATCGACTACCTTTACAGTGAACTGACTCAGATTGCGTGGTGATCGAGGATGCTGCCCGGACCAGGAATCATGGATCAAGATGCGTCCCGTCATCCCATTTGTTTCCAGACCAAACGTTACCGGAGCGAGACGAATCGAAGTCGGCAATTGACCCCAATAACCGCAAACTGACACGCCTTTTTCACCTGGACTAGCCTCTCGCTGCCACACATTGTTGATAACCGAATATTAGTTGCTTCGGCGCCGAACGGTAGCTTCTCGTCGAAATTCGCCTCGTGTCACTCGGGCCCATGATCGTCCATCAGTTGCGACGAGAGTACTGTCGGTCTCGCCATTCCGCTCGGGCTGCTAGTACTTCATGTCCCGCGTGTTCTGCTACTTCGACGACATGGTCGATGACGACAAGAACGTCCGAACGAGTTCGCAGGCGAGCTGTGCGCGATCCGCGCGTTCAACGAGTCCGGCGCCAACGTGAAGGTGGCCCAGTAAACGGTTTGGCCGACATGCCAGCGTTCCGCGCGGAATAGAACGACCTCATCTACGCCGCCCATTTCTTCGAACACGGACTACGCAGCACACGTCGGTCAACCCGACAGCGAGACCCAATTGCCACTTAGTTCTGCCTGAGGCACTCACTCCTGCTTGCGATGGCGGTCGACGAATCCGCTGAAAGTCGCCACCGATTCAACACGTCGCTGGTGATCTCATCCTCGCCGGTCTGCATACCGAAACGATCTTCGGGCGGCGCCGAGCAGCTCGACGATCGCCATCGAGTCGACCTCGGCAGATGGTTTTCGGCAGTTGGGCTCCGTCGTGATCGACAGGCCACCGCGGCAATGGCGCGACGCCCTCCGAGCCGTCGCTCCCTCGGTGCTCGGGTAGCCGCGGTCGAGAGCGAGAAACCGGGGCGTCTGCTCTATTCTCGGCAACCAGCCCAGCGGAGCGGCCTCAGCCAGCCCGGCTGGCCACATCCGTGGGCAGCAACAGCGGCCTGATCGGCCCGCCCCCGATGTCGTGGGTTGACCATTCGATGCTGATGGCCGCGTCGAGCGGATGCACGCCCTGCTCACGAACTCGCCACGCTCGAGGTAGCGGTGTCACGTCGGTGATCTCGAGCTCCCCTCCCCCGACGGCCGCCACGCACGCGGCGACGTCTAGCACCGGTTGTCGTAGAAATAGAGGCCGTGCACACGGCACAGCTGATCGCGATGCCCGAGCCAGCGCCGTCACCGAACAGCCGCTGGGACGCTTCGCATCATTGGGAGTGGTGATGACGAGCACATCGGTGATCAGCGCCAGGATGAGCGTGGTCAGCAGATAGTGGATCACCGGTTTGTCGTAGGCCGGCGTCAGCTGCCTGCTCCGTGTGATCGTGAGCCGATGGAAACGGTCCCTGTGCCCCCGCCAGGATGATCCCTCCCATAGGACATCACCCTGGCGAGCCGTCTGGCCGACTAGCAGAGTTGAAGGAATCCCACCCGGAGCGAAATGGTCCTAGCAAGCCCGCACAGATCATTTCCTGTTCCGCGCATCGCGTAACACCCTAGTACACTCGGCGGCGGGAGGGACGCTTCATACTATGGACAGTTCTATCGAAATAGGCGCGGTCAGGAATGAGACCATTCAGACCGAGGCCGACACGAAAGGCGGCGACTTCGGGGCGCCGACCAGCCTGGGCGACATCGACGGCAACTTTCGCTCACCCGAGCCCCTCTTGCACGACCTAGCGATTATCACGGTCTCGACCAACGAGGCCCAATGGATCCGGCCGTGCCTGAGAACTGTCTTCACCCACATCGGTGACGTGAGCGCCGACGTGGTGGTCGTCGACAACGACTCGACGGACGGGACTGCCGACCTCGTTGCCGCGGAGTTTCCGAACGCCCGCGTGGTGTGGTCGCGAAACCTCGGGTTCTCGCACGGGAACAACCGGGCGCTGATGACCTGTAACGCTCGGTACGTCCTCTTCCTGAACCCTGACACCGAGATCCTCGACGGGACCTTTGCTGACTTAGTGCGGATGATGGATGCCCGCCCGACGGTTGGTCTGATCGGCGTGCGCCAGATAGTCACCGACGGGCGTCTCGACACGACGATCCGTCGCTTCCCCAACGCACTTCGCGCTCTAGGCGACGCACTGTCAGCCGAGCGCCTGCTGCGGCGCCCACATTGGCTCGGAGAGCGCGAGCTGGACCCTGCCTCGTACGAGCGCGAATTCGACTGCGACTGGACGAGTGGCTCCTTCATGCTCGTTCGCCGTGAGGCGATCGAGAGCGCCGGCTATCTCGACGAGCGCTACTTCCTGTACTGCGACGAGACCGACTTCTGCCGGCGCATCAAGACTGCAGGCTGGGAGGTCCGCCACCTGCCACAGATGACGATCCTGCACCACGACGGCAAGGCCGGAGTCAAGCCGAGCCTCGTGAGCCTCGGGGCCAACTCCCGCAAGCTGTACGCGCGAAAGTTCTTCTCTCCCGCACACCGCGCGGCCTACTTCGGTGCCGTGATGCTGAAGCTCCTGCTGCGCTCGGTATACGCCGGCCAGGGCGAGGCCGGACGGCTCAAGCGAGTCGCGAATCGCGGCGCGATCCTCACGTTGATCGGGCGCGCGCCGGTGCCCTACGCCGCAATCACGTCCAAGGTGTCGGTGCAGACCGCCGACCCGGAGCTGCGTCGCCGATCCGCTCCGGGCTCCAGGAGTGCGATGCGCTGAGAGCCGGTGGCCCTCGGGACTGCAGGCCGATGTCGCCCGCACTTTCGCCGCGGCGCTCGCGGCTCAACTGGGCTCAAAGCGGTCATGCGCGGTGGATGAGATGGAAAACCTTCGGCCAGGAATATTCCTGGACCAGAGTTGCAGATAATAGACAGGAGTCGAGTGAATGCACCACAACGGAACGACGCCGCAGGAGTTGCCCCCTCTCGCGCGCCGCACCAACGGCCTTAGCCCCAAAGCCCGCGAGCCCGGGGGGCTCATTCTGGTCACCGGTGGTGGCGGCTACATCGGCTCTGTCCTGACAGAGCGCCTGCTCGACCGCGGCTATCGCGTGCGGATCCTCGATCGGCTGTACTGGGGCCGCAAGCCGCTGGCGCGCGTCCTGGACCGAATCGAACTCGTGGACGCTGACGTTCGCGACATGCCCGCCAGCGCGCTCGACGGGGTCGAGGGCGTGATCCACCTGGCGGGACTCTCGAACGATCCGACCGCGGAGTACGACCCCGAGGCGAACTGGCAGATGAACGCCATCGCCACGGAGACGCTGGCGCGCAGCTGTTTGGAACGCGGCGTGGAACGCTTGGTGTTCGCATCTTCCTGCTCGCTCTATGACGGCTTGCCGCCGGGGATGCATGATGAGACGGCGCCGATCGTTCCGCGGGGGGCTTACGCGACGTCGAAGCGCTACGGCGAGGAGGCGTTGCTGGCGCTGGTGGGAGAAGGCCTCTGCCCTGTAATTCTGCGCAACGGCACCGTCTACGGCCACAGCCCACGCATGCGCTTCGACCTCGTGGTCAACACATTTGTCAAGGACGCGTTGCTCAGAGGTGAGCTTTCGGTGCACGGCGGGGGCTGGATGTGGCGGCCGCTGGTCGATATTCAGGACGTTTCAGACGCAATGATTGCGGTCCTCGAGGCCCCGTCCGAGCTCGTGCGCGGCGAGATCTTCAACGTGCTTCACTCGAACTACCAGATCCGCGAGCTGGCAATGCTGGTCGCGGGCTCGGTCCAGCTCCTCGGCAAGTCGGTCACGCTGCGCGAGGCACCCGCACCGCGACTCACCCGCGACTACGAGTGCTCGAACACAAAGCTCGCGAGCCGGCTCGGCTTCCAGCCCTCGCGCTCCGTGGTCGAGGCGATCGACGGCATTCTGGCGTCGATCGACCTCGAGGACAAGACAATGCTGTCCGATCCGCGGTTCTACAACATCCGCTGGCTTGAGCTGCTCAGCGAGCTGACGCCTCAGATCGACCACTACCGGGCTGCCCTGTGAGCACCAAGCGTGTCCTGATCACCGGCGGCGGTGGGCAGCTCGCCTCAGACCTCGAGGCGCAGCTTCGCACCGATGCGGAGGTCGTTGCGCCGCCCCGCGCGGACCTGGACATCACCGACGACGGGGCCGTTCGCGCCGTGTTCGACAACGTGCGGCCGACGGTCGTCTACAACTGCGCGGCGTTCCACAACGTCGAGGTCTGCGAGCGCGAGGAAGATCGGGCGTTCGAGGTCAACGCGCGTGCTGTGAAACGGCTCGCCGCGCGGTGCGCCGACCACAGTGCGCGGTTCGTGCACCTCAGCACGAATTACGTGTTCGACGGCGCGGCAGACCGACCGTACGGCGAGGACGAGCTTCCGAGCCCACGCAGCATCTACGCGATTTCGAAGCTCGCCGGCGAGCATGCGGCCCTGGCATACGCCCCCCGCGCGCTCGTGGTGCGCACGGCAGGTCTCTACGGCCTGCACGGCAGCGTCTCCAAGGCCGGAAACTTCGTGACGCGCATGATCGGTCGGGCCCGTGAGCAGGGTGCGCTCAAGGTCGTGGCTGACCAGAGGTTGACGCCAACGTTCACCTCCGATCTCGCCGCTGGAATCCTCGCAGCGGTTGAGGCGGACGTAACGGGGACATTGCACATCACTAACTCGGGCGCAACCAGCTGGCACGGGTTCACAGAGGCGATCATGGAGCTTGCCGGAATCTTCGTGCAAGTCGAGGCGGCCAGCACCGTGCGTCAGCCCGGCGCCGCGGACCGACCGCTCAACGGCGTGCTCGTCTCCCCGGTTTCCGAGCACGCCGGGCTCCCTGCGCTGCGGCCCTGGCGAGCAGCTCTTACTGACTATCTCGAGCGGGCCGGCATCCTCGCTGGCGCTGCCGTCTGACGAACTGCCCACATGTGAGGTGAATAGTGAAGGTCCTTGAAACCCGGCTCGATGGGCCGATTCTCATCGAGCCGCGCGTCATCGGAGATGAGCGTGGCTTCTTCTGCGAGACATATCGACGAGGAGTCTTCGGCGAGCTCGGTATCCCCGAGGAGATGGTGCAGGACAATCACTCTCGCTCAGGCCGAGGAATCGTCCGCGGCATGCACTTCCAGATCGGGGATGGTGCCGCGAAGCTGGTCCGCTGCGCGCGCGGCGCGATCGTCGATGTCATGGTGGACATCCGCCGCGGCTCGCCGACCTTCGGCGAGTGGGAGCCGTTCCACCTCGATGAGGACAACATGCGATCGGTCTATTGCCCGGTCGGCTTCGCCCACGGCTTCTGCGTCCTGTCGGATATCGCCGATGTGATGTACAAGCAGAGCAATTACTATGCCGACACGACCGAGAGGGGGATCACCTACAACGACCCCGACATCGGTATCGAGTGGCCCCTTCCGGCCGAAGAGCTGATCCCCTCGCAACGCGACGCCACTGCGCCGCTGCTGCGGGACATCATGACCGAACTACCGTTCATCTATGGCGGCGCGGGTGCCGACCCGATCCTCCCCCGTGCGTAGCCGCGGGGTTCTCGCGATCGCGATCTAGCGGGTCAGCTCGATCGCGCGCGAGGATCCGCGCTCACTGCCCGAGCGCACGGCCGACTAGCCAGCTGGCGGCTTGGGCCGGATCGATCGATCGTGCACGCAGATCAACGGCGCGTCGCGGAACCGCGGCAACGGCCCGTTCCGACTACCTCCACAGCGAGCTCACCAACGTCGCTTGGTAACCGTATCGTGAGGCTATGCTCGCGCACAGAAGAGCAGCCTTGTGGTCGGCTGGCATCCTAGTGGTCGCCGCAGCCACTCTGTCCCTAGCGGCGATCGTGACTACCAACCTCTCGGACAGCCTTCCACCAACGTCTGCGCCCACCAGGTCACAGTTCCCAAGTGAGTCCGACACGGGCGTTCCAGCCGGGACCATTCTGTCCAACTACTCCGGACCTTGCACGATTGACAAGTCTGGCACCATTCTCGACTCACAGAGAGTGCATTGCGAGCCGCTCACCATTGCCGCCTCGGGCATAACCATCTCGCGCTCACGGCTGGGGCCCATCAACATGGATGGTGAGCATTTTTCAGCGAGCATTGTCGATTCTGAGATAGACGCGGGATCATTTATCGGTCCGGCGATTGGTTACGCGAATATAAGCCTCTTAACCTCGGAAGTTCGCGGCGGACAGCATTCTGTTTTGTGCTCTCGGAACTGCCTAATCGAGCGGTCGTTACTTCATGATCAATCGTTGCCGGCTGGTGAGGCGCGGCACAACAACGCTTTCTTATCTAACGGAGGCGATAATATCGTCATACGTTACAACACCCTGCAATGCACACCGCCGGACAACGCAGCTGGAGGAGGCTGTTCAGCCGATCTGTCACTCTTCGGTGATTTCGAACCCATCACCAATGTCACTATCGACGACAATCTCTTCAGGGCCACACCCGGCGCTTTCTGTCTCCGGTTGGGCTATGACCCCAGCAAGACCTACGGAAGCAAGACTGCCAGGGTGGTCGTCCGGAATAACGTCTTTGAACGTGGGCCGACGGGTCAATGCGGAACCCTTGGGCCTGTCACCTCTGCTCCGTCGGATCTGGACTGGGCATCCAACAGTTTCGACGATGCAGCGACGTTGGAACCCCCCTAGGCAACCGCTCCTACCCGCACGGATGAACGCTGGTTTTGCACGCCTCGAACGGGCGTCTGCGCGCCGTTAACCCGTGCTCGGAGCAATGCTTCCCCCATCAACCCAGCGGTTGTTCGCCCACGAATTGCCACTCCCACTCGGAAAGCCTGTCACAGGGCCCCAATACCCACACTTCCCGCCTGAGCCGTGCTCGAATACGTTGTTGACCACCGTGATCCCGGAAGCTTGGGTACCGTACGGCTTGCTTCGGTTGTAGCCGAAGGTCCCGCAGTAGCCGCCTGGCGTCGACTTGAAAAGATTGCCGTCGATAGTCACATTCTTGATGGGTTCGAAATCGCCGAAGAATGAGGCGTCCGCCGTGCATCCGCCGGTCACTCCGTTGTCGGGGGGTGTGCATTGAAGGGTGTTGCCGACAAGCACCACGTTGCTTCCACCGTTAGATAAGTAAGCATTCGTATGCCAATCGTCGTTCGACGGAAGGTACTGATCGTGCAGCCAGGAGGACTCCACTCGACAGTTGTCACCGCACAGGACCGAGTGCTGACCGCCGTGGATATTCGAACGCAGCACAGTCACGTTACTGAAGCCGACTCCCGGCGCCTGCTCACGTCCGGCGTCAATCTCGCTTTCGACGACAGTCACCGAAGCGCCGCCCTGGTCAGCATCAATCCGGCCCATGATCTTCGACCGCTTGATTGTCACATCGCTCGCAGCAATGACAATGGTTCCACGTATCTCCTTGGCGTCGATTACAGCCCCGTCCTGAGTAATCTTCATTGGACCGCCGTAGCTGGTCAGGCTAACGCCGGACGGCACCCCGGTATTGCTCGCATTCGGCCACTGACCGCCCGCAGTGGGCACGGTCGGTGTTGTCGTGGCTGTTGGCTTTGGAGTCGCCGTGGGCGTCGTCGGCTCAGCGGTCGGGGTCGGCGACTGGCTCGTCTCAGTGGCCGTCGGCTTGGTCGGGGTCGGCGACTGGCTCGTCTCAGTGGGCGTCGGCTTGACGGTAGGCGTCGGGGACTGCGTGGTCGGCGTCGAGGACGAAGTGGTGGTCGCCGTAGGCTGCGACGGTGTGGTGGGCGACGTGTCCTGAGTGCTCGCGGCGGCTGGGCGGAAGATCACGTCAACGTAGTAGTTCGACCCGTTCCAACTTTGACGAGGCATGCCGTTGCCGTAGGTATACACCCCAGAGAGCGCGGTCAAATCCCGTGTACGGACGGTCTTGCCGCCACCAAAGACCCACTGGTCATCGGCGTACCTGCCGTGCGGAGCGCGATAGGAAACCGTGTAGGTTTTTCCTGGGTCGATCTGAACGGCCCGATCAAGCTTGCCACTCTGCCAGCCGGAACGCAGGCTGGAAGCGAACAGTACCGATGCGAGCTTTCTACCTTCGGGGGACCAGAGACTTCCCACATGAGGACCTCGGTTCGCCCAAGACTTGTAGAACCGGATCCCCGTTACAGATCCACGCTGCCGACTCACGAATCTGGTGCCAAGCTCAACTGACGTCGACTCTGAATCCGCCGCCACAACAGGCGCGACATTGTCCGGCCAGATGGAGTATGCAGCAGCAGTTGGTTGCGCCACAGTGACGGAGGCCACTCCGGCGACCAGGCTCAACACCCCCAGTGCCACCGCAACGTGAATGGGTATACGACTCCGGGTTCGCGACAGGACAGGTAGGCGCCCAGCAGGCATTCGGTCTCCTCGATGGTCAAAGCGCGACGAGTCCCCCGAACCACGAACGCTGACCTCAACTCGAAGCTCTGATCTCACACGCCAGATCAGAGCATAGGGCACAAACGATTCCGAAGTGAAACATAAGCGTGTCCAAACTGAGACAACAGAGCCTTGACCATGCCGGATGTTCGTGTTCGTTCCGCGATCAGGTCACGGCATTGTCACAGGCTGGGTTGCCAGTCTCGCCTCAGAGAACGCGTCGCTGACAATCGATCTGATGTGCATCGAGCGGTGCCGACATAACACCCCTTAGCATCGATTCCGGTGGTGTCCTGCCCACCCTCGACGAGATGGAGATCCGCATGACGACGTTTGAGGCGGTTGCACCCAGGAGGTCATGGGCCAAACGGCTGCGCACTCGTTTCGTCGACTCGCCAAGCTCGCTCGGCGCAAGGGCGCGTGAGCAACGCTGGGAGACGTTCCGTCGCACATTTCCCACCGTAGAGAAAATGAGCGTGATCGACCTTGGTGGGACAGTTGAGGCCTGGCTGCGCGCACCAGTCCGACCGGCACAGGTCACTGTGGTCAACCTCTTCGAGCCCGGCATGTCAGACGACCAGCGGCTCGTACCGGTCCTTGGTGATGCCTGCGACGCGGCGACGGCGCTAGCCAAGGCCGGGCATGAGGTGAATTTCGATCTGGCCTTCTCTAACTCCCTGATTGAGCACGTGGGAGGCCACGCCCGCAGGCAGGCGCTCGCTGAGCAGATCCGCGCACTCGCCCCGCGCCACTGGGTCCAGACCCCGTACCGATACTTCCCGATCGAGCCTCACTGGCTGTTTCCGATGATGCAGTTCCTGCCCGTCGTCGCGAAGCGCGCAGTTGCCTACAGGTGGCCGCTTGCGCACACTCGCCCGGAAAGTCGCGCCCAGGCCGAAGCCGAGGTGCTGTGGACCGAGCTGATCAGTGTGACGGAGTTGCGCAGCTACTTTCCGAAGTCCGCGATCCGCCGTGAGCGGTTGGCCGGCCTGACGAAGTCGATCATCGCGGTCACCGTGTAGTCCGGTCTTTGTGAGCCCCCGGTCCGCTCAGGCCGCCTCCCCGCGTCTCTGATCCACAAACGACGTCAGCGAACCAAGGGTCTCGAAGACCTCACCACTGAAGTCACTGTCGTCGATGACGATGTCGAAACGCTCCTCAAGTGCGGTCACGAGTTCCAGGACAGCGAGTGAGTCTAGCTCGGGAAGGCTACCGAAGAGCTGAGTCGATGCATCCATACTGGCCGCACGATCCTCGATGCCGAGCGTGTCGACGAGCACGTGCTTGACATCGTCGAAGGTGGAGCTTGGGTTAGTCATGGTTTCCTTTCGAACGGCCACATGTTAGACGAGCACCTCGGCTGGCGCGGGATGTCCGAGGAAGGCGGTTGGACTAGCGGTTAGTCCGTAAGCACCAGCCTGGAAGATCACAATGAGATCATCGACGCGCGCGTCCGGCAGGACGACCTTGTCACCCAGCAGATCCAAAGGAGTGCATAGACAGCCGACGACAGTGAAGGGCACCTCAGCCGTATCCTCGATGCGATTGCCGACCACCAACGGGTAGTTCCGCCTGATCACTTGTCCGAAGTTGCCAGACGCAGCCAACTGATGATGTAGCCCGCCATCGACTACCAGATAGGTCTGGCCGCGAGACACTTTGCGGTCGATGATCTTGGTGACATAGACGCCGCTCTCACCGACGATGTAGCGGCCAAGCTCGATCACAGGCTCCGCTAGC
>Ga0190271_10001408_pt1 | contig 13665 bp, 11 predicted proteins | sample Popmic356T_FD_133747 | JGI IMG/M metagenome (GOLD analysis project Ga0190271, IMG submission 133747) | Populus adjacent soil microbial communities from riparian zone of Weber River, Utah, USA - 356 T | ecosystem: Environmental > Terrestrial > Soil > Riparian zone | place: USA: Utah | collected...
CGTGCGCGATGTCACGAGCCGCGCGGCCAATCCGCTCAGCCTCGCCCGCGTCAGGCAGCCGCTCGCACTGGTTGATGTCGATCACGTTCTTCATGTGGGCGAGGCCGGCCGGCGAATGGTCGTCGAGGTTGGTGATCACCGCGCATCCGCATTCCATCGCCGCGTTCACCGTGGTGTTGTTGGCGCGCAGCCCCTTCTCGAAGAAGGCCGCCAGGAACGTGCAGTCAACGAGATGGTTGAACACCGCGGTGTCGGACAGGTACCCCATGAAATAGACCTGTCCGTTGAAGAGCGCCTGCAATTCCTCGAAGCGCACGACGAACGACCCGTCGAAGCTCGTGTTCTCGTGCAGCGCGGTCGAGACGTACACCGAGTAGCTCTTCCCCGTCGCCTCGAGCAGATCGCGCAACCGGCGATACAACGGCACGCGGATCTTGTGCGCCATGCCGAACGTGAAGACTGACAGCTCGGTTCGCTGGAAACGCTGCGGGTTGAGCAGCGTGCCCGGGCAGAACAGCTCGACGATGTCCGGGCGGGCGGGCGCCAGGTCATGAGAGAGCTCGCGATTGCCGCAATACACCTTGGCGGCCGACGCCATCAGCTTGTGCTCGATCTCCGTGCCGTCGAACGCGTGCAGGAACAACTCGTACTGATCTGGATGGGCGACGACCCACTCGTTCAGGTCTCGGGCATCGTCGGCGGTGAACTCCGACATCTTCAGTGAGAGGAGCGGGCGACGATAGTTCTTGAGATCGGCCGACCCGATGCCGACAACCGGCAGAGTCAGGTGACGCGCGAGAATCGCGTTGAATTTGGCGATACCACAGGTCCAGGGATTCAGGTGGTATCCGGCGATGCAGTCGATCATCAGTCCTCGGCGCTCATCAGGTAGAAGGTTTCTATTCTACTGTCTCCGGTCACCAGCCACCGCCACGCGGACGCCGTCCGCTTTCACCACCGCTTCGATCGAATAGAGCGGCCGCTTTCGCGCCTCGTCGAGCCCGCGCCACACGTAGTGGCCCAGCACTCCAAGCGCAATGAGTTGGAGCCCGAACAATCCAATGACGAGCGACATCACCAGCAGGAGAGCGGCGCCAAACCCTGAGTAGCCGACCAGTGCCGCAGCCGCCGGAAGCAGCGCCACACCGATCGCCGCGGCGCCGCCGTATGTGAACCACCAGATTGGAAAGTCCGAGAACCCGACGATCGAGTCGACAACCAGCTTCAGTTTCTTTGTGAGCGTCCACCCGGAGTGTCCGCGCGTTCGTGGCTGTTTGTCGTACTCGATGAACTCGCGGCGGAAGCCAAGCCACATCAGGAGCGCGAACACGCTGACGTGACGATCGGCCGCGGCCAGGAACGCATCGATGACCACGCGATCGATCAGGAAGAAGTCGGCGCCGGTCGCGGGCATGTCAGTCATCCCGACCAGGCGCCGCATGATCCAGTAGTAGATCGACGCGAACCACGTGTGTTGCTTCTCGCCCGGCTGCTCGCGCCGAACCGCCCACACCACCTGCACGCCGGTCCGCCACCGCTCCAGCATCTGCACCAGCAACTCGGGCGGATCCTGAAGATCCGAGACCACCAGTGCCGCGGCATCGCCGCTGGAGTGCTGCAGACCGCAGGTAATCGCCAGATGCGATCCGGAGTTACGTGCGAGACGAATTCCGCGAATGCGAGAGTCGAGGGCAACGAGGCGTTCGATCACGGCGAAGGTGTCGTCGTGCGAGTGATCGTCAACGATGATCCATTCCCAGTCGACCTGACGCAGAACGGCGGTCAGGCGCTCGTACAGCATCGGGAGATTCGAGCGTTCGTTGAACGCCGGCGTGACGATGGAGATCACGCGCGGGCTCCGGCGGCACGCGCGAGTTCGTCGATCACTCGGTCCTGGTCGGATTCCGTGAGCTGATGAAAGAGCGGCAGCACGATCGCCGTATCCTGCGCGGCCTCGCTCTCATGGAGTGAGCCCGCAGCACGCCAGGTGCCAGCCGGGTACGCTGCTTCGCGATGCGCGTTCATGGCACCCCGGCGCGTTGAGATCCCCGCGTCGAGCATCTTCTGCATGACCTGTCGCTGGCGGCCAGCCTCCACGCGCACGACGTAGCTTTGCCAGTTCGTACGCGCCCAGTCCGGCTCGGTCGGTACTGTCACACCGATGACGTTCGCGAGCCGTTCCTGATAGCGTGCAGCCAGCTCCCGTCGGTGTGACACGATGCCCGGCAGTCGCTTCAGTTGCTCGCGCCCAATCGCCGCCTGGATGTCTGTCATGCGGTAGTTGTAGCCCAGGACGGGATACGCCTCCTGGATGACAGTCGACGCGGAATGCCGAACGGTGTCGGACACGCTCATCCCGTGATGACGCAGCAGACGGAACTGCTGGTCGAGAGCCGGATCGGCTGTCGTCAACATGCCGCCGTCGCCGGTGGACAGCAGCTTCCGCGGATGAAATGAGAAGCAGGCGACGAGCCCACGGGGACGGCCGATGCGCTCCCAGCGATCGTTCCAGCGAATCTCGCTCCCGGTCGCGCACGCCGCATCCTCGACGACAGGAATCGATCGGCGCCTGCCAATCTCCACGATCGCCGAGAGGTCGCATGGCATCCCGAACTGGTGGACGGCCAGGATCGCCTTCGTGCGCGGGCCGATCGCCGCTTCGACGAGCGCAGGATCGATGTTGAACGTACCGGGTTGGACATCCACGAAGATCGGCGTCGCGCCGCAATAGCGGACTGAATTCGCCGTCGCGATGAACGAGTGACTGACGGTCACCACTTCATCGTCGTTCGACACGCCGCAGCCGGCGAGCGCAAGATGCAACGCCGTCGTGCAGCTGGAGACGGCGCACGCGTGCGGCGCTCCAATGGCTTCGGCGAACTCCCGCTCGAATGCGGCAACCTCCGGTCCCTGCGTGACCCAGCCGGAGAGGATCACCCGTCGCGCCGCCTCGGCCTCACGCTCGTCGAGCAGCGGACGCGCAACCGGTATCGTCGTCGTAGTCGTCACACGCGCACGCGCTCCGCCCGCCACCACTTCACGAGACGCGATAGCCCCTCGTCGAGCGGCACCGACGCGGTAAAGCCAAGCACACGTTTCGCTTTCTCGGTTGAGGCCAGCCGCCTCGGAACGGGATTCACCTTGCGCTCGGGACCATACTCGGGCTCGACGCGCACACCCATCGCACGGCCAAGTGCGGCGGCGAGCTCGTTGAGGCTCGTCTCGACGCCACTGGCCACATTGAACACGTCGTCTGACACGTCCGACGCCAGCGCCAGCACATTTGCGCGTGCGATGTCCTCCACGTACACGAAGTCCATCGTCTGCGTGCCGTCGCCGAGCACGAGCGGCGGCTGACCGTTGTCGAGGCGCTCCATCCACCGGATCAGAACTTCGGTGTACTTGCCGTGGATGTCCATCCTCGGGCCGTACACGTTGAAGTACCGCAGCGCGACATAGGGCAGCCCGTACATGTCGTTGAACGATCGCAGGAGCCCCTCGAGCATCACCTTCGATGCACCGTACCACGTGCGATTGCCGTACGGGTGATGCGACTCGGTGGTGGGAAACTCCTCCGCCATCCCGTAAATCGAGGCGGTCGACGCCGTGATCAACTTCTTCACGCCACTCGCCTGCGCAGCCTCGACCACGTTGAACGCACCGGCACACATCACCTCGAAGGCCAGCCTTGGCTCCGCCGCACACGCGGTGATGCGCAGCGCGGCCATGTGAATCACCGTGTCCGCGCCGGCGACGACACGCGCCACGGCCGCGCGATCTCGAATGTCGCCCTCGACGATGGACACACGGGGGTCCCGGAGTGCGTGCTCGATGTTGGCTCGAGTGCCGCGCGAGAAGTCGTCGAAGATCACAATCGATCGCGGCGTGTGTTCTTTGAGCAGCAGATCCACGGTGGTGGAGCCGATGAGGCCGGCACCACCTGTCACGACAATCGTCGATTGATCGATCTTCACGGCTTGTCTTTCGCTGGCTCGTCGCGGCGGCGCATCAACTTCGCGGGCACGCCACTGACAATCGAGAACGGCTCGACGTCAGCTGTCACCACGGCGCCGGCTCCCACGATGGCGCCTCGACCGATGGTGACGCCGGGCAGTACGACGGCATTGACGCCGATGTCGGCCCAGGCACAGATGCGAACCGGTTTGATCTCGAGGTCGGTTTGAATGATTGGCACGTCAAGCGGCACGCCTGTATGCATGGAGCCCAACGCCTTGGCGCCCGGTCCCCAGCCGACGTACTCCTCGATGATCAGATCGCGCGCGTCGAAATAGCTCTGCGGCCCAATCCAGGTGTGGTCGCCGATCACGCATCGACCGTCGAAGCGCCCCTGAATGAATGCGTGCTCTCCGATGAACACGCCATCGCCGATCTCGAAGGTTTCGGGATGAGTCACCAGGGCGCCGCGCCCGATCCTGACTCCATGACCGAAGCGCCGAGTCAGCGCACGCCACACTGCGCGCCGCATGCGCGTGTCCTCATCGTTCAGTCCGTAGGCGTATCTGGCCGCAAGATCGAGCAGGTCTGCCCTGGAGTGATCCTTTCGCAACCCCTCGGCGAGCGCGAGATCCTCCGGCGGATCGGGAGTGACCTCTCGACGTCCGTGGACGGCGGGAACGATCCGCGAGCCCTGTGCTGACTCCATCATGCTGTCGATGCTCAGGCCCGTGCCTGCGCCGTCACACTGGCGCGGCAGATGGCCGCGACCGTCTCGATCTGCGCATCCGTCAATTCGGGATAGATCGGCAGCGACAGCACCTCGCCTGCCGCACGCTCAGCGACCGGGAAATCTCCGGCGGAGTACCCGAGATCGCGGTATCCAGGCTGCAGGTGAACCGGGATTGGGTAGTGCACACCGGTCTGAATGCCGGCATCAGTCAGTCGCGCTCTCAGCCCGTCACGATCGGAAGAACGCACGACATAGACGTGATACACGTGACGAACACCGGGCCGTTCAACCGGCGGTGTAATCGGGGCGTCACCAAGCGCCCGCGAGTACGACGCGGCGCGCGACCGGCGCGCCTCCGTCCACGATTCGAGGTGCTTGAGTTTAACCCCCAGCACCGCGCCCTGGATGCCGTCCATCCGGTAGTTGAAGCCACGGTACTTGTGTTCGTACCGCGTCTCTTCTCCCCACGCGCGCAGCAATCGAACCCTGGTGGCGAGCGCAGGATCGTTCGTCACCACAGCGCCGCCCTCGCCATAGGCGCCGAGATTCTTACCCGGATAGAAGCTGAAACACCCGAGCCGTCCCATCGACCCGCATCGCCGGCCGTGGTACTCCGATCCGTGCGACTGACACGCATCCTCGATCACCGGGATGCCATGTTTCTCTGCGATGGCGAGGATCGGATCCATGTCAGCGGGCTGGCCATAGAGATGGACCGGCATGATCGCCTTGGTGCGCGGCGTGATCGCTGCCTCGAGCTTCGCCGGATCCATCGTCCAGTAGTCAGGCTCGACGTCCACGAGCACCGGCCTGGCACCCGAGTACTCGATCGCTGAGACGGTGGCAACGAAGGTGAACGGAACGGTGATGACCTCGTCCCCCGGCCGCACGCCGACAGCCAGCAGCGCCAGATGCAGCGCGCTCGTACCGCTGTTCACGCCGATGGCCTCCGTGGTCTGGCAGAAGGCGGCGAAGTCGCGCTCGAACGCAGAGACGGCGGGGCCGAGGATATACTGCGATTCGTCGAGCACCTGCTGAATGGCTCGATCGATTTCCGGTTTCAGCGACCGGTATTGCGCCTTCAGATCAACGAAAGGAATCATGTCGTCACTGTACTCTTGAGGCTCACGAGGCGTCCTCGCTCGGCCATCGACTCGTTAGCGGCCTCCAGCAGACGCACGACGCGAAGCCCGGCCTCCCCGTCCGTGATCGGACGGCTTCCGGCGTTGATGCAATCGGCAAAGTGCGCGGCCTCGACGCTTAACGCCTCCGTCACTGCCACTTTCGGCGCCCACATGTCGCCGGTGCGATACCCGACGAGCATCTGATACACGTTCTCGGGGCTCGGGTTGAGCGAAATGCCCTTGTCGTAGACCTTGAGCTTCTCGCTCGCCTCGAGGTCGTCGAACACCACCATGCGGCGGCTTCCGCCGAGCAGCGTGCGGCGCACTTTCACGGGCGCCAGCCAGTTCACGTGGATATGCCCAATCAACGAACCGTCAAAGAACATCGTCATGTAGGCGATGTTCTCGGGCTCGCTCGGCACGTGAGCCAGACCCGTTGCCGACACGGCCGTCGGTTGTTTATTCAGCACGTAATCCATGATCGACAGATCGTGTACGGCGAGATCCCACAACACGTTCACGTCGTGCTGGAACAGGCCAAGGTTGATGCGAACGGAGTCGTAGTACAACACGTCGCCCAGTTCGCCGGCCGCGACGAGGTCATGCATGGTGCGAACCGCGCTGGTGTAGACAAACGTATGGTCCACCATCAGGACGACGCGGCGTCGCGTGGCCTCGTCGATCATCCGAGACGCCTGCTCTGATGAAGAGGCAATCGGCTTCTCCACCAGCACGTGCTTGCCTTCGCGAATGGCCAGCATCGCGAGATCGAAGTGGTACTCGACCGGCGCAGCGACGACGACCGCATCGACGCCGGGGTCCTTGATCAACACCGCCGGATCCGACGTCGTGAAGATGCCGGGATAGCGGCGCTCCGCTGCGGCCAGTCGCTCCGGCCGCAGGTCACAGACCGCGGCAATCCTGGTTGCGGAACAGTCGGCGAAGTTCCTGACGAGATTCGGACCCCAGTACCCGTAACCGATGACACCGACGCGGATCATGCCCGTCGCTCCTGTCCGAGATTCCGCAAGACAACGCGCGCGGGCACGCCGACAACCGTTTCACCGGGCGCGACATCGCGCGTGACGACGGCGCCTGCGCCAACCATCGCCTTCTCGCCGATGGTAATGCCACAGAGGATGGTCGCCCCGCTGCCAATCGACGCACCGCGACAGACTCGAGTGGGAATGACGACCCAGTCGGCCTCGGTCTGCAGTTGCCCCTCGGACGTCGCACGCGGGAGAGGGTCGTTGATGAACATCACCCCGTGACCGATGAACACCTCGTCTTCGATGGTCACGCCTTCACAGATGAAGGTGTGCGACGAAATCTTGCACCGGCGGCCGACCTCAGCGTTCTTCTGAATCTCCACGAACGAGCCGATCTTCGTGTCGTCCCCGATGCGACACCCGTAGAGATTGACCAGATCGGGATGTAAGATGGCGACGCGTTCGCCGAGGACGACGCTGGCTGCGATGGGCATTATTGGTAGCCGCTGTCTCGGGCGCTCGCCCATGACGAGCGCGCGGTATCTGGCACACCTGCGATGAGCCGCTCTTTCGTCTTCTCGTCCACGCCGAACTGCACCTGATACAGGAAGCGCTCGACGTTCTTCGGTGCGTCGGACGGGATCGACGCGCCATGCGCCCCGGTTGAATTCAGGAACACGACCGCGGTGTTTCGGATCGCGGGAACGTCCTTGACCAACTCGCATTCTGAGCGATCGACCCACAGTGGTGAGCTGTGGGTAACTTCGGGCTCGCGCCGCAGCCGATACAACTGCGTGCCGTACACCTGATGGTCCGACGTCTGCGGCAGATACACGAGGCACGTGAGGAAGGCCCAGCGTGGATCGCGATGCGGCTTGATCACGTAGCCAGGACGCCGAAGCAGCAAGCGCGAGTTCGACACGCGCAGGTTGATGCCCGCCTCGGCCATCGATCCGAGTTCCGGCCAGTGCGTGCGCAGGAAGTCATCGAGTGCCGGACGGAACTTCTCCATCAGCGCCGGCACCATTGCCTGTGCAATGACCTTGTCGAAGAACGTGTTCCACATGACCCGGCTGTATTCGGGTGCGAACACGAATGGGACTTCCAGCTCCTGCCGTGTCATGTCTTCCGTCTTGAAGAACGCATTCGACGGCAGGGCGCTAATGAGTTCGCTGCCCATGTCGTCCGGCAGCAACTTGTCGATCACGATGTGCGGAAACGGATCGAGCTCGAGCTGCGCGCGCGATACGGCAGCCGCCGCGTGCGCGGCCATGCGCTCCCCATCTCCCAACTTCGAGCGGAGCGCCTCGAGCAAATCAGTCTGACGAGCGTCTTTCGTGTACACCGTCACGCATCGGCGGACCTGCGCCTGCAGCTCCGGCACTGTGTCGAGAATCTTCTGCTGACTCTTGAGCGTTTCTTCCAGCTGCTCGAGCTGACGCGAGATCGTCCGCAGTTGGCGCGTCATCTCTTTCTGGTCATCGCGCACCTTCTCCCCAATGGCCCGGAGCTGCGGCACCGAGTCGGCGGCGCGAACGATTCGAAGGGGATTCAGACGGTCGAAGATCGACATATGCCGTTCACGTCAGGCAGGGCCACTCGTGCTCACCAAACCTTCTCACGACGGATGCATCCTTTCTCAGGAAGACCTGATAGCGATGGCCATTGTCCTCGAGCGCGCCGATGGCCTCGTACTCGCGATGCAGGAAGTCGACAATCTCGGGATAGAGACTGGCGGCATCGAGCTCGCCTCTCGTGTACACGAGCGGCGGAGCGTAGTGCAGGATCTTGTCGAGTGTGCGCCGCCGTTCGTGTTCGATTTGCTCGTATCCGGGATCGTAGAGATGCCGCGCGGCCATGAGACGACCGGCATGGTAGTAAATCTCCGGGGCGAACCAAAGAACCAGCAGTCGCTTGGACGAAGGGAGGCACTCGGCTGCGTACTGAGCCAACTGTATTTCGACCGGCCTCGGTTTCCCGTCCCAGAAAGCGAGCGCCGGCTGTGCGAGCAATCGATCGCCAACCTCCTGCCAGGCGCCTTCCATGCGTGCAAGTGAACGCGCGTCGCCCGTCAGCCAGGCCATACGACTCGGGAACTCGCCGGCCACGGCCACGCTCTTGATCGTCAACACAGCGAGCATGACCGCCGCAACCGCAAGGACTCCGCGCAGGACGCCACGCCTGGCAACAGCGGTTCGCCAGAGCGCAGCCACGCAACAGCCGAACAGGATCGCAGGAATGGTCACGTCGTCCACGGCTCGCACTTCGTACGGCGATCGCATCAGGCCAAACGCTGTGACGACGCCGAAGAGCCCGAACCCGATGAGCCGTGCTGGCGTCGCCCTCGGCCGCAGATAGCGATGCAACCAGGGGACCGCTGCCAGAATCACGACGAACGGCAACGCGTAGAAGAGCGCGGCGACGGCTTCGCCCGCGTTTCCATGCTCGTTCACGCCCGTGAACACTCTGAAGCGAAGCCACCAGTGAGAAAAGCGCAGCCGCTGCCAGAGCGGATATGTCGACCACGGGACCTTCGACTGGCCTCGATCGATCCCGTTCGTATCCGCGACGACGGGCTCGTTGATCAGCCCACGGATGGTGACAGCGGAGTCGTCCGACATGCGGACGTTCTGCACGAGTGGGCCGTCTCCGGAAACTGGTGTCAGTCCGTACTTCGCGAGAACGGCCGCACGCACCTCCGTCGAACTGTCGTCTGTCCATCGCACGCCGACGATCGGCGCAAACTCTTCTGCCCCGTCCAGACGAATCACGTCGCTGAAGCGACGGACCGGCCACCGTGGGACTGTGTGGGAGCCTGCCGCCGTGTGCTGCGTGTTGACGATGGTCAGGCCGTCGTGGACGTAGGAGAACAATCCCACAGTCGTCGATGCAAGAAGCAGGAGCGGCGAAACGGCAAGGAGTGACACGCCACCGGACTGCGCAAGCCTGATCATCGCCAACCGGCTGGGGCCGTGAGCGCTGACCATCGCCAGCGCGACACCGACCGCGATGTACACGCCGTGGTCCGCTCGCCAGTAGAACGCCACCGCGACCCATGCACCTAGTGCCAAGGCCTTCAGCCGCGTCGGCTCCTTCACGTACGCCCACCACATCGTCGCGGCCACCGCGTACAGAACAACTTTCGGATACGAATAGCCACGGACGCCGGCAACCATCAGCAACAGCGCAGACAGCACAGCGGCTGTGGACGAGCCTGTCAACGAGCGCACCAGCTTGAAGACCAGATATGTGCTCACAGCAAGCGCGACGCCGACCACGACAGCCTCGGACAACAGGCGATGCCCGAAGACGAGGCTGCCGAGCATGCTCGTTCCGTACATGAGGGGACCGTAAAGATCGAAGAAGTCCCGGAATGGCCAGTCACCGCCCCGAATCTGATCCGCGATCACCATGTGCATGAAGTCGTCGTTGGTCGGCGCACTCGCGATGACGGCCTGGTGAATGCCAGCCAGGCAAGCCAGCATCAATCCGATCGGACGGCTGGATTTCACACGCGGCGCAACCCGCGCCGCGGGCGAAACGATCGGTCGAACGATCACCGGGACCTGCCTCACCGATCGAAACAACCGCCCGAGCGACGAATGCCGTGTCAGCACGTTACGAGTGCGTCTCCGTGACTTCGGACGGATGCTCGCGATACGCCGGCTGTGCGAACTCCTCGATCGCGCGCACCATGAACGGCGTCGCCGCGAGATTGATTCCTTTCGGGCGAAGGAACTGCTCGATGAAGCTGCGAATCGCCTGAGGGTCGTAGTCGCCGGAAACGGCCGCCGCCAACTGGCGCCGATGCGCCTCGAAGTCCGGCGCCACGTCCACGAAGCCGCCGTGCTCTTTCAGCAGGTAGGAAAAGTGCAGCGTTCCCTGCTGACCTTCTTCGAACTCCGGCACGAGGATCGTGAGAACCGGCCGACCGAGAATCCCGGCCTCGAGCTGCGCGCTCGTATTCAACCCGACAACGGCGGCACTGTGATGCACCGTATCGAAGAGTGTCGGGTCGGCGTTCATCGCCTGAGGCAGGGCAACGGCTACACGGGCATCGGGCACCTCGAAGCTTTTCCAGGGCTTCTGTTGCCGGGGATGCGGCCGAATCAGGATGTTGCACGAGCGCAGCGACGGTGCCTGCCGCACTTCCTCGATCCACTTGCGCACGAAGCCGACCTCGCCTCCCGCGACGAACTCGGACGAGCACAGATAGACGACGATCGGCTGATGCGCGTCGAGGCCATGAATCTCGCAGAACTGCTCGCGTGTCGTTTCCGGTGTCATCGCGAAGAACTCGTCGAACCGCGGTGCACCGGTCACGGCCACACGATCCGGCGGCACGCCGTGCATCTCGACGGCCTCCGTCCGCTGACGCTCGTTCCACACGATCACGCCATCGGGCTGCACGTGGATCAGCCCCTTCGTCGAAAGGTTGTCCCAACTGAACACGGGATAGACGACTGGAATGTGAAGGGCCTTCGCGCTCTTCACGAAGTCCGCCTGGTACGATCCAAGGTTCACGAGCGGTGAGACAAGAACCAGGTCGGGCTGCTCCGCCTTCAGGAAGTCCTCGAGGACAGTGGAGCTCGGGATGGTGCGTTCCATCAACGCCAGCAACTTGTCCAGGTTCTTCACACCCTGCTTGCCAAAGCCCCGCAGCATCTGCCCGACCTCGTCATCGACGAGACGAGCATCACACTTGGGACAGCGGTGCACGAGGTGCGCGCGCTCGTCATGCGTGACCGCCTTCACCATCGTTCGCAACGCGCGAGCGCGCAGTTTGGTGGCCGGCTTGAAGCGTCGATCCAGGAAGCGGATGTAGTCGCGCAGCGCCCGAAGCTCGTGAATCGGCGTCGTCCATTCATCGCCGCGCCTGCCCGGGCTCGCGATGAACGCAATGCGAGGATGCGCGACCAACGTCGCCGGCGGCGGAATCTCCGGACTGCGATGCGTTGCGATGCGGATGGCGTGACCCCGGTCCGCCAATGCCAGCAGCACGCTCTCGAAGTGCCGCAGCATCGTCGTGAGCGTGACGTGAAACAGGATGCGCAACGGCTGGGCGCCTTTCATCGTCCTGCCCGCGTTGCCGAGTGCAGCCACCGCCGAACCGCCGACGGCTTCTCAGGCGCCATGTCGGTAATCGCATTGGCCAGAATCGGCGTGGCAGGTCGATCCCAACCCTGGGGCCGGATGAATCTCTCGACCGCGCTGCGAATCTCGGCGACGTCGTAACCGCCGCCAACGGCGCGCGCCAGATGAGTCTTGTGCTCGTCGAGATCGTTGGCGAGCTCCACAAACCCACCTTCCTCGCGGAGCAGGTAGCGGAAGTGGAGCGTGCCTCTCTGGCCTTTCTCGAAACCCGGCGCGAGCAGCGTCAGCACCGGTTTACCGAGAATGCCGGCTTCGATCTGCGCACTGGTGTTGAGACCAACGACGGCAGCGCTGTGGTAGAGCGCATCGTAGAGAGACTGATCGGCATTGAGGACCCGCGACAACGACAGACCGACGCGGCCGTGCCGGGCCAGATCGACTTCGCTCCACTGACGAACCGACCGCGGATGTGGGCGGACGATCACGTTGCACGACGACAGCCGCGAATCGTTGCGAATCTCAGCGATCCATTGCTCGACGAACGCCACCTCATGGCCAGCGACGAACTCCGACGAGCACAGATACGTGACGATCGGCGCCGCCGGATCGAGATTGAGCGATTGGCAGTACGCATCGCGATCGACCGACGGCCGCAAGGCCATGAAGGAATCGAACCGCGGTGCACCGGTGATCACGATCTTCTCTGACGGGATGCCGTAGTACTCCGTCGCCTCGCGCTTCTGCACGGCGTTCCAGACGAAGACGCGATCCGGCGCAACGTGAATCACGCCCTTGGTCGTCAGGTTGTCCCAGCTGAACACGGGGAAGCCGACAGGGATGCCGAGTGCCTTCGCGCTCTTCACCCAGTCCGACTGCTCGGAGCCGAAGCGCACGAGGGGACTGACGAGGACCACGTCAGGGGACTCTTCCTGGAGAAATCGCTCGCGGCCCGGGTCGCTCGGGATTGAATCCTCGATCAATCGCGCGAGGTTGTGCAGACGCTCTGCTGCGGCGTCACCGAGCGCTGGTCTCAGGTCCCCAAAGTCACCGTCCACGAACTTGGTGTTGCACGTCGGGCATCGCGCCGTCAGATGACGGGTCTTGTCGCCGGTCATCGCCTGCGCGACTGCGCGAAACGCGCGACTGCGCAGCTTCTCCGCTTCGAAGAACGGGCTCTCGAGATAGTGGCCGCAATCGACCAGCGTGCGGAAGTCCGTGGCGGCATCCTTCCACGCATCCTCGCGCGCTTCAGGACAGACCCGCGTGGCGATCCGCGGATGCGACGTCACCTCCTGCGGAAGCGGGAAGTCGTTGGACTTCCCCGGCGTGGCGATCGTGACGTCGTGTCCGCCGTCCGCCAGCGCCAGTACGACACTGTCGAAGTGGCGCAGGACGTTCGTCCGCGGAAGCTGGAAGAGGATCCTCACACGACGCCTGTGGTGTCGGGCTTCAGCCGGACGGAATCAGTATCCGGACCGCTCGCCGTCGCGTGCGTCGCCGCGAGCGCTTCAATCGCGTCAGCCACACGCGGAGCGACCGGCACAGACAACCCGTGCGGTCGCAGAAAGCGCTGCACGAACGAGTCGATCACGTCACGTCCGTACTTTCCCGCAAGCGCATCCGACAGCTGCGACGTGTGCTGGTCGAAACTCTCCGCAAGCTCGACGTGTCCGCCACGCCGCCGGAGCAGATAGTGAAAGTGCAGCGTGCCCTGCTGCCCTTTTGCGTTGCTGTCGAGAATGGTGAAGACCGGACGCCCGACGATGGCCGC
>Ga0190271_10001409_pt1 | contig 13662 bp, 11 predicted proteins | sample Popmic356T_FD_133747 | JGI IMG/M metagenome (GOLD analysis project Ga0190271, IMG submission 133747) | Populus adjacent soil microbial communities from riparian zone of Weber River, Utah, USA - 356 T | ecosystem: Environmental > Terrestrial > Soil > Riparian zone | place: USA: Utah | collected...
CCCCTGTCCTCCATGAAGCAATTGAGTGCTCTCAATCGCGGCCCCTGTGAGGGCTATCCGTGACACGCATTCCACTATCGCAGCGGTCATAGTCGTTGCTCTTTTCGCCTTTCAGGCGCGTTTCGCTACGGGATCTTCGATCGCGGTTCGTCCGGCGAGGAAGCGTTTGCGCTGCTGGAAATCATCGCTAATTGCGAAAAACGGCCTGCCGCTACCGAACGGCACACAGCTGGTGCTGCGCATCCTGAAGAATGGTGATGGGCGGAGTACCGATCTTCTCGCTCGGCGGGCGAGCTCGGCGACTATGCCAAGGCAAGGGCGTGAATCTGCGGCAGGGGGTAGTGGGTGCTCGATTTGAACGCCCTCGTCTTTATTTATATCTGCCCCGCTGATACATAAACTGTGCGACGATGCGCGGGGCCCCATGTCGAATGAAATCATTGTTGTCGATCCGCTTGAGCGGCTTGACCTGCTGAAGGGCCTGGCAAGCGAGGTCCGGGTGCGGATCCTCGATCTCCTGAACCGCAAAGGACCGAAGAACGTCAATCAAGTGGCCGATGAACTTAGCCTTCCGCAATCGACAATTTCGGCAAATATCCAGGTTCTTGTCGATGTCGGCCTGATCCAGACGAAATCTCAGAAGGCGCGCAAGGGCAGCCAGAAGGTCTGCTATTCGACCTTTTCCGAGTTGATCGTCGCCTTCAAGAATCGCACCCCCGCGCAGGATCTTGGCGTCATTGAAGTGGCGATGCCCCTCGGACTCTATACGAGATGCGAAGTTTCCGCCCCCTGCGGTCTGTGCTCGAAGGAAGGCGTGATCGGACTTCTCGATGTGCCCGACACTTTCCTCGATCCCGACCGTATGCGGGCCGGGCTGCTGTGGTTCACGCGCGGCTTCGTCGAATACCAGTTCCCCAACAATGCGACGCTGGCCAACGCCAAAGTCGGCGGGCTGGAGCTGACGATGGAGCTCTCGTCCGAGGTGCCGGGCACGTCGAAGGATTGGCCGTCGGATATCACGGTCGCCATCAACGGGCACGAGATAGATACCTCAACGGCGCCGGCCGACTATGGCGACAAGCGCGGCAAGCATACTCCCGACTGGTGGAAGCTCGCGGGATCGCAGTATGGCGACCTCAAACACTGGCGCGTTACGAAGAACGGCACCTATCGCAACGGCGCCAAGGTTTCCAAATGCTCGCTGGCTGATCTGGAGCTCGATCGGCACCGCTCGATCCGGATACGAATCGGCGTCAAGGAAGATGCGCGTCATCCCGGCGGCATCAACATCTTTGGCAGCGGCTTCGGCAATTATAGCAAGGATATAGTTCTGCGCCTGCTGAAGGCTTGAGAACATATTAGGACCTTGACGGGGGGAAGAACCCCGCTCTTACTGACCCCGGAACCGGATATAAACCGGAAGCTCGGATTAATGTCCGGCAGTGGGGGGATCATGAAGGCCAGAGTCACGGCGAACGCGGCCTATATCGTCGCGGATATTGACAAGCGTCTCTACGGCTCCTTTCTCGAGCATCTTGGCCGGGCGGTCTATACGGGCATCTACGAGCCCGGACATCCGCGGGCGGACGCGGAGGGGATGCGCAAGGACGTGCTCGAATTGGTGCGTGCGCTCGACACGCCGATCTGCCGTTATCCGGGTGGCAACTTCGTGTCCGCCTACAATTGGGAAGATGGCATAGGCCCAAAGGAGAACCGCCCGCGGCGGCTCGATCTTGCCTGGCGCACCACGGAGCCGAACCTGGTCGGCATCCACGAATTTGCCGACTGGGCCGAAAAGGCCGGCACCGAGATGATGCTTGCGGTCAATCTCGGTTCCCGCGGCCTGGACGAGGCGCGGGCCTTCGTCGAATACGTCAACCACCCCGGCGGCAGCTACTGGTCGGACCTTAGAGCCAGGAATGGACGGTCCGAACCATGGAATTGCCACCTCTGGTGTCTCGGCAATGAGATGGACGGTCCTTGGCAGGTCGGCCACAAGTCGGCGGCCGAGTACGGCCACCTTGCCAACGAGACTGCCAAGGCCCTGCGTGGGCTGGACCCGACGCTGGAACTTGTCGTCTGCGGCTCCTCGCATTCGAACATGCCGAGCTATCCGCAGTGGGAGGCAACCGTCCTGGAGGCGACCTATGACCAGGTCGACTACATCTCGCTGCACATGTATTTCGAGAACTACGAGAAGAACACAGCCGAATACCTCGCGCTCCCGCTAAAGCTCGACCGATACATAGGCACCGTGTCGGGCATCATTGACTATGTGAAGGCGAAGAGCCGCTCCAGGCGTGACGTCAAGATCTCGTTCGACGAGTGGAACGTCTGGTACCACGAGCGCAAGCGGGACGCCGCACGCGTGAAGTCGTGGGACTGGCCGGAGGCGCCGAGGCTTCTGGAAGACATCTACAATTTCGAGGACGTGCTGCAGGTCGGCTGCATCATCAACACCTTCATCCGGCGCTGCGACGTCGTGCGCATCGCCTGCATCGCGCAACTCGTCAACGTCATCGCCCCGATCATGACCGATCCCGGCGGCGACGCCTGGCGGCAGACGATTTACTGGCCCTTCATGCTGGCCTCCAGGCACGGTCGCGGCACCGCGCTACAGCTCGCGGTCGAGGTGCCGACCTATGACGCGGCCGCGGCCGACAAGGTGCCATGGCTCGACATTGCGGGCGTGCATAATTCGGATGCCGGTATGCTGACCTTCTTCGCAATCAACCGGCATGGATCCGAGACGATTGAGGCCGACGTCGCTCTCGAGCGGTTCGCCGCCAAATCCATCGAGCATACGATCATCCGTCATGACGATCTCGACGCCCGCAACACGAAGGACGCGCCGGACAACGTATCACCGATCAAAGGCACCGGAGCTACCCTGGAAGGCAGGACCATAAAGCTGGAACTGCCACCGCACTCCTACTCCATGGTGCGTGTGACGCTCTGACGCGTTGTATCCACTTTGCCGATATATACCGCAAAATCCGTTGCAAGCGGTATGGTTTGGTGTAGCATTGGGAACATTCAAGGCGGATCTAACCGTCGTACTTCGGGGAGGAGACCGTGATGAACTTTCGCAGGATGATGGCTGCCGCCGTGGTTGCGACCGGAGGTTTGTGGGTTGCCGCGGCACATGCCGAAGAGACCGTTGTATGGTGGGATTTTCTCGGCGGCGGTGACGGTGTGCGGATGAAGCAGTTGATCACCGATTTCAACGCGGCCCACGCAGGCAAGGTCAAGATCGACGCCACTACGCTAGAGTGGGGAACACCCTTCTACGCCAAGGTGCAGACTTCGGCCGCCGTCGGCGAGGCGGCAGACATCATGACTTATCACGCAAGCCGAATCCCGCTGGCGGTAAGCCAGGATATTATCGAAGAGATCACTGCCGACGACATGAGTAAGATGGGCTTGGCGGCCTCTGACTTCGCCCCGACGACGTTGGATGCCGTGACGGTTGACGGCAAGCAATACGCGGTGCCGCTCGATACCCATCCAATCGTGCTTTACTACAACCGCGATCTTCTGAAGAAGGCGGGCGTGCTCGGCGATGACGGCCGCCCGATCGGCATGGGCAACAAGGCGGACTTCACCGCCACGCTGCAGAAGTTGAAGGACGCCGGCGTCGAGTTTCCGCTGGGCAGCGTCACCGCCGACGGCAACTTCATGTTCCGCACCATCTATTCGCTAATGTGCCAGCAGGGTGGCGAACTAATGACCGGGGCTGAGTTTCTGACCGGCGACAACGGCGACAAACTTAAGAACGCGCTCGATCTGCTACAGGGCTGGACGAAGGCCGGGCTGCAGTCGACCTATACGGACTATCCCGCAACCGTTGCCCTGTTTACGTCGGGCAAGGCGGCAATGATGATCAACGGTGTCTGGGAGGTGCCCACGATGACCGACCTCGCCAAGCAAGGCAAGCTGTTCGACTGGGGGGCGGTGGAGATCCCGGTGATCTTCGACAAGCCGTGCACCTACGCCGACAGCCACTCGTTCGCTATCCCGAAGAACAAGGGCAAGGAGATCGGCCCGGAGAAGCGGGCCGCCGTTCTCGAAGTAATTTCCTGGATGGACAAGAACTCGCTGTTCTGGGCGACCGCCGGACACATCCCGGCCTACAAGCCTGTCACCGAAACGGCCGAATACAAGGCGATGGAGCCCAACGCCACATACTCGACCCTGACGGCCAACATGATCTTCGATCCCAAGTCGCCGAAGGCCGGCGTCGCGGGGCCGATCTTCGACGTCATGTCCAACTACTTCGTGCCGACCCTCAACGGAGAGATGGAACCTGGCGAGGCGGTGGAGACCATCAAGGAAGAGCTGAACAGCATGTAGGCCTCAGCGGCTGGGGAGGCCCTGCCCGGGCGACCCCCAGCCCACATTTGAGGAAGAGCCATGCTCCGCAACTCCCGCACGGAACTTCTTGTCGCGCTGGTGCTGGTCGCGCCATTCCTGGCGATCTATCTGCTGGCGTTCGTCTATCCGACGGTGCAGATGCTGCGCATCTCCTTCACCGACGCGCCGCTGATCGGCGAGGGTCAGTGGATCGGTCTCGACAACTACCTGCGGCTTGACAACGATCCGATGTTCCGCCGCGCGGCGTGGAACACCGCCTACTTCGTGCTGATGACGGTAATCCCCGGCACGATTATTGCGCTGCTGATCGCGCTTGGCGTGTCGCGCCTAAAGGGCCGTTTCCAGGCTTTTGTGTTGGCGCTCTTCTTCCTACCCTACATTCTGCCGGTGTCCGTCGTCTATCTGATCTGGGACTGGACAATGAATTTCCAGTTCGGGATAGCAATGCATGTGCTCGACTGGCTGGGCATCCCGCGCGTGCCCGTCTTCAAGTCGCGCGTCTGGTTTTTGCCCGCGGTAGCCCTGGTGACGATCTGGTGGACGGCGGGCTTCTCGATCCTCCTGTTCCTCGCCGGACTACGGGCCATACCGGCGGAAATCTACGAGGCCGCGGCGCTCGACAACTCGACGCGATTTACCACGTTCCGGCGCATCACCTGGCCGCTGCTGTGGCCGATCACCTCGCTGGTTTTTACCATCCAGCTCATCCTCCAGCTTAAGATCTTCGATCAGGTCTATCTGTTCTCGGTCGGCGGCCGGCCGAACGACAACATGGTGCTTGTCTACTACGTCTTCCACCGCGCCTTTCAGCAGGATCAGGGCGGCCGCGCGGCGGCGGCCGCGGTCACGCTTTTTGTGCTGGTGGTCGTAGTCTCGGTCGTGCAGTTCCAGCTTCTACGGCTCGCTGACGGGCGGCGCCAATGAATGCCTCGAATGCGCAACGCTGGAATTTCTGGGGCGGAGCCATCACGGTTCTGACGGTCGTCGGCGCCATCCTATGGGCGTTCCCGCTCTATTGGGGTGTCATCTCGTCTCTCAAGCCCGATGACGAGGTCGTCCGGCCCTATATCGAGCTCTGGCCCGAGACGCCGACATTGGAAAACTATGTCCACGCCCTGACATCCACCCAGATCGGCGCGTGGTACGTCAACTCGGTAGCAGTGGCCCTCGGCGTGACGGTGATCTGCGTCTTCGTCTCGATGCTATGCGGCTACGCGATCTCGCAGTTGCGGTTCCCGGGGCGGACCGCGCTATGGTGGTTGATCCTCGCATCCTTCATGGTTCCGATTTCCGCTCTGATCATCAATCATTTCGTCCTGGTTGCAGATCTCGGCCTGCTGAACAGCTGGGCCGGCATCATGTTGCCGCAGCTCATCCATCCCGTCATCATCATCGTTTACAAACAGTTCTTCGATCAGGTTCCGCGGGATTTCCACGAGGCCGCGGTGATGGACAACGCGTCCGAGTTCGGGATCCTCTTCAAGGTCTACATGCCGATGAACTGGGGCGTGACCACAGCGCTGTCGATCGTCTGTTTTATCTGGACGTGGAACGCGTTCCTATGGCCCTTCCTCTCAGTGACCCGCACCGAGATGATGACGATCACCGTGGGCATAACGCAAGTCAACGACGCATTCGGCGTCTACTACGCCCGCCAATTGTCGGCAGCCGTACTGGCTGGGTTGCCTGTGGCCCTGGCATATCTCCTGTTCCAGCGGCGAGTGACCCAAGCGATCACGCTCTCGGCAGGCATCAAGGGTTAAGCTATATGTATCTGACGAAATGCGTGCAGGCGGCAAGCACACGCGTCGATCTGTTAACCCGCGTGCCAGGCGGAGCCGTCCGCCGCGAATAGATGCAAGGCATCCGTGTTGAATTTCAGCACAACAGCGTCGCCCGGTGCGATACTCGAAAGTCCTTGATCCTGTGCCGTAACCTGGGTGCCGTCCGCCAGGCGCGCGTAGACGAGCGTTCGCTCGCCAAGCCTCTCCACAACAGCGGCTGTGGCCGATGTTTCGCCCCTTTGCGAAACCACAGTCAATGATTCGGCGCGCACACCGACTTCGTTCCAGTCCTTGTCGGCGGGCGCTCCTGGTAAATCGACTAGCGATCCGTCTGACAGGCGTGCACTAAGGCGGTCGGCGGAACCCGATATCGTGACTGGGAGGAGATTCATCGCCGGGGAACCAACAAAGGTCGCGACGAATCGCGACGCCGGACGCGCATACACCTCTATGGGACTGCCTACCTGCTCAATACGGCAATCGTTGAGGATGACGATGCGGTCGGCGAGGGTCATCGCTTCCACCTGGTCGTGGGTGACGTAGACCATAGTCGACTTCAAGCGCTGATGCAGCTCGGCGAGTTCTACGCGCGTGCGCGCACGAAGCGCCGCATCGAGATTGGAAAGCGGCTCGTCGAACAGGAACGCCTTGGGTTCCTTGACGATCGCGCGCCCGATGGCCACGCGCTGGCGCTGCCCGCCGGAGAGCTGCGCCGGCCGTCTGTCTAGCAACGTTTCCATCTCCAGCATGCGCGCGGCTTCGGCAATCCGTTGGCGTATGATCTCCGGCGCGATCCGAATGTTCCTGAGCCCAAACGCCATGTTCTCAGCGACCGTCATATGTGGGTAAAGTGCATAATTCTGGAAGACCATAGCGACGTTGCGCCTGCCCGGTGCGAGATTTTCAGAGCGCACGCCATCGATCATAAGCGTGCCCTCGTCGATACTCTCGAGGCCGGCGATCATCCTGAGCAGCGTCGTCTTGCCAGACCCCGATGGACCGAGAAATACAACCAACTCACCTGGCTCAATATCCAGGCTCACGTCGCGGACAACGTCTACCGGGCCGAAACGCTTCCACACGCGGGACAATGAAATTCCACCCATCAAGGCTCCTTTATTCCATCATTCCGGATAAGTATCTGTTGTCAAGGTATCCAGAAACGCCGCGCACCTCCACGCATACCCCAGCCTGCCGTCGAAGTTGGGAATAAAGCTACGCCGCTACAAAATTCGGCTAGAGGAAGCCGATTCGCTGGGCGGTCCATCGTCGGGCGGCTCGAAATAGTCCGAATAGGCGACCAAGTGCGGCCAACGACGCCCTCATTCAGGTCGTGTCCAGACCGGGCCTGGCCGGCTAGAGTGCCAGCGCCGGGCACTAGAACCCGGTCGAGAGCAGATGCACCTGCAAGGCGCAAACGTCCTCCAGACCAAGCCGGGGCAAAAGGAAAGCTTCGACCCCGCGTGCACGGAGGGACGTGGCGTGGCCGGCAACATGTTGCGGATCGTCATGTCGCGAACATGCGTTGCCGTAGCGGGCTCAACTCGGCCATCTCATGTCCTGTCTCGAGATTGCCTCAACACCCCAATCCTTCAAAATAGAAGCTTCAACCGAAACAGACCCGCGAAATGCCGCGTCCCCGGCGTCGTTCAATCCCAACGCATTCAAATCTCATCCCGCTCTAGCGCCGCAAAAGTGACAGTCTGTTGTCGGTCCGCAATCATCTACTGACAGCTTTACGGTACCCCACGAGGTTCGTGTGGCTGTGGAACGCTCCCCTTGCCGCCTGTACGGACAGGTTGACCCCTGCCACTAATCAACGCGACAACAGAGAAGCTACTACGCGCGGCGAGGTCTCGCCGAAGTCGACTTTGCAGCGAGGGCGGGGTAGCGCGATCATTGACCGGCCGCCAAGACCTTCTGACGGAACACTTCGGCTGGCGCTTTGAAGCCGAGCCATTTGCGTGGCGTCGAGTTGAGATGCGCGCACACCTGGTGAAGGATGCGGTCGTTGATCGCAGTGGATCGGTGTCTCTCGAAAGTCATCCTGCGTGCGCGGCGGTTGGTGTTTTCGATTGTGCCTTTCTGCCAGGGCGACTGTGGATCGCATAACCACGTCTGCACGCCGAAGCCCGGAGTAGTGCGATTCCATGCTGGCGATAAGCTACTGAGTTGCAAAGTCGCACTTCAAGGTAAAACCCACCCGCTTATTTCTTACCTAAAGCCACCGGTCATTACTGCCCCGCCTATTCGCTCTGGCGGAAATTTCGAACGCGCTCGAAAAGTACAGCTAGGATGATCGCGCCGCCGATGAAGGCGCCCTGCCAGAAAGCATTGATGCCGAGCAAGCCAAGACTGTTGCGGATGATCTCAATTAGCGCCGCGCCGATGAGCGCGCCGAACGCGGTGCCGATGCCGCCCGCAAGATTGGCGCCGCCGATGACCGCTGCCGCGATGACCTGTAGTTCGAGTCCCGCGCCGATATTGGTGGTGATGGCGCCGAGCCAGCCGGTCTGGATGATGCCCGCAATGCCGGCCGACAGTGCCGAGATCATATATACGGCGACCTTGATCGGCTTGACCGGAACGCCGGTAAGCGTCGCGGCGTGCTCATTGCCGCCTATGGCATAGACATAGCGGCCGAATCTGGTCCAGCGCAGGACGAAGCCGGTGATCAGCGCCAGCACGATCATGTACAGAACGGGATTGGCAATGCCGAAGGTAGCGCCGCCTCCAAGCTGCAATAGAAGATTGTGATCTGGTCCGAACTCGAACACCACCGTGTTGTTGGAGGCGACCATTGCTAGGCTTCGGCCGATGGAGAGCATGCCCAGCGTCACCACGAAAGGTGGGAAGCCTAGATAGGCAATCAGCACCCCGTTGAATGCGCCAATGACCAGCGCCGTCGCGATTGAAGCGGCGATGCCTACCTCGATGCCGTAGCCGGCATGCATAGTCACGCCGAGCACCATCGAACTGAGGCAGAGCACCGATCCAACCGACAGGTCGATGCCGCCTGTAATGATCACCAGCGTCATGCCGAGCGCGATGATGGCGACGAAAGTCACGTTGCGGGTAATGTTGTAGAGGTTCTTCGTCGTCGCGAAGGAGTCAGTGGCGAAGGACAGGAAGATGCAGGCAAGGATGACGGCCACCAACACCCAGAATGTCTGGCTGCCGAGGAACGCCGCCAACGACGAGCGTTGCCGGTGTTCGATCGTTTGGTCGAGTGTTGTGGTGGCCATGGGGGCTTTCGTGTTCTCGCTTGGGGTCAGGGTGATCCTAGACCTGTTCGATTGCGCCGGTGATCAGGCCCGTCACTTCCTCGGGCGAGCTAGCGGCGATCCTCTTGTCCGCGACCTTGCGGCCGCGCCGCATAACGATCACGCGATCGGCCACCGTGAAGACGTCGGGCATGCGATGGCTGATGAGCACAACCGCAATGCCTTGGTCGCGCAAATTGCGGATCAGGTTTAGCACCTCCGCGACCTGCCGCACCGAGATGGCCGCCGTCGGCTCATCCATCAGCACGATCTTGGCGTCGGAAAGACGCGTTCGCGCGATTGCCACGGCCTGCCGCTGGCCGCCCGACATCTGCTTGACGAGGTCGCGCGGCCGCGTCTCGGACTTGAGTTCCTTGAAGATTTCGCCGGCACGCCGGTACATTGAGGCATAGTCGAGGATGCGGAGAGGCCCGACGCCGCGCCGCAGTTCGCGGCCGAGGAAGACGTTCGCCGCCGCCGTGAGATTGTTGCAGAGCGCCAGGTCTTGATGGACGATCTCGATGCCGTGTTCACGCGCTTCGACGGGGCGATGCAGGATGAGTTCCTTGCCGTCCAGCCGCATATAGCCGTGGCTCGGCCTGAAGTTCCCGGCGATCATCTTGACCAGGGTCGACTTGCCGGCGCCGTTGTCGCCCATGAGGCCGACGACCTCGCCGGGTTCGATGGCAAAGGACACATCGTTCACCGCATGGATGGCGCCGAAATGTTTCGAGATATTCGCCAGTTCGAGAACTGCCACCCCTCTACTTGCTCCTCCCCCGTCGGGGCATTCTTTTGCCTGGAACCCCGTTTTGATTGTAAGCCTGGCCGTGCCTTGCCCACAATCCGCTCCGTTTGCTCCTCCCGAGAAAACCGGCAGTGGCATTTAGGCAAACCGCGGCGCGGGCGTCAATCGTCCGCAGATGCGCTCGAACTGTTTTGTAGGACAAATAGGCATTGACGGAGAAAACAGTGCGGATATTAGTTAGCGCCGGGAGGAAGAATGCTGATCCTCGTGACTGGCGCATCCGGAAAGGTAGGTCGAAGCGTTATCGCTCGCCTGCTTGACGATGCACGCTTTTCGCGAGCGCGCATCCGCGCGCTCTGTCACAACCGAGTCATCGAGGCGACAGACCGCATCGAGGTTGTCCGGGGGTCGATCGCCGACCGCGAGGTCGCGGAAGCGGCGGTCGCCGGTGCGACACACGTCATCCACCTCGCCACCTGCAAGGAAGTACCCGAAGACGTCATGGATGTGACGGTGAAGGGCTTGTTCTGGCTGCTCGAGGCATTTCGGGCCAGCGATGCGGCGCGCCAATTCATTCTCATCGGCGGTGACGCAGGGGTCGGTCATTTCTTCTACCGCCATGACGGACCCATCACCGAGAACGCGCCGCATATGGCCTATCCCGGATGCTACGCACTTTCAAAGGTGCTGGAAGAGGTAATGCTCGAGCAGTTTGGCCTCCAGTACAATCTGAACACCTGCTGCCTGCGTGCGCCCTGGATCATGGAAAAGGACGACTTCCGCTACACGCTGTCCTTTGGCGACGATCTGTTCGGCGGTCCGGACTGGAAGACGATGGTGCCCGCCGAGGATGCCAAGGGCTATGCAGCCGACGGCAGGGTGCCAGTGCTGCGCGATGCCGACGGCCGTCCGCTGAAACGCAATTTCGTGCATGTCGACGATCTCGTCTCTGCGATCCTCGCCGCTATCGACAATCCGCGCGCCCGGCGTCAGCTGTTCAACATCTGCATGGACGAGCCGGTCGACTACGGCTCGGTTGCTGCGCATCTGGCGCGTACATGCAAGCTGGACAGCGTCGACATCCCAAGTTCGTACCACTCGAACTGGATGGACAACAGCAAGGCGAAATATCTCCTGGACTGGGAGCCTAAATTCGACATGGAAATGCTTATCGACTCGGCCTGGCGATATGAGAGAGCGCGGAGCGATCCTCGAATCGTCTGGTATCCGGGTTGATTTTGTATGGCGGGCACGCCGTGTCCGTCTTTTTAGAGGGAGGACGACCAAATGAGGAAACTACTCTTGCTCGCCGCCACCGTCGCACTGGCGTTTGGCGCTGGACCGGCTCTGGCCAAGAAACAGCTCGTTATCGTAGTGAAGGGGCTGGACAATCCGTTCTTCGAAGCCATCAACCAGGGCTGCCAGAAGTGGAACGGTGAGAACAAGGACTCAGAATACGAGTGCTTCTACACCGGCCCGGCATCGACGTCGGATGAAGCTGGAGAAGCGCAGATCGTGCAGGACATGCTCGGCAAGGCGGATACCGCCGCAATGGCGATCTCACCTTCCAACGCCAAGCTGATCGCGCAGACGATCAAGACCGCCGCGCCGACGATCCCGATCATGACCCTTGACGCCGACCTTATGGTCGACGACGCGGCGCTGCGAAAAACTTATCTCGGCACCGACAATTACCTGATGGGTTTCAAGATCGGCGAATATATGAAGAAAGCGCTGCCGGCCGGCGGGAAAACCTGCTCCATCCAGGGCAACCCGGGCGCCGACAACATCCTGCGCCGTGCCCAAGGCTGGCGCGACGCGCTTTCGGGTCAGAAGGATCTGAAGGAGCTCAAGGGCGAAGGGGGCTGGACCGAAGTTGCAGGATGCCCAGTGTTCACCAACGATGACGGCGCCAAGGGCGTGCAGGCGATGACGGACATCCTGGCGGCAAATCCGGACCTGGTCGGCTTCGGCATCATGGGCGGCTGGCCGCTGTTCGGCGCTCCGCAGCCATATCGCGATTTGTTTAAGCCGCTGGCTGACAAGATCGCGTCCAACGCCTTCGTTATCGGCGCCGCCGACACGATTGGCGATGAGGTCGCCATCGCCAAGGAAGGCCTCGTCACCGCGCTTGTCGGACAGCGTCCGTTCGAGATGGGCTACAAGGCACCGTCCGTTATGATCGACCTGATTGAGGGCAAAACGGTCGCCGATCCGGTCTTCACCGGCCTCGACGAATGCACCAAGGACACCGCGGACACCTGCATTCAAAAATAGATCGGCAAGGCAGGGGACGCGGTTGCATGAGCCGCGTCCCTTGACATTCCTCTTGCACGCACCGCCCGTGGGATAGCTACTTGATCCCGGCACTTTCATTCGATGGCTTCGACCGATGTGCCTAAGAGGGATTGACTTCCATGAACGACACGCGACCCCTGGCGGCGCGCGGCAAGGCCGCCGCCCGTTTCGGAATGATGGGCCTGGCGGGCGCAAGCGTTCACGCATCGCTAGCAAACGAAATCGGCCTGCGCATCGTGCGCGGCGACTACCCTCCCGGAACCATTCTGCCCAACGAAGCAAAATGGGCCGAGATTTTCGAGGTCAGCCGGTCGGCGGTGCGCGAGGCGATCAAGATGCTGATGGGGAAGAGTCTGCTCAGTTCGCGGTCAAAAGTCGGGAGTTGGGTCGAGCCGCGTGAACGCTGGAACCTGCTCGATCGCGATGTTTTGGGCTGGTATGCGATGTCGCCGGACAAGGAGAAGTTCCTGCACATCGTGCAGGAATTCCGTTACATTATCGAGCCGGAAGCCACTGCGCTTGCGGCGCAGCGCCGTTCCGACGAGCAGATGGCCGAAATCAGCGCCGCCTGTCACGACATGGCAGTTGCGACCGCTCTTCCCGAACGAACGCAGGCCGATACCCACTTCCATCTCGCCATCCTGCGCGCCTCAGGCAACGATCTGCTGGTGCCGCTCGGCGCGCTGATCGAAACCGCGCTGACCAGTCTCTTCGCCTACACGACCCGCGAGAACGACGATCTCGCGTACGCGCTGAAGCTGCACGAGAATATCGAGCGCAATATCCGCCTACGTCGCCCGGAGGCGGCGCGCAAGGCCGTACGCAAATTGCTGGCCAATACCGACGACGTCATTCGCCGGGTCGATACGACGATTTGAAGGCCGCTGCGGTCGCAAAGGCAATTATTCGGGTCGAGGATTTCTTAAAGGGCTCTTGATCACAAGCCAGTTCTGTTCGAAAATCGTGGCGGCAGAGCTTGCACTTCCTGGACCTAATTGAAGCAGCCAAAATGTGGCGATGGCTTCATTAATCGACCCAGCCCCATAGCGCGTTTTGGAACACTCCTAAATTTAGACCTGATAGGCTGAAGGCTGAAGGCTGAAGGCTGAAGGCTGAAGGCTGAAGGCCGCTTCGCTCAAGACCCGAGATCTCCAGCCTCACACCATACGAGTTCATCTGCGAGTGATGCACCTTC